>Ga0206799_1137_pt1 | contig 12353 bp, 2 predicted proteins | sample Alteio_BWOrgCont_67_FD_152900 | JGI IMG/M metagenome (GOLD analysis project Ga0206799, IMG submission 152900) | Enriched cells from forest soil in Barre Woods Harvard Forest LTER site, Petersham, Massachusetts, United States -... | ecosystem: Environmental > Terrestrial > Soil > Temperate forest > O...
GATAAATAATATTGGCTTTTTGTTAAAAAGCATTTGCAAATTTATATATACTAAATTTCTAATCATTTCAGCTTCTAAACCATCAGCTTCTATTTTCAAAATTCTAGCAAGTCGTAAAAACTCCTCCTCTATCTGCGTGCCTTTAATCCATAGGACTTGAACATCCTCTCTTTGCTTGCATAAATGTCCATACGCGCTTGCTAAAGTAGTTTTGCCCATGCCGCCTGTCCCACTAATAATCACTATATCTTCTTTCTTCAATTTTTCATCCAGAAATTCTTTTTTACCTTGAAAATCTACATAATGCTTGGGTGGCGTGGGCAGGCTTTCTATTAATTTCATTGAAAATCCTTCAAACTCTTCTTGAGAGTGCAAATCAATATTATCTACATGCTTTTCATTCTCTTCCTCAACCGCCGCACTCGCTTTATTATTTACTAGTAGATATCCCATAACCCCTACCAATAACAAAAGATAACTTACAACATTCCATTGCTCTATGCTCTTATAAAGATTATTATTTTTATTGATTCTGACTATTTCATTACAACCTTTATTTTGACAGTCGGATCTTGAAGAAAACCCTATTCTTCTTTTATTTACTTCTAAACAATAGTGATTTTTCTTTCCTACCCTTCTGTAGTCAGTAAAAACTCTGTCCAATACTTGCGCAGTATCTTTTTTGCCCAAGCCAAAGTAGTAATTTCTAGTTATCAGTTGTTTTAACATTTTTTAAGATCGCTTATGTTTCATTTTTTTTAATGCCTCTTTCTTTTCTCGATTCCATTCCCATATATTTCACATGTTTTAATAGATGTTCTTCAAAGGATTTATCGTTCGGCATCGCTTTGATACAAGCTTCCACGATCGAACCATCGACAAAAAATTCGGGATGTTCTACGGCTATCTTTCTGACTAATTCTGAGTTGTCTCGAGTGAATCCTTCTACGACTTCATAGGGTTTCCTTTTTGACTTCATTATTCCTAAATTTATTGACTCAAAGCAGAGCATTTGAGCAAGTTTTATATCATTACTACCGCTATTATTACCTAATCTCTTTAATTTGCTTTCTAAATATCTCTGTTCTATATATTTCTTTACACCATATTCCGAGCCAAACAAACCAATGTTAGTCCATCCATAATCGTCTACGATTTTAACAATATCATTCAAAACAGATTGTTGAATTCCTTGTTTTAATGTTATGAGCTCGTCATTCATTGTCTGACGAGAAACAATCATCCATCGACATTCAGGTCCTATTCGATTTCCTCCTAGACAGGATTGTTGTTGTAAAATCTGTTCAGCACCTTGATTTACGAAAAAATCGGGCTGTAATGATTCTATGACTGATTTTATTTCTTTTGTTTGGGTATAATCCTCATTAAACATAAATAAATAAATACCATAAGCTTGTTTCCAATATTCTAAAGCTTTATCGCAGTCACCTAATTTTTGATAACCTATCCCTACATTGTTGAGTGACTTTGCTACATCGGGGTGGTTGTCAGGGAACAGCTTTTGAGTCATTTTCAGAGATGCTTCCAGATATTGGAGTCCTTTTTTCAAGTTCTCTTCTCCTTTTAAGTTGTTGTAAGCCTTCCCTACATTACCAAGTAAAGTTGCCACATTGGGATGATTGTCAGAATATAGCACCTGCATCATTTTTAGGGATGCTTCTTGGTATTGGAGTCCTTTTTTCACATTTTCGTCACCTCCTAATGCTTCATAAGCCCGCCCTACATTATTGAGCGAGATTGCGATATCTGGGTGTTGACCTGAATAGAGTTCTTGCAGCATTTTTAGGGATATTTCTAGGTATTGGAGTCCTTTTTTCACATTCTCTTCTCCTCCTAAATTTTTGTAAGCCCGCCCTACATTACTGAGTAAAATCGCTACATGGGGGTGATTGCCTGGATATAGTTCTTGCATCATTTTTAGGGATGCTTCTTGGTATTGGAGTCCTTTTTTCACATCCTCTTCTCCTCCTAAACATTTGTAAGCTAGTCCTACATTATTAAGTGCGCTTGCTACATCTGGATGATTGCCTGGATATAGCTCTTGTAACATTATCAGGGATGCTTTTTGGTATTGGATTCCTTTTTTCGCATTCTCTTCTCCTCCTAATGCTTCGTAAGTCGCCCCTACATTATTGAGTGAGCTTGCTACGTCGGCGTGTTTTCCGGAAAATAGCACTTGCCTCATTTTCAGGGATGCTTCCAAGTATTGGAGTCCTATTTTTACATTCTCTGCTCCTCCCAAATTTTTGTAAGCCAGCCCTATATTATCGAGTGAGTTTGCAACATCTTGGTGATCTTCTGTATGAATATTCCTTTCATTATTTAATAATTCTTCCCAATAGTTTATCGCTTCTTTATAATTAAAATTTATATAATAAAAATAAGCACCAATTTTTGATAGTAAACTAGTTCTGCTAGCAATTGTCTGATTCACTTCCTTCGTTTCCTCAATTAACATTTTTGCATGACCGATTATCTCCATCACTTCCTTCCAGTTGTCTGGGTTTGCATTAACTTTTGGAAATTCTCTATCTACTACTTGAAGCAGTTTATCTAATATCTTTTGACATTGGCTTTTATCTTCCTCATTTAAGGCTTTTTTTGTTTCTCCTTGGACTATCCTATGTGTTACTTTCACTTTCCTTTCATTTGCCTGTACTAATGACAATTCTTTGAGTTTATTTATGGCTTCTTCTAGTTCATTGACTGTTTGATCCATGATTGTTCCGATCAAGCCCACTGACACCCCTTCTGCATCTAGATACGCTAGATATTTTAATAACTCCCATGCCCTAGGACTATCCTCTTTTAAATTTCTAAATAACATTTCTACTTCAGGATAAATTTCTTCATTCGCACCATAGCCTTTTAAAATTTGTAGATACTTTTGAGTCAATTCGTCTATACTCTTTAAGGGATAGTTTTTTACATACGCTGCTACTTGCGATAATCTGAACGGAGATTCTCCTACGACATGGATCATTTTTTCTGCATCTTCTTCACTTATTTTAAGCCCTTTCTTTAAATAAAAGATAGCTTCTTCTTTTTTAAAACCTTCGACACGCAATGTTTTTATTCCATCCAGTAAACTCTCATTTCTGGCTGTGATAATTACTTTGGCAGTATTTGGCAGATTAATTAAATGTTTCTCTATTTTCTCTCTTGTCTCAACATTATCGAAAATAAATAATATCTGGCTTCTACCAAAAAGCATTTGCAAGTTCCCATATACCAAATTTCTAATAAGCTCGCTGTCCAAACCATTTGTTTCGATTTCCAAAAGCACAGCGAGTCGAAAAAATTCTTCCTCTATCTGCGTACCTTTAATCCATATGGCTTGCATATACCCTCTTTGTTGGTATTCATGCGCATATTGAGCTACTAAAGTACTCTTACCCATACCTCCTGTTCCGCTAATTACTATGATATCTTGTTTCTTCAATTCTTCATCCAGAAGCTCTTTTTTACCTTGAAAATCTACATAGTTCTCGACTGGTTCAGGAAGTCCTTCAACTAATTTTATGGATAATCTCCGGAGTTTTTCTCGTAATTGTAAATCACTCCCGTCTATTTTGTTATCATCCTCTTCTGCATCCGAACTCGCTTTGTTATTTACCAATAGATATCCTATAATCCCTACCATCAACAGAAAGTAACTTACAACATTCCATTCTTCTATGCTTTTATAGGGATCATTATTTTTATTTGCCTTTATGATTTCATTACAATCTTGATTTTGATAGTCGGATCCCAAAGAAAACCCTATTCTCCTTTTATTTACTTCTAAACAATAAGGATCGTTCCTTCTTATCTTTCTGTAGTTAGTTAAAACTTTGTTCAATATCTGCGCAGTATTTTTTTTGGCAAAATGGTAGTTTCTAGATATCAGTTGTTTTAACATTTTTTAGATTACTTAGAAGTTTTAAGCATTTCTTGATTTTTTAGTTTTAGAATGCCTCTTTCTTGTCTTGATTCATTCCCATATATTTCACATGGTTAAAAAGATGGGCTTCAAATGAGGGATCATCCGGCATTGCTTTTACACAGGCTTCTACTATCGATCCATCTACAAAAAATTCGGGATGTTCTACAGCTATCTTTTTGACTAACTCTGGATTGTTTCGTGTGAATTCTTGCACGATTGAATAAGGTTTATTCTTTTCTAATTTCATTATTCCTAGGTTCATTGCTTCAAAACAAAGCATTTGTGCAAGTTCTATTTTGTCTTTATTTTTTCTTAATTCTTCTAATTTGCGATAGAGATAGTTTTGTGCTATATATCCTTTAACTCCCCTGTCATATCGGGACCATCCACGACTCCAGCCATATTTATCTACGGATTCGACTATATTATTCAAAACGCTCTCTTGAATTTTTTTCTTTAATATTAATAGATCATTGTCAACCTTTCCTCTCGAACTGATCATCCACCGACATTCCGGTCCTACCTGACTTCCTCCTCCACAGTCTATTTGTTCTAGTAAGTTTCCGAAATTTTGTTCATCAAAGAATTTGGGTTGTAATGATTCAATTCTGGATTTTACGTATTGTATGCATTCGTAATCTTGATCTTCAAAAAACATACCGTAGGCTTGTTTGTAATATTCAAGTGCTTTATGCCTATCCCCAAATTGTTCGTAACCCTTTCCAGTGAAACACAATAATTCTAATAGATCTCGATTATTATTAGAAAATAAATCTTGAAACATTTTCAGTCCCTCTTCTTGATATTTTAGGCCTTTTAAAATATTCTCTTCCCCTCCTAATTCTTGGTAAGCTCCGCCTACATGCGCTAATGAGATTGCTACATGCGGATGTTTGTCGAAATATAAGGCTTGAAACATTTTTAGTCCCTCTTCTTGATACTTTAAGCCTTTTAAAATATTCTCTTCTCCTCCTAACTTTTTATATGCTCTGCCAACAGTACTTAAGGAGATTGCTACATAGGGATGTTTGTCGGAATATAATGCTTGGCTCATTTTCAGTCCCTCTTCTTGATACTTTAGGCCTTTTGAAATATTCTCTTCCCCTTCTAATGTCTCATAAGTTATGCCAACATAATTTAATGTGATTGCTACATAAGGATGATTATCTGGATATAATGCTTGAATCATTTTCAGTCCCTCTTCTTGATATTGTAAGCTTTTTAAAATATTCTCTCTTCCTTTTAATTCCTTATAAGCCAAACCAAGATTCTTTAATGATCTTGCTACATCAAGATGATTGCCGGGATACAATGCTTGACCCATCTTAAGTGCTTCTATGTGATATTTTAAGCTTAGTAAAATATTCTTTTTTCCTCCTAATTTCCGATAAGCTACACCAACATTATTTAGTGATTGTAATACATGAGGATCATTGCCAAGATGTAATGCTTGACTCATTTTAAGCGCCTCATTGTGATATTTTAGGCTTTTTAAAATATTCTCTTCTCCCCCTAATTTTTGATAAACTATTCCAAGATGATTTAATGAACGCACCACATCATCTGATTGACTGGTAAGGGTGTGTTTTCTCCTATTTAATGCTTTCTCTAAGCAATCTATTGCTTTTTTGAAATCAAATACTCTAAAAAAGTAATAATTTCCTATTTTTTCTAGTAAATTTTCTATATTCTCTATTTCAAAATTTCCTACTACTTCTATCACCTTCTGGCCGTGCCTTGCTAGCTCAGCCAAATCCTCCAGCGCTTTTGATTGAGCATCAATATACGGTAATTTTTCATTCAATTTACATATTAATTTCGCTAATATCCTTTCTTCTTCTTTTTGTTCTTTATCTTCTTCTCTTATCGCTTTCTTGGTTTCCTCTTGGATTATTCTATGGGTAACTTGCACATTTCTATCATTTGCTTTTATTAATGATAATTCCCTTATTTTATTTATTGTTTCTTGGAGTTCCTTTATTGTTTGTCCCATAATCTCTCCAATTAATGGCACGGACACCCCTTCTGCATCCAGATAGGCTAGATATTTTAATAACTCCCATGCCTTAGGACTATCCTCTTCTAAATCTCTAAATAACATTTTAAATTCAGGGTAGATTTCTTCATTGGCACTGTAGCCACTTTTAATTTCATGATATTGTTTAGTTAATTCCTCAATACTCGTTAATGGATGGTTTTTTAAATACCCTACTACTATCGATAATCTAAATGGTGATTCATCACCTACAACATTCACTATTTTTCTCGCCTCTTCTTCACTTATTTTAAGAGCTTGTCTTAAATAGAAGTCAGCTTCTTCTTCTTTAAAACCTTTGATTTGAATTGGTTCTACTCCATCCAATATATCCCCATTTCTGGCTGTGATGATTACTTTGGCTGTATAAGGTAGGCTAATTAAATATTGCCTAATTTTCTCTTTGGTCTCCACATTATCGAAGATAAATAGTAAAGATCTTTTATCAAAAAACATTTCTAAGTTGCTATACACCAAATTCTTAATAATTTCACTATTCAAATCACTTGTTTCAATTCCCAAAAGACCAGCAAATCGGAAAAATTCTTCCTCTATCTGCATTCCTTTAATCCATATCACTTGTAGATCTCCTTTTTGCTGGCATTCATGAGCATATTGAGCTGCTAAAGAGCTTTTTCCCATACCTCCTGCTCCGCTAATTACTATTATATTTTGTTGCTTTAGTTTTTCATCAATAAGCTCTTTTTTACCTTGAAAATCTACATAGTTCTCGACTGGCTCAGGAAGTCCTTCCATTAATTTTATGGATAATCTCTTGAGTTTTTCTCGTAATTGTAAATCACTATCATCTATTTTGTTGTCATTCTCTTCTGCATCCGCATTCGCTCTATTATTGACTAATAGATACCCCATCATCCCTACTAACAATAAAAAGTAACTTACAACATTCCAGTTCGCCATGTTTTTATAGGGATTATTATTTTTATTTGCTCTTATGATTTCACTACAGGTTTTATTGTCATAATATTGCTGTCTCGAAAAGTTAATTCTCCTTCTTAATTCCAAATAATGATTACCGATTGACACGTTCCTACGGCTGGTAAAAGACTTTATTAATATAGCGCAATCATGTTTTTTTGTAGATTTATAATTTCTGGTGATCAATTTTAACATGGATACTTATGTGATTTTATTCAGATCATTTTTGATTTTTAAAATCCCTTTTTCTTGCCTTGCTTCCATTCCCATATATTTCACATGTTTTAATATATGCTTAGCAAATGTTGCATCTTCGGGCATTGCTTTAATACATTCTTCTGCTATCGATCCATCTACAAAAAACTCCGGATGTTCTTCCGCTATCTTTCTCACTAAATTAGGGTTGTTTTTAGTAAATTCTTGCACTATTTGATAGGGCTTTTGTTCCAATTTCATTATCCCCAAATTCATTGACTCAAAACATAGCATTTTTGCCATTTCTATTTGATTGCTATCCTTGGTTCCTAATTCTTTCTGAAGATAACTTTCTTCTACATATCCTTTTACTCCTTCATCTGCCCAACGCCAATTCACGTTACTCCATCCTTTCGCATCTACTGCTTTAACTATATTATTGAGAATATTCTTTTGTATTTTCTGTTTTAATCTTATTAATTCTTCTTTACCTTCCCCTCTCTCAGTAATTATCCATCGGCATTCAGAACTCCCTATCGGGTTACCTCCCAAACAACTTCCAGAACTCTGCCTTTCTCTTTTTCCAGAGCCAGCAAAAAATTTGGGTTGCGTTCCTTCTATCGCTAATATTAATTTGGCCAATTCATCCGGATGCTCATTAATTTCCCGAATTGATTGTGCCTTTAATGAAGCCCAATCATGCTCAGAAGAATGTTTGCCTTGTTTTTTTGTATTATCTAAAGAGTTATAGATACTCATTGCTTGCTTCCTGTATTCTAAGGCTTTATCATTGTCTTCCAATTTTTCATAGGCTTTTGCCATGCTATCCATAGATTGTCCTATGTCAGCATGATTGCCTAAGAACAACTCCTGCCTCATCTTTAATCCCTGTTCTATATAATTGTGCCCCAAGCGATAATTATCTTCACCTCCTAGTGCTAAATAAGCTATTCCTACATCATCAAGTGATTTAGCAATATCGGGATGATTTGTCTCAAAGATTCTTTTTCGCGTGTTTAGAGAATTTATTAGATAATTTAACCCTTCTTTAAGCTCATATGGACTGCTTAATTTTTGGGAAGCCTTTCCAGTATTATTTAATGTCATGGCCATTCTTAATAAAATTTCCCTGTCATTTGGACTACTTTTATCTAATTCTTGCCACATGCTTAAAGACTTCTTTAAATATTCTAAGCTTTTTTTATCATGATGATTACCACTTAATATTCCATGCAATATCCCTATTGTACTGAGTAAATCTGCTATATCTGCATGATTGCCAGGAAATAATTCTTCTCTTATTTCTAAGGAAGATTGCAAATAATCGATTCCTTTTGATAAATCTTCTTTCTCTCTCAATTCTGCATAGGCCATTCCTATCCTTTTAAAAGATGATGCTACTCCAGGAAGTGATAACTTTTGTTTTATTGCTAAGGCTTCTTCTTGGAATTTGATACCTTTACGTATATTCTGATTTTCACCTAAGTTTTGATAGCCAAGACCTATATTATCATATAACAATGCCATTTCTCTATCATTTTTTGTAGATAAATCTTTACTCATCTGCAGTGAACGTTCTTCATATTCGAGCCCCTTAAGGATGTCGTCTTTCCCACCCAATGCTTGATAGGCCTTACCAACTATGTGTAACGAGCTTGCTATATCGGCGTGATTCCCAAAATACAAACTTTGTTTTATTTTTAGAGATTTGTTCAAGTGCTCTAATGCCTTGCGTACATGATCTTTATCTCCTAATGCCAGATGTGCATTTCCTAGATTATCTAATGCTTTTGCTGTTTCTGCATGATTATCTCCATAAATCGTTTTGAAATATCTGAAAATTTCTTTACGTATTTTTAATAATTCTTTTTGATACTTTAACCCTTTATTAATATGTTCATCACCTCCTAATTTTTTATAAGCGCTTCCAAGATTATCTAATACTTTTGCTATTTCAGGGTGATTATTTGGATATATCGACCGCCTATAGTGTAATAATGCTTCAAAATAATAGATCGCATCTTTGTAGTTAAAAACAATTTCACTGTCGTAATACCCTATCTTAGCCAATAGGCTTTCTTTCTCAGGGCTATTTTCCTCATATTCAACCAATAATCTGACATGATTGACTAATTTTATTGCTCCTTCCAATTTTTGTGGGTTATTTTCAATATCAGGGAATTCTTTATCGAATTCTTGCATTAATCTTTTTGATATGATTGGAATTTGTTCAGGATGTTGCGTACTTAAAGCTTTTTGCGTCTCTTCTTCTACTATTTTATGACTTACTTTTAGCAACCTACCTCCATTTTCGTCATTAATTACGCTGATTAATGACGATTGCTTTAATTCTTCTACATATTTTTCCAGCTCACCAAGAGTTTTTCCCATTATTTTTCCCATCAATTGGACCCCTACTCCTCCAATGTCTAAGTAGGCCAAGTAGTTTAACAGTTCTCGACTCTCTGGATTTGTTAAATCTCTTAATAACAATATAGCTGCTGGCTGATCTTTAGTAATACGCGCGTATTTGTCAATATAATCCGTTATACTGATTAAAGGATGCGTTTTAAGATAGCCTACTGCTGCGGCTAGTTCAAAAGGTAATGTACCTACCCTATTTTGCAGTTTTTTTATTTCCTTAGCATTCACTCCTCTCTCATTATTTTCCAATGCCTTGCTCAAATATTCCAGTGCATCTTTTTGCGTAAAACCTTCAACTTTTATATGTTGCGTTGTATGAGTTGTAGTTAATAGACTATCATTTCTTGAAGTTATTATAACCTTTACATTATTTGGAAGGCTTTTTAAGTAGCCTACTATCTTTTCTTCTTTGTCTACACTATCAAAAATCAGTAATATCGGCCTATTTGGGGAATATCTTTCAAATCCTGCATATACTAAATCTCGAAGTTCTTCCGAACTTAAATTTTGCGTCCCAATTTTCATAAATTTTGCAAGCTTTAAAAAGTTTTCTTCTATTCGATTCTCTTCAAACCATATTACTTGTTCACTTCTTTGCTTCCTATCCCTTCCATATTTTGTTGCTAAAGTACTTTTCCCCATTCCTCCTATACCACTGAGTACAACTACTTGTTCCGTCTCTAATTTTTTTTCTAATTCTGCTTTCTTATTTCTAATTTCTACATAAAAAGGCGCTTCCAAAGGTAGATTATCAGGCAATTTTGATACTCTTTCATATTGCACTTCCACATCTGCTGATGTATTTATAGTCAATATTGTTTTAGGGGTATTTATTCGCGAAAGATCTCGCTCTTGTTTAGGAACAACCATCAATAACCGTTGCATTCTTTCCCGAACAGCTTCTTCGTCACCTTTGTTTTTAGCAACTAAAGCATACGTTTTACCGTCATTACTCAATGACTTTATTTCAAAGCTAGACAAGATGTCTTCTAACTGTTCTTTTATAATTGGAAGCATATTATTTTCATTTAGTTTATTTCTACGTTCATTGAGCCTAAACAAATACTCATCAACACTTCCTATTGTAAGCTTCATCAAATGCATATCCTCACCTTCTCGATATTTTGCCAACGTAATTACCTTAAATCGTTGATCAAAATCCATTACCTTGCTTCCTCCCTCGCCTTCTTTCTCTATATCAATGAGGCTAAAATACGCCCAATATTGCTCCGCATCTATTCCTCCTTTTATATAGGTCTTTAAAAAACCCACTATCGTCATAAGCGTACTATCTTCAATCACATGATCCAATGCTAAATTTAAAGCAGTTTGTATTCCAGCAGGCATATTTTTACTATTTGCTGACACCTCTTTGATAGCCTCTTTTCCTTGCGTAAAAAAACTTTGGGTCCCTTCATATTTTACCTTAGGCCAATCTAACATTTTTTTATATGTCTTAGGCTTTCCAGTTCCGGGATCAAATGTTTCTAATATTCCGTCTAAAAAATGCCCTTCAACACTCAGTACTGCTTTTATCTTATCGCCATATGCATTTCTTACAACGTTTGGCATTCGACTCTCTGCTGACGTCGTCAATTCCATTTTCGGTTCCACCCTATATACCGTACCTACATGTCCATTGCAGGAATTTGCAGGGTTAGGTTGAGCTAAATACGTAACTATGTCTATACTTTCCAACTTAACTTGTGCATCTTTATTTCTAATATTCGACTGTAACTTATCCATCATCGGCGCTGATCCTGGACTATCAAACGTCACAGCTTTTATATTCCGGTAATTAAAATAGGCATAGCTATAGAAAGCACTCAGCTCTGCTAGCCAGGCTCCTAACGAATGTCCTGTAAACGATAAGCGATATCCTTTTTCCTTTGCTATTTTTATGGCTTCTGCAGTAGCTTGCAAATTTCGTGCTTGTTGTCCAACAATGATTTTTCCACCGAGTATTTCTTCAAAATTCACTTGCCAATCTTTATCCACCTTATATAGGCCGTCGATAATCCCTTCTGTTCCCCTATTGGCTAAAACCACTTGATGGGTCTTTTCATTGACATAAATCGCACTGTAATAACCACTCTTCTTTGTATCATCAAAAACTTTTGCTACCTGCCAATTCTTTAAAAAGGTATCAACGTTAGAATTTAAACTCACTAAACCCCCTTCTTGAGAATTCTTATAGGCATGTTTAGCCAAAAGTCCATGCACATAATCATTCGGATAGGATCTGTAATTTTTATTATTCTCGATCAATTTGTTCTCAATATTCCTTATGCCTTTATATATAATTTGATCTTGATGCCATCCAACGTAGCCTAATTCTACATTATCTTTTATTGCTTCAGAAAGTTCATTAACTTCCTTTTCCCATAGGACAAATTCAAATTCCAATGTATGAATTAATGAACTATCCTTTTTTAGTTTATCGATTATTTCCTCAAAATTCTTTTTCGTTACTTTCGTCTCTACCGGATCTACCAGATCAACAGGTTTACTGTCTTCTTCTGCACTCGAATCCTTATTCACTAAAAGATACGCAACAATACCTGTTCCCATTGCTAACCAAGGATAAATATTCCAGGCAATGCTTTTCTCTCCATTATCCTCCCTTCTCCTGTTCTGATTATCAAAACTATTTGGAAACTCAAACCTTTTCGGCTTTGTATCCACAGAATACGGCCTCTTTAGCTGATTTATTCGGCTGAATTGGTTTTTGCCCAAACTGACTAACCTATTATCATAAGCAAAACCATCCAATTTCTTCTTGGGGCACCCAACATTTTGCAACATTTTTAACAT
>Ga0206799_1139_pt1 | contig 12064 bp, 9 predicted proteins | sample Alteio_BWOrgCont_67_FD_152900 | JGI IMG/M metagenome (GOLD analysis project Ga0206799, IMG submission 152900) | Enriched cells from forest soil in Barre Woods Harvard Forest LTER site, Petersham, Massachusetts, United States -... | ecosystem: Environmental > Terrestrial > Soil > Temperate forest > O...
ATCCGCATTATTCGAACCTGGGGCCGCAGTGGGCTTGCAACTGGGTGGCCTATGTAGTCGATGACCCCACGAATGGAATCGAGACCTATGGGCCGGGAGGAGGCATCCTGGCATACACGGGAACTGTCACCACCAGCGCGACTTCAGGCGTTTTCGATATGCAGCCAGAGTCCCATGGAGTCCTCGCTAAGACCTCTGGGTCGAGCTACATGGAGACCTACCCGGATGGCTCGGTTCAGGTGTTCAATATGTCCGACTCCAGCGTGCCGCCACATATATTCATGACCGAGTCAATCGACCCGGCGGGGAACGCATTGGTATATTCCTACTCGAATACCCGTCTTATCGCCGTAACCGATGCAATTGGCCAGACTGGTACCATAAGTTATGTTAGCAATACCGGTACGAACAATGGGTATTACCTTATCTCGCAGGTGGCCGACCATTTCGGGCGAACCGCGAATTTTGGCTACAACTCCTCGGGGCAACTCCAAAGCATTACCGATGTCCTCGGACTTACCTCCTCGTTTTCGTACATTACATTCAATTCTTCGGCCGATTTCGTGAGCAACCTCACCACGCCGTACGGAACCACTACGTTCACTCCTGGTGGGACTGGCGTAAACCTTACACTCATGGTCACGGATCCCCAAGGCGGAACGGAGTTCTTCCAATATGACGATGGCGATGCGCCCCCCGACCCAGGTTGTGCCACCCCCAGCGAGATGACAACAGATACCTCGCTTGACGCAGATCGTAATTCCTATTACTGGAGCAAGGAGGCGTATTCTCTTGCGCCAAATGATGTGAGCCAAGCCCATTTGTATCATTGGCTCCACGTTAACGCGTCATCCGGGACGGTCGGTTCCGACACCCTCGAAAGCGAAAAGCCTGCCCTGGAGGACCGCGTCTTTTACAATTACGCCGGCCAGCCGGTGCCGCAAACGGAAGGCACAAGCAATCGGCCAATCGCTGTGGGGCGGGTTCTCGACAGTGGCAGCACGCAACTCTACCAGTACGCATACAACTCTGTTGGGAACAAGATTCTGGCGGTGGATCCTGCGAATCGTTCGACTGTCTATCAATATGCCGCCAATGGCGTCGATCTTCTTGCCATTTATCAGGCGAACCCTTCCGGCGCGACAGTTTTGTCCGGAAGTATTGCCCCTACACTCTCTGGTTCTAACGCAGATCTGCTGGCCTCCTTCACCTACAACAGCCAGCATCGACGCACGAGCGCGACTGACGCCTCCGGGCGAACCTCGCACTTTAGCTATAATGGAGCGGGACAGATTCTCACCGCAACCAACGCGCTCAATCAGACCACTACCTTCGCTTATAGCGGCGGTTACTTGCAGAGCATCACCGGGCCGGTGGCAAGTGCCACAACCACTTTTACCTACGATAGCGATGGTCGGGTGTATAGCGCCGCCGATTCGCAAGGGTACACGCTCACGTTCACCTATGATGCCGCAAATCGAGTCACACAGGTCAACTACCCGGACGGCACCAACATGCAGGTCGCCTACAATAAGCTCGACCCCGAGACAATCACGGACCGACTGAGCCGAGTCACCCATCTCACGCACGATTCCTTGCGGCACACAGTATACGTGGACGATCCCCTTCATCGAATCACGCAATACCAATGGTGCACCTGTGGTGCCCTTGCCGCGATTATTGATCCTGCTGGAAATACCACCAGCTTCATCAGGGATGCCGAGAGTCGGCTGATATACAAGATTTACAACGATGCCTCCCTGACAACAATCAATTATGAGGGCAGCACCAGCCGCCCCAAATCGGTGACTGATGCCCTCTCGCAAACTACGAACTATAGCTACAATACCGACAATACGCTGGCTGGAATTAGCTACAGCAATGCGCAGGTCACTACACCAGCGGTAAGCTACAGCTACGACCCGGTGTATAACCGACTTACGGGGATGTCGGATGTGACGGGCTCGACAACATTTGGTTACAATGCAATCACTACTGGCACTTCCTTGGGCCAAGGGCGCTTGGCGAGCGTCACTGGGCCACTGGCTAATTCAGCCATCGCATATACCTATGACCAACTCGGACGAGTCACCGGTCGCTCGATCAACGGCTCTGCCAATTCTTCATCAATAGTTTTTGACTCCCTCGGGCAAGTGACTTCCCTCACAAATCCGTTGGTAAGCGGGACTCAACCGTCATTTCAATACGGATATCTGGGAGCGACCGGCCTAGTGGTCAGTGGGAGTTATCCCAATGGGCAAAAGGTCGCTCTCAGCTATTATGGAACTAGTGGCGATGAGCGCCTCCAGCAAATCCAGAACCTCGGCTTGACCGGCAACGTGATCTCACAATTCAATTACGCCTACGATGCTGACGGGGAAATTACAAGCTGGCAACAGGCTAATAGCGGTCTCTCGGGAACGAACAGCTTTGCATTGGTTTACGATTCCGGCAGCCAGATTCAGGCAGTAACGTTGACAAGCGGCACGAACGGAGTCACCCCGTATGGTTACTGGTACGATCCTGCCGGAAACCGGACCCAGGAGCAAATTGGCACTGGGGTCACCATATCCAGCTACAATGGCTTGAACCAACTCGTTGGGCAAAGCCCGAGCGGGCCGACACACTTCCGTGGTTCAGTGAGCAAATGGGGAACTGTGACAGTAGGAGGAAACGTGGCGGCCCTTAGCGGCACTGGTCCCACCTTTCAATTCGACGGAATGGCAAACCTGGTAACCGGGACCAATGCGGTGCAAATCGTGGCCACGTCCACCAGTGGAGTCAGCGGGACGAGTACCTACCAGGTGGTCGTCGCGAGCGGTAGCGCGAGAACGCTCAGCTATGATGCGGATGGAGAAATGAGCAACAATGGTGCTGGGCAGATTTACCAATGGGACGCGGCTCATCGCCTGTCGAAAATCTGGTACGGGCCGATAGGAACCTCCTCCAATACAACTTTCACCTATAATGGATTCGGGCAGCGCGTGGAGATTGTGGAGGCTAATAGCAGTGGCGTCGCGACAGGTACCAGCCAGTTCGTATGGTCCCCTGGCATTGCTCGGCCGAGCGAGCAGCGGGACGCCAACGACAATGTAATTAAGCGGTTCTATCCGGAAGGCGAGCAGGTCAACGGGACCAATTACTATTACACGACTGACCATCTCGGTTCAGTCCGGGAAATGACCGATGCCTCCGGCAACGTCCAGGCCCGCTACAGCTACGATCTCTGGGGGCGGCAGACGCAGGTCTCCGGGACGATGAGCGCGGATTTTGGGTTTACAGGACTTTATATTCATCCGACGAGTGGCCTGGATCTGGCGATGTACCGAGAGTACGACTCGAACCTCGCTCGGTGGATCAGCCGCGATCCGCTCGGCGAACGCGGAGGGGTCAACTTGTACGGGTATGTTGGCAATGATCCTGTTCGATATTTTGATCCAACAGGACTGGATCGTTGGACTGTCGACGATGGAGCCCACGCTCACCTAGTTTACCCAGATGGAAATGGTGGGTACACGAGAGCTGATTTTGGCGCATTGGGAGTAACAACTAGTCCGGCCGATGCGCCGGATAGTGACGCGAATAGGATACCATCGACTCCAGAACAAGACCAGGGCCTGCGCGATGCTATCCAACGCATGCAAGATGCCTCCTTGCATATGGCGGGTGCCTATAATCCGTTCTTCTTCAATTGCCGGCATTTCGTTAACACGAATATGTATGACGGAATGGACGGCTCAGGACACATACCGCCAATCTGGCGGATTATGATTCCGCTGTATCCAAGCGTTCGTCCGTAGCTTCATCGTGGAAACGACGCGACATGCTGGTTTGCGAGTTTGCCTCCTGTTGGCCTACCTTTGGATACATTTATCTGCCATCGATTATATATCAATGCAAGGGAGCTTTAGGTCCGCACGAACCCCGATCGGATTGATTGTCTGGTCATCACTCGCGGCCCTTGCATTCTTCGTTGGAGCAATGGCAGCCAAGGCTGGGAAACCGACGCGCATGATCACAAGTTCGCTCGTGTGGCTACTGATAACGCTGATTCCTTGGATTGTATGGGTTGAAATTTGGGTACGAGAGGGTCACGGACAATGAAGGGACACGAACCAATCCGTATAATGAAACCCGTGAGCCTTCCCTCCGTTGTCACCGCCTGATCAGGGCATAGAAATCCTTCAAGCAACCCAACTCCGAAGATGTTCGGATCGAAGGGTGGCGGGTTTGCCGTCTCCTTAAACGGGAATCCGTTGCCGCGTGTCGATGAAGCGGAAGACCGACTCCGAGAGCGTCAGCACTGTCCTGGGCGCGAAGAATTTTTCAAACTCATAGCGATCCTTCCCCGCCAGACTTTCGGCGAGGTCTTTGCACGTATAGGCCGCGCCGCCAAGCGCGGGTGCAAATACACGGACGCGGGCATGGCCGCAGCGCAGCTTCTTCTCCCAAAAATCCATGAGATAGAAACACGTCGCGACCGTCACCCACTCCGAGCCCAGGACATACAACAAACAATGGTAATGGTCGCGCCCGGTCATCGCCCCCGTTTCATAGCGCAAACCTAAGCGTCAACCGTAGTGCCCCTTGACAGAGGTACGATTGAAAAGGCGCGTCATAAGCGTCGTAGTCGGACCGGGTACGAAGTGGATGATCCTGGCAATGATTATCAGGCGACTTTCGGAGATGATGGCCGCCGTGATTTGCCTCGTCACGCCGCTCACGGATGAATTAAGAGTGCCAACGGCGAGAGCGGTCAAGTCGCCATGCGCTAATTGGTAAGAGTTGAGCCATAATCTATAGGAGGGGCGCTAGCTCCCAAATCTGCGGTGGATCAATCCGCCAACCGTGGGCCATCGGGTTACCGCTCCCGAATTCCTTCCAGCCGTAGCGGCTGGCACCAAACATTATGCCACGAACCACGCATTACTCACCTCGCATCAGCCGGTTCCTTGTGTCTGTCCTTTACCATGAGGCCAGACGCCGCGGCATTCCCATGACCAAGCTCACCAACGAGTTGCTGCGCCAGCAACTCACTGGTTCCGAGTCATGGGAGGAAGCCCAAGGAATGAGAGTTGCAGAGGAACCACCACCATACCCTGGCAGCATCCGCTGAACGGGGTTTCATCAACCAACACGGCACAGATTGCCCACCAAGCCCTGGTGGGCTTTTTCGTGCCCAAAACCAGAAAGGAGCCAAGCAATGGCAATATTCCTTGAGGCAGCGTACAGCAAGAAGCTGGGCCTGCCCAATTACAGCAGTCATTCGTACGTCGTCAGCATCCGCACCGAGTTGGAGAACATCAACCAGGTGCCAGAGGAGAGCGGCAAGCTCTACAAAATGCTTCAGGAGGCCGTTGACAAGGAGATCCAGCAGGTGGGTTTCATGCCGGATGCCACCAGCTACGGCATGAACGGCCAGCCGAGCAACGGCGACCAGCGGAATGGCCACCACGGCGGCCACCAGAATGGAGATGCCGGCATCTCCGAAAAGCAGCTCGACCTGATTAACCGGATCGTCCGGGAGAACAACGCCAACAAGGCGGAGATCGAAAACATGGCGGTCGAGATGTTTGGCGGCGGGGTCCGGACCTTGAACCGGATGCAAGCGAGCAACTTGATCGACGAGTTGTTCGTAAAGTATCCCCGGCGGAATGGGAACGGCAATGGGCGGGGAAACTACCAGCGCCAGCCAGCGAGGTCGACATGACCGCAGCGCCTGCCAATGAAGCCGCCACCGTTCAACCCGGTGGCGGCCCTCGGAGCATCGAAGACCTGCTTGGCACCGTCTCCGCCTCACGGCTGACCTGCTTCCAGCAGTGCCGGCTCAAGTTCATGTTTCGGTACGTGCTCGGGCTGAAAAAGCCAAAGAGCCCCGCCCTTCATGTAGGATCGGCCGTTCACGCAGCCCTTCGATTCTGGAATATGGCACGGTGGCGGAATGAGCGCCCAAGCCTGAAGGATTTCCATGACGCCTACGCCGCCCAATGGGGGCAACTTCAGGAACAGGAGCCAGTGAAGTGGCCGGACGGGGAGCAGGATGAGCAGAAGAAGACCGGATGGCGTTTGCTGGAGACCGTGTTCCGGGAATCTCCGATCCCGGCGGACGAGCGACCGGAGGCGGTGGAGGTGTCCGTCGAGGCCAACCTGACCTGTCTCGGGCTTCCGAAGCTGATTGGCGTCCTTGATCTTGTCCGTGCCGGCGGCCGGATCGTGGACTTCAAGTCGAGCGGGAAGACCCCCGATCCCGTTCAGGTGGCGCATATGCTGGATACCCAGACGACGGCGTATTCGATCCTTTACCGCCAATCCACCGGCAGGCCCGAGACGGCCATCGAGCTGCATCACCTGGTCAAAACGAAGGCGCCCAAGCTCGTAGTGACCGTTCTGGAGCCGGCGACGGAAACCCAGCGGAAGCGTCTTTTCCGGGTAATGGAGTCCTACGTTAATGGGCTCGAACGCCAGGACTGGGCGCCATCACCGGGGTTGCAGTGCGCCTCCTGCGAGTTCTTCAACGAATGCCGGCTATACTGCTGAACTGGACAATGGGCCGGCTTCATCAAACAGGTGAAGCCTGCCCCAGTTCAAATGTCTCGTACGAGGGTCGCCACCGGCACCTTCAGCCCTTTGGCAATCCGAACCAGGGCATCCACGGAGATCGTCTTCTCGGCACGTTCGACCTCGCCGATGTAGTTCGGGTGCAAATCGGCCCTCTCGGCCAGCTTTTCCTGCGAAAATCCAGCCGCCTTTCGGGCGGTTCGAATCGCTTCGCCCAACAGCTTGCGATGAGTCGGTTTTGCAGCCACGGCAACCCAAACCGAAACGAGGTTTGCCTGTAACGACCACAGTCTATAGCTTGTATTTTGCCGCCGAGGCTGGCCGCGGATGCCAGCGGACCCAACCACTAGAAAGGACCATCCGACCATGAAATCCCTCTTTTCAGCGCTCATCGCTTTCGCGATATCGAGCATCACATCTTTCGGAGCCGCGGCTCCCCAAGGCTTCATCATCTACACTGATCCCCCGAGCGATTTCGTCTCAGGAGCTGAGTTCACCTCGTATCTGCAATCAAACTGGCGCTATTCGACAATCGTCAAAGCCGACGGCGTGCAGGAACAGGTGCAGAATTCCGGCATTATCGGGATCATCAACTATCCGGTGGGCCAACCGGACCAGGCCGATGCCACGCAGGTGCTTCAATCACTTCAGGGATTGCAGCGGAAATGCCCGCAACCGGAATTCAGGGCGTATTTCCAAAGCGCGTACGCCAGGTGGCAAAACGCACTGGCGCTCTCCAAGCAGCAACGGAAGCAGGCTGCGGTGGCCGACGAAAATCCAGTCAAGGGCAATACCCCCTCGCTTTCACTGGTGGTCAATGGAACAAATTACGACGACGTAGCCCTCACTAGCGCCGATGATGACTCGGCCGGCATCACACACAGTGCCGGCGTGGCGCGGATTCCCCTTGCGGCGTTGAGCAAAGAACAAATCACAGAGTTGAATAATACGTCCGCGGCAACCAAAATCGCCCCGGACTGGCGGGCAAAAGAAGAGGCGGCCCATAAGGCAGCCGAAGCCGCGGCAAAACTTGCGCAAGCGCGGGCAGCGGCTGACAACGACGAGCAAACTTCCGGTCCTAGCGGGAATATTCCATCTGCAGACTCGAAGAATACAGCCCAGATTGGCAGCCCCCTCTCAGAATTCATAGCTCGATATGGAGACGATAAAGGAGAGAACGCTCGATTCCCAGGGACTTCGATGTTCATAGCCAAAGGGTGTTATGTTTACGTCATATTTATGGAGGGAAAGGCTGAGAAGATTTTTTACGAAACGTGTGGTGAAATCACCAAGGAATATTTGATGGAGTTTCTGCACAAAAATAGCAATGGCGGTTTGACCTGGCAGGAAAATGATACTGGCTCGCTGCCGGAGCGCTACCCGTTTATGAGATCGGACTCGGAGTCGTTTGCGGGAGTGATTCACCACATTAACTCCGACTCGTCCAGTGAAGATATTGTTATTGTCAGTTCCCGAAAAAACTTCGAGTTAGAAGTCGCTATCGAGAAGCAGCGTGCCGCGCAGGAAGCCAAGCAACGCCAGAGTGAGGCGCAAGAGAGTTTAAAAGGTTTATAGAGCGCTATCTTCATTATCAGCATCAAAAAGATGTAGCCCGGCCTTCGCCGGGCTTTTTTTATATCCACCCCACAACCTCAAGAAAGGAGGTCACTATGGAGCAAATCACGCTCTATTACCGGCAGGGCTCGTCCGATAAGGTCTATCAGGCGGGCATTGCCCAACAAAATGGCGGCTTCGCCGTGCACTTCGCCTACGGCCGACGCGGCGCCACGCTGCAGACCGGCACCAAAACCCACGCGCCGGTTCCGTATGACCAGGCGAAGAAAATCTACGACAAACTCATCCAGGAGAAGACATCAAAGGGCTATACGCCAGGCGAGGACGGCACCCCATACCAGCACACCGACAAGGCCGATCAGGTCAGCGGCATCCTGCCCCAACTCCTCAATCCCATCGAGGCCGATCAGGTCCAGCGGTACATTGACGACCCGGCGTTCTGTGCCCAGGAAAAGTTCGATGGCCGGCGTGTTCTGGTCCGGAAGGAAGGTCCCGTACTCGAAGGCATCAACCGGAAGGGGCTCATCACTGGCATCCCGTCGCCCGTGGCAGGCGAAGTCCGGGACATCCCGGGCGACGTAGTCCTGGACGGGGAATCCATCGGCGATGTCCTCTTCGTGTTTGATTTGCTGCTGCTTCACGGCGCGGATATTCGCTGCCAGCCATATCGGGACCGGTTGTTCGCGTTAAGCCAGGTCATATCGGCCGAGTTTGGCTTCCTCAAGCTGGCGGACACAGCCTTCGACCTTCTGGACAAAGTCGCCTTGCTGGAAAAGCTGACCCGGGAAAACCGGGAAGGCATTGTGTTCAAGAGAATCTCGGCCGCGTATGTTGCCGGGCGTCCCGCCAGCGGCGGGGATAACCTGAAGCGCAAGTTCTATGAGACTGCATCGTTTATCGTTGGGAAGGTGAATGGCAAGCGAAGTGTGTCATTGAAACTTCTCAAAGGGAAAGCCTTCGTGGACGCCGGTAACGTGACAATCCCGCCGAACCGGCAGGTTCCGTTACCCGCCACGGTCATTGAAGTCCGGTATCTCTACGCCTTCCGGGAATCCGGTATAATCTATCAGCCGGTGTACCTGGGCGAGCGAACTGACATCAATCCGGGCAACTGCCTTGTCAGCCAGTTGAAGTACAAGGAGGAGGCCAACCCGTGCTGATCAATCGAAAAGCCGTGAAAGACTTCGCCTTGGCGATGGCTTCAGGTCGAACGCACAAGTTTGAACGTGTGGGGCGGCCGTTCTACGATCAGTGCGAAGGCGCACTGAAAGCATTCATCCGCGAGTACGTGAAGCGCCTGCCATCAAAGGGCAAGACCATCCGGTAAATCGCTCCTTCACATACCTCTCCGGGAAATCATCGGCCTGCATGCCTTTAAAGGTGTGCAGGCCGTTTTCAATTCAACAAGGAAGGAGAACCCCCATGGTTAGAAAAATCGGACTCGTCTGGATCATTCCAGTCCTGCTCCTAACGAGCTGCAACGAGTCGCAGCCGGATTACACACCATTCGGCGACGGCATGAAGGCAATTGCGATCTGCCTCGTCGTCGCTGCTGTCGTCAGGGCACTGGCGGAACTGGCGGTGAGCGACAAAGTCAGGAAAGACCATGAAGCCAAAAGAAAGCGCCCCCGCCGGGATCAATCGAAAGGGGGTGAGCAATGATACCTTGGGCTAGTTATCTAAGAATCCTTGTGCTGCTCGCCATCGCCGGCTTCGCGCTGGTGATCGTGCGTGGCTTCTGGCCCATCCTGGTACTTCTGATTATCGCCGCGATCCTCATCCTCATCTGGCGGAACAGTCACTCCAACCGCCGCTGATCGCACTGCGGTCCGTCTATAGCAAAGCCATACCAACCAACACGGCCCGCGCAGCACTCACGCCCGGCGGGCCGCCTCATTTCAACATCCACAGAAAGGAACTATTCATGAAACCAATCACATTGCCCGTAGCCGAGTTGAAACCGGCGCTCACGGGCCTCTCGAAAATAATCAACCGTCGCATGACGCTACCCGTCCTGGGGCACCTGCTTGTGCAGCGGAATCCCGATGGCTGGGTCACCCTGACCGCCACGGACCTCGATACCTCAGCCAGCGTCCGCCTGGAACAGCCAGCACCGGGCGACCCGGCCTCCCTGCTCGCCCCTTTCGCCGAACTCCAGAAGACGGTCAAGAACTGCAAACCCGGCGAGGACATCACGGTCGAAGAGGCGGACAAACAGCACGTCACCCTGCGCTACCCCATCGGCAGCCAGTTCGCTCAGCAGACGGTCGAGTCGTTGCCGGTGGAGGATTTTCCTCCGATGCCGAAGAACGATGGAAGTCCGGTGCCGCTCGCAGACGGCATCCGTCAGGCGATCCTGGAAGCCATGGAATGCGCCAGCACTGATGAAACTCGAGTCATCCTCAACGGCGCCTACCTGGATGTCACGGCCAAGCAGGGCCACTACATCGTCGCCACGGACGGGAGGCACCTCTATTCCAGCAATTCATTCACCCTCCCTCTGGATGGTTCTCTCATCATCCCGGACCACAAATTTCTGGGATGGAAGGAATTCAATAACGACGGGGAGTGGCAATTGCAGGTGCAGCCGGTCTCGAAGGACAACCCGGGGTTGCTGCAGATCAGCAGTAGGCGGTGGTCGTTCACCACCCGGCAGATCGACGGGAACTATCCCAACTGGCGCCAGGTGGTACCCGCTGCGGGCCAGTTCAACACGACAGTGCTGTTGCCGCCGGGAGCCGTCGAATCGGTTCTCGGCCTGATCCCAAAGATTCCCTGCCACGATGCGGTGAATCAAACCATGGGGCTGAGGGTCGAAGGCAAAAAGCTCTGCGTGCGAGGCCGCGGCGTCGGTGACACCAAGTGGACCGACCTCGAAATTACAGGCGTCGAGGTGAAGGGAAGCCCAGTAGCGATTTATCTCAACCGGGATTTCCTCACGAAGGCGCTTAAATTCGGACTCAGCCAGATTGAGATCATCGATCCGCTGACGCCGCTGCGGTTCAGCAACGCCGGTCGCCAGATCATCGTGATGCCGATCCGGGGCGACAATCCGCCCCCGGCCCTCAGCAAGCAACCACAGGAGGAGCCCGGCAAACCCGACTCCGAAACTCATCAACCGGCCCCCAACGGGGCCAACACAGAAAGGGACACCATGCCCAGAACCACCACAAACACCGCCAACAACGGGACCACCACGAACGGGACCAATGGCAATGAAGCCCATGCCGAACCGAGGCCGGCGCTGGAAACCGCGCTCGCCCAGATCGACACCGTCAAGACCGGGTTCCGTGAAGCCATCGCTGGCTTGAACAAGCTAACCGACCTGATCCGCCAGGCTCAGCGCGAGCAAAAGGCCGGTGAGAAGGAAGTCCAGTCCGTGCGCCAGACCATTCGCTCACTCCAGAGCGTCAGGATCTAGCCACGCCACTTTGGCGACGGAAACACAGGGCCGGATGCGCTAGCCGCGTGTCCGGCCCTTACCGTCTCCATAAATAGAAAGGAAAACCAATGGCCGATTACGTCACCAACTTCTCGCTGGTCCTGGAACTCCCGGATGAACACGCCCAGGCCTACGCACTCAAAATTGCCAGCGAAGCCGCTGCATGGAGTCAGGACGATCAAATCCCCTCGGACTTCCCGGTATCTCTGGTCGACGTCCTTGAAATCTGGCTGTTCGAGACGGAGGCCCACTGCGAGCCCGGCGCAGAGCAGCAGGACATCCATGGAGTGTGGCTGCACTCCGGCGACGGCGGCATAGATGCTGCCTGCGCCTTCATTCAACACCTGCTCCGGAAGTTCAAACTCAAGGACTTCGTGAGTTTTGAGTGGTCGAACGACTGCTCCAAACCCCGGGTCGATGCCTACGGAGGCGGCGCCGCGATCATCACAGCCAGCAAGATCATCAGCATGACCACTGCGGAATGGGTGG
>Ga0206799_1004_pt1 | contig 11981 bp, 15 predicted proteins | sample Alteio_BWOrgCont_67_FD_152900 | JGI IMG/M metagenome (GOLD analysis project Ga0206799, IMG submission 152900) | Enriched cells from forest soil in Barre Woods Harvard Forest LTER site, Petersham, Massachusetts, United States -... | ecosystem: Environmental > Terrestrial > Soil > Temperate forest >...
GTTAACCAAACATATGAAAGATTTATCCCAAGATACAGCAATTCTGGCAAGTACAGTTTTGCATGCGATTGAACAAGAAGATATAGCGGTCATTGAACAAGCGCTGAAAGATAATCCAACAATACATACGTTAGAAATTGGCGGTAAAACACGATTACTTCATGCTGCAGCGGGTAAAGATAATACTGCTATTATGACATTGCTCATTAACGCAGGAGCAGACGTTAACTATGTGGATGGTAATGGATTTACCCCGCTTCTCTTCGCAATAATGCATGGAAATGTAGCCGCCGTGCAAAAGCTTCATCAGCATGGTGCTGATCTGAATTACGCTCTACAAAATAAACTAAGTCTTATTAATTTTGCCGTTAAGCATTTGCCCATCTTAAAATATTTTGTAGATCATGGTGTAGAGGTGAAACAGCTCAATGAAGATGGAACGAATCTAATACATGCTGCCATAATGATGTGCCTCACCCCGGTGACTACTTCCAGTATTCCTGATACAATAGGCTATTTAATCCAACAGGGTGTGCCAATCAATCACCAAGCACACGGCATGGCTCATAGCACACCATTAGCCCTAGCATGTCAATTGGGTCAAATGGAAGCGGTTAAACAGCTTGTTGCCTGTGGCGCAGATATAGAGTTATCATCACCCATCACAGGTGCTTGCGCAAATGGACATATAGAAATTGTTCGCCACTTGATCGAGCAGAAAGCTCAACTTGATACTCAATTGGTGGAGGGGGTCTTTAAAAGTGCTATATACTACGCAGTTGATGGCAACCATTTTGAAGTAGTAGCTTTATTACTAGAACATGGCGTTCGCATTACCGATGATCTTATTCATTTTGCGCATGTTCGCAAAAAATATGATATGGAGCAATTCTTGAAAGAAAAAAGGGATGAAGTATAACGTTGAAAGCAGGCTGCAAGTAATAAACACTACTAGTAGCTACCGCCGGTATATTAAGGAACTTCTATGAACCATATTGAAATAGAACTACGATACGAAGTACTCAAGCCCTCGCAATTACCAATCTTTTTGACGACTTTGACATTGTTGCATAAAAAACATGATGTTGATGTGTATTTGGGAAATCCGGGTATGGAATAATCATGCGGAAAGTATTTTGGGATAACCCCTATCGGCAGACATTACAAACTACCGTTGCAGCGGTTAATGGCAATGAGCTGCTGTTTGACGAAACTATAGCCTACTCTTTCAATGGCGGTCAGGAGAGCGATAAGTCATGGGTGAATGAGCTTCCCATTATATCTTCGCGTATGGAAGGCAATTTGATTTATTACACATTGCCTGAAAGCCATGGGCTTAAACCGGGTGATACAGTTACTATGACCATTGATTGGCCACGCCGCTTGCGGTTGATGCGGTTACATTTTGCGGCTGAACTGGTGCTTGAGATTGTTACGCGCAAATGGAAACTGGAAAAAGTAGGTGCACATATTGCTGAGCATAAATCGCGCATAGATTTTAAATCAGAGGCGAGCGTAGCACCCTTGATTGAGGAGATAGTGACAGAATATAACAAAATCATTGCAAGTAACTTGCCGATTCATAAAGATTACTCTGACTTAAGTACGCAACGACGATATTGGAAGATTGATGGATTTGCACTGGTGCCTTGTGGTGGCACCCATGTCGATACCACAGGTGAAGTTGGGTTTGTGATACTCAAGCGAGACCGGCCGGGAAAATCAATAGAGCGGATCGAGATACGGTTGGTAAATGGATAAGACAGAGGATACGATGGCTGCAGAAAGACCAAAAGTCGGTGTTGGCGTTTTGATTGTGGATGGTAATAAAATTTTGCTTGGCAAACGTAAAAATGCACATGGAGATGGCTCCTGGGCACCACCCGGTGGCCACCTTGAATATGGTGAAAGCTGGCAAAATTGCGCACAGAGAGAGGTATTGGAAGAGACTGGTCTCCTGCTTGATGATATCCAATTTTGTGCTGTCACCAATGACATTTTTGCCGAAAGTAACAAGCACTATGTCACGATATTTATGCGTGCTTCGTATACCGGTGGCGTCGTTACAAACCGTGAGCCTGAAAAATGTGAGGCTTGGCAGTGGTTCGTGGTAGATCAATTGCCCGCCAACCTCTTTTTGCCTCTTGCGCAATTGGTAGATCAGAAGGTTTCTTTAATATAGAAAGGAAGGCGTCGTAATGAAAGTACATAAAAAAATAATAACGATAGTATCTGTAATGGTAGTAGCAAGTGCTGCTTACTATTTTTCTTTCAAAACCCATGGTCCTGAGCTGATCAACCTCAAGCAGGCCGTACGAGAGTTTGAACGAACGCATGACGTCAATATGTTAGAGAAGCATAAGAAGCAGATTTATAACTACTATACTACCGATGCATTTGAACGAAATGTGCAAAACATATGCACTCAAGCACTCAAACATTTCTCATACCTAACTGTGAGCGCAACGTCGTTGATTATTTTTGATGTTGATGATACTGCTTTCTATAATTATCAATGGCGTGATGATGCGGAATTTGTGTGGCGGCATCAGCCCGAATTGATACAAGCTCGTGAGACAAAAATAGCACCCGCAATAAAGGCAACGCTCGCATTCTATAATGAACTTAAAAAACTTGGCTTTAAAACAGTGTTTGTCAGCTCGCGTAACCAAGGAGCATATGATGAATACTACAAAAACCTTACTCAAATAGGATACAAAGATTTTGACACGCTCATTCTTATGCCCGATGTACTTGCCTTTGATAAGAATGTAAAAACTGCTGATTGGAAGCTTGAGGTGCGTAAGCAACTAGCACAAGAATATACTATTGTTGGTGGTGTAGGTGATCGTGCTACGGACTTCAAAGGTGGCTATACTGGTTATGAGGTGAAAATTCCCAATTACATTTTTGAGTAGGATTTATACAGGTTCACCTGATAGAGTTATGATTGCTCAATTTCCGGATATTTATCGGGTGAAGCTCGAAAGTGCTGGACTTTCGGGTTATCGGCATCCATTTCTAATCTTTCTATATACAGCCCTTGTTCAAAGCCACCACGCTGTACGTGCTTTTTGTGTTTGATGTGTTCGAGCTCTTCAATCGATATACCATGTGCCTTGCAGAGGCCATTAATAACGATGAGAATATCGGCTAATTCATCGGTAATCTCTGCAGTGGTTTTTGCCTCGCTAACTTCAGCAACTTCTTCAATAAGCTTGCGTTGCAACTCTGCGCGCCATTCATCACCCGATAGCATTTTATACTTCGGGACAATGCCTTGGGCCTTAAAATTTTCCAGGTCTTTATCTCGGCCGAGTTTATTGCAGAGGAAAATGACTTTTTTCATATAGATCCTTTATGTTCAGAGTACGCGTTGCCGTTAAGTAACCCAAGCAGTGCTTGGTGCGCGTGCTCAGTTGCATTTGCGGGCAAATTATTCACATCAAACCAGCCAATGTCACTGTGTTTGTCCGGTTCATTATTAATTGAAGTACCGGTCCACTTGGTGGCCATGAAGTAAAAACCAATGATAGTACGTGTATTAGTGCCACCCGCTTGCACATGGAGCACATGCACAAGTTTGAAATCAGCGGGATCAACCACTACCCCTGTTTCTTCCTGCGTTTCGCGCACTGCAGCTTGCAGCAGTGTCTCACCATCTTCAAGCAGCCCTCCCGGGAAATTCCACCGTTCTGATGCCCAGTCACTGTTACATCGTTTGACGAAAAGTACTTGGTCGTCTTGTTTGAGTATGATGCCTACATAGGCAGGAAGGGTGTACATAGTGCCTCTACTATTGATATTGAGCGTTGTGATAATTGGTATGAGCAGGAGAGAAAGCCATACCACTACGTTTGTTTTTATCAACATGTTTTTCCTTATATTCGATCTTCTTCGAGTATAAATCGCCCTAGCAGGTAATGAGCAAAATCTTTTTTGCGTAACAACAAGGTGCCATATCCTGTTTTGAGCGGTGCTAAATCTAAGCCAAACAGCAGTCCTTGCATCTGATTTTTTATACTGTCTAGATTATCCAGGGTACTTGCCATCAGTTCAATTTCAAGGTACGTACCAAGATCTGCCACTTCATCAACGCATAGAGTAAACAGATTGTGTTTGTAGGAAGTACGCATTTTATCAACGGTATAGTGAGTATCGAAGTTGTTCATTGATTTCAGCAGCGCTAAATCAGCCGTTGCAATGGGCTTTAGGTCAAGGCTAACCAGAAGATTATTTATTTTTGCCAGATCAGCTGTGATGAGTGGTAGTGCAAAACTATGTTCTTCACAATGATCTTGTATAGCCAGGGCAGGGTTATCAAGGCAGGCACGATTAAACTTAAAATCTAATTTTTTACCGTTACGAATCCGAATAAAGATACCACGTTGGTACAAAATTGCCTGTGGTGTGTCCAAGTATATGTCGATATCATGTTTGCGATGTAATGGTTGAAATGGGGCCAAAAACGGTGCTAGCTGGTGTGTGTTTAGAATTTGGTAGCGAAGCTCTATCTCAATATGATGCATAAATGAAAATCCTATTTCGTACACTGATAAAATTTTTTGAACTCTATTGGCATGTTATGGGTAACTTCTTTATTTTCAGCGCATAATTGGGCTAATTCATCAAATGAAAACAAACGACATGCAGCGAAATCATCAGTATTGTAGGTACCATTGTCATCGAGTTGATCTATTATTTCATCGTGAGGCGGCATGATTATTATGTCCAGTGAAAATTAGGGTGATTATGACTTGCATGAGCTGAGAACTATTGTATCATTAGACCATTGGTAAGGCAATTTCAAATGAGTACGGTCCGGCTGGTTATATGGCTATCAGTTTTCTATTTTTTTATTTAACATTGGCCCTGATCAGATGTAGGATATCAAGCTAATTAAAATAATTTTTACTGGTTGGGAAATAGATGAAATAACCGTTATTAATTTTTTTAATAGCCAGCTGTAGCCTGCCTGTTATTTCATCATTGGTGACGTTCTACGATATATGGTGCAAGCCCCAATATAGCATCACCAAGAAAGCAATGGACAAGGTGGCTAGATTTGGAGATACTAGGATGGTTGTTTTTTGGACCTTTAGGTTTGATGGAATAAATGATGCGTTTTTTTCTCCTGTTTCTATTAATACCCTTGCAGGTAGTTGCCCTTTCCCCACGCCTTCTTGTTACCATTGATCCCAAAAGTCCTGTCACGGCTCGAAGTATTGCCGCAGTTCTTGAGGCTCATATCGTACCATTCGATGAACTATCGGTGCTCGAAGAGCACATTAAAAAACTCGATAAATCTTCAGACAACCATCGCATTATTCTTGAACACTCACCGGAAAATCTATCTCGATTGGCACGGTGTGTAGGGTATGATTTTATGACGGTAACAGACCGTGACGTTGAGTCTGCATGCCAATCAATCCTTGCACGAGAAAAAAACATTCCTTTAACCGATGCCCATCAGCGGCGAGTTGATGCGCAAACAGCAGGCAAACTGTATGCACTAATGATGGAAGTGGATGATTTTTTAAGGCACCATCAACTGACCTACTGGGCTACCAGTGGTACGTTATTAGGAGCAATTCGCCATCAAGGGCTTATTCCATGGGATGATGATCTTGATATATGTATGTATGCGCACGAAATTCCCCAACTGCTTTCATTGCAGGACGAACTTGCGCAGCGTGGTCTGGCAATAGCGATGCACCCATTTGGCTGGTATAAAATTTATTTTGTTGATGGTCAAAAAATAGAAATTATTGATAAGCACCGCAAGGCATATCAGTATCAAGATTATTTTGAATGGACATACCCGTCTATAGATATTTTTGTGATGCAATTGGATAAAGAAAATATGGTGAGCCATGTGAGCGTAAAAGCTAAATCTATATGGGCCGGAGAATATTTTCATGCATATGAGTTGATACCCCCATTTACGTTGCTTCCTTTTGGACCAATGTATATCCCCGTGCCGCGTAATACACATGGAATTTTGAATCGTATGTATGGTCAAGACTGGAATGAGATCACCTACTGTGACTATGACCATCAAAAAGAAGACTCAATTCAAAAGATAAAAGTGGCCCTTGTTGATCGATCATCAGTTCCATACTTGTTACCGCTTGCGTTTAAAAATCATGGATTGCAAAATTGATATGCCTATATTCATTCGAGTTTTTCTTAATTTTGTTTACGGAGTCATACCATGGCCGATGTTTTGCTGTCTATTAAAAACATTACTAAAACGTATAAGGTTACCAATAAAACAACTGATGCTCTTAAGGGAGTTTCACTTGATATTTATAAAGGCGAAGTTCTCGGCTTGCTCGGCGTAAACGGTGCCGGTAAATCAACCCTTTCATCTATTATTGCAACACTGCATCCGGCAACAAGCGGCGATATTTTATATAAAAACAGCTCGATCTATAATGATCTACCCGGTTTTCGTATGCGCTTAGGCTATTGTCCGCAAAAGCCTAATCTAAATCCGAACCTCACACTCGAGCAAAACTTACTATTTGCCGGAAGACTGTATGGGATGCATGATGAGCAGATTGCAAATCGCATTAGTATACTTGCCAAGCGATTTGGATTAGAAAACTATCTAGCCCAAAAAGCTGAGATTCTTTCCGGCGGCTATAAACAACGGTTTATGATTGCCCGCAGCCTCATGCATAGCCCGGAATTCATTATTCTTGATGAGCCAACAGTGGGCCTTGATCCGCACATTCGCCGCAGTTTATGGGATGCAATCAGGGAGCTTAAAGAAGATGGTATCACCGTCTTGCTCACCACCCATTATCTTGATGAAGCTGAAAAGCTCTCTGATCGTGTGGTGATCCTAGATCAAGGGCTTATTAAACTCATCGATACCCCTGATAAATTGATGGCCGATTTTAAACAGAAGAATCTTGAAGACGTGTTTATTGAATTAATGAATACCGATAAAAAATAAAGAGTATTTCATGCAAAAAATATCATATTTTAATGTATGCAAAAATCTGATCGAAGCTGATTTGATCATTTTTAAGCAAATGTTTTTAGATAAGTGTATCGATGTAATTATTTGGGTTGTACTCACCACGATTGTTACTGCGTACATAATGCCCTATTTTGGACTTGCCGTTGACTTTGGCGTGTTCCAATTGGGCGGCCTTATTGCCGCGGTAGGACTTCTTGAAATGGGCAATAGCAATGCGGTTGAATTAGTTTCCGATTTTGAAGGAGATCGTGTGATTAGTTTTAATCTCACGCTTCCTATTCCTTCATGGCTGGCGCTTGTAAGCAAAGCGGGATATTATTTTATGGTCTATACTACTTTATCTTTACTCATGCTTCCGATTGGCAAATTATGCTTGTGGAATCAATTGGATCTGGCCAGTATACATTATCCTAAATTTATTTTGGCAATTTTTGCCCTAAACCTGTTTTACGCTAGTTTTGCTTTATGGATGGCAAGTATCGTGCCTAATATAAATAAAATGGGCCAAGTGTGGATGCGTTTCATTTTCCCGCTTTGGTTTTTGGGTGGCTTTCAATTTTCTTGGATGGCAAGCTATAAAACTATTCCTGTATTTGCAATGGTAAATTTGATTAATCCGATGATCTATACCACTGAAGCTGTACGCGTAGCATTATTAGGCCAAGAAGGCTTCATCAACTTCTGGCTTTGCGTATTGGCTATTTTATTTTTCGCCACTATATCACTTTACTCCGGAATCACCAATCTGAGAAAAAGGCTGGATTTTATTTAGAAATAATCTTTTTTCCGTAGCAACAACGTGCCCTAACCGGTTTTGAGCGGTGCCAAGTCTAGACCAAGCAGCAGCTTATGATTTATAGCGGAAATCCTATTACTGTTTGCGTGCTGCATCTAATAAAATCTTTAATTGCTCGAAATTATGCCGCGCTTGAGTACTCAAATCTGTCCTTTGTAATTGCTGCAGGAGCAATTCATAGGCGGTTAAGCTTTGTCTATTTTGTATATTAAGATAGCTTGGGTACTGTGTTAGCAAGCTATTTACTTTGTTCACGAGCTCTTGCGTATCGGCAGTATGCGTATCGGGACTTTGTATCAGTTCATGCAATGCAGAAAGTTTAGATGGACTTGGTTTGGGAGAAAGGGCAACCATTTTATGTGGAGTGAATAAGGGATCAGCTCCAGCACTGTTGCTCAGTGCACCAGATTGTTCCGACTGCCATGGTGTAGGATCAAATGGGTCATATTTCATGCTCAAAGTGGTGGCGTGTAGTGTTAATAATAGAGTGCAGAAAACAAAGAATTTATGGTGATTCATGATGTGCCTTTTGTAATAGTTGTTCTAAAGTGAGTCCAAATTCTTGTGTGCCATCTAGCATGCGCAGGGTAATAGTATTATTTTCTAGTTCCTTCTTGCCTAGCACGAGCATCCAAGGAATGCGTTCTAATTGTGCCCGTTTAATTTGGCCGGAAATCGGGTCGCCCGATTCATCTAGTTCTACTTGGATGCCGGCGCGTTTGCATGCGGCCATAATTTGTTGTGCGTATGGCATGAGCTGACCGGTAATGGTGAGCACGCGTGCTTGTATCGGCGCAAGCCAGAACGGGAGCTTGCCCTTGGTGTGTTCAAGTAGAATACCAAAAAATCGCTCTAGTGATCCGTAAATAGCGCGATGAATTATGACCGGCCGTTCTTTAGTTCCCGCCGATGAAATATATGATAAATCAAAATTTTCCGGTTGGAAAAAATCAAGTTGTATAGTGCCGCATTGCCATTTTCTGCCCATTGAGTCCTCAATGCTCATATCTATCTTGGGGCCGTAAAATGCACCGTCGCCTTCATTAATGATATAATCGATATTCGCCTTGGCAAGAGCGTCTTTGAGTGCCTGCGTGGTATGATGCCAAACCTCGTCAGAGCCCATCGCTTTTGCAGGCTTGGTTGATAATGCAATCTGTATGTTGGCAAAGTTAAAGCGGCTAAATACTTGCTGCGCCATAGTCAGAATGCCTAAAATTTCTTGTTCTATTTGCTCTAAGGTACAAAAAATATGGCAGTCATCTTGGGTAAAGGCGCGTACACGGAATAAGCCATGCAAAGCACCGGAAATTTCGTAGCGGTGTACCAGGCCAAATTCCGATAAGCGCATCGGTAGTTCACGATACGAATGGGGGCGGTTTTTGTATATGAGTATGGCACCCGGGCAATTCATTGGTTTGACTGCATATGATGCTTCATCGATGGTGCAGAAAAACATATTTTCTTTATAATGCGCGTAGTGTCCTGACTGTTGCCAGAGGGTATCGCTTAGCATGGCGGGAGTAGCAATTTCTTGGTAATCAAATTGGTGCAGTAATGAACGCATATATTCAACTAACTTATTGACCACATGCTTACCCTTGGGATGATAAAAAACAAATCCCGGTCCTTCTTCATGGAATGAGAACAGGTCCAGTTCCTTGCCCAGGCGGCGGTGGTCGTAAAGTAATGATTCTTCTATTCGTTTTTCATACGCATCAAGATCTTCTTGAGTGAAAAAAGCAGTGCCGGAAATGCGTTGTAATGGCTGCCCGGTGCGATCGGCACGCCAGTAGGACCCGGAGATGCCAAGTAGTTTAAAGTAGTTAATGTCGCCGGTTGATGCCACGTGTCCACCGCGACAGAGGTCATGAAAATCACCTTGGCTTGCGATACCAACAGTGTCCTCGGAAATTTGATCAATCAATTCTAATTTAAACTGATTGCCTGCAAACCGCTTACGGGCCTTATCTTTGGCCTCTTGTTTATGGGTTAATGGTAAGTTTCGTGCAGCAATTTCACGCATTTTGTTTTCTATGAGTGGCAGATCTTCTTCTTTAAAATTACGCTTTGGCAGGCAGTCATAGAAAAACCCTTCTTGCGTAGCAGGGCCTATAGTCAACTGTGTATCTGGAAATAGCTCCAATACAGCATGTGCCAAAAGATGTGCAGCTGAGTGGCGTAACTGTGCAAGATCGTTGTTTGTTTGCATGAAATGTCCTTTTCCTGATCACGAAATTTAAGAAAACACCTGCATTTAATGATAACAAACTTACGAAAAAAATACATAATTGCCTGTCGGTACTTGGTATGATAGGCTCACCAGTAAGTACAGGGAGGGTAGGTGTAGTAGCGTACAAACCTTTTAACGGGAATATGGCATGGTCAAAAATACAACCGCTGAAAATAAACATATCTCCACACACGTCAACAAAAAAAATAAACTATACATCCTGGATACCAACGTTCTTATTCATGATCCAATGGCTATGTTTGCATTTAAAGGATCACGAGTGGGTATCCCATCAATAGTATTAGAAGAAATCGATAAATTTAAAAAAGAGGGTACTGACCGTGGCAGAAATGCACGAGAAGCGATTCGTCAACTAGATGAGCTTCGTACAAAAGGCTCGCTCGGCGATGGCGTAACGAACGATGAAGGCACTACTATTCAAGTGCTTTTTTTTGTGGCGCCACACGATGAGCTACCCTTTGATTTACGCAAAGAAGATAATATCATTATTGCGACTGCGCTTTTTATGCAGCAGCAGGGCTATGATGTTGAATTTATTACTAAGGATTTGAATGCGCGAGTTAAAGCCGATGCGCTTAAGATACCAACGCAAGATTATCTGAAGGAATATGTTTCTGAGGAAGAATTTTATAAAGGGTGGATACGCGTAAAAATGGCAGGGCAAAATCTGGATGCGCGTGTAGCCGAAACATTGGCAGATGTGGCTGCCGGTAATACCTTGGCCCCCAATCAATTTGTTCTTATTGAAAATGAGAAAAATATACATGATTATCGCTTATTCCGATACAGCAAAGATGGTCAATTCAAGTCGCTTCATTTTCCCTCGTTGCGTTGGCCACTTAAACCCCGTAATCCCCAGCAGGTCATGGCCCTTGATCTGTTGCTTGATCATGATATTCAGCTCGTGACTTTACTTGGACCTGCAGGTACGGGAAAAACATTTCTCGCCTTACTGGCCGGCCTGCACCAGGTGGTAATCGATGATGATTATGAAAAAATGCTTATCGCGCGTCCCGTGGTTCCACTTGGCAGAGATATTGGGTATATACCAGGTACGGTAGAAGAAAAATTACACAGTTGGATGCTGCCCATTTACGATAATATGGAATTTATTATGCATGAAATTAATGTAGCACAACATTTTGAAGAGCTAGAAACAGGCAATGGTAGACGCAAGGGTAAAGAGCGTAAGCAGTACCGTAAATCAACCGGTGGGCTTGCACCACTTGATACGCTGATTCATCAAAATAAGGTTAGCCTTGAGGCAATTACGTATATGCGCGGTAGGTCTATTCCGTATCAATTTATTTTGATAGACGAAGCACAAAATTTGACCCCTCATGAAGTAAAGACATTGGTAAGCCGGGTAGGTGAAGGCAGTAAAATCATTTTGGCGGGCGACCCGTATCAAATCGATTCGCCTTATTTAGATTTTAGTAGTAATGGGTTGGTCTACACCGCTGAAAAATTCAAGAACCAGAAAATATTTGGTTCGGTGTTTCTAGAAGTGAGTGAACGTAGTGAATTGAGTAAGTTGGCGGCTAAATTATTGTAATAAGTAGAAAGCCCACAGTGTTGTGCTGTGGGCTATTGCGTGATCATGATTTAAAAAGGCCTACAGGATACTAAGCGCCTGACGATGACCCGCAGGGCATTCAGCAGAGGCATGGTGCGTAAGGTCTCAAGGGCAAACTGTGTGCAACCGACAGGGAATTTACAGGTTGCGGGGCCCAGCAGGGGGCGAATACCGATAATGAGTAGGGTCAGGGTGCGGGCAATGCTGCGGCAAATGCCCTGAGCAATAATGCGTGCAATTGAGTATATGGTATGCCGGTACAGCCGGGCTTGGTAATGACGATGCAATCATATCCTTGGGCAAAAAGTTTTTCCTGATAATAGATAGCGCGTAATTGGCGGCGAAGCCTATTGCGCCCAGGCGC
>Ga0206799_1140_pt1 | contig 11978 bp, 7 predicted proteins | sample Alteio_BWOrgCont_67_FD_152900 | JGI IMG/M metagenome (GOLD analysis project Ga0206799, IMG submission 152900) | Enriched cells from forest soil in Barre Woods Harvard Forest LTER site, Petersham, Massachusetts, United States -... | ecosystem: Environmental > Terrestrial > Soil > Temperate forest > O...
ACTATTTTCACAAAAAAAGTATGCTGAAATTATGAAATATACGAATCTTGCAATGTGCATCCCCACTATTCCCGATATAGAATACGCGTTACTAATACAGTATCGCTCTTATGCTACCTCTGAACTATGCTTTCAATATCTCGTGCATAACAATGCTAATCTCATAAAAAAAATGATCAGTAATGAAGATTGTTCTTCTAATGACAAAGCTACATTATGCCTCCATTTATTTTATTTATATAATAGCAATACTCACATATTGGAACCAAAGACATTTTTAAAACTTGCACTCTCTTTTCCAAATCTTAATAACGCTTTAAAAATAAGATTATACAATAATTTATCTGTCTGTTATGAAAAAGAATTTAAATTTCCTGAAGCACTTGACGCTATAGACAATGCAATAAATTTGGAAAGCCAAAATCCAGAACGGTATGCCACGCTCATTAGCAATAAACATCAAATTATCAATGAAAAGTTTTTAAGACTTGCAAATGCTACCATTGAAACCTACAAAATTAAGGACTCTATGGCCGAAAGACATATAAAATCTGGAGCTTATTGCGAAGATTTTAGTTCATATCAAAGATCATTTTTTAGCGACTGCGAAAATTCAAAATATGTTTTCAATCTAGAAAGCACAATTCAAACGCAAAATCAATCTTCAGTTATCTCTGACTTATGTGCTAAATATCTTGAATATAAAGATTTTAATATTATAATAGCAATGCTTGAAAATGAAAAGCTCTCTTCAAATGATAAAGCTGACTTATGCTTTCAGTTATTTCATTCATATATCAGCAGTGGACAACTTGTAGGTGCGAGTGCATTTATCAAATATAAACTTTCTCTTTTGGAAGAACTTGACGATGATAAAAAAATAAAATTATATAATAATTTGGCAGTATGCTACGAAAAAGAATTCAAGTTTAATGAAGCCCTCGATGCTATAAAAAGAGCATTCAGTTTAAAAAACAATTGTCCCAAGCGATGTGTGGAGCTAATTAACAACATGCAAATCATTATCGATCATAAGTTTTCGGCATTAGCAAATGCAACCATTCAATCTTATAAAATGGGTGATCCTCGAACACTAATGTATATAAAAGAGGGCGCAACTTGCATGGATTTTAGTCCAGATCAAAGATCATTTTTCGAGCACTTCCCAAAGGCATAAAAAAACTCGAAAAAGAGCTTTTGAGAGTCTGTTTTTCGAGTTTATAATATTTTTACTTTAGCTTAGGACAATTTTCAATACATTAAGATTAGGGCGCCTATTGTGAGTATGCAAATGATAAACAATATTAATTGTTCTTGTATTCTTGATTTATCTACTGCATCAATTTTCTTTTCATAACAAAGAATATTGGTTCGCAATAATGTAGATTCTAGCATCGGATTTGCTTTTATTATATCAGAATATCGTTCTATTAATTGCTCAATAGGGAGTTCGATTATTTCAATAGCTTTTATTAATTGCTTTTCACTAATCTGGTTCACTACATCCAAGAGATTATTTCTATCTTCATCGCACATTTCATTGAAGGCTATTGATTGATTATGATCAACAATACTATAATCGCGAGCACTTTCAAGTCTTTGGATTTCATAGTCTCTTTGACTTAATGGTATTGTTTCATAGTCGTCTGCTAATTGATGGGCAATGTATAATCCATGATCAATAACAGGCTTTCTATAAAACTTTGGACTATCAGTTCGGTCGATTGTTTGGACTTCTGATACGAATTTGTGGAACAAGGGAGTAGATACGAAGCGCATGTCTTTAAGAATGTCCTGATAGTATTTACTGATGAGTGCTTCCCTCCATTGGGAGCACGTGGAAGCGGTGTTTACATAGTCTTCGAGACGCATAAGTGATATGCCACGTTCATAAAAAACTTCTAAAACGCCATTTTGTTGATATTCCTGAAGTTGTCCCCAACCGGTATTTTTTGTTGTATTTATATTCATAGTTTTATTTATTTTATTTTTTATTGATATTTATAGTTTATTGCATTCGTGATTTTGTTAATGAGTGGTATGATTCCAATAAAGACAATGCATAGGGCAATATTGAAAACCATGATTTTGAAAAAACCCTCCTGGTAGATATTAAGGGATACTAAGGGGTTAATTAACCCTGGACTTAGTTGAGGTACTGACATGAATTTTCCAATTAACATGCCGGCCATATTGGCGAATGCCATGGATAACATCAAAACACCCATAAAAAATCCCTTTAATCTTTGGGGGGCTAATAAGCTGCAAAGTGAAAGCATTAATGGCGCGATGCATAGTTCGCCAATACCCATAGCAAATGCAGAGATGATCAAATAACTGTAATTAACTAAACCTCCACTGTTTGCAGTTAAGCATCCAATGTAAAGGGCTAAGAAAGAAATGACCATCATCGCTAATCCTCCGCCAAATCGAGTTAAGTTATGTTTATAACCTATTTTGAGCCATAATCTATTAGCTAATGAGCCAAATAGGATAATGGATAACGGGTTCATGGACTGAGATACTGTGCTTGGTATTGTAATTCCAAATACAGCTGTTTCTACATTTCTTTCAGTAAACAATGCAATGAGGGAGCCGATTTGCATTTCTAGTGCGAAGAAGCAGACGAAAAATATAGTGAGCAATCCGAGGATAAACATGTTGCGTTTATCTTTTGAAGATTGTTTAGTGAATTCGTAACTCACATACGCCATTGTTGCTATACCTATGATAGTAAAGAAAAGCATCATGTTTTCGCTATAGTACAGAATGAGTGCACAAATAAGTGACGTAATGCCTGAGCCGATCCAAACCAAAGATTCGTTTGAAAGCTTTCTCAAAAATGGGTTCAAGATTTTTATGGACGAAGCTGTAGTTTTAATGCTCAAGGATCTTTTCAAAGCATCCGGTTTAGGAGGCATGCCTTTGCCATTTAATATCGCGCGAAAGCGTATTAATGTAATTACGCCTAATAACATACCAATACCGGCTAAGCCAAAACCATAGTGCCAGCCATATGCATAAGCTACATAACCACACAGTACTGACGCTAAGAAGCCTCCCAAATTGACAGCCACGTAGAATACAGTGAAGCCGCTATCGCGTTTGGGGTCATTGTCATTATAGCAACTGCCTAAGAGATTGGAGATATTACCCTTAAACATGCCACTGCCGAAAGCAACGAAGCCCAGACCGATATAGAACATTGTTTGACTGATACCTGAGAATACCATAGCGAGATGACCAAAGGAGTTGACTAGAGCCCCAAGGACAATCATTTTTTGGAATCCCATTAATCGATCAGCGAGAATGCCGCCAAGGACAGGACCCGCATAGCTTAGAGCGGCATAGACAGAATATATAGCGTAAGCTTTAGGATCACTAAAGCCAAATACGGAAGTCATAAAGATTACCAATAAAGCTCGCATTCCGTAGTAACTGAATCTTTCCCACATTTCTATGAAGGAAAGTAGTAATAAGAATTTTGGTGACTCTTTAATTATATTTATTTTATACTGTATGGTTTGGGTTTTCATTTTTTCATTTTATTTTCTTTTGATGTTATATCTTACGAAATAAAAAAACTCGCTTGATTTATTAAGCGAGCTTTGGTGAAATTAAAATTGATCGATTTATCAACAAAGCCGCCTATATACAAAAAATACGTATAGACATGTCAACATAAACAGAACTGTTAGTGTTTTGCTTTGACTTGAACTTTGTTGAATTGATTTCATTATTAGAATTAAGATTTTTGTAAAAAAGAAATAAAAAACCCGCTTTGAATTTAAGCGGGTTTTTCATGTTTTAAATTTAAATTATTATTAACACAAGCATCCGCCTCCGGTGATAAATAGCATCACTAGCTTGGTTGACAGACAGAATATGTAAATATTTTTATTCATGATTTAAAAATAGTAGAAATTTATTTATAAGTCAATACTATTTTTAGTTTTTTAACAATTTTTAGGTTTTTGTTATATCAATTAAATTTGGAATTATCATTATTTACTACATTCAATCACAATTACTTCATCCTCTTCCTCAGCCTGCTCGGCATGGTCAAACGCCTTCAGCCGTTTTATCTCCCTAAAACCCGCTTCTGCCAACCAACGACTTACCTCAACTGGATCATGAAAAAAGAAAGAGAGTTCTTCGACTTCAATTTTTTCAACTCTGTCTTTTTTATTATGTAATTCACAATAAGATTTTGTCGTCACTATCGGCCCTTCAAAAGGCATTATAAAAATGTTCTGAAAAATTACATTCCCATCGCCGACCTCAGTTGAAAAACTTTTCCTTTTATTGGCTTCAACTTTTTTCATATAGTTAAGAGTAGTCAATTCAAAGACAAATTTTCCTTCTTTATTTAAATGTTTATAAATATTATTTAAACACAACTTAATAGTTTCTTCATTTAAAAGTAAATTAAATGAGGAATCCGGTATTAAAACCAAGTCATATCGTATTTTGACATTCAAATCTTGCAATGCTCCCTTCCATATTTTTGGCTTTAAATTTTTTTGGCGACTTTTCTTCATTAAGATATCTAACATCGACTGCGAAGCGTCAAAACCTTCAATTAAAAATCCTCCTTCCATAAACGGCATCAAAAAACGTCCTGTTCCACACATCGGTTCTAAAATCAACCCATTTGCTTGGAGTGCATATTCTATGTAAAATAATAATTCATCGTTAGCTACTTTAGGCTTATCTATTTCATAGAGTTCAGCAGATAAACTTTGGTAATTACCGAAATTGTTTTTATTCATCTTTTTTTTTATTTGAAACTGAGTTATGACTTTCGACTCTATCCATTTTAATCTTTGATGGAAAGTATTTTTATTTTGCATTTATGTATTCATTATTACAGAATTTACATAACAAACCTCGAATCGGGATAGGCGAATTCTATTCCAAGTTGAGGCTTCTCTTCAAAAATCTTCATATCATTTTCTAATGAGAAAAATAATCGTTTTTTTTATCATTCTAGCAGCTGCTACATTAGGCGTTAATTTTTTTTGGTCTAGTAAGAAAGATGAAAAGCCTCAAGGAGAAGCACCCAAAATGAAAGTGGTTGCCTTCACGGTTGAACCTAGTCAATTAACTGTAAACTTAGATACCGTCGGAACTCTAAATGCAGTGGAATCAACTACTATCCGCACCGAAGTTTCAGGTAAAGTTGAAGCCATGCCTCTTATTGAAGGTCAAGCGGTTCAAAAAGGCGATCTTCTTTTGCAGATTAATGACCAGGATTATCAACAAGAAGTAGAGCGTAAAAGAGCTGCGCTCGATTTAGCCGAGCTCACTTATAAACGTCAGGAGGAATTAGTAAAGGCAGGGGCAACGACTCAGCAAATCAAAGATGAATCTTATTCCACCATGATGATTCAAAAGGCTGAATACGAAACTGCAAAAATACAATTAGAAAGAACTAAAATCTATGCCCCTTATGATGGCATACTCGGTGTTACTGATGTTAGCTTAGGTGAATATCTCGTTGTCGGCGCCCCCATTATCCAAATTTCTGCCATCAACCCGATGATTGCCCAATTCCCCATATCTCAAAATTACATTTCTAAAATTAAGCTCAATGAGCCTATGACTGTAACTGTAGACTCTTGGCCTAATGAAAAATTTGAAGGCTACATTTATGCTATCGATCCTCAAATCGATATTGAAACGCGCACCATAACTGTTAAAGCTGATGTAAAAAATGATGAACTTTTACTACGTCCTGGCATGTTTGCCTATATCTCCCTGCCCATCGAAGTAAAAGAAAACTCCCTTCTTATTCCAGAAGAAGCTTTAATCCCTTCTGCTGACAAACTTGATGTTATGAAGATTGTCGATGGAGTTGCTCAGTTGGTTAAAGTTACCATTGGCGTACGGCAAAATGCCTTAGTTGAAGTCACTAATGGTTTACAAAAAGGCGATGTCATCATTCGTTCCGGGCAATTAAAAGTACAAGAGGGAACAGCAGTAGAAATAAGTTCTAATACATCTATAGAAAAAAATCCTAATGCATCTGAAGAAACAGATTCAAATGCCTCTGAACTTCACTCAGATGAAAATTCCTCCACCTAAAAATTATGCAATTTTCTGATATCTGTATCCGGCGACCTGTTTTTGCCACTGTCTTGAATATTATGCTTATTCTATTGGGTGTAATCGCATACAGCCGTCTTCCTGTTCGCGAATACCCCAAAATCGAAGAACCTATCGTCACCGTATCCACTGTCTACAGCGGCGCAAGTGCAGAAATCGTAGAATCTCAAGTGACAAAGCCATTGGAAGACTCTCTCGCCGGCATAGAGGGCATTGAAACCATTACCTCCATCAGCCGTCAAGAGCTTAGCCAAATCACGATCCGATTCAAGCTCACCCGCAGCCCTGATAATGCTGCTGCTGATGTTCGCGACCGGGTTTCCCGGGCTCGTGGCAACATACCCACTGCAGTGAAAGAACCCATTATCAGCAAAGTTGAAGCTGATGCCGAACCTACCCTATATCTGGCTTTTTTTAGTGACCGTCATAGCCAGATGGAACTTACAGACTATGCAGATCGCTACGTAAAAAGCCTCTTACAAAACTTAAATGGCGTTGCAAGCGTTCAAATTTACGGTGAACGCCGTATTTCTATGCGCATTTGGCTTCGACCTGAACTCATGACAGCCTATGGAGTGACGACTGAAGATATTGAAAATGCGCTCATGAGCCAAAATGTCCAAATTCCGGGTGGTCTCATTAGCAGTGCACAAAGTGAATTTACTATTCTTTCCAAAACCGATCTTCTCACTCCTGAACAGTTTAATAATATCATCGTCAAACGCAAAGGAAACAATCTCGTCTACATCCACGATATTGGGCATGCTGAAATTGCTCCTTCAGATACAAGAACTATAATTCGTTTTAATGGACAAGAAGCGGTTGCTCTCGGGGTCATCAAACAAGCTACGGCAAATCCCTTAGATGTTTCTAAAGAAGTCCATTCTTTACTTCCTAGCATTCGCCAAAACTTGCCCTCTGGCATGAAAATTGATTTAGCTTACGATACCGCAGTCTTTATCGATCGTTCCATCAATGCCGTGTATCACACTCTTATCGAAGCATTTGTTCTGGTAATTCTCGTTATATTCCTCTTCTTGCGTAATATACGCTCAACTATCATCCCAGTCGTTACCATTCCTATTTCGCTCATTGCTACTTTCATGGTAATGTACCTTTTTAATTTTAGCATCAATACCCTCACCCTTCTAGCATTGGTGCTAGCAATTGGGCTAGTAGTTGATGATGCCATTGTCATGCTTGAAAATATTTATCGACATATGGAAGAAGGCATGAGCCGCATGGAAGCAGCCTTTAAAGGAAGCCAGGAAATCGCTTTTGCCATAGTAGTGATGACTCTTACCTTAGCAGCGGTGTACGCCCCCGTTGCCTTCATCCAAGCACGAACTGGTAAACTTTTCATTGAGTTTGCCCTCACGCTTGCAGGGGCTGTTATCATCTCAGGTTTCATTGCTCTTACGCTTTCTCCCATGATGTGTTCGAAACTTTTGAAGTATCAAAAAAATCATGGAAAACTCTTTAATCTCGTCGAAGATGGTATCAAAGTTATTCATACGAGATATTCTAGAATTCTTGATTGGACTTTAAGCCACACCAAAACGGTCATCCTTATTGGCCTCATTATTGCTGGCATAGGAGCTTTATTCATAAAATTCTTACCTTCAGAATTAGCTCCCACTGAAGATCGTGGCGTCATCTTCATCATTGCACAAGCTCCTGAAGGTTCCACTATTGATTATACAGAATATTGGATGAAGCAAGTTGAACCCTTTCTTTCCTCAATACCTGAAATTGAAAAATTCTTCATCGTGGGGGGTGTTCCTGTAGTCTCGCAAGGCATCGGTTTCGCTATTTTAAAAGATTGGAAGCTCCGGGAGCGCAAACAGCAAGTTATCGTTAACGAACTTCAACCAAAATTATTCTTCAACATTCCAGGCGTCTTAGCCTTCCCTCTCAATCTTCCTTCCCTAGGCAGTTCTGAAGGACAACCTATCTCCTTCATTATCCAAACTACTGGCTCTTACGAAGAATTAAGCGAATTTGTTGATATATTTCTTAAAGAAATTCAAACAAATCCTAAAATCCTCAATGTTAATAACGATCTTAAACTCAATAAACCCCAAATAATTGTAAATATTGACCGTTCAAAGGCTGCAGCCATAGGCATTAATGTTGATACCATTGGCCGAACCTTGGAAACGCTCTTTTCGCCCAAACAAATCACTCGGTTCGAAAAAAATGGCAAACAATATGACGTCGTTCTCCAAGTTGCTGAAGAAGAAAGGCAAAATCCTAATCAAATCCTCCAAGCCTCTGTGCGTGCTGCCAATGGGAAAATGGTTAAACTTCGTAACCTCGTCACCCTCACAGAAAGTGTCGCTCCTCGTGAACTGAATCATTTTAATCAATTACGCGCCGTGACTATCAGTGCTAATATGGCTCCAGGTTATTCCTTAGGCGACGCCCTTTCCTTCCTTGAATCTACTGCCAAAAAGATCCTTCCTTCCAACATGCAGACGACTTATAGTGGCGAATCTCGAGAATATAAGGAATCCAGTTCCAGCCTAATTTTAACTTTTGTCTTGGCGATTTTTTTCATCTACTTAGTACTTGCAGCTCAATTTGAAAGTTTCATTAGCCCATTTATCATCATGCTCACCGTCCCACTCTCTATGGCCGGTGCACTCCTTGCGCTTTATCTATCGGAAGGCTCTTTGAATATCTATAGTCAGATTGGCCTTATCACCTTAATTGGCCTTATTACTAAACATGGTATCCTTATTGTAGAATTCTCTAACCATCTCGAACAACAAGGTCATAGTGTCATCGATTCGATCAAGGAATCGTGCGCCATTCGGTTACGTCCAATCCTTATGACTACTGGTGCTATGGTACTCGGCGCCGTTCCTTTAGCCTTTGCTACAGGCGCAGGTGCGGAAAGTCGTAATCAAATCGGGTGGGTCATCATCGGCGGTATGACTTTAGGAACTCTTTTTACATTATTCATTATCCCATCCGTCTATGCTGTCATTCGAAAACCTAAAAAGCCTTCTGAAATTCCAGTGAAACCAGTCGAATCATCATCCGGACTGCAGCCATCACCAGGATCTCAATAAAGATCTGAATATAATTAAATTGCTTCTTCTATAAGTTGTAAGAAATCGTTTAGACTGCCATAACCAAAGTTTCCGTCAAAGAATGCCTTGTTTCCTTGGCAAATTAAAAATCCTTTTTCCACATTTATCATTTGAGCAACTTTCTTGAGCTGATCGAAATCTGAGATTTTAATATCCGAAGACAATTTTATTTCAAGACCCCATAGCTGTTTGACGCCAAAGTCGAGCACCAAATCCATTTCATGTCCATCGCTGCTACGAAAAAAGTAGGGGTTTACTGGCACTCCTTTTTGCGATAGCGTATTGAGGATGTTTTCTATAATAAAGCCTTCCCAACTTGCACCGACCCAAGGTTGGTCAAAAAGCGATTCATAAGTCTTAACACCCAAAAGAGCATGCAAATGTCCAGTATCTCTAAAATATAATTTGGGACTTTTAACGAGTCGCTTTTTAATATTCGTAAAATAAGGTTGGAGTTTTCGCACAAGAAAAGCTCCTTCTAGAAAATCGACGTAATGATTGATTGTTTGGCTGTTTAAACCAAGACTTTTTCCAATTTGTGAGGCATTCCAGAGATTTCCATGGCTGGCAGCAAGCATCCTTACTAGTCTTTCTGTTTGTTTAGGAGATGCTTTCAGGCCCCAGTTTTCAAAGTCTATATACAAGAGCTTTTGTAAGTAACTATTGTGCCACAAGGGATACATATCTTTGTCAAGAACACCGCCATTTGGAAACCCTCCATAGAGCCATAGCTCTGGAAGTAAGTTTTGCGGTAATTCCTGGCTTACTAAAGGATATAAAAAACAATCTGCTATCCTTCCAGCTAAAGACTGGGTGATTCCCTTAATAAGTTTTGGTGAAACAGATCCGAGAATTAAAAATTGACTATTTCGTTGGCGATCCTTGTCAATCGTACTTCGAAGACGAGAGAAAATTTCTGGCATCACTTGGGCTTCATCGAGGACAATGAGGGATTTTTGTCCCATAATTCGATCCCAATCGTGAACTAAACGAAGCTGATCTCCTTCGCTTTCAAGATCAAAGTAATCTTCAGTCTGACACAATTCTCTAGCTAAAGTCGTTTTCCCCACTTGACGTGGCCCTAGTAACGATACCGCCGGAAACTGGCTCAGGCATTTGGCTAGAAAATCTATAACAAGTCTCCTTATCATTTCTTGCAAATTTACATCTTTACTTACAAATTGCAAGAAAATTCACAATCTTTTGATAATAAAAGAGTTATATTCATGCATAATTTTATAAATTATTTGATTTTTGAATAATAACTGTCAAAATATTGCCTTAATTCTTTTGTATCCTCATCACTGGTAAGAAACGACGTCACAAATCTATACAAATTTTCTTCCGGCACGCCCCACTCATAGAATCCAGCGCCATGGGTTCGCAGGTATTCAACAAAATCTTTTGGCAATACAACAAAGAGTTCATTGGCTTCGACTGAATATTTTGGTTGTATTTTGTAATCATTAAATAGCTTTAACAAATTTTTCGCCATATTATTAGCCTGTTGGGCGTTCTTCAACCACAGTTCATTTTCTAAGTATGCTAAAAATTGGCATGAAAAGAATCGCATTTTTGATGAAAGTTGTCCGGCTCTCATATGAACATAATCAAAGTTTTCTGCATATTTTTTATTGAAGAAAACGATAGCCTCACCAGCCATCGTGCCATTTTTAATGGCACCAAAAGTCATAACATCGATTCCCATTTTCCACGTCAATTCTGCGGGAGTTACCTTTAAAGACATTAAGCTATTAGCAAATCGCGCTCCATCCATATGCAAGGATAGGTTACGTGATTTTGCAAATTCCTGTATTTTGAACATTTCTTCAATCGTATAAACGGTTCCAAGTTCAGTCGACTGCGTAATGCTTATACAACTTACCTTCCCTCCATGAGGAGGATGGAAACGGGTTCCATCAATATACTCTGCTAAAATCCCTAAATCGATTTTGCCATTGGCACCAGGAATGGTCACCAACTTGGCTCCCCCAGAAAACAAACCTAAAGCTCCACATTCATCCGTATTAATATGCGCTTCTGTATGACAACAAACCGTTTCAAAAGGTTTGGCCAGAGCGGACAAGCCCAGACAATTAGCTGCAGTTCCTGTATTTGTTAAATAAACGATAACCTCTTTTTCAAAAAGTTCGCAGCACTTTTCACTTAATTTTTTAGAATAACTATCATTGCCATAAGAAGCTTCCGTTCCTTCGTTTGCTTTTATAATTGCTTCCAGAACCTTTGGATGGATGCCAAATACATTGTCGCTTTTAAAGTTCATTTTTTTATATTTTCTATATCATTGAGAATACAAAGATCTACTTAAGAAAATGACGAGTCAAACCATTTCGATGGCTTTTTTCAGTACCTATCTATCGGCTAATAGCAATAAATAATTGATTGTTTACCTCAGTTCGGGTAATCAAACACCAGTGAAAAAACGATTTGCTTTCCAAATATCTTGTAACTTTAAATAGATGCTAGACATGGAACTTCAAACAGGAAAGTTTCTTTCGGCATTATCCAACATTTTTTGTTGGTGTTAGCTTATCCACTGAGGTTTTAAGGTTGTGTGACTTTTCTTTTAATCCAACGTTTCATTTGGTCCTTTTCTACAGAATTTAATCCGCGGAAAAAATACCAACCTGCAACCTACTGATTCGAGTAATTCTTACTCCTTAAATGATTTATGAAATGATGCGTTATAAAAGATTACCGCTTGTCCCGCTTAGTTCTCTGGTCAAAAACCCTTTTAGTCAAACTACTTCT
>Ga0206799_1141_pt1 | contig 11933 bp, 10 predicted proteins | sample Alteio_BWOrgCont_67_FD_152900 | JGI IMG/M metagenome (GOLD analysis project Ga0206799, IMG submission 152900) | Enriched cells from forest soil in Barre Woods Harvard Forest LTER site, Petersham, Massachusetts, United States -... | ecosystem: Environmental > Terrestrial > Soil > Temperate forest >...
AATAGAAGGCGCTTCACGTTATCCTACCTTGCAAATGGATGGTGGCGGATTTTCTGTTGGTAAGGATAAGGACACTACCACATATGCTTCTCCGAGCCAATATGTTGGCAGTAAGTTGCAGGAGTGTGATGCAAAAAGAAAAGCAATCGACTATGTTGAATGCGTAAGAAATAATGTCTTTACTGCTAATTTTTATAAAGTTAAGGCAAATGCATATATTTTTGCCACCTTACAGGCTCCTGCCTTGAGGAATAAGCTTATATTATATAATAATGCAGATTCTATATTGGGTACAGGATCCAACAATCGTGGGCTCAATTACGTAGGAAGAGCATTGATGTTTCTACAGAATGCGGATATAGCTAAATATACCTATGACGCTGATGGAGCTAAAAAAGCATACGAAGATTACAAAAAAGCAGATTCTATTGATACCGTCGTTAGCAGATATTTAAAAGGTGGCTTCGGTCGTTATTGGACTGCTTTAATGAGTGGTGAAATATTGACGTTTAAATGGTGGCGCCGTAAATAATTATGAAAAAAAAGATTTTAAAAAGGAGAGTGTATGAAGCGTGAATATAAAGTAGCGTGTACGGTGCTGCTGGCCATTGGATCATATACCGGTATGCTCGCTCACGAGCCTCTGATTAAAATATTTCCGGTTGTTAGAAAATTAACACAGGTGGGTGGTAGCGTAAAACAAGAGTGGTATATTTTGCTTGGACGTAATACCGGCAAAAAATATGAGTATGATTATGAGGAAAAGCAATTTTTATATCAAAAGGGTCTTTTTGCTGAACTTGCAGTTGCTCCTTCTGCTATAGCCGGTTGGGTGCTCAATCGTAACCCAACGATTGACAGTATCAAAAAAGAGGATATTTTCCAGATGTTATCAAAAGTTACTCAAGAAGTGTATCGGAATTTAGATGTTTTTGAAAAAACTATGGATACTCTTCCATCATTTCAAGTAGCCGGGGGTAAAGCTTATTTTGTTCTTCTGAACTATGATTATCCGCTTGAATATCTTAATAGGCAGGCAACCGGTGCATATAAGGATGCGTATATGTGGATTGATGCGGCTGCATTAAGTGCTATGTCTCCTTTAAACATACAAGAAAAGGGTATACAGGAAAGCACAGCAAAAATTGTTAGTGACTGCTGGTTATCGGCACATACGACATTGCAAAAAAAATTACGTTCTTAAATAGGTAAAAGGAAAAAAACAATGCAAAAAGTGTTTAAAGATATGAGAGGACTTTTGGTAAGTTCCACTGTGTTTGTACTAAGTTTCAGTTCATTACATGGCATGCAGTCACCACCGAAAAGCTCTAGTTGGCGTATTATACATGTTATTCCCGTGGTAAATCAACCGGAAGAATCATATGATACACGAGGCAATCTCAGTATTAGTGACAAATGGTATGTGCTACTTGGCGAGAATATAAATCGTGGCGGTGGCAGTATTCCTAATAATACAGAGTGGGACGTGCTTACCGCATCCCAATCAGAGGTGCAACCACGTACTATTTTTGGTATTGCAACGATCAAAAGTGTGCCATGGCAACGGACTAAGCAGTTTTTTATGAAAACGGTGTATAACACACTTGAACTGTTAACCGGAAAGGTGCAATTCATTTTTACCGCTCGCAAGGGCATATATACGCGTGATGATTATGCATATTATTATCAAGGCGAACCTATTCCCTATTATTTTATAAAAGACACCGAGCTCTACGTTTTTCTTAAGCTTTCTAATAAAAAGAATAGTAAGTTCTTGGCAGGTGAATTACGGTGGGCTTCTACATGGAAACAGCAGTTTATATGGGCGCCTATTAGTAGATTGAAAACCATAGCTGAAACCGGAACTACATTCCTCAACCAATCGGGTAATGACTATCATGTGAGTGATAATATTAAAGCACTATTTGGCCACAAACCAACTACATCACCCGCTCTTGCAGCCAGTACCACTCCATGGGAAGTAGCTCTGGCGCATTTTACTGAATATGAGAAAGGACTAAGTGTAGAAACAAGAAAACAGCGTGCTGCGGTACAAAAGTATGATATAGAACAAGAACTTTCTTATTATGCGCAAGAAGATTCATGGTTGCTCTTTTCCCGTGGGCTGTATTTTAATGAAGATACTAAAGATTACAGAGCTTTTACGCTGAATGATGCCGGCTATCCTTTAAAGTTTGGTAACAATCAAGAGTATCCTACATTACAAGAATATCGCGAACACTTAGTAGAAAAGACGGAACTACAACCAGGTCAGTTACTTAATGAGTTGCATCTTAATGTGGTATATAAAGGGCTTGAGGAGAAATTAAAGGCTAATCCTATATTAAAAGAACTATTGTTCAAGACCGGCAACGCAGTACTTGTGTATGGTAATAAAAAAGACGCCTTCTTTGGTATAGGGCCCACAGGACAAGGAGAGAATTATCTTGGGCGCATATTAATGGTACTCAGAACAAATCTAAGTGTGCCGGCAAGTAAGGAAAAAATGATTTTTAATCCTGCAACAGCGTATCCTCTTGATAAGCTTATGAAAGAATTTGGGCAGGTCAATCAGGTGCAGGGCATGATACGGTATCTGCGCTATAAGACAACGGGTGGATTGCCGGCGATGGGGGGGTTGTTTAGAGCGAAAAAAGAGGCTGATAAAAAAAGAATAGAAGAATTCTATAATGAGCCGGACAAAGGCGAGCAGGAAGTAACGCAAGCGCAAGCGCAGCAGCAGCAGCAGAAAAGAGTATTAATAAAGCCGGCGCAACAACCTTCTGGTACAAAACCACCCGTTACCCAGGACCAACAACCATCGGTTATTACAACAACGAGTACCGGTGAACCGGTTACTGGAAGTGCAATAACGCGACGTAAGGTTACATTAACAGAAGAAGAACAAACAGAGCAAAAGAAGCGAGAAATGAAAGAGCGAATGATGAAAGCTGTCACCGGTCCAAAACCTGAACCAAAAGAAGGTGCCGGGACAGGTCTAGAAGAAAAAGAGTAAAAATCAATGCATTGAGCACGCAAAAAAGCCCGGAGATAATCCGGGCTTTAATTTTGGTTGCGGGGGCTGGATTTGAACCAGCGACCTTTGGGTTATGAGCCCAACGAGCTACCAAGCTGCTCTACCCCGCGGCATATTTTTAATCAGTACTCTCAAAAAAAACTACCCTAAGTATTGCGGTTTTTTGAGCACCTGTCAATAGAAATAGCGGCAAAATTGGCTTTTTTATTCGATTTGCACGACTGCTATCGCAAGCCCGAAGAAGCTTTAGCGAAGATGGGGTCTACTATTTCTGGATGCGCTTGCAGCAGAACGATCACGGTTGCAGTAGTTGCCGTATGGGTAATGGATAGTAGGGCGGCAGCAGGAGCAATGCCGGGCAGCTGGGCCCAATCGATAATCAGTTGCGGTGCGCCGGCCTGATTGGTTTGTATCTGTACGGCTCTGCCGATAGCCAGTAGAGGTGGTGGGGTCGATGCATAGGCACAAATAGCTTTGTATGTTGCTTCGCGGGTTGCAAAGCGGGAGGCAAATCGCTGTGCGTACAATGCAGGCTTTTGTAGGCAATAATCCAGATCATGGGAGCTGAAAACGCGCAGTAGCGTGGTGCGTGAGTAGGTGTGCCAGTGGGCAAAGCGGATAATGTCGATACTGTCTATGCCAATGCCAAGTATCATGGTGTTTAACGCAGAGTATCCGGAGCAATGCGCGGCAGTAGAACACCGAGCGTGGTATAATACTGAGGAATTGCCGTGCTGACTTCTTCTGCTATATCAGTATCGTAGACATGGGTGCTCAGATTACGGCTATCAATCATGGCCAATAGGATATTGGTTTCATCAATAGAGCTGATTTTTTGTTTAAGACATTCATGGAACACTGACCGTGGTGAATTTTGAATAATGCCATGTTTGAGATGAATATATTCACGCATGTATTTCCATAAGAGATCATAAAAAAGTTCAAAATGTTTCACAAGTGAGGCGATTGACCTGTCGTATACATACTCATCTATTCCATGCTGTTTTTTTACTATATTGTGGGCTTCTATATCTTTGCCTAAGGTTGTGTAAAGACGCATTAAGCTTTGATATTTTAGTTCGATTGCTTCCATAGCGTTCCTTGTGTGAGAATAATTGTTTTCATATCATTGCTGATACGATGCAAATCAACAACATCTATCGTGTGTGCTAAGTTAAGGCCGTCGAGTACATTGTTTGCGCGGCTTAACTCTTGTAAGGTCATTTTTCTGCCAAGATCAAGAGCGATATCGATGTCTGATTGTTCGGTATGGGTACCACGAGCGCGTGAGCCAAATAAGTAGATGGTACATTCAGGAAAAAGAGCGGTCAGCAGCTTGATGATAATGTCTTGCTCTGCAACATGTTGGTGTATTGCCATTATTATTCGCCGGGTTAACGCTTTATTCTTCAACAGATGCAGAATAAGCGAGGGGTTAATGGTATTTTGCAAAAGTAAACCATACTACTGCGTGCGTTGTCTATCTAAATAATTATCTAATGAACGGTACATAATTGCTTCTTTAATATGGGCAACATCAATCAGTTTGCTGGATGCCAAATCGGCAATAGTGCGGGCAACTTTGAGCAATTTATGGTACCCGCGCATGCTTAAGTTCAACTTTTCAAACGCATTTTTCAGTATGTGTTGCGCATCTGCGGTTAGTACACAGTGCACTTCTACTTGATCGGTGTTCATAGCACTGTTATGCATGCTGTGGGTGGCAAAGCGAGCATGTTGCATGTCCAATGCGATTTCTACGGCCTCATATAATTCTGCCGAGGCGGTCGCTGCGGTAGGTGTGGTAATGGCATCATACTCAATGGATTGTACCGGAACCTGTAGATCGATGCGGTCAAGTAATGGGCCGGATAATTTTCCTAAATATTTACTAATTTGTTGCGGCGAGCAGATACACGCTCTTTTTTTGTCACCCAAAAATCCACAAGGGCATGGGTTGAGCGCGGCAATCAATAAAAATGATGCCGGGAAACTGATGGATTGATGCACGCGTGAAATGTGCACTTCTTGACTTTCAAGTGGCTGGCGCAGTGCTTCGAGCGTGTCTCGTTTAAATTCGGTTAACTCATCCAAAAAGAGGATGCCGTTATGTGCCAAACTAATTTCTCCCGGCTGCGGGTATGAGCCGCCACCAATGAGACCTGCTTGTGATATGGTATGGTGTGGGTTGCGAAAAGGTCGTTCAATGACCAGAGGCTCTTCGATTAGTTTGCCGGTAATGGAATATATTTTGCTTGTTTGAACAATTTCATCAAAGTTCATAGCGGGCATAATCGTTTGGAGCCTTTTGGCAAGCATCGTTTTACCTGATCCGGGCGATCCGATAAATAAAATGTTATGTTTGCCGGCAGCAGCAATTTGCAGTGCTCGTTTTGCTTGGTGTTGCCCCTTGACTTGGGAGAAATCGATAGTTTTGTGCGGTGGTTTATTGGATACTGTCAGGCTGCGTGTGCGCGTTGGTTCTATTGGTTGTTCGCCGCGCAGATACGCAACCAACTGAGTCAAATGATTGACGCCAATAATTTCAAGGCCTTGGATCAATGCGGCCTCTTGCGCATTAGCGAGTGGTAGAATGATACGTTTTTTATGTAATTTTTGTGCATCACAGGCGATTGCCAGAGCTCCTTTGATAAAACGGATACCGCCATCGAGTGATAGCTCACCTAAAAACAGAGTTTCGGATACAAAGTCGGTGGTCAGTTCCAGCTCGCCCAGTGCGCGAATGATGCCGATAGCAATCGGTAGGTCAAAAAGTGTACCTTCTTTTTTTAAATCTGCCGGTGCTAAATTAACCGTAATTTTTTTGGCAGGAATCCGAATGCCGCTATTTTTGAGCGCAGCGCTGATGCGGCGGGTACTTTCTTTGATGGCAGTATCGGGTAGGCCAACAATATCAAACCTGATCAAACCAAACGAGATATCGACCTCTACTTCGACTAGATGTGCATCGACGCCAACGGCGGCAGCGGAAAAAATTTTTGCGTGCATATGCTACTATTTCACAATATGAAAATTTTATAAAAATTAAAAAACCTTGATTTAAACGTATAGCATAGATTTTTTCATTTGGAAATATTAACTTTATGCGAGCGGCTTGTTCAGAGGCGGATCAGGTGTAGACTAGTGCTGGTAATTTTTCATAGGTGCCGTAAACTTAGCTGGGCATAAAACGGAAATTATGGAACGAAGACCATCCGCCTTCGATGCTTACGGCATGACACTATGCCATAGAGCACTTCATGCGTGGGCGGGTGCAACCAGGAGAGAAAAATGACACAACATTATAGATTATTCATGCTTGCGTACATTAGTATGCATGCATCACCGGTACACTCTGCGGTTACCATAACAGGCGACAGTGCCAATGGCGTCACTAGTTTCTCGTTTCCCATCGATACCCATTCGTATGATAAGAAAAATCAGATTTTTTTTGTAGGTGCTCAGGCTGCCGCAGGTGGTGTTGAACAAGTGAAAGATTTTGCACTGAGCATGCTATCGGCCAGTGGCGGAAATTTTATACCTCTTGCCCCTCAGACGGTGCAATTGAATGTTTCTAAAAGCCCGGTTTCAAATCCGCTCTACGATGCGGGAATTTCATTTTTGGGCCTTGTATATGGTCAAACAACGCGTGACGTAGGACACCCTGCTGTTGTTAAGGCAGGAGAACCGGGTACGCTCTATTTTTATTATGATTTAAATGCCAAGATTATCTCATTGTTTCAGTACGTGGGCGTAAAGGATGCTATCGGCAACCCAACTACCGGTATCGTGGGCATGTCGCTCTACTCACAATCCTATCTGATGCTGGGAGTAAAACCTCAAGCAACTACTATATTCGGTGATCCAGGTAGCGGAATTGCGGTATTTGTATTGGGTACTATTACGCAGGGTGAAGGATTGAAAACACAAAATTGGCGTGAGTTTGCACAGGTGAATGTTGACAATGGTACGGTTGTTGATGCAGATGGTAATTCCACCGGTAAGTCCGCCCCCTTTGATCGTGGCCAAGCGGTGCTTACCATTGGTAATCCGCTCACCTCGCTGGGTCAAGTGATTGATATTCATTATGATCAATTTTTGAATCGTTTTTATATAGCGGTGCAACTGCAGGCAGGAGGCGATCCAACCGATGGTGGTAAAGCAATAGTGATCGGTATCATGAAAAATAATAAATTAATATTGAGTAACATTGCGCCCGATAGTGCCTTTGACACCAATCAAAATAAAATTATTGGTACCATAGGCGCCAATGCACCGATCTCAATTCAGAAGGTGCGCAGCATGCGTGCAAGTACCAATTTGCCTTATTTGATAGTGGTGGGCGGCAATGGTGATCCGACTACAACTAAAAGAATGGTCTATGCGTTACCATTAGTCAGTGGTACGACTGATGCAGGAATAAATGGTACGCTGGCAAATAAAAATGTAGCAGCACAGTTGCGCATTGCCGGCAAGATTCCTTTTCAGGTTGGCTCTCGCTCAATACGCGTAGCTGCTGCACAGCCGGGTGATATGACGCTCGCCACTGATGCCGCAGCATTGGTAGGCGGCGGTGAAATTGAGGCCGGAGATATTGTAGATATCTGGACACGTACCGATGCTGTTTTTGTAGCGGTGGGTAATCCTGCGGATGTCAATCAACTGCCGGGTATCTATTATTCGCAAGCCCTTTTTGATGCAGGCGGTAAAATAAAAGACTGGACAGTGTGGCAACGTGTTGCGGGTACCACGGATCAAGTATTTGGTACTGTACTGCAACAGACACAAGGTAATTTTCTCTACATGACGGGAACATCTGCTACCACTATTAATACCGTCAAGCGTACTCAATGGTCGGTTGGAGCAGCGGCTCTACGTGGACCTCTGGTATCTGCGCTAGCCTCGGCATTACCGGTCGATAAGGGTGGCGTTGAAAAACTAGTAGATTTGCAACAGAATACACCCGGCTTGAACGGCATTTCATTACTTATGGCCATCGGTGGTGACACCGTGGTCCTTGCCCAATCAGGCACTGTAATTAACAACGTATTGCAGCCTACTGCCGGAGCACTTGCGTGGCCGAGTGTGCAATTTGAGAATGGTACTATAGATCAGACATTACCGATAGCCATGGATAATCCAACCATTGTTGCTATAACGGGCGGCGTGTTATCTGATGTGAGTCGTTTAGTGACAGCCACGGTGGCGACCAGTGGGGATTCGGGTGATCAGGGTTGGTTATTCGTAGGAGGGACACATGGTGTTGCGGTATTATCAGATACTGCCGGTACCGGCTGGGATACAACTACTGGATTGGGCCCCAATTTTGTTGGATTACAAGCGGGTATGTCTTTTAAAAAATTTGGTAACTATTCGTTTGTACGCACCTTAGTATTTGATGGCAATTTTTTATATGTGCTGACAGATACGCAGCTTGATCGTATTGATTTGCGTGAGGGTAGTCCGGGACTTGGTCTTATAGAACCGGTCAGTGTGGCTACTACACAGTCATTATTAGCAGTTAGAGGTACGTTTGTAGATTGTTTAATCGCCGGACCATTTGCATTGCTCGGTACCACGAGCGGATTATTGCGTGTAGGCAATGGGCAAAATATTCAGACCGCGCTGACAGAAAACGAATTACAGTGGACCTACGCGCCGCCCATAGAAGGTAGCTTTGCGGTTAACCAAATTATTCCAATAACCAAAACCGGCAGGGCGCAGGATGCGACCAATCCGCTTTTTGATGGTGCCAATATATATGTACTTAATACCTACCGTGGACGGGATCGTGCGCAAGTAAATCGGTTTACGATAGCGCCGGTGACGAGCAGTGTTGATGATAATACCCTGCAAGCCATTGGCGATATGTATGTGCGCGACGAGCTCTCTTTTTTAATTAATTATGGTAGCCTGCGTACGCTTTTTATGACAGATGGCTCATTTTTTATGGCAGGTCGGGGCAGGATTCGGTCTGATGTCCCGTTGGTAACGGTGCCGCAGGCTTTACTCCAGCCACAAAGTGGATTTGATGGTAAATCAATTGGTATACCGCAATCTCAATCGGCGTTACCACTTGATATCAGTGATTTTAATAGTATTACAACAATAATACGTGAATGGGCGTCCGGTAGCTGGTTTATCAGCGGTGATTTTGGTTTACGTATTAATGAGTAATCGAGCAACAGGGGTATGAAAATGATAACTAAAAAACAGATAAAATACATGATAGTTGTGTTGTTGGGTGTATCAGGGCATGTGCAGTACGCTATGAATGTTTTGCAGCCATATGATACCTTAATTCGTATGCCATTGACTAATAAACATCGGTGGCAATTGGCGTTGTATGCAGAGGGGGGTGTTGGCCAAGCTCATAGCTTTGCTGAAGGTGGTCGTGTATGCAGCCCACTGGCATTGTGGCAGCCATATCAAAATGCATTAACTATGCTACAAGGATTTAATGAAACTACGAGCATGAGCGCATTGCGTAATGAGCTGAATGCTGACAACAATGGCACGCGGGGGCATTTCACCGTAACGGGTGAACTAGAACTGGACTATAGTGTAGCCTGGTGTGCGCGCGCTAATTTCCTCGAACAGTTTTCCTTTGGCGCTTATTTACCGATGATGAGTATGAGGCTTCATGATGTGTGCTGGCAAGATTTGACGGGCAATAGCACCGATGCTGATGTGCGTGTGCGTGAATTGCTGACTAATCAAGATGTTTTTTTTAAGAAAGTGTGCGAATTAGGTGGGCCTGATTTGGGTGGGTGGAAACGTACCGGGCTTGGTGATCTGGTACTTATGCTTGAGTGGTTTCGTGATTTTCCTCAACCAAAACCATTGCTGAAGAATGTTTTTATCAATTGGCGTTTAGGTTTGAATCTACCGACCGGATTGCGCACCGATGAAGATAAGTTATTTGCATTACCCTTCGGGTATGATGGCGCCACCGGCCTTATTTTTGGTCTTGGTCTTGAGTTGCGGCTGGGTGCCTATATCAAGTGTGGCGTTGACGTGCAGTTGACGCAACTGTTTGATGTCATACGTGAACGGCGTATCAAAACTGATGCGGCGCAAACGGAATTATTATTGCTCGAAAAGACTCAAGTGCACAAAGATTTTGGGCTGGTACAACGGTTTAATTTGGATATAGAAGCCCTGTACCGTGGGTTCTCATGTAAATTTGGCTATCAATATATCAAGCAAGGCGAATCAACCTTATCGCTGGTATCTAATGAATTTTCTGATGCTATTGCCAATACTGCAGAGTCCCTGCAATCTATTACGATGCACCAGTTAATTGTTAATGCCAGCTATGATTTCACCAAACACCTATCACCCAAGGCCTGGGCAGTACCTTATGTTTCACTCTACGCGCGTATACCATTTAATGGAACCCGTGCAGTCGAACAGACTATGATTGGCACCATGGTGGGAGTCAGTTTTTAAGATAGGGTCTATGAAAAAGTGCCACAAGCTGTGGCACAAATTGATGTGCTCGCTAGAAGATAGTAATCACATATCAGTATGATTAAAAGGATATGCAATGAAGCAGGCATTTCTTATAGTATCAATTTTCTGTAATACACTTCTATGCGCACATGGGTTTGGTGACAATACACCGGTGCATTTGGCTGACGGATCACGGATGGCAATAGAGCAACTGTGTCATCGTATTGAAAAATCCAGAGTCTATGTAGCCAGTAGCAATTTACGGCGCAATACTGTTGAACGTAAGTGGACGCGGCTCTATGGCTACAGTACAAGCAATTGTTATCTTCGCCTTAGCTTTTGTGACACGTGCAATGGTGGTGATGTTATATGTACACCCTACCAACCATTTTATGTGGTTAAATCGCAAGAGGTTGTAACGGTAGGTGAAAAGGCCGGATCCAAAGCAAAGCCAAAGGTTGAAGAACATCCACATGGTATCCATAAGTCAAATGCCGGTAAGCATCACGAAAATAGCTGGAGAGAAATTAGCAAGGGGCCGACAAATGGCCAAGAGGCCTTGGATACCTCGGTGGCAGTAGAAGGTAGAGACTGCAGGGTTTCGGTAAATAATGGAGAAATTGTTGTCTTAGAGCTAACTAGTCCAGGGGTATATCATGGCTATGTAGTATCATGGGCTGATATCGTGCGAGCAAGTAAAAATGGTAAGTGGCAGGATGTACAGAATACTCTAGTAGACAGTAGATTGGTAAAGCGAAACGGTAAAATAGTCAAATGAATCTATATGAAATCACATTCCAATTAAATGAATCAGAAAAAATTGTTATAAAATTTGGTGAGCAAGCAGTGATGATGAACTGCTGTCATGAAGTACCTATATTTTTTGTCGGTGAGTCGGAACGATTACAGATAGATTGTGATAGCATACGCTCATGCACGCAGCATTTGCAGTCTTTGCTTATGAAGGCTTTGAATAACGAGTTGCAATTACATAAATCTGTCCAAAACAATATTGGTTATCTGTATACGCAGTACAAATTTTATTGGTACGATAGCAGCATTTTAGAAACAATGGGGTTTGTGTTTGAGGATAATAAGGGTAAAAAAAGATGGGTTGGTAAAGGGTATTTACTGTTTGCGCATGATGTCGCAGTGTGGATTTACAACGATTCAAAAGAGGATATAGTACTTGAGTTTACACCATGGTATACAGGAAATAATTTTGATGAAGAAGGCGAAACTGATTTTACCCAATATGATGCTTTTTTAAAAGAGTATAAGTCGCTATTTACCAGAATAATACCGCGTGATGTGGCGCAACAATGGCTTGATCAGGCGAATCAAATTTTGCAGCAAATAGCAGACAATGTTGAGCGATTGGCGAAAGAAGAAGTGTCCGAATAATATGTATGAATGAGGTGGACCCCAAACCGTGGACAGT
>Ga0206799_1143_pt1 | contig 11646 bp, 8 predicted proteins | sample Alteio_BWOrgCont_67_FD_152900 | JGI IMG/M metagenome (GOLD analysis project Ga0206799, IMG submission 152900) | Enriched cells from forest soil in Barre Woods Harvard Forest LTER site, Petersham, Massachusetts, United States -... | ecosystem: Environmental > Terrestrial > Soil > Temperate forest > O...
AATGTCGGAGCTATGCGGTATGACCGTAGATGATTTCGATGGCGATGGAAACCTGGATGTGGTAATGAATGGTAACGACTACGGTACTGAATTAACTACCGGCCGATACGATGCTTTTAACGGCTTGATGTTGAAAGGTGATGGAAAAGGAAATTTTAAACCGCAAACGATTTTACAAAGTGGTATCTATATTCCCGGAAACGGAAAGGCCCTGGTAAAAGTAATGGGTGCAAATGGTAAATATTTACTGGCTGCCAGTCAGAACAGGGATGTGATGAAGATATTTGAACTTAAGCGGGATTCGCACCCTGTTAAGTTACAGCCAATGGATATGTATGCCATTATAAAATATAAAAATGGTAAAATAACTAAACAGGAATTTTATTATGGGGATTCTTTCTTGTCACAGTCAAGCAGGTTTATTAATATTGATGGCGCAATGGCGTCCGTTACTGTGACCGATAGCTACGGGCATACCAGGAAGATACCAATTAACTAATTTTGATATGAAGTATTTTAAAATATTTGCGATCCTATTTTCAACCATTCTTTTTGCTTCGTGTAAGCATAAGGCTGCGTTGCCGCCAGATACTGATATACTGCATGGGAATGAGGATGAGTTGACACATGTAATTATCTACGACGTTTTTACGCCGCCCGTTGCAAGTCGTATTTATGCCTATACTAACCTTGCCAGTTATGAGGCAATGAAATTTGCTGATCCGAAGTATAACTCAATAACTGCACAGTTGAGAGGATTTGGTAAGATGCCCGAACCCGAAAAAGGTAAGAACTATAATTACACCCTGGCCGCCACTAAAGCCTTTTTTACGGTAGCACACAAAGTAACCTTTTCGGTGGATACGTTGAAGAGATATGAAGATAAGGTGTACGGGATGTATAAAGATGCTTTAGACGACTCTACGTATGCCCGCTCAATGTTGCTGGGCGAAAATATTGGCAAGGCTGTACTAAAAAGGGCCAGTGTTGACGATTATCCGCAGACACGTGGCAAGCCGAAATACCTGGGAAGTAATGCTCCCGGCAAATGGAGGCCAACCCCGCCTGATTATATGGATGGAGTAGAATTCTGTTGGGGCGATATGCATCCATTGGTAATCGATTCATCGTCTATATTTATGCCGCCGCCCCCACCGGCATATAGTGATGATACAACCAGTGCTTTCTACCGGCAGGCAAAACAAGTATATGATAAAAATAAGCATTTGACACCTGAGGAGAAGACGATAGCTACCTACTGGGATGACAATCCATTTGTAGTGGTGCATAATGGCCATATGATGTTTGCAGATAAAAAGATAACACCCGGAGGCCACTGGATAGGTATCACCACTATTGCATGCAAACAAAGCCATGCCGATGCAGTAAAAACGGCCCAGGCTTATGCCCTAACCTCGATAGCCTTGTTTGAAACCTTTATTACCTGCTGGGAAGTAAAGTACAAATATGCCTCTGAAAGGCCGGTATCGGTTATTAATGAGAAATGGGACCATAACTGGCTGCCGCTGTTACAAACACCACCCTTCCCTGAATACACAGCAGGGCATAGTACTATCAGCGCAGCATCGGCCACAGTGCTCACGCATGTATTTGGCGATAACTTTGCTTTCCATGACACAAGCGACATGAAGTACATCGGCCTGCAACGCGATTTCAAATCGTTTATACAGGCATCAGATGAGACAGCGATGAGCAGATTTTATGGCGGTATACATTACCTGAACAGTTCGTTGGTGGGAGCTAAACAAGGCCACCAGGTAGGCGAGCTCATTTGGCAGAAACTAAAATTAACCAAGTAATATTTCTATTTATTATGAGACTAAACAAAACCGGGCTTTATACAACTTATCTATTATTATCTGTCTTTTTAATTTCCGGAAGCACATTATTTAACGGTTGTAAAGATAAGGTAAAAACATTTCAGCCCACAGGTGATACTATTGCTGACGGTAAAAAACTGGTTGAGCAATATTGCACAAGTTGCCACCAATTGGTTCCACCGGATTTTTTGACAAAAGACGTATGGAAATATCACACCCTTCCAACAATGGCGCATCGCCTGGGGTTATCAACTTACACTACCACTAATTATTATAAAAAGGACCCCAATGATACTACCGGGGTTTCCCTGGAAAACTGGGCAATAATATTGGCCTATTATGCCAAAGTTGCTCCTGATTCGCTACGTCCGGTAAAGGCCCCTGTTCCGCTGATCAATGACTGGGCAGGTTTTAGCCTTAAAAAACCTGCTGATCAGAAAGATCCCGCTTTTACTACGATGGTCGCTTTCAATCCGTACAATCAAAAATTATACAGCAGCGATCAATACCAGCAAAACCTGTATGAATGGGATAATAATTTAAATCAAAAGCAAATAGCAGCATTGCCAAGCGCTGCCGTAAATGCAAGTTTTATAAAAGGTGAAAATGGCGCCAGCCAGGGTATATTTTCGTGCATCGGCCAGATACAGCCACAAGATTTTCCAAATGGGAAAGCATTAGGATTTGATTTTCAGGGTCAGAATACAAAAAATACACCAACTATAATTGCTTCCGAATTGAACAGGCCGGTACAAACAGTATCAGCTGATTTCAATAAGGATGGGTTAATGGACCACGTGATTTGCGCAAAAGGATTTAAAACGGGGGGAGTTTACCTGATGACGCAAAAAGCAGATCATAGCTTTATCCAAAGCAATATTTCGGACAAGGCAGGCGCAGTGCAAGCTATTACAGGCGATTTTAACAATGATGGCTGGCCCGACTTGATGGTTTTGTACGGTAGTGGTGATGAGGGATTGTGGTTGTATTTGAATGATCATAAGGGTGGTTTTACTTCGAAAAATTTGTTGCATTTCCCGCCGGTATACGGGTCAACCAGTTTTCAGCTTGCTGACTTGAATCATGATGGTAAGCCCGACCTGATCTATACATGCGGCTATAATTATTTTGATTCGAGGATACTAAAACCTTATCATGGACTTTATATTTTCACCAATGAGGGCGATTGGAAATTTAAGCAGAGCTATTTTTATCCAATAGACGGCTGTACCAAAGCTATTGCCGCTGATTTTACAGGGGACGGAAATTTGGGTATTGCTACCATTGCTTTCTTTGCCGATATGAAAAACAAGCCGCAAGAAGAATTTATTTATTTTGAAAACGATAAACAAGGGGGCTTTAAACCACACGCTATCCCGGTAAGTAAATATGGCCGATGGATGAGTATGGATGTCGCAGATATTAATAATGACGGGAAACCGGATATTATACTGGGCAATTATTCAAGAGGATTTTGGTTTCAACAGGGGTTGATGTCATTTTGGGACGAAAAATCACCCTTTATTATATTAGAAAATCATATCCCTAAATAATCTTCGGCGCTAATATATTGTTGAGGTTGTTGCCGGTATTTCATACACAGGTAACAACCTCACCGTTTTTTAGCTGTCATTATCTGCTAAAATCAATTTTTACATACTGTGATTGTTCTCAATCCGTTATTGCCTGTGAGCGAGTTATCATAATTGTTACAATTCACATATAGGTTAAGAGAGTCGGGTAAAATAAAATGATTTAATTTGTTACTATAATATTTCAGTACTAATCTGCTTATTAATGTCTAAAAAAAGAAAATTATCACCCGGCTATTTATTAATTGCGATAGTCTCTTTTTTTGCTGTATCAATGACTGCCTTGATCAGTTGTCATCAAACCTCGCCGCACGAGGATGAGATTGCAGAAGGCAAGGTATTAGCTCAAAAATATTGCATTAGTTGCCATCAATTACCAGATCCTGCTTTAATTGACAGTGCAAGCTGGGTTCATGGGGTACTGCCAGCGATGGCTAAACGATTAGGGATACAAAGTTATATGGGCCAATATTTTACGGATCAGCGGTCAGTATTAAATATTGTCGAATGGCAAAAAATAGTGACTTACTATAGAGACTCTGCTCCCAGGGATCTGATCATACCTAAGCCTAAAGTAGCACCACTAAAGGACTGGGCAATATTCAGCTTATTAAAACCAAAGCCCGATGCCAATGGGCCAATTGCCATGACGACGCTTTTGGCTTATAACCCCTACGACCAGCATTTTTATAGTGGTGATGCGGCTAACAAATTCTACCGTTGGGATGCGGAGATGAGGCCCACACTTGTTGAAACCATGAAATCGCCGGTAACAGGGGCAATGTTTTCTAAAGGTGCGCAAAATAATACCGAAGCTATTTTGACCAGTATCGGCGCCTTGCCCCCGGTTAACGTATCAAAAGGACAGGTAGTAAAATTTGACCTGGATAGCAAAACCCCAAATAAGGAGCAGGTGATAATAGGAGACAGCTTGCCGCGATCAGTGCAAACGGTGTCTGCCGATTTCAATAAAGATGGCTTGATGGATTACGTGGTTTGTGGCTTTGGGCACGAGAATGGAGGGCTTTATTTATTGCAGCAGCAGCCAAATCATACATTTAAAAAACAAGTGATAAGGGCAGTCCCGGGCGGAGAGCAACTGATAGTCGGCGATTTTAATAACGACGGCTGGCCTGACGTGATGTGCCTGTTTGCCCAGGCCGACGAGGGGTTATGGGTGTTTCTGAATGACCATAAAGGGGGCTTTATTACTAAGAACTTGCTGCATTTTCCTGCCGTTTATGGGTCAAGCAGTTTTCAATGGATCGATTTTAACCATGACGGGAAGCCGGATATTTTATATACCTGTGGGGATAACAGTGATTTTTCAAGAGTATTGAAGCCCTACCACGGTGTTTATATTTTTACCAACGAGGGGAACTGGAAATTTAAGCAGACTTTTTTCTATCATATCGATGGGTGCACTAAAGCCATAGCCGCCGATTTTGACCACGATGGGGACCTGGATATAGCTGCAATTGCCTATTTTGCCGACTTTAAATATCATCCTTCTGCCGGGTTTACTTATCTTGAACAAACAAAACCTAACCAGTTTTTACCTCATGAACTACCTATATATCAATATGGACGCTGGCTAACAATGGAGGTAGGGGATATCGACCATGATGGCAACCTGGATATCATCCTCGGTAATTTTGCTTTGCCTGGCCGGGGCTTAGTAAATCAAAATGGCTACACGGAACCCTGGGATAGAAGTATTCCTTTAATTGTGTTGAAAAACAACAGTCCAAAGAAATGAGCTATCGATTTCAAAATAGTATAATAAAAAGGTAAATTAGTACAATTTGGGCACAAGCATTCTTAAGTAGTTTTACAAATCGAATAGTACTAATGAAAAGACTTTTACAAGCTTCAGCTTTTCTACTCCTTATCAATTTTATTTTCAGCGCTAATGTTTTCGCTCAGAAAGGAGTTATTAAACAGGTTAAACTAATTAACTTTGATTTACAGTCGTCATCCCTCGTTAAAGAGGCCGGTGTCGACATATCTTCTCCGAATTATCATTCCGCTATCTACTGGTTCCCGGTTAAAGTGCCATCTACGATACTTACAGGTTTGGTAGCAAATCACATCTATCCTGAACCATACCAGGGCCTGAATAATATGCTGATACCCGATGCCTCGGACCAGTTTAATAAAGAATATAACCTGGAGCAATACAGCTATTTGCCCAATAGTCCCAATCCCTGGAAAAAGCCTTATTGGTACCGCACAACCTTTAAAGTGTCTGCGGAAGATAAAGGGCGTCGTTTTCAACTCATATTTAAAGGGATAAATTACCGTGCCGCAGTTTGGGTTAATGGTAAGCAAATAGCTGATTCAACGCAAATGGCAGGGATGTTTGAAGAGTTTAACCTGGATGTAAGCAAGGAAATAGTTGCGGGCAAAGAGAATGTTCTGGCTGTTGAAATTTACCCGCTGGATTACCCGGGATATCCTGCAAAAGAACAGCTGCAGGCTTTGGGCCCTTTTTACGAAAATGGTGGCCCTACAGGTGATATAGGAAAGAATGTAACCATGCTTTGCTCCGTTGGCTGGGATTGGATGCCACCGGTGCGCGACAGGAATATGGGTATATGGCAGCCGGTGTACTTGCGCACGACAGGTGCGGTAACAATTGGCCGGCCTAAATTGGTTACCGACTTGCCGAAACTGCCGGATACCTCTGTGGCAAAAGTATCATTGAAACTATCCCTGAGCAATAATACCAGTGAATCAAAAAACGGAAAACTTACGGTAACAATTAAGCCGGAAAACTTCACGGGCCAGGCTATTCAATTTTCAAAAGCCGAAAATGTGGCCGGTAATTCTACCGCTGACGTCGAATTGAATTCAGATGATATAAGCGCATTGGTGATCCATCAGCCCCATTTGTGGTGGCCCAATGGTTATGGTAAGGCTAATTTGTATAAGATACACCTGCAATATACCAACGAGGCCGGTGGCGTAATGGATGACACGTCATTTGTGTTTGGAATCCGCACCGTCAGCTCAAAGACTACTATGGTGAACGGATTTGTCCGTCGTGATTTTTATGTGAACGGAAAGCGCGTGCATCTTAATGGTGGTGCCTGGGTGCCCGATATGATGGTAAACCGCGATTCGGCACGATATGATTATGAATTGCACTTGTGCCGTAACGCCAATGTGAACCTGGTACGTGTATGGGGTGGTGGTGTTACACCGCCGGATGCCTTTTGGAATGCCGCTGACAGGTATGGCTTGATGGTATGGTCGGACTTTTGGGTTACGGGCGATACGCAGGGCGAATTTAAAGGATCGCCAGACTGGCCGCTTGAAAGCAATGTATTTGTAAAGAATGTAGTTAGTACCATCTACCGTATCCGCAATCATCCAAGCTTGTTGGTGTGGACCGGCGGTAACGAAGGACATGCCCGTAAGGAATTGTATGATGCCATGCGCGATAATGTCATCGCGCTTGACGGCACCCGGCCATTTATACCAAGTTCATCAGGTTTTGCCAAACTGCCCGCCGGGTGGAAAGGTTCGTATCCTGATAATATGCTTTCCGGGGTTTACAGTAGTGGCCCATACGCCTGGCGCGACCCAAAAGTATATTACAAGCTTGTAGATGCCGGGCGCGATTGGGTATTTAAAGACGAAACAGGCATACCATCGCAACCGCCTTATACGACACTTGCCCGCACGGTGCAAAATTTAGTTTGGGATACCAAACTACCTTTCCCGCTCAACAATACCTGGGGGTATCACGATGCCGCAACCGGCGCTGCCCGCTACGATAACTATTATCTCGAAATGGTAAAACGGTACGATACGGCAGCCTCGATGCTCAATTTTTCCGACAAAATGCAGTTGATGAACTATGTGGGTTACCAGGGGATATTTGAAGCTGCCGGGCATAAGTTGAATGAGACAGGCGGGGTAATGCTTTGGAAATTAAATTCGGCATTGCCAAGCGTGGTATGGCAGATATACGACTGGTACCTGGAGCCAAATGCGGGCTATTATGCCTTGCAAAACGCCTGCGAACCTGTGCATATACAGTTCAACCAGGACGATTCCACAGCGGCTGTAATTAACCGCAGACATCGAAGTACGGGTAACCTTACTGCGGAGGTGTCTATTTATAATGTCAAAAGTCAATTACTTAAATCGCTAAAGGCTGACGAGGTTAAACTGGATTCGGCAGGAACAAAGGAAGTTATCCCATTGAAAGAAATCCTTGCAGATATAAAAGGGATGGTTTTTGTGGTATTGAACCTAAAAAATGCCGGGGGCAAAGTGATCTCGCATAATGTTTATTGGTTATCGTCAAATAGTAATTTCAGACCCCTGAATAAGATGCCGGGTACTAAACTCGAAACCAAAGTTTTGAGCAGTGAGAAAGGGAAAAGCGACGATAAATGGACGCTGCAGATCACTAATAATTCAGATAAAATTGCTTTCTTCGTTCGGCCGCAACTCATCAGCAATGGTGATGAAGTAATGCCAAGTTACTGGACAAATAATTACTTCACGCTGGCGCCGCATGAGCACGTTACGCTATCAGTAACCGCTCCTATCGCCAAATTGGAAAAAGGCACACCAACTGTGCTGGTTGAAGGGTGGAATGTAGAGAAGAAAACAGTCAATTTATCAGCAAATACAAAATAGCACCCTAATAATCACTTCTATAACAGGGCCCCGATAAAATCGGGGCTTTTGTGCTTAAATTGCACCATTCAAAAATGGAAAATACAGATATTTTAATAGTTGGTGCTGGTGCGGCAGGCTTAATGGCAGCCTATACCCTTTCAAAGGCCGGTAAAAAGGTGATAGTACTTGAAGCACGCGACAGGGTCGGCGGGCGAATTCACACGCTCAATGATGAGCTGTTTTTCAAGCATGCTGAATTGGGAGCTGAGTTTGTTCATGGTAATTTGCCCGTAACCATGCAATTATTGCACGAGGCAGGCATCGAATATATTTCAACGCAGGGCGAAATGTGGCAGTATCGCGATGGGAAACTCGCTAAAAATTCATGGGATATGCCCGGTTGGAATACGATGATGCAAAAGCTGAATAAGCTAAAAAAAGACATCACTATAGGCGAATTCCTGGATCAGAATTTTGGTGAAGATCAGTATGCGGCGCTAAGGAAATCGGTTACCAGGTTTATCTCGGGTTATGATACCGCCGATCCGTATAAAGCAAGTGCATTCGCCTTGCGCGAAGAGTGGCAGGGCGAGGACGATGACGCCCAATACCGCCTGGTGAGTGGTTACGTTAAACTTGCAGAATACCTTGCCGGGGAGTGCCGGTTGAACGGAGTAAATTTTTATCTTAATTCATTGGTAAAACATATCGACCATGACAGTAATGCAGTAAAAGTTACTTTAGCTAATGACAGCACCTTCGAGGCCGGAAAAGTGATCGTTGCGTTGCCGTTGGGTGTTTTGCAATCTGGCGCTATAGCTTTTCAGCCCGAAATTGGCGATCATGATAAGGCATTAAAACAAATGGGCTTCGGCGCCATAGTGAAATTATTGCTGGAGTTTAAAGATGCTTTTTGGGAGAATGAAGACAGGGCGCACATGAGTTTCTTTATGTCGGACGAGGAAATACCAACATGGTGGACACAATACCCAACCCATTCAACAGTGCTTACCGGCTGGCTTGGCGGTTTGCCGGCAGAAAAGAAAAAGCATATGACAGATGAGGAATTTATGCTTGCAGGGGTACGATCATTAGCTGCCATTTTCAACAAAAAAGAAGAGGAATTAAAGGATAACCTGGTAGCCTGGAAAGTAGCCAACTGGACCACCGACCCTCTTACGCTTGGCTCTTACGTTTATGATACCATCGAATCGCATGCCGCGAGAAAAATATTATCTCGTCCAATTGATGATACCATCTATTTTACAGGCGAATACATTTATGAAGGACCGGTAATGGGAACAGTAGAAGCGGCGCTTACAAGCGGGTTGGAAGTGGCGAAAAAGATATATTAAAGAGACGCGATGTATTGTGTCTCCACTTCCCGTATCCTAAATGTGGGCTGATTTATTGGTAGTCACAAACACTTCGGCAGGTATCCCAAGGAAATCATGCAGCTTTTTTACCATTTTTAAAGTAAGCTCTTTTTTGCCGGATAGTACTGATGAAACGTGCCCTTTAGATCCGATTATTGGCTCAAGATCCTTCATCTTTAGCCCTTTCTCTGTGAGTTTCATTTTGATCACTTCCAATGGATCAGGTGATGGGATATGAATGTTCTTATCTTCATAATCCTTTATCAGAACCAGCAACAGGTCTAATTCATCAGCTTCGGGTGTATTATCTTCAGTGTGAAAAATTTCAATGGTTCGCTCAAGAGCCTCTTTATATTCAGCTTCTGATTTTAATACTTTCCAATGTTTTAATTCAGTATTCATAATTGTACCTGGCTAAAGAGTGTATTTAACAGTTGCTGCATCAATTTCATCGTATTCCTTATGCGTACCAAACCAAATTATATAAGCTGCCTGCCGTTTGAAATTTATGGATGTTATTAACCTAAAATCGTTGCCCTTGATATTAAATATTACCCTGTTGTTTGCAACTATACTTGCATTCCCATAAACCGCTTTTAACTGGTTGAAGTTTTCGTACGAAGCTTTTATGAATTCCTGGTACCAGTTTAATAAAGCTGTTTCTGCCTTTGGATACCTATCAATACATATTAATATAGTTCCACGGGCGATTATGTTCATTAGATACAAATATATGTAGAAAGTTTTCAAAAAGAAAACCTATGTTCAGTTTTTTTATTTCGGCTCCCAGTAATTCCCCGACAGGATGATCATATTGATCAACTTAATGCTGTTATCATAATAATCGTAATCCTTTAGCTTAAAATTGACAAGGTAATCCCAAACCGCATTAAGCCATTGCTGGTTTTTTTTATCAACCATAGCGGATACGGCAAACGGGCCAATGAAACTCAGTGCTTCAAAATATCTGCCCTTAATATCGTTGCCTTCTAAAGTATATCCCGCTGAAATATTGTCCGGATTGCCTTTGGTTGTTCCCCGTATCCAGAGGTTTATTTTATCATTGATGGCTTTTGCCCGTTGGTCGCCGGTCACCATGTAATCCGTAGCTATGCGCCAGGGTACGCGGCAGGCATTATAATTATATGCCCCATCATATTTTGATTCCAGGAAATGCGCTTTCGCCGGTACCGGGTTTTTGTTGATATGCTGTATAAAATCCGGTATCAACCCTGCATCTTCGCTGTAGTTATTCTCTATGTAAGCGAATAGCTTGTAATTGTTGGTTACTACTTTTCTCCACCTATCATCATTGGTTGCTTTTTCAAATGCTTTGAAATGGGCAGGCATAAAATCCGAGGCCCGCATATCGAAATAATCTTTACTGTCATACTCAACCGCATCGCTTAATATAACCGAGAAAGTTTTGGGATTTATCTCATATTTCATGATAGCAGCTATCATGTTACGTGCTTCTTTTAAATAATTGATGCTGCCATTGCCTCCCCATTGTGCATTAGCCAGTAACAGCGAATAAGCAATATCCATATCACCGTCAGTAGCCGAACTTGGGTCGAGATTCTTACAGCTTTTCCCCTGTGCCCATGCCATCAGGTATTGATGATTATTGCGGTGTGCCTTGTAGTAATTGAAAAGGCCGTCATAAGTACTTTTAGCAGCCGGGTCAGCGCCGGCCATTAGCGCGGTGATCATCATACCATATCCCTGTCCTTCGGATACACATTGCTTATTTCCTTTCCGTTCGAACCATACATAATACTCATCGGGATTGCAGCCGGGTTTGATGTAACGCTTTTTCCATTGCTGATAAAAATTGAGTGTTAAACCGTCAAGTTGTAGCTGCGAAATATGGTTGGGTTTGATCGTGCCGTTGAAATAGCTCGTATGCTGGGGAAAAGGTTTTGATACAGATTGGGCATACGATGAAAAATTTGGCAAGTATAACAAAGCAAATAGAGCAACCCATCTCCAATTCATCGTGTGTATCTCATTATTCTCTACTTGATATCAACTCACCGAGGGTGCCAGGTTTTAATCCGCTTTCTTGTGTTTTTGCCCCGATTAGAATAAAGTACAATTTATTATTTCGAATTAAAAACATGATCTCTATCGGTATTTTTTCACCCTCAAACTTGTCTTTTACGCTTCCAAAAATATCTTCAACTCCATTTTTTTTAT
>Ga0206799_1145_pt1 | contig 11483 bp, 9 predicted proteins | sample Alteio_BWOrgCont_67_FD_152900 | JGI IMG/M metagenome (GOLD analysis project Ga0206799, IMG submission 152900) | Enriched cells from forest soil in Barre Woods Harvard Forest LTER site, Petersham, Massachusetts, United States -... | ecosystem: Environmental > Terrestrial > Soil > Temperate forest > O...
AAGCTGCTCGGGATCGCTGCGGAGGCGGTGGTGGTGGGGAGTCTGGGGCGGCTCGCATTCCAGAAAAATCCGCAAATGCTCTACCGCGCGGTAGCGCCGGTGCTCAAGAAGCGGCCAGAGATGGTCCTGTTCCATATTGGACGGGGAGAGCTGGATGAGGAGCTGAAGGCGTTGGCCCGGGAACTCGGGATCGAGGGGCAATTGATCCGGCGCGAGTATCTGACGAATCCGGCTGGGTTTTACCAATCGCTGGACGCGTACCTGCTGCCTTCGCGTTACGAAGGGCTGCCGATCTCCGTGCTGGAGGCGCTGGCCACAGATACGCCGATCATCCTCACCGATGTGCCGGGGTCGGCGGAGTTTGGCGCTCTGGGATTGAGCCATTGCTGGATGTCACCCACGGAGGATGCCGGAAAATTCGCGGAGGCGATCGAGGCGTGGCTCACGGACCTGCCGCGGGAGCGCGAGCGGAATCACCGGAAGATTGCTGTCGAGCGGTACAGCCCCGAGAAGGGATATGGCGCGATGCTGGATGCCTATCGCGGAGATTAGAGGGAGCGAGTTCTACATCAACCCAACCACGAGCAGATAGCTCCATGCGATGAGAAAGATGACCGGCAGCAGCAGCGGGGCGCTCCAGCCCAGGCGCATGATTACGCCGTCGCGGCCGATGGCCGGGAGCGTGGAGTCTTGCCGGATCATTTGGTCGAGCACCCGCCGCCAGCGGCGGATCGCCAGCGCGCCACTGATGATCCCCAGCAGAATGAGGATGCAACTCGCGATGGCGAGCAAGGGCACCAGCGGGAAGTAGTAGTCATTGCGCGGGTTCGGCCAGAAGTTCTCCTTGCTCGAATGGGCGATGGCCAGTGCGGAGAGCAGAAAAGCCTGTGAGGCGATGAACCAATTGAGGCGCGTGCCGGTGAGGTTGTCCTCATGGGCGATCTCGTCCCGGACTGCTTTGTAGGTCGAGAAATCAATGGTGCCGGACGATGACTGGGGCATCTGCGGGCATTTTGACGGGGCTGCGTTGGGCGTCAAGCTGTTGAACCGGGGTGAGATTTCTCATCCGGTTGACATGATAAGCTTACATGATAAGCTGGCTTCATGAAAGTCGTTCTCACCACGCTCACAGAGCGCGGGCAGGTTTCCATGCCGGCTGCCATTCGCAAGCAACTCGGCCTGAAACCCGGCCAGCCTTTGCTGTGGGAGAGGGTCTCCGATGAGGAATGCCGCATTCGCATTGTGCGTGGCCGGGGTTCTGGCTCCGGCAAATCGATGCGTGGTTTCATGAAGCAATTTCAGGCGGGAGGCAAATTGCCGGCAAATACCGCCGGCTGGATGAAACTGCTCCGCGAAGGGGAACGGTAGCCATGGCCTGGGTGGTGGACACCTGCCTGCTCCTGGACATCGGTTTCGACGATCCGCATTTCGCCGTCAAATCTGAGCAGCTTCTCGACAGCAAGTCGTCCGATGGGCTGGTCATTTGTCCGGTAACCTATGTCGAGTTGGCGCCCGCCTTTGGCGGCCAGACCAAGCCGCTCGAAGATTTCCTTCTCAATCTGGGAATCGATTACCGTGGCGATTGGACTTGGGCGGATACCCGGGAAGCCAATGGCATGTGGGCCGCTCACGTGCGCAGACGCCGTGCGAGAAAAGCGATGAAACGGCCCGTGGCCGATGTGCTTATCGCGGCTTTTGCATCACGTTTCGAAGGGCTGCTCACCCGCAATAGCTCGGATTTTGCCTCGTTGCTCCCAAGAAATAAAGTCGTGGAGCCGTAGGCTATTGCCTCCGCACGCCTTGCATCCGGTGGTCCCATCCACTAGATTCGACACCCCACTTTATGACGAAAACGCCGGTCACGATCTATGACACCACCCTGCGGGATGGCACCCAGGGCACGGGCATCTCGTTTTCCGTGCTGGATAAGATCCGCGTGGCCGAGAAGCTGGACGCGTTCGGTATCCAATATATCGAAGGGGGCTGGCCGGGGTCCAACCCCAAGGACATCGCGTTTTTCGAAGAAGCGGCGAAGCGGACCTGGAAACATGCGAGGATAACGGCATTCGGCATGACGCGGCGGGGGAAGTTTGCGGTGGAAGAGGATCCGCAGGTGCAGACGTTGCTGGATGCCGGGACGCCGGCCGTATGCATCGTCGGGAAGACCTGGCCGCTGCATGTGACGGAGGTCTTCCAGGTCTCGCTGGATGAGAATATCAGCATGATCTCGGATACCGTGGCGCACCTCAAGAAGCATGGGCGCGAGGTGCTGTACGATGCGGAACATTTTTTCGACAGTTACAAGGAAGACCCGGAGTACTCCATGCGGACCGTGCAGGCGGCGAAAGCAGCGGGCGCTGACATGGTGGTACTGTGCGATACGAATGGCGGCTCCATGCCGGAAGATGTGGAGCGCGTCACGGCGGCGGTGGTCAAGGAACTCGCGATCCCGATCGGCATCCACACGCACAACGACTCCGGACTGGGCGTCGCAAACGCGCTGGCCGCGGTGCGCGCCGGCGCGACCCAGGTGCAGGGGACCATCAATGGCTACGGGGAGCGGGTGGGCAATTGCAACCTAGTCACGGTGATCCCGAATCTGCAGCTCAAGATGGGGCTGCCGGTCGCGCAAGATCTCTCGCGGCTGCGGGAGCTGTCGCTCTTCGTGGATGAGATGGCGAATGTGACCCATGACATCCGCGCGCCTTTTGTGGGATCCGCGGCGTTTACGCACAAGGGTGGGCTGCATGTCCATGCGGTGCAAAAGCTGGCCAGGACTTATGAGCACGTTGATCCCGCGCTCGTGGGCAACCGGCAGAACATCGTCATCTCGGACATGTCGGGCCAGAGCAACATCCTCGCGAAGGCGACGGAGCTGGGCTTCAACCTCAAGAAGGGGACGCCGGAGGTGAACGAAATCCTGCAGCGGGTGAAGCAACTGGAGAACGAGGGATATGAGTTCGAGGCCGCGGAGGCGTCCCTTTCGCTGCTCATCCAAAAGGTGCTGCAGCATCATCGTCCGATGTGGGAGTTGCTGGAGTATCATACGAATTACCGCCGGTCCGGCAACGGCGCCAACGATACGTGCGAGGCGACGGTGAAGCTGCGCGTCAACGATGTGAACGAGTACACCGTGGCGGAAGGCGATGGCCCGGTGAATGCGCTGGACGCCGCGCTGCGCAAGGCATTGCGGCCATTTTATGCGCAGATCGATTCGATACGGCTGGAGGATTACAAGGTGCGGATCATCGGCGGGCAGCTTGGCACGGGAGCGCGGACGCGGGTGCTGATCATCTCGACGGATGGGAAGAGCAGTTGGGGGACAGTCGGCGTGTCCGACAATATCATCGAGGCGAGCTGGCTGGCGCTGACGGACAGCCTGGAGTACAAGCTACTCCAGGATGAGAAGGCAGGGTAATCAGGGGCCGGTCAATTCCGCGAGGATGGCCTCCGCCGCACGGGCGCTGCCGCCGGGAGCGCCGAGCTTTGCGACGACGGAGCGGAGATCGGCCTGGAATGCTTCGCGGGCTTGCGGGTTATCAAGCAGGGGAGCGAGCGCCGCGGAGATGGTGGCTGGCTGAGCGCCTTCTTGCAGGAACTCGCGCACCATTTCGCGCCCGGCCAGGATGTTCGGCATGCCGAGCCATTGGACCTTTACGAGGCGGCGACCGATGAGAAAGGTGAGCCACGCGGCCTTGTAGAGCAGGACGAATGGCAGCCCGAAGTATGCGGCCTCGAGAGTGGCGGTACCGGAGGCTACCATGCCGGCGGTCGCGCGCTGCATGAGGGCGTGAGCCGATTTTACAACGATCTCACATGAGACACCGGGTGTATGACGGGCGATCTCTTCCATCCGCTCGCGCATCGCCTCGGAGGCCGCTGCCGCTTCGATCCGCAGCATGGGGCGGGTTTGCGCCAGGATGCGCGCGGCCTCGAGCATCACGGGGAAGATTCTTTTCACCTCGCGCTCGCGGCTGCCGGGGAAGAGGCCGAGGAGATTCTGCTCGCGCGGAGTTTCGATGCGTTTTTCGGCCAGGGAATCGAGCATGGGATGGCCCGCGAAAACCGTTTTCAATCCAGACTGCTCGTACAGCGGTTTTTCGAACGGGAAGATGCAAATCATCAAGTCAAGTTTGCGGGCCATCCCGGGGATGCGTCCCCGGTTCCAGGCCCAGACTTGCGGCGAGATATAATCAATTACCTTCGCGCGCGAGCCGGCTTTCTTGAGCGCAGCGGCGAGACGGAGGTTGAATCCGGGGTAATCGATGAGCACTACGGCATCAGGTTGTTCGCGGGCGATTTCCTTGAGGGCGATGGCAAACTGCCGGCTGAAGTAGCCGTAGTTTTTTACGACATCAATGATGCCGATCACGGCGGCGCGGCCTATCCAATCGTGCACCGCGTCAGGCGCGGCGAGCGCCGCCATCTGAGGTCCGCCGAAGCCGAGCACCTCGATCCCCTCCCGTTGCGCGCGGAGCGACCGGATCAGCTCCGCGCCGCGGGCATCGCCGCTCGCTTCGCCCGCCACGAGGTAGAGTTTCATCTGCAAAATCCGCAGTCCGCGGTCCGCGACTCGCGATTCATCCCGCGCCCTCGATGGTCGCCGCGTGCTCCTCGATGCGGCGCGTGATCTCGACCGCCAGCTCCAGCGCCGCCGCGCCTTCGAAGCCGGAGACCTTCGGTTGCTTGCCCTGGCGGGCGCACTCGACAAAAGAGGCCAGCTCGCGCTTGAGCGGCTCGTCCTTCTCGATCTCGACCTCCTCGCGGAGGATGCGCCCTTGCGCGAGGCGGTAGATCTCGCCCGTCTGGTTCTGGTAATCGAGCGAGACGTAGCCCTCGCGCTGGAAGACGCGAATCTTTCGCAGCTTCTCCGGGCTGATCCGGCTGGCGGTTACATTGGCCACGCAGCCATTATTGAAATGCAGCCGCACGGTGGCGATATCCTCGCCGCGGCTCAGGACGGGCACGCCTACCGCATCGATGCTTTTGACCGGCGAGCGCACGAGGTGAAGGATGATCTCGAGGTCGTGGATCATCAGGTCGAGGACGACGCCGATCTCCACGCTGCGATTCGGGTAAGGCGAGAGCCGGTGCGCCTCGATGAAGCGCGGCTGCGTGAGCAACTCCTCGAGCTTGCTCATGACGGGGTTGAAGCGCTCCACGTGCCCCACCTGCAGGATGCGCCCGGCGGTGTGGGCGAGATCCACCAGCTTGCGCGCGTCGGCGGTGGTCTCGGTGATCGGTTTCTCCACCAGGAGATGCTTGCCCGCTCTTAGCAATTGCTCGGCGATGGGGAAATGCGTGGGCGTGGGCGTGGCGATCGTCGCCGCGTCCACCGCATCCGAGAATTCCTCCAGCGTCCCGACGGCGCGGGTGTGGTATTTCTCGGCGATTTCGCGCGCCGTATCCGGGTTAGTGTCGAATACGGCTGCCAGCTCGCAGTCAGGCAGCTCGGCCAGGATGCGGGCATGGTTTTTTCCGATTGAGCCGAGGCCGGCGATGCCGAAGCGTAGTTTCATAAATTATATCCCCACGATGGTGATGCCCTGGCGCTGGGCCTCGTCTTTCAGGGCGTCGCGGTCGAGGAGCAGCGTCTTGCCGGCCTCCACGGCTATTACGCGGATGCGAGCGCCCGCCGCGGCCTGGAGGGTTTGCAGTCCGATCACTGGAACGTCGAATCGCAAGTCCTGGCGCGGCTTCGAGACCTTGACCATCACGGCCTCCTTGCGGCCAAGCGCGCCGCCACGCTGGATTGCCTCGTTCGTGCCTTCAAAAGCCTCGACGGCGAGAACGGTGCCTCCTTTGACGATCACCGTCTGGCCGATATCGAGCGCGCTCACCTGCTTCGCGATCTCGAACCCGAAGCGGACATCCTCCTCTTCGCGCCGTGAGAGCCTGCCACCGGCGATCACTCCGGGGCCGGCGAGATATTTCTCCATGTGGACCGTTGCGGGCAGCAGAGTGACGCCCGCTTTCGCCAGCTCATCGGCGATTGCGCTAAAGATCGTCTCGGCATTGCGGGTCCGCAGCTTGCCGAGGAGCATCAGCGCCTTGAGGTCCGGGCGGAGGTTGAAGAGATTGCTCGGGTGGATCTGGCCGGCCATCACGGCTTCGCGTGCGGATTTGGATTTGAGATAGCCGATCATGCGGCCGAGCTGGCCCACGCGCATCCATTCGATCTCGTCCACGAGTTCGGCCAGCCTTGGGTCCGTCTCGCCGGTGAATGCGGCGGCAATGATGCGCTTGACGCCCGCTGCCCGCGCCTCGCGCGCGAGGATCAGCGGGTAGGCATTGTTTCCGGCGATGAGTCCAAGGGGTTGGTCCAAAACAAAAAGAAAGGTTTCCGGCCGGAGGAGAGCCGGCCCGTCTTACCACGTTTGGCCCACCGCCGGGTCTCAGTCAATGCATGAATCCGCTCCGGGCTCCCGGGCGTAGGGTGATAGTTATGAAGCGCGTCATCCATTGGTTTCGCCGTGATCTGCGGCTCCATGACAACAGCGCGCTCCACGCGGCGGCGCATGCAGGGCGGGAGGTGGTGCCGGTCTATGTGCTCAGCGATTGGAAACGGGGGCACCGGTGGACGGGCGCGCCGCGGCAGCAATTCCTCTGCGGCTCGATCGAGGTGCTGGCGCGCAACCTGGAAAAGCTGGGTGGACGCCTGATTATCCGGCAAGGGGCCGCGGATGAGGAGATCGGCAGGCTGATCGCCGAGACCGGGGCGGAGGGGGTTTTCTTCAATCGCGATCCGGACCCGTTTGGCCGGCAGATGGAGGAGAAGGTCGCGGCGGCGGCGTGTGCGCGCGGGGCCACGGTGCATGCGGAGAAAGATGTCGCGATCCATGAGCGGAACGAGGTGCTTACCGGCAAGGGGGAGCCGTTCCGGGTATTCACACCGTACGCGCGCGCATGGCGCAAGCTGTCCAAACCGGGCACACACCTCGCGCCACTGCGGCTGCATACGCCTGACGGCATCGCGTCCCTTCCGCTCCCGACAATCGAGACGTGGCGGATCAAAGCCAGCGCGGAGATTATCGCACCCGGAGAGGATGCGGCGCGAAAGCGTCTCGATGCATTCCTGCGGGGTCCCATCGGGCGTTACGGGGAGTTGCGCGATGTGCCCACGGCCGGGGCTACCTCGCGGCTGTCGCAGGATCTGCGGCACGGGCTGCTCTCGCCGCGCGAGGTTTACGCCCGGGCGATGGCGGTGAAAGGTGCGAGCGTCGATGCCTTTGTGACCGAGTTGATCTGGCGCGAGTTCTATCTCCAGATTCTCTGGCATTGGCCGCATGTGCTGGAGTCGGATTTCAATCCCGATTACCAGAATGTCCGATGGTACGAGCCGGGCGCGGATTTTGAGGCGTGGAAGCGCGGGGAGACCGGCTTCCCGATTGTGGACGCCGCGATGCGCCAGCTCAATGCGACCGGCTTCATGCACAATCGCCTGCGGATGATCGTCGCGATGTTTCTCACCAAAGACCTCCACCTTCATTGGAAGCTTGGCGAGAGCTACTTCATGCAGCACCTGATGGATGGCGAGATCGCCAGCAACAACGGCGGCTGGCAATGGAGCGCGGGGACGGGGGCCGACGCGGCGCCCTATTTTCGAATCCAGAATCCCTGGACGCAGAGTGCGCGATTCGATCCCAGGGGGGAGTTCATCAAGCAATGGGTGCCGGAGCTGCGCGACGTCCATCCCGCGCTGCTCTCCACGGCGCCGCAGCCGGGCCGCCGCATCTGCGCAAAGTATCCGCGGCCCATCGTGGACCATGCGAAGGAGCGTGAGACCGCGCTGATGATGTTCCTGCAGCGGTGACGCCAGTTTGTCACAGAGAAGAAACAGGCCGGCTCCACGGTTTGCGCCGATTCAGCCTTGTCCCGCCTCCCTTCATGGCCGACGCTACCCAATTGTCATGAACCGCATCGTCGGCATCGAGACCGAGTACGGCTGCCTCGTCAATGACGAAGGGGCGCCCGGCACCCCCGATTCCTGGCCCGTCCGCGTCAAGAACCAGATTTTCCGGAAGGCGAAGCTTGGGGCGATTGATCTGCATTACCGCGATTACGAGGAGCCCCCTGGCAACGGCGGTTTTCTGCTCAACGGCGGCCGGCTTTATATAGACATGGGCCACCTCGAGTACGCATCGCCGGAGTGCCTGAGCCTGCGCGACGCCGTGGCGTACGACATCGCGGGCGATTCCATCCTCCAGGCAGCGCTCGATTCCCTCCGCGCCTCGCAGCACGTCTCATTCCTCAAGAACAACATCGATCATCACACCGGCGCGACGTTCGGCTGCCATGAGAACTACCTCATGCGCCGCGAGGTGCAGTTCAATACGCCCATCCTGGGCACGCTGCTCTCCTTCCTCGCCACGCGGCAGCTCTTCACCGGCGCGGGCCGCGTGGGCCAGGCCAACCCGCTTTCCTTCGACTGGGAGACCAGCGTGGATACCCCTCCCGTGGACTTTCAGCTCTCCCAGCGGGCGGATCACATCGTCAACGACATCTACCAGTGGGTGCAATTCAACCGCGCCATCATCAATGCCCGCGATGAGCCCCATGCGGATTACCGCAAGTATCGCCGCCTCCATCTCCTGATCGGCGATTCCAATATGAGCCCATTCGCCACCGCGATGAAGGTCGGCACCACCTCCCTCATCCTCACGCTTCTCGAGCAGCGGGAGCTCCCGCGCGATGTCATCCTGCGCGACGCCGTTCTCAGCACTCGTGAGGTATCGCGCGAGGGCACGGGCCGCGGCCAGGTGAAGCTCGACGACGGACGGAGCCGCTCCGCGCTGGATGTGCAGTGGACCTTTTTCGAGCACGCCTCAAAGCATCTTGCGGGAGCGGACGAGGAGACCGATTGGATTCTGGAGAACTGGGCTTTCACCCTCGACGCCCTCGCGAGCCGCCCGGAGTTGCTGGTCGGCGGCGTGGATTGGATCTCGAAGAAATGGCTTCTCGAGATGTTCAAGGAGAAAGAGGGCCTCGACTGGCAGGACCCCTGGCTGCAAAGCATCGACCTCGAGTATCACAACATCAACCGCGAGAGCGGTCTCTTCTACGCCCTCACCCCCGCCAAGCGCATCGGGGAGTTCAACGACAGCGTCCTCCGTCCCGATGCGATGCGCATCCCGCCCGCCGATACCCGGGCCTTCGGCCGTGGCCGCGCAATCACCCACTTCCAGAAGAGTGGCCAGCCGTATCTCATCAATTGGGACTCCATTGCCCTTGAGACCAATCGGTATTTGATGATGCCCGACCCCTTCGACACCTACGAGCCTGAGGTGGATGAGTTCGTGAGGTGATCTCTCAAGCAGGGCCGCGGCGGTTTTTTGAACGGTCCTGATTTGAGGTAATTTAGGCCAATTTAAGCCTCTCCTGTCCCAAAAGATGCTACAAGAGACTCCCTTACTTCCTTCATAATTTCATCCGCATGCCTTTGAAAACGCTCCTCGCCGGGATCCTCTTCTGTGCCGCTTTCCTCGGCATTCTGGCCCGTCCGTCGGCACGCGCGGCCACTGGCGACGTGCTCAGCTACCGCTACGACGCCCTCAGCACCGGCCAGGATCTCACCGAGACGGTCCTCAGCGCCACCAACGTCAATTCCACAAACTTCGGCAAGCAATTCACCTACCTCGTGGATGGCCAGGTTTACGCGCAGCCTCTTTACAAGGGGGGCGTCACCATCACCACCGGCTCCAGCCAGGGCACGCACAACGTTCTCTTCATCGCCACCCAGCACGATAGCCTCTACGCCTTCGACGCCGATGGCGCCGCCGGCAGCGGCCCGCTCTGGCAGGCCAGCTTCATCAACCCGGCCAATGGCGTCACCGCTGTCCCAAATGCCGATGTCAATACAGCCGACATCAATCCCGAGATCGGTATCACCAGCACCCCCGTCATCAGAGCCAGCACAAGCACCATCTTCGTCTGTGCAAAGACAAAAGAGATCATCTCAGGCAGTAACCATTATATCTATCGCCTGCACGCCATCGATATCGGCAGTGGCACGGAGAAAACCGGCAGCCCCACCGTCATCGCCGACACCATCAGCAACGATCTCGCCAATTACACCTACGTCAGCGGACCCTCCGTATTCGGGACCGGCGACGGCACTTCCGGCGGCCGCGTCACCTTCAACGCCCTCCGCCAGCTCCAGCGTTGCGCGCTGTCCCTGGTCAATAACGTAGTCTACATTGGCTCCGGCGCGCACGGCGATAACCCGCCGTTCCACGGCTGGGTCCTGGGTTACAGCGCCACCAACTACCAGATCGTCGCCGCGTGGAATGCCAACCCCAATGGAAGCGATGGCGGCGTCTGGATGTCCGGCGACCAGATATGCGCCGATGGCTCCGGCAATCTCTATCTTACCACCGGCAATGGGACCTTTACTCGGCCCGCTTACGACGCCGCGAGCGGCACTTACATCAACGGCGACTACGGAGATTCCTTTGTCAAACTCTCCGTGGATACCGTCCATACCAGCTCGACCAACCAGAATACCAACGGCTGGGGCCTCGACGTAGTGAGTTACTTCACCGCATTCAACCAGGCCGCCCTCTCCGGTTCGGATTACGACCTGGGCTCCGGTGGAGGCATGCTGCTGCCGGACTCCGCGGGCAGCGCCGCCCATCCGCACCTCATGGTCAGCGCTGGCAAGGAAGGCCGCCTCTATCTCGTGGATCGCGATAACATGGGCGGCTACAACACCGGCTCGGACCCCGTCGTGCAGGAGGAGCTCGGCGCCTTTCATGGCCTCTTCAGCACGGCCGCTTACTTCAACGGCGCGTTCTATATTACCCCCGCCTTTAGCAATGGAGCCGGCCAGGCATTTACCATCTCGAGCGGAAGCTTCTCCACCACGACTGTGAGCACGCCTGACGCTTACGGTTTCCCCGGCTCATCGCCTTGTATCTCCGGCAGCAGCGCCACGGACCCGAATGCCATTGTCTGGTGCCTCGCCCGAATCAATGAGTTGAGTGAGCTCCGCGCCTACAAGGCGTCCAACTTCAGCCAGGAACTCTATACCAGCGACCAGAATGAGGACCGCGATCAGACCCGCGGATCATGTAAGTTTGTGCCGCCCACCATCGCGAATGGCCGCGTCTACGCGCCGAGCACCACCGGGGTCATCGCCTACGGCCTTCTCAATGCAGCACCTTCCACCGCTCCATTCGCCCCGTCCAACCTCGTCGCGGAGGGCCTGAGCCGAGGCACGATCTGGCTCTCCTGGGTCCAGAATTCCAACAATGCCTCCGGCTTCTATATTGAGGAATCAACCAACGGGACCAGCTTTAGCCAGATCGCCAGCACCGGATCAAATGTCCAGAGCTACGCCGTCACCGGCCTGACGAGTGGAAGCACTTATGAGTTCCGGATGCGCGCCTATAACTCAATCGGCGCCTCCACTTACTCTTCCGTCGTCAGCGCCACGACGCTCATTGCCTCACCCAGCATCGATTTCTCAAGCGGCTTTTCCAATT
>Ga0206799_1052_pt1 | contig 11181 bp, 9 predicted proteins | sample Alteio_BWOrgCont_67_FD_152900 | JGI IMG/M metagenome (GOLD analysis project Ga0206799, IMG submission 152900) | Enriched cells from forest soil in Barre Woods Harvard Forest LTER site, Petersham, Massachusetts, United States -... | ecosystem: Environmental > Terrestrial > Soil > Temperate forest > O...
ATACATGTTTAGATAACAAAGCATGTTCATAGTCCGTTATAATGTTATAATTATTATTGAAGTTTTCTAGTACTGTAGAGTTAATCTTCAATTGATGTTCATTTTTTTCCTGATCTTGATGCCAAAGAACATTATTGATCATACTATTCTTTTGCATTGCATCAGCTAACTCAACTATCTGTCCTGCTATTAAATAAGACTTTTTTAAATCTAATATATGATAATGAGGGTCATTTTCCTTGACCATAGTTAATACATGTTCAAAACCTTTTGCTTTTTTCATATTAATCTCCTAATTTTTTATAATTCTCCGTGTAAATTCTGTGATTGTGAAATTGTAACAACATCGTGCGTATTTAGCATATGTGGAGCCCCGGTATATGGGTCAATGTAATCAGGGGCAAAAAACTTATCTGCATCAAAACCATACACGCAAGCAACATAATTCTCTTCTCCACTAATCTTAACTCCCGATACTGAAATTTGATCTGTAGGTGTTTTTATATTTTGAAATGTTTCAAATGAAATCTGATCTGCTCTGAATTGACCATAATGACTAAGACTGATAGTATCCCCTTCAAGTGGATTAAAATTGTGAATGATATTCTTGCATTTTTCTAGTTCTGTTGCTATCACACTGTTTCGATCAATATGAGCATCTTTTTCTATAATAATTCTATCTGCTTGGCCTGCCTTAGCAATATGAAAAGCTTTCTTATTATTTTCTAATTCTTCTATTTTATTATAAAGAATTTTTTGAAGGTTTTCCAAGGCTTCTATTTTATCATAAAGAATTGTTTTAATACTTTTACCATCGGCATTAAGCACTAAATATTTACTATCAGCCCAATGTCCCATATCTAACCTTGGTCCCCGAATAAAACCGGCACCTGTACCACCTGTACTCAACCAAGTTAGTGCTATAACTCTACCACCTTCTTTCCAAATATCAATAATATCTTCAAGCCCATCTTTATTAGCATCTATCGCTAAATATTTACTATCAGCCCAATGCCCCATATCTGACTTTAGCCCACGAATAAAACCTTCACCTGTACCACCAGTACTCAACCAAGTGCGTGCTACAGCTCTACCATTTTCATTCCAAATATCAATAATATCTTCAAACCCATCTTTATTAGCATCTATTGCTAAATATTGACTGTCAGCCCAATGTCCCATATCTGACTTTAGCCCCCGAATAAAACCGGTACCTGTACTCAACCAAGTGCGTGCTACAGCTTGACCATTTTCATTCCAAATATCAATAATATCTTCTAATCCATCTTTATTAATGTTTTCCATATTGTCTTTTTTTTAATTTGTTCATAATTCTCCATGAAAATGCTGTGCTTGTGAAAGTGTAATAACATCATGCGGGTTTAGCATATGTGGAGCCCCGGTATCTGGATCAACATAATCGGGAGCAAAAAACTTATCTGCATCAAAACCATACACGCAAGCAACATAATCCTCTTCTGCACTTATTTTAACTCCTGATATTCGAATTTGATTTGTAGCGGTTTTTGCACTGGTAAATGTTGCGAATGAAACCTGATCGACTGTAAATTTACCATAATGGCTTAAATCTACAGTATCTCCTTCAAGTGGATTAAAGTTAAGAATGGCATTCTTGCAGTGCTCTAAGTCTGTTGCCTTTTTAACTTCTGGGTCAATATGAGCCTCTTTTTCTATAACAATTGTGTCTTTTTTTCCAGTTTTAGCAATGTGCCAACTATTATTGTTGTTCTCTAGTTCATTGATGGTAGTCTTAAAATCTTTATTGCTATTTTCTAACTCATTATAGTAATTATTAATTTTATCAATAAAATGCATATCTTCTGATATACTAGGATGTGGCTTATTCTGATATATTACTTTATTCATCTCCAAAGATTGCGTGAAATAAGGCAATGCTTTTAAATGTTTACCTTCCCCTAAATATACCTTACCAATATCATGAAGGTTGCCCGATATAGCAACATGTGTACCAGACCACGGTTTATCTTTATATATGACTTTATTCATTGCCAAAGCTTGGGTGAAATAAGGCAATGCTTCTAAATGTTTACCTTCCCCTAAATATACCCTACCGATATCATTGTGCGATATAGCAACATTCGTACCAGACCACGCTTGATCGTGATATATGATTTTATGCATTTCCAAAGCTTGAGTGAAATAAGGCAATGCTTCTAAAAGCTTACCTTCCCCTAAATATACCTTACTGATATCAAGAAGGTTGCCCGATATAGCAACATGCGTACCAGACCACGGTTTATCATTATATATGACTTTATTCATTGCCAAAGCTTGAGTGAAATAAGGCAATGCTTCTAAAAGCTTACCTTCCCCTAAATATACCTGACCAATGTTGTTAAGATTCCCTGATATACTAGGATGCGCTTGATTGTTGTATAGTTTTTTATTTGTTTCCAAATCTTTAAACAGACTATTCAATTTTTCTGACATATATGTTTCCTTTTTTAAATTTGTTTACAATTCTCCATGAAAATGCTGTGCTTGTGAAAGTGTAATAACATCATGCGGGTTTAGCATATGTGGAGCCCCGGTATATGGGTCAACGTAATCAGGGGCAAAAAACTTATCTGCATCGAATCCATACACACAAGCAACATAATCTTCTTCTCCACTAATTTTCACTCCAGATACTGGCATTTCATTTGTAGATGTTCTTACACTTGTAAATGTTGCGAATGAAACTTGATCTGCTCTGAATTGACCGTAATGACTAAGATTGATAGTATCACCTTCAAGTGGATTAAAATTCAAAATAATATTCTTACATTGCTCTAGTTCGGTTGCTACTGCACTGTTTGGATCAATATAAATATCTTTTTCTATAATAATTTCATTTGCTTGGCCTGCTTTGGCAATATTAAGCCCTGCTGTTTTAGTCGGCAATTGATATTGATTGTATGCAACCCACACCCCACTAGCAGCAAACCCCACTATGTCAACCTTACCATCCCCATTGACATCTGCTAAAAATCTCGGATGCAGATCTTGACTTTCCCAACCAGTACCAGTGCCAAAATCTTTCATTACCAATTGTGGGCTTTTAAATGAAGATCCAGTTGAAAAAGCAACGTAAACCCCATCACTGGCAAATCCTACAATATCTGCCTTACCATCTCCGTTCACATCTCCTAATGCTCTAGGATATTTATCAAAACTGTCCCAACCAGCATTACGAGTAAAATCTGCTGCGACATTTGGGTGTATACTACCAAATCCATCACCTGTGGAAAACGAAAAGCACAATCCATCCCTTCCAAAGCCAACTATATCCGCTTTCCCATCTCCATTGATATCTGCTAACAACCTTGGATTAGTATTGAACCCAGTCCAGTTATCTGTAACGGTATAATCTTTGCTTATAACTTGTTTTGGAGGTTCAACCTCATGACCTGTTGAAAATGAAACAAAAACAGCCACATTTCCAAAGCCTACAATATCCGCTTTACCATCTCCATTGACATCTGCTAATGTTCGAGGATATTTATCAAAACTACTCCAACCAGTATTGCCACTATAATCACTTACGAGGGTTGTGACTATATTACTAAATCCATCACCCGTAGAAAATGAAGCCACAACCCTACCAACGGCAAAACCCACTATGTCAGCTTTGCCATCCCCATTGATATCAGCTAAAAACCTTGGATGTAGATTTTGAACCCAGTTTGTTGCAGACGTATACTCTACAGAATCTATAGCTACTTTTAGATCCTCAAATCCATCCCCTGTTGAGAATGCAACCACAACTTTATCACTTGCAAACCCAACTATATCGGCTTTGCCATCACCATTGACATCTCCTAGGACTCTTGGATACTGATTTTGAGTAGCCCATCCTCCTACATCTTTACCAAACTTAGATAACAACAACTTTTTAGATTCAAACATTTTATTTTGCGATTCTACCATATTAACTTTCTCCTTTATATTAAAAATTTATAATTCTCCATGAAAATTTTGTGCTTGTAAAAATGTAATAACATCATGCGTATTTAGCATATGTGGAGCCCCGGTATCTGGATCAACATAATCAGGGGCAAAAAACTTATCTGCATCAAAACCATAAACACAAGCAACATAATCCTCTTCTCCACTAATCTTAATTCCTGATACTGGAATTTGGTTTGTAGGTGTTTTTATCGTTTGAAATGTTTCAAATGAAACTTGATCTATTGTAAATTGACCATAATGGCTTAAATCCATCGTATCCCCCTCAAGTGGATTAAGATTAAGAATGATATTCTTGCATTGTTCAAGATTTATTGTTGAAGCAATTTTGTGCGCAATTGTAGTAGACTTTTCTATGATAATTTTATCTGCTTGGCCTATTTTTGCAATATGTAAAGTATTTTTATTTTGTTCCTCAACAAACCACTTTTCATGAAGTCTTTCTTGTGTATGGCCAGCGCCTGTATGGCTACCATAGGTCCACCTGCTTACATCTTCAAAACTATCACTATTTATTAGAGAATAATAATGATAGGGAGTCTTACGAGCAGCTCCAAATGCCATCCCAGTAGTGGGCCCACAAGTTACACCTTTTTCCGTATAAAGCACTTCTGTGCATGTACGAAAATGAAGTACTTCCTTGCTATTATCATATGCAATTTTTATATTAGCACCTTCTTTTACTTTATTGATTAGTGCATCAACGTTGCCATAAGTAATAGCACCGTCTTGTTGAATTTCATATGCCAGCTTCCATTTTATTGGCTCTTCAACAAACCACTTTGAGCGATATTGCTCATTAAATTTCTCCTCGAGGGGTTCTTTTTCTCCATGTTTCCATCTAGCTGAATATCCTTCACCAGCAGTATTTATCGCTATAATATGATAAAAATAGTCTTTTTCAAAAATATATGAATAGGGTCGCTCTAAGTTTGTTAATAAACCTATATGATGATGTTCGCAACTTATTTTATTCTTATCAAAAACTATAGACGGATTATTACACACAAAAGTAATAGGTTGCTTTTCAGTCTTAAAAAACTCAATTTTTACATTGGCGCCTTTCTGCACTTTATTGAGTAACGAATTAACATTACCATAAGCTATAGTGCCGTCCTTCATAACTTCATATTCTAATTTCCAATTATTTGACATATTAATCTCCTAATTTTTTATAATTCTCCATGAAAATTCTGTGCTTGTAAAAGTGTAATAACATCATGTGGGCTTAGCATATGTGGAGCCCCGGTATATGGATCAATGTAATCAGGGGCAAAAAACTTATCTGCATCAAAACCGTAAACACAAGCAACATACTCTTCTTCTCCATTAATCTTAACTCCTGAGACTGGAATTTGGTTTGTAGGTGTTTTTATCGTTTGAAATGTTGCAAATGAAACTTGATTTACTGTGAATTTACCATATTGACTTAAATCTATAGTATCTCCTTCAAGTGGATTAAAACTGTGAACAATATTCTTGCATTGATCTAGTTCGGTTGCTATCACACTGTTGGGATCAATACGAGCATCTTTTTCTATAATAATTCTATCTGCTTGGCCTGCCTTAGCAATGTGCAAACCTTTCTTATGATTTTCTAATTTTTCTATTTTATTATTAAGAATTTTCTGAATACTTTCACCATCGGCATCAAGCACTAAATATTGCCTACCATCACCCCAATGACCAATAGGTGATGATTGCAGTCCTCCATCAATAAAACCTTTACTAGTGCTCAACCAAGTGTGGGTTTCAGCTCGACCATTATTATTCCAAATCTCTACAATATCTACTAATCCATCTTTGTTAGCGTCTAGTGCTAAAAAAGGTTGTCCACCCCAATTACCGATATCTGACGCTTGCCCTCCATAAACAAAACTTTTACCTGTGCTCAACCAAGTTTGTGCTACAGCTTTACCATTCCCATTCCAAATCTCTATAATATCTACTAATCCATCTTTGTTAGCGTCTAGTGCTAAATATTGCCTACCATCACCCCAATTACCAATATCTGACGCTTGCCCTCCATAAACAAAACTTTTACCTGTGCTCAACCAAGTTTGTGCTACAGCTCTACCATTCCCATTCCAAATTTCAATAATATCTTCCAACCCATCGTTATTAATGTTTTCCATATTCTTTTTGTCTTAATTGTTTATAATTCTCCATGAAAATTCTGCGCTTGTAAAAGTGTAATAACATCATGCGTATTTAGCATATGTGGAGCCCCGGTATATGGATCAACATAATCAGGGGCAAAAAACTTATCTGCATCAAAACCATAAACACAAGCAACATAATCCTCTTCTCCACTAATCTTAATTCCTGATGCTGGAATTTGATTAGTAGTGGTTTTTGCACTGGTAAATGTTGCGAATGCAACCTGGTCAACTGCAAATTTACCATATTGACTTAAATCTATAGTATCTCCTTCAAGTGGATTAAAATCTAGAATGATATTCTTACATTGCTCTAGACCTGTTGCCTTTTTAACTCCTGATTCAATTGGGGTTTCTGGTTTTATAATAAACCTATCTGCTTGGCTTGCTTTGGCAATATATATACCTTTTGTTTCTGAATCTGGTTTATTATGGGCAACAAAAACTCCCTCTCTACCAAAACCTACGACGTCATCGTAACCATCCCCATTAATGTCTCCTAACAATCTTGGATAAGCATTGCTATCCCACCAACCCTCTTTGTTGGTTAGGGAAGTCAATTCCCAAGAAAAAATCTTTTTAGGTTCAAATGAATTTCCTTTCGAAAAAGCAACGTAAACTGCATCATCTGCAAATCCTACGATATCTGCTTTCCCATCACCATTAATATCGGCCAAGAACCTTGGATTCTCACTTTGTCTAGGCCAACCATGATCTGGAGAAAAATCTTTTTCTAACATTATTTTCGGATTTTCAAATGAATCCCCTTTTGACAATGAAACGTAAACTACATTTCTATACAATCCTACGATATCTGCTTTCCCGTCACCATTGAGATCTCCAAGAAGTCTTAGCGTACTATCTTGGTTTGACCAAGATTGCTTTGGGCAAAAATCTTCTAACCATTTTTTCGGATTTTCAAATGAATCCCCTTTTGACAATGAAACGTAAACTGCATCTCCTGCAAATCCTATGATATCTGCTTTCCCATCACCATTAACATCTGCTAAAAACCGTGGATTATTCTCTGCACTACGCCATCCATCTTCTACAGAAAATGTTGTGAATATGCGTTTAGGCCCAGTAAACAAATTATCTTTAAATAAAGAAAGATAGACTGAATCTTGACCAAACCCCACAATATCTGCTTTTCCATCACCATTGACATCTCCTAATACCCTTGGATGTTCATCTTGTGTCTTCCAGCTAGCTGAAGGACAGAAAAAATTATCTAATGGTACATACGCAGGGGCAAATACATTTCCATCTGAAAATGAAACATGTACGCCACAGCATGAAAATCCCACAATATCTGCTTTTCCATCACCATTAACATCTGCTAAAAATCGTGTGTTACCCCATCCGCCACTGTTAAGATAATCCTTTAATGCAAATTTTGCTGCACTAAAAGTTCTTTCTTGATCTTGAGTCATATATATCCTTCTGTTTCCTAATTTGTTTATAATTCGCCATGAAAATTCTGTGCTTGTAAAAGGGTAATAACATCATGCGGGTTTAGCATATGTGGAGGATCAAAATCAGGGGCAAAAAACTTATCTGCATCAAAACCATACACGCAAGCAACGTAATCCTCTTCTCCATTAATCTTAACTCCTGATACTGGAATTTGATTCGTAGCGGTTTGTGCACTGGTAAATGCTGCAAATGAAACTTGGTCGACTGTAAATTTACCATAGTGACTCAAATCTATAGTATCTCCTTCCAGTGGATTAAAATTATGAATGATATTTTTACATTGCTCTAAGTTTGTTGCCTTTTTAACTTCTGACTCAATTGGAGTCTCTGGTTTTATAATAAATCTATCTGCTTGGCCTGCTTTAGCAATATATATACCCTTTGTTTCTGAAACGGGTTTATTATGGGCAAAAAACATTCCAAGCCTACCAAAGCCTACGACGTCATCATAACCATCTCCATTGATATCTCCTAACAATCTTGGATAAGTATTACTATCATACCAAGACTCTTTGTTGGTTAGTGGAATGAATTCCCAAGAGAACTCCTTTTTAGGCTCAAATGAATCCCCTTTAGAAAAAGCAACGTAAACAGCACTATCTCCAAATCCTACGATATCTGCTTTCCCATCGCCATTTATATCTGCAAGGAACCTGGGATTCTCATTTTGTTGCCAACCCTGATCTGGACCAAAATCTTCTAACATTTTTTTCGGCATTTCAAATGAATCTCCTTTTGACAATGAAACATAAACTGCATCATGTGCAAATCCTACGATATCTGCTTTGCCATCACCATTGACATCTCCTAAAAGTCTTAGATTTTGATACGTCCAAGTTTGCTTTATACAAAACGCTTCTAAGACTTTTTTCACATCAAATGAATCTCCTTTCGAAAAACCAACATAAACAGCACCCTCATCAAATCCTACGATATCTGCTTTCCCATCGCCATTGACATCGGCGAGAAATCGTGGATGATTTGCTCCATTAGCCCATCCTGGCCATTCTGGATGACTTGCTGCACTAACCCAGCCATCTTTTGCAAGAAATGACTTTAGTACTAATTGGGGCTCAGTAAACAAATTATCCTTAAATAAAGAAAGATAAACTCCATTTTCACCAAACCCCACAATATCCGCTTTACCATCACCATTGACATCTCCCAAAGCTCTTGGATGTTCATTTTGTGTCTTCCAGCCAGCTTGAGGACAGAAACGATTCTCTAGTATGTGTTGCGCAGGGTCATTATTAAACTGTTTAAATACATTGCCATCTGAGAATGCAACATGTACACCACAACATGAAAATCCCACAACATCTGCTTTTCCATCACCATTGACATCTGCTAAAAACCGTGGATTCTCATGGTTAGCCCATCCTGCTGCATCTCTACTATAACCCTTTAATGCAAGTTTTACTGCACCAAAAGTTCTTTCTTGATCTTGAATCATATATATCCTTTTGTTTTCTAATTTGTTTATAATTCCTCGTGAAAATTCTGTGCTTGTAAAAGTGTAATAATATCGTGCGTATTTAGCATATGTGGAGCTCCGGTATCTGGATCAACATAATCAGGGGCAAAAAACTTATCTGCATCAAAACCATACATGCAAGTAACATAATCCTCTTCTCCATGAATCTTAACTCCTGATACTGAAATTTGATCTGTAGGCGTTTTTATATTTTGAAATGTTGCAAATGAAACTTGGTCGACTGTAAATTTACCATAGTGACTCAAATCTATAGTATCTCCTTCCAGTGGATTAAAATTATGAATGATATTCTTACAGTGCTCTAAGTTTGTTGCCTTTTTAACTTCTGACTCAATTGAAGTTTCTGGTTTTATAATAAATCTATCTGCTTGGCCTGCCTTAGCAATATATATACCCTTTGTTTCTGAAACGGGTTTATTATAGGCAACAAAAGCTCCCTCTCTACCAAAACCTACGATGTCATCATAACCATCTCCATTGATATCTCCTAACAATCTTGGATAAGCATTACTATCCCACCAACCCTCTTTGTTAGTTAGTGAAGTAAATTCCCAAGAGAAAATCTTTTTAGGCTCAAATGAATCCCCCTTCGAAAAAGAAACGGAAACTACACTATCTCCAAATCCTACGATATCTGCTTTCCCATCGCCATTGACATCTGCTAAAAACCTAGGATTCTCACTTTGTCTAGGCCAACCATGATTTGGACAATAATTTTCTAACATTTTTTTTGGCATTTCAAATGAATCTCCTTTTGACAATGAAACATAAATTGCATCATCTGCAAATCCTACGATATCTGCTTTCCCGTCACCATTGACATCTCCAAGCAGCCTTAGGTTTGCATTTTGAGTCTTCCAATCTTGTCCTATACAAAAGGCTTTTAAGACATCATCCTTCACCTTAAATGAATCTCCTTGGGAAAAACCAACATGAACATAGCTGTTGCCAAATCCTACAATATCTGCTTTGCCATCGCCATTGACATCTGCTAGCAATCGTGGATTCTTTTCTGCACTAACCCAGCCATCTTTTGCAAGAAATGATTTTAGTACTAATTGAGGTTCAGTAAACAAATTATCCTTAAATAAGGAAAGATAAACTCCATTTTCACCAAACCCCACAATATCTGCTTTGCCATCGCCATTGATATCTCCCAAAGCTCTGGGATGTTCATTTTGTGTCTTCCAGCCAGCTTTGAGACAGAAACGATTCTCTAGTATATGTTGCGCAGGGTCGTTATTAAACGGTTTAAATACATTTCCATCTGAGAATGCAACATAGACCCCATTACCACCAAATCCTACAAAATCTGCTTTCCCATCGCCATTGACATCTGCTAAAAACCGTGGATTCACTTTCTCATCCCATCCTCCCACATCTTTACTATAACCCTTTAATGCAAGTTTTACTGCACCAAAAGTTCTTTCTTGGTCTTGAGTCATATATCTCTCCTTCTATTTTCTAATTTGTTTATAATTCTCCATGAAAATTCTGTGCTTGTAAAAGGGTAATAACATCATGCGTATTTAGCATATGTGGAGGATCAAAATCAGGGGCAAAAAACTTATCTGCATCAAAACCATACACGCAAGCAACGTAATCCTCTTCTCCATCAATCTTGACTCCTGATACTGGAATTTGATTCGTAGCGGTTTGTGCACTGGTAAATGCTGCGAATGAAACCTGGTCAACTGTAAATTTACCATAGTGACTCAAATCTATAGTATCTCCTTCCAGTGGATTAAAATTATGAATGATATTTTTACAGTGCTCTAAGTTTGTTGCCTTTTTAACTTCTGACTCAATTGAAGTCTCTGGTTTTATAATAAATCTATCTGCTTGGCCTGCCTTAGCAATATATATACCCTTTGTTTCTGAAACGGGTTTATTATAGGCAACAAAAGCTCCCTCTCTACCAAAACCTACGATGTCATCATAACCATCTCCATTGATATCTCCTAACAATCTTGGATAAGCATTACTATCCCACCAACCCTCTTTGTTAGTTAGTGAAGTAAATTCCCAAGAGAAAATCTTTTTAGGCTCAAATGAATCCCC
>Ga0206799_1149_pt1 | contig 11080 bp, 5 predicted proteins | sample Alteio_BWOrgCont_67_FD_152900 | JGI IMG/M metagenome (GOLD analysis project Ga0206799, IMG submission 152900) | Enriched cells from forest soil in Barre Woods Harvard Forest LTER site, Petersham, Massachusetts, United States -... | ecosystem: Environmental > Terrestrial > Soil > Temperate forest > O...
AAATAATATGCATTTCTCTCCGAGCTGATTGCCTTTCAAACTATTACCCCATTTAAGTGCATCATCTATTGCTTGGATGCTCGGAGTGCCTAAGAGTTCCTGAATTTTCTTTGAAATTGTTGGCATTATCGGTTCTAGTAACAACGTACTGAGCCTCACTCCTTCTGCCATAGTCGCTATCGAAGTTTCTAATCTCTCCCGATCTTTCTGTTCAGTTGATTTTGCCAATTTCCATGGAGCCCTGGTCTCCGCATAACGATTAATAGCTCTTATAAATGTAAACAAGATATCAAGCGCTTTGTGAAATTGATACATATCCATTGACTTCAAAATCTCTTCATAGCTGCTTTCCCAAAGATACTTAAGTTCCATCTCAGCCTTTTCATGCACAGAAATTTCAGGCACTTTTCCCTCACAGTATCTCTGTGCCATATTTAAAAACCGACTTACAAGATTTCCCAAATCGTTACCCAAATCACTATTATAACGAATTAAAAACAACTCTTTTGAAAAATCACTATCTTGCCCTATGTGCATCTCTCTCATTAAAAAGAATCTAAAAGCATCGACACCCAGTTGATCTATTAATTCCAAAGGATTGACCACATTACCCTTACTCTTAGACATTTTGTTTCCCGATTGCAGCCACCATCCATGCACCAATAACTTTTTTGGAATCTGAAGCCCTATAGCTTTGAGCATAATAGGCCAATAAACTCCATGGGCAGGAATCAAAATATCTTTCCCAATCACATGCACATCTGCTGGCCAATAGGCATCGAACTTTTCAGTCCCATATCCAATTGCAGATAAATAATTAATTAATGCATCGAACCACACATAAGTAACATAATCATGATCAAAGGGTAATTCAATTCCCCATGAAAGTCTCGCTTTCGGACGAGAAATACATAAATCATTGACGCCCTCTTTCAAAAACTCCAAAACCTCTTTAGCTCTAAATGTCGGAAAAATAAATTCATTATTCTTTTCAATATGCTGAACAAGCCATTCGTGATACTTACTCAATCGGAAAAAATAATTACTTTCACTAATTTCTACCACATCTCCATAACTTTCAGGCCATTTCCCCTCCATCTTATCCTTCTCTTGCAAAAACTGTTCCTCTTTTGCGCTGTAATATCCCTTATACTCACTCTTATAAATATCACCTTGATCAAAAAGCTTTTGCAATATCTCCTTAACAACTTTCTTATGCCTTTCCTCTGTGGTACGAATATAATCATCATTCGATATCTCCAAATGCTTACACATCTCTTGAAAGGCCTTTGCCATTTCATTACATAAGCTCAACGGCTCCACACCTTTTTTTTCGGCTGTTTGCTGTACTTTCTGCCCATGCTCATCGAGTCCGGTTAGAAAATAGACGTGGGTACCCCTTAATCGTTTATAGCGTGTAATCACATCTGCTAAAACCTTTTCATAGGCGTGACCTAAATGCGGTGCCCCATTAGCATAATCTATCGCTGTTGTTATATAAAAGTATTTCATTAAATAGGATTGATTCGTTAAAAAATTGACTCTTAAACTGTTATATATTATTTTTCGCAATAATGGTAGCCAAAAAAAACATAAAAGTTATCCGTGCCAAAAGTGCTGGATTTTGTTGGGGCGTTGAACGTGCTATCGATATCGCTCGTGAATTCGCTGCCTCAGGCAATAAAACCGTTTTCACTGACGGTCCCCTTATCCATAATCGCCAAATGATGGAAAAACTCCAAGCGGAAGGCATTCACGAAGTAGGAGATTATCAAAGTAAATCTGAACTCCATATTAACCAATTCCAAAAACAAGATGCCGTCATGGTAGTCCGCGCCCATGGCATTTCTCCTGAAAGACGCCAATACCTAAAGTCTCTCGATATGGAATTTAAAGATGCCACCTGCCCCGACGTCGGCATCATAGCAGGTAAAATTCGTCTTCACGCAAAAAAAGGCTTTGAAACCATTATCTTTGGCGATCCCAAACACCCTGAAGTCATTGGTCTACTCGGATATACTGAAAAGAAAGGGCATGTCATCCAAAGCCACGAAGATATAACAAATCTTCCGCCTCTTGGAGACAAGATCTGCATGGTCTCTCAATCAACCATGTTTACCCATGAGTTTCTCGAACTTTCATCCTATCTAAAAACACTCTATCCTCATGTCCTCATTTTCGATACGATTTGTGGGGCGACAAAGGAACGGCAATCTGACATTCTCACTCTGGTCAAAGAAGGTTGCGAAGCGATAATCGTCATTGGCGGCAGCCATTCTGCGAACACCATAAAACTCGTCACACTTTCTGAAGCACAAGGCATTCCTACTTTTCACATAGAAACCATCAAAGACCTAGACCTTATTGCTATTTCTAATTATAAGACTGTAGGAATTACAGCCGGAGCATCCACCCCAGACTTTTTGATTACCGAAGTCTATGAAACTTTACAAAGCTTATAATTGTATAAAACAATCAAAAAAATTTCAATTCTACGAAAAAAGTCTTGGCAATGTGGAAGAAATTTGCTTCTGTAAAGACTCGATTAACAAACATCGAAACCTGGTGGGGTAACCAAGCGGCCAAAGGATGCAGACTGTAAATCTGTCGGGCACAGCCCTTCGGGGGTTCAAATCCCTCCCCCACCACCATTATTGTTAATTTGGCCTCAGACCGTCGGACAAACTGACTTTCACATTTCGCTCTTATTTGCAAATAAGAATTTGTCCATTACACGTCTTTGATATTTGATCATCGCTTTAACATCTTTTACTGTTGTAGGCTCCCATGCTCCTAACGAGCATGTTTTTCTCGGAAAAATCCCACAAATTATAAAACAGGTACGTAAGATCTTAATGTAATGTTTAGGCAATAATGCTCCCTTATCAGAATCATGTCGGCGATGAATTCTTGCCTTAACTTCGTTGAACAAGTCGTTCGCACATCCAACCTTATTACTGGCCAAAATATCTTTAATCCAAGACGCTAAATTTAAGACATTTTCATGATCCATCGTATTATCGTTATTAATAAATCCAAATACTCTTTTAAAATATTCCAATTTAGGTCCCTTTAAATTACGAATGATAGTCTCTTCAACAAATTCTGCACTCGGCAAATCATGAATTTTAATCTCACCTTGGCTACGTTTTGCGAGTACTTTTGCCTCATTTTCTTCGGCTATTTTTTTATGTTGATCAACAATTTGTTGAGCCTGCGCTGTTTTACGTTCCTGCAGTGTCTTTCCTTTTGTTGTTTTATTTTCCTCTCGAATAGATCTAGCCTTTTCTGCCGCTGCTTTTACTTCAGCATTTTTCGCTTCAGAAAGCTTTCTATTTTCTTCTATAGTCAATTTTCTGCGATTTTCTTCCTCTAAACTCAAATTTTTTACACTTTTTACTGCAGGAGATTTTTCAGCATTATTAGTCGGGTTTATCCGCTCCTGGGGCATAGATTTACTCAACTTTTTTTTGCTCTCTCTTGCAAACTGTTCATACTTTTCAAAATCTTCATATAAATGCTTGGAAGAACATACATCTTTAAGTTTTCTTATGGTATTAACACCCTTATCATTTTTTATATTTATATTAAATTTCTTTGTTATCTCTACCGCATAAGGCATTAATAATTCAATTAACTCTATAAATATTCTCAGTACTTGTATCAGTCCTTTACAAAATCCTCTAAAAAAAAGATTTTCTTTATATTTCAAGAAACAATCAGTTAAACGAAACGATTGATTCAGCAAATGCTCAAAAGCCATGTACATATTAAGTTTGCAAGGGTATAAAGTGCTCAAACAAGAATGAAGATTAGAAAAGACAACTTGAGTACGTTTCAGTTCTAGTAAAACTTCCTTTTTCAATTTTTCTGCCCCCTGTAACCCCTGCTGTTTTGCCTGCAATCGATGTTTCGTATCTTTTGGAATAAAATTATTGTCATGGAATACGGTGAGTGTAGATGATTTATAATTGTCTATTTTATTTCTACAATTCGCTTCGACTTGTTCACGCCCTTTATTTTGAGCATTGATGTAAAATATTTTAGGAGAATATTCAAATTTTTCCATTCTTGTGTAACTTAACTGAACGTACGAGGAAGTGATACCACAAAGTTCGGCCATTCTGTTCAACTGATTTTTAATCACTGGGTCATGTTTGAACCATCCAAAACAATCCCACACCCTAAAATTACCATCACGTAATGCCGGTAAAACTATATGTGTGGTAGTCTCATTCTTGATCGTATGCGTGTCATCGATCTTCAAAAGAAGCGAAAGATTGCATAACCGTTTTTCAAGCTCTAGGTCTTTTATTCCGTCTAGTCCATTAGAATTCTTGGTTGCTAAGGTAAAAATAAACGGCATTTCGAATTTTTGCCCAATGCTAGTCATGAATTCTGGGCTTAGATAGCTTTTTCTGAACCCGTCTAATAGAGCTTTAGGTTCATCAAATTCCAAAACTGCTAGTTTGTATCCTTCATTTTCAAGTTTCAAAAACTCCAATAATTCTTTTTCCTCTGGAGTCATTTCTTGCATCTGCGATGCTGTCAATTCTATTTGCAGGTCAAAGTTATATATAAATTGCCCATCTGCAATTGGAGTCTCGACAAAATCACCCAATTCGCCATCATTCTCGCCTCCACCTATGCCTACTAAATTTTGTTCTTCCACCACCCGTTCATTTAAAGGTCGTTCGGCCACTGCATCTGCTATTTGATGCTCATTATGATTAATACTGACTGGATTCCTGATTCCTTCACTATCTTTCTCATTAGCTACGGAAAAATTATTAATTTTTATTTTTGGATCTGCTTTGGATTCAGAATCTAGTTTTGATTTCTCTTTATTTCTATTTATATTCATTCAATAAATTTATATATTTAAAATCGAAAGTCAAGACTAGATATATAAATTAAAAATAAAACTTGCGTTTTAAACTTGAATCAGTTCATCTATTTTTTCAGCCGGCTCTTTATCTTTTTTATTAAATCTCATAGAGATTAATGAAGTGACTCCTTGTTCTTGCATGGTCACTCCATAAATGGTATCCGATGCCGCAATCGTTCGCCGATTATGTGATATCACTAAGAACTGCGAAAACTGGGTAAATCCTCTGAGCATATCTGTAAAACGTCCAATATTTGCGTCATCTAAAGGGGCATCCAATTCATCGAGTACGCAGAAAGGACTTGGCTTCACTTTATAAATCGCAAAGAGTAATGCCACAGCTGTCATGGTCTTCTGTCCGCCGCTTAGCAAAGATAAACTCCTCAGCTTCGTTCCAGGTGGCCTTGCAATAATCTCTATTCCTGCTTCAAGCACATCTGGCGATTCAATCAGTTCTAAATCTGCTACTCCTCCTCCGAATAATGCATCAAAGGTAAATTTAAAATTCTCTTTCACCTTCTCAAACGTATCCTTAAATAATTCTTGCGACTTCGTATTTATTTCTTCTATCGCCTTTATCAACTGTTCCCTAGCTCCCTTAAGATCGCTACATTGCCTTCCTAAAAACTCATATCGCTCTTTAAGTTCAGCATATTCCTCTATTGCAACTAAATTCACTGCCCCCATGCTACTGAGTTTCTCTCGCAATTCTTTTACTTCCTTTTGCACTGAGTGCCAATCCGTTTTATCCATCCCATCAAAATCCTCTGCAGTCTGCTCTCTATCGACAATTTTTGGGTTGGATAACAGTTCTTCGTCTTCTTCAGTTTCCTCCAACATTACATTCGATTTCAATTCTAACTGTGCTAACCACAATTGTTCTTTCCAATTCACTTCTTCTAAATTCAGTTCATACTCCGTTTTCACTTTTTCCGTCATGTAGTTGACCTGAGCTTGCTCCTTCACTAATTCAACTTCATAACTTTTCAAAGCTGTTTCTTGAATATGCAATTCCTTTCTGCAACTTGCCAACTTCTCATCAAACTTCTTAATCACTTCCTCAATTGCCAGCAATCCTTGTCGCTCTTTCTCCAAAGTTCCAATGACCTCACTCAAAGTTTTTTGCAACTCTTGAGCCTGGGTCTCACAATCTTCAGCCTCATTTTGCAATTCCTGCACTTGGTCCACCAATCTATGCAGGTCCTTCTCTCTTTGCCCTCGTTTGTTCAGTAAACCATTTTTACGATTCTCATTTTCAGATAGTCCATCATCTATCATTTGCAGCTTCTGCCTTCTTTCTGCAAGTTCCACACGCATCTGCGAAAGCGCCTCGCGCTCCTCATCTCTTTCTTGCCTGATACATACAATTCCGTCCTCTTCTTTATCCATCTGTATTTTTAAACTACATAATGTTTCTTGGATTTTATCTAAGTCTTTAACATTCTCTTTCAATCGTCCTTGTGACTCCTCATAAACTTTACTTATTTCCATAAGCTGATCAAGCGTTCGTTGGATCACCTGTTCATTCCGCTCCATAGCTATCTGTGTTTGCCTAATTTCCGCCTTTAATCCTGATATCTTTTCATTCCCAAAATTAACTTTGCTTTTTACCTCATCAAGTTCACGCTCAACCTGATCTACCTGATTTTGCAATTCTTTTCCTTTTTGCACTATTTTCTCTAAAGTCTGGATTTCCTCATCAAGCTTTTTTTTGCATGCTCTTATCTCCTTTTCCCTTTGCAAAAATCCGGAGCCTTCGCTCTTTCCTCGCTTTACTCCTCCATAGATCAATCCTCTTCCATCGATCAATTCTCCTTGCTGCGTCGCTAGTAATTGAAATTCAAATTTCGGATTCTCTTGCCAAAATTCTATAAAATCTTCCAAATTATCTGCAAAATAACATCCCTCAAGCAATCGCTCCCATCGTCCTTTGTATTTCCCCTCTTTAATCTTCACTACCGACTTTGCATGCTTTAAAAAATTCGGTAATTCCAAACTCTCTTCTTTCTTATCCCTCTTTCCTATGTCTATATTTAAGCAAGCGCGGCCTAAGTCCTTTTCCTCCAAACATTTTGTTACCAAAATCACCTGTCCCATTTCTTTGAGAGCAATCGCATCAATTGCCTGCCCGAGCAAAGTCTCCAAGGCCTTCATAGAGCCTTCTTCTACTTCCACCCATTTACTCAAGAGACCGTACTCTCCCTGACCCAATAGATTCTCAAGTTTTCCTTGCAATATTGCTTTTGCCCCATCGCTAAATCCTTCAAATTTCGACTGTAATCCCTCTAAAGCACTTACCTGCGCATTCAAACGCGCTACTTGCTTATCTTGTTCTTGAATACTTTTCTGCACTTCCTTCAAACCCTCCGTCTGTTTTACAAGTTCTAGTTGTGCTTCTTTCAATTTCTCCTGCATCTTTTCCTGCCCTTCACCTTCTTTCTTTGATGCCTCTTGGAGTTTTTCATATTGCAGACTTAATACCTCTTGATGCTCTTCTGCTTCTTTCTTTTTAAAATGTAAATCCGCAACCTGATTATTATGAGTATTAAGTACGACTTCCAGTTCACTATTCTTTTTGCTCAGCCGATTAGCTTCTCCTTCAACCCTAATTATTTCTTTCTTTTTATTTTGCAAACCTTGCTCTGCCTCCAATAATTTCTTCTGAATATTTTCCACTCTATGGCTCTTCTCTTGGAATGTACCGTCTGATGCACTTACTAAGTTGAGTTGCAATTCCATAAAATAGCTATCGTCCTTTGCCTTTATTGTTAATTCTTCTATCTGCTTCTCGATAACCTTAAGTTCCTTCTCAATTTCAACAATCCTCCCACTGGTATCACTTCTCCTCACCAACGCCAGTTTGACTCGATTCTCTAGCTGGTCTTTCTGCGACTTCATTTCAAATATCTCTTGCTGCCTATTTTGCAGCTCCTCATATAACTTTCCCCTTTCTCCCTTCTTCTGAGCTACTTCTTCTTCCTCCAATGCCTGCATTTCTTGCAATTTCTCCACACTTTCTCTTAGTCCTTTGATCTTTCCATTTAGTTTATTTATAACCCCTTGATGCATTCCATACCCGTAGCCGCAATAAGCCAACTCCAAGTGACTCATTCTATGCTTAATTCTCTTATACCGTATTGCCTTACTTGCCTGTCTTTTCAAGGACCCTATTTGCCGCCCCACTTCATCAATCACATCTTCCACCCTTGAAAGATTCAAATCTACCTGATCCAATTTATTCAAGGCCTCCCTTCGTTGGGCTTTATACCGCGTCACCCCTGCTGCCTCCTCAAATATTACTCGCCTCTCTGCAGGATTCGTCGATAATATTTGATCTATCTGTCCTTGAACTAAGAACGAATACGATACCCGTCCTACTCCTGTATTCATAAACAATTCCTGTATATCCTTAAGCCTACAATTCTTGCTATTTAGATAATAATTACTCGTCCCATCTCTAGATACCCTTCTTGTAATCTCAACCTCATTAAATGCGGTTCCAAGCTCCTTCTCACAATCTGTAAAAAGCAACGTCACCTCACATATCGCCAGCGCCGATCTTTGATCGGTCCCAGAAAAAATCACATCTTGCATACTCCCGCTCCGTAATGACTTCGCGCTTTGCTCCCCTAGCACCCACCTTATCGCATCTACCACATTACTCTTTCCACATCCATTCGGCCCTACTATAGTCGTCACTCCAGGACCAAGCTCTATCCTCGTTCGATTCGCAAAACTCTTGAATCCATTTATTACTATTTCCTTTAATAACATAATTTAAATAACTAATCTTAAATATCTCATCCGATATTTGCAAGCTATCTTCGATTATAATAGTTCAAAATAGGAGTTGAATTTATTAGTAATTTACTATTATATTGAATTTAAACCTACCTCAATTTCAAAGCTTTACTATGAATCTAGAAACCCTCATTCAAACCGCCCAAGCTCTTGTTGCTCCTGGAAAAGGACTTCTTGCTATGGATGAAAGTAATCCAACCTGTAACAAACGTTTTGCAGCAGTGGATATCCCACAAACTGAATCCGAGCGGCGTGCCTATCGCGAAATGATTTTAACTACCCCCAGCTTAGGCCAATTCATCAGTGGCGCCATTCTCTACGATGAAACTATTCGCCAACACACGAAAGGAGGAACGCCTTTCATACAATTATTAACCGATGGCGGCATTATCCCAGGCATTAAAGTCGATGCAGGCGCAAAAAATATGGCTTTGCATCCTGGTGAAAAAATCACAGAAGGACTCGATCATCTTCGCGAACGCTTAGCGGAATACTCTAAAATGGGAGCACGCTTTGCTAAATGGCGAGCAGTCATCACCATCGGTCGTGATATCCCAACTGCCGCTTGTATAAAAGCAAATGCCCACGCACTTGCCAGATATGCCGCTTTATGTCAAGAAGCCAACATTGTTCCCATCGTTGAACCCGAAGTCCTCATGGATGGATCACACTCTCTAGAAAAATGCAAGGAAGTTTCTGAAAAAACGCTTCAAACCGTCTTTAAAGAATTGAATAAACAAGGAGTCATGCTCGAAGGGATAATTCTCAAACCCAACATGGTCCTTCCTGGAAAAGACTGTCCGAATCAAAATAATTTGGACGAAATCGTAAACGATACCTTAATTTGTCTGCTTCGCAGTGTTCCTGCGGCAGTCCCTGGCATTGCTTTCCTATCAGGCGGCCAATCTCCAGAAGAGGCCACTATGCGCCTGAATGCCATGAATCTTAAAATGCAAGGAAAAGCTCCATGGGCTCTTACTTTTTCTTTCTCCCGTGCAATCCTTCAACCCGCTCTTGAAAAGTGGAAAGGTCAAGACGCAAACATTCAAGCAGCACAGCAAATTATTTATAACAATGCCAAAAACAATAGTGCCGCTTCCCTCGGCCAATTTAAGCCATCTGCTTAAGAATTTCTTGCATGTTTGATCTAAGATTCTTTGTATAAACTTCGTTAGGCATATCTTGCAGTATTTTTTGCAATGCATTACTCAATTGAGTTATATTTATTCTTTCTTTGTCTATATCCGCTTTATACTTATCAATAAATTCGACTAATATTACATCAATTATGCCGATCAGATTCCTCGTTTGTTCTGATTTAAAGATCCCCCATTCCATTGTCCCACGACTATTAATGCAATCAACAAATCCATCAACTGCAGCTTGAAGTTTCTCAGTATCGTTTAGTTCATCATTCCGAATCAATAGTTGAATCTCAGCTAAGGCCTGAGTACCATGAACGTCACTAATAATATTTTTAATTATCATCTTTATAATCAAAACGTGATTATTGGAATCAACTCTATCATAAGCTCCAGCAAGTGCTTTAAAAGCAGCATTTCTAACAGAAGGGGCTTCATCAGAATAACCTATTTTAGCCAGTGTAGTTACCATAGATTGATCCAAAGCAATGTTACGGGAACCTTTGACTTGGAAAAGCTCTTCTATAGCAGCTTTCCGAATATCATCACAACGTGATTGTAATTCTTGTAGCTTTAAGCGCATTCGTTCGTCGGAAGATAGAGGGGGTGCTGTCCTAATTTCCTGAATCAGACTTTTAAAGGAATCACCTTCTTTAACGATAAGGTTGCTTAGTGATGCACTCAAACTTTTACATAGACCAATGCTTTCTTTATCAATTTTGACTGAAGCTTTTTTCTTTACTAAAAATTCATGTAAGGTAGAAATCGTTTCACGTATAACTTTTATCCGCCCGCCTTTTAAATCTAAATTATATTTTGCAATTTCTTTAAAAGTAATAATAAACCCTTTAATGGCAACTCCAATTTTATCAGCCTCGATCAGTTTGTCAGTATTTATCAAGTCTCTTATTTTTTTGAGCGCCTCTAAAGCATTAGCATTGTCATCGTTAAGCATCGCAAAAATTGCCCTGAGGACGTTTAATGAAATTTTAGTAGAAGCTTCGTTATAAGCTTGCGCAAGAGCATTTAGGGCTTCGAGCCTTTCCTCAGGATCTGCGGATTTCGTTTTTTCTACATTTGAAGCAGTAGGATCTGCAGTCACCCTTTGATAGAGTGCCTTGCACGCTAGGGCAGTAACACCAATCCCAATTCCTAAGGCAGGATTGACATAGGTTGCAGCTACAGCAGCAAATCCAATGCCAACGTAATTGTCCATTTACTGCAAAAGCAGCCAGATTTTTTAGAGCTT
>Ga0206799_1151_pt1 | contig 10939 bp, 8 predicted proteins | sample Alteio_BWOrgCont_67_FD_152900 | JGI IMG/M metagenome (GOLD analysis project Ga0206799, IMG submission 152900) | Enriched cells from forest soil in Barre Woods Harvard Forest LTER site, Petersham, Massachusetts, United States -... | ecosystem: Environmental > Terrestrial > Soil > Temperate forest > O...
GGAAATTTTTTGCAACTCTTGCTCGTATCTGCAGCCCAATCATATGGATGATGTCAAAAAGGGGAAGTCTTGAGAGCTTTACGCTGTTAATCAAAAAGTTGAGTAGTGTTTCTATTCGTTCTTCAGTATTGAACGAATATGTCGCGATAGGGATTTTTGATTACAAGGTGGACTTTATGAAAGTCAATTATGAAAAACTGTCTTTCTTTATCCTAATCATATCTTTTTCCGGTGCCGATGTTTGTGCCATGGATAGTGAATCAAAAGAGGTGGTTACATCCAGCATAGAAAAGGCAGAGACAATAAGGAAAGCATACCTGGCGAAAAGGGAATTATACTTGAAGCTTAAAAATGAGCAACGGTGGCAAGCAAAGCAGACAGATCAAGATAATGTTCCCTCTTTAAAAGAGCTTGCGTTAACGGCGATAGACAAAGCGGATAAGGTCCGAAGAGACGCATATCTGGAGCTTAAAAAGCAGATGCCGCAAGAGGATCGAAGCACTATTCCTTCTTTGCAAAAATTGACCTTAGCGGTGATCGCAAAGGAAAAGTTCCAAGAAGAGATTGATGAAGCGACCACAGATACTGTTCTTGCCACGCGCAAGCAGCTGGGTGCTGACATTGCATGTTTGCAAGATGTAGATCAGGGTTATTCAGCGTCAATTTTAAAGTATATAAGCACGTATTATCCGATAGCACTTCCTGTCGATGATTACGAAATTAAAGGCGGGCTTTTAATGCAGGGCAAGAGTGGCCCTATCTTAATAACACTCAATGCTGAGAAAAAGTCGTATGGATATAGAAGAAGGGTTATGTTTTGGTCTCTTACTAACCCGGCGGATCTTATTGCGTATATTGCATTTGATGGACAAGCGATAGAAACTATAGCGGTTGATTCTACGGGTACTAAACTTGTGTTAGGGTCTGAAAAAGGAACGATCCAGCTATGGGATATTTCGACTTTTCAAGAAGATCACCTTAAGAAAGACAAAATTACATTGGTGGGAATGTTTGAACAATCTCCTGAAGCTACCGGCAAGTGCATAGAGAAGCTTCTGTTTATTACCGATAAAAATGGCAACGATGCGCTGCTCTCTTCGTCAGCTAATAAAACGCTCACACTATGGGATGCGTCGTTAGAACTAGTCAATAGGCTGGGTACTTTGGACCAGACCTATGCATTGCACAAGAAAAACCATATTGGTGTCATTGAGATTAGCAATGATTCTTTCAATATATTAAATATTAATGCCGGAGCAGTTAAATCATGGTGCTGGATACCTGAAGTTTCTGTATTGGTCGTGGGAAAAGTGAATAGTATAATTGAATTCTTCCATATGGCATATTTTAAGAAAAACAACGGATTAACATGTTCTAAATTTGCATCCTTATTAGAATCGGAGTATACGTCTGCAATCACCGCATTAAAAGTATCTCCGGATAATAGTATACTCATAGCAGGTTCACAGAGTGGATTTATTACCCTATGGGATATCAGTAATCTTTCATCGGTGCATCGTATTAGTATGTTTAAAGCACATGAAGGGTCTATTAAAGATTTTGAACTGATTGATAGTGCTCAAGCATTAGTTTCAGTGTCTTGCGATGGTACCATGAAGACCTGGAATGTAAGAACGCCTATAAAGCCATATCTCCTGAATAAGTTAAGGGGACTTGGTACCCCTATTAAAATAGGAGCACAGTCTGATGGGACATTGCTCTCAATTAGTACTGATACTATTACGGCATGGTGCTCTGCTAGTTTTGAGTATACACTCTGTATGCGTGTACTAGAGAAAACCGTTGCCGCAGGGGTTCCATTGTTCTTCAAGAAAGATTTTTCAAAGCTAAAAGCTTTAATTGCCATGTTATCACGGAAACCGGAGACTGCGGCCCTTCGCGCGCTCTGTGATACTGCCCAAGTATATGAAGTAAAAAACTAAATTATGTTCCTGAAGACTTATATAATCCCTCATGGTCAGCTGTGGGGGATTATATTTTTTTCGATACTCACATCATCCACGAAACATCCGGCCAAGTATGGTACTATTAGCCACCTGTACTGTAATTATAAGGCGAAAACATTGCCTTTTAAATTTTTCAGATAGTATTATATACATTGAAGAGAGTTTTGTTGCGCAAAAAGGAATTTGGTATGAAAGTTATACGATATGCCATAGTAGTCTATTGCTTGATGGCAGGAGTACTTAAGGGACAAAGTTCTCGTTGGTCCTGGTTTTATGCTAAAACAGTTGCGGGTGATACTGCACACGTAGCCAATAACGTTCAGCAGTATATTTTTTCACGAGCTGATGTATCGCCTTTTTCGCAGCTTATTTTTTCTTGGAATGCGCACAGGCCTGCAAGGGGGTATTTTTCATTCTGGGTGCAGACGCGTAATGCACGTACTAAGGTATGGGGTAAATGGCATCGTATGATGGATTGGGGCGCAGGCGTCCAAAAATCCTATATGAGCGATGGAGATGGGCATACTAAATATGTACATGTTCGGTTGGAACATGAAAAAAATACCAAATCAGATGCGTTTCGCGTCAAAATATGCGCACACCACGGTGCCAATACGGCAGGGGTCCAAGCACTTTCAGTTGCTCTGTCAGATTATGATCAATTTGAACCTGAGCAAGTGCGAGCTCTTAAGCATTTACCTTCAATCTATGTGCCCGGGGTGCCAAAAATATCACAAATGATGCTCGATCATCCTGAATATAAACGGTTATGTTCGCCAACATCATGCTGGATGTTAACACATTATTTGAGTGAGCATGCAGTGAGCCCAGAGGTGTTTGCAGATAATGTATTTGATGAAGGCCTTGAAGTTTTTGGCAGCTGGCCGTTCAATATAGCGCATTCTTTTGAGCACGGTGGTGGTGCTAATTGGTTTTTTACTAAGCGCTTACATAATTTTGCAGAGCTTCATCGACAATTATGTAGAGGGCTGCCCGTTGTTGTGAGTGTGCGCGGGATGATACATGGGGCACCAAAAGCATATGAGAACGGTCATTTATTGTTGGTAGTTGGTTGGGACAATAAGCGTAAGACGGTTATTTGTCATGATCCTGCCTTATCCGATCAAAAAAAGGTGTTGAGACGATATCCGGTTGAAAGTTTCATTCGGGCATGGGAACGGTCATATCGATTGGTATATTGGGTTGAGCCGGTTAATAGGTAATGTATAGATGGGGGGGTTATATGAAAAGGATAGTAAGTATACTCTGTATAGTATTGAGTGCATCAGATGTGTGCGCGCATATTGGTGCACGCATTAGATATTCTACTCAAACAGAGTCTGATATGTTACAGGTGGGGGCACTTGAGCTTTATTGTACACAGAATATGCCGTGTGAGGCTAGTGCATCGGGGGGCGATGCGCATAAGGCAACACTTCGCTTTCAGCTTTCGGGTGTTGTGATACAACCATCTGATTTGGTCACATTGAATGAGATCAAAGGTGTAGGGTACCAAATCGCATTACGAGCTAAGTCTAAGCAGCATGAACTGGTGATAACTTATGATCCCGCGCTTGTGTTGGTTACGTATGCGCCCACTATTTCAATTGATATGCAACATGGACTGATAATACGTTTTTTTGATCAGATGATATTACAGAAAATGCGTAGTCACGATAAACCGGTTTTGTGTGTTGCCTGCTTATAAAGGGGCCTTAAAGATGCTAGCCAGTGAGTAAATAGCATAGTGGGGAATTATTTTGACTATGTTACCGACCTTATTGCGCCGTTTGAGTGATATCTGGTTGTAATATGCGTATACTAAATCAGCATAAGTATTTATACCTTCAAACTGTTCTGCCAGAGGAATCTCATGCACTTTGCCATAGCCATGATCATAGCTTCGTGCCTCTACCAGGGTATGCTTATCTAGATCTGCTATGACAATAAGGTGCCCGGGAAACCACAGAAGATCTCCCGGATGTAACGGTTCATCTTTTTTTAATGCGGTAAGTATATGTGCAGCGGTAGTACTATTTTTACAATAATAAGGAATATTGCATACTTGCGCGGCTCTACTAATCAACCCTGAGCAATCAAGACCTGTTTTGATAGTTTGCTTGACGGCTGGATAGGCATAGACTTTTTCTGTACTGCCATGACGTATAGCGCCGGTTTCAATGGTATATTCACTGTCGGGGTATAGGGCTATGAAGCTGCACCCGCCCCATACATAGGGTATTATACCCGATTTTTCATGTGCCCAAGTACGTATCGTTTTTACAAATAAATTAATGCGGGCACGTTGATCTGATGGTACTTCACGCATGCATACGTCCATGGGGATGGTTACGACATTAAACCTATTTTTTTTTGCATTGAACACATATACGCAGACCCGATCCTGTTGTTCTATCTGAGATGCCATTATGCAGCGAGTTCCGGCGCTTAGGGTGATGTTGAGTTCCGGGATGTAGATTGGTTTTACGATCGTGGTCGAGGGAGCATCGTCAGGAGGCATATTTTTTATAGTTTTATATGGTACGACATTTGATTTAAGAGTCCAGAATAGCTGAGTATGTTTTGATGAATCCTTGGTTATGTAAAACACCGTATTGACTTTAATATATACTTCATCGTTACGTTCTTGCATAATATCTACCATTTCGTGTAATAATGCCTGGTGCAGTCGAGGGCAAGCTTGCCATGGCTTCGTGCCAATACCGGATATTGGTAAAAATTGGTATCTTTTTTTTGTCACGCCATGGCCATAAAATTCATGCATAGGTTGTCCGACTAAATCTGCCACCGGTACACAAATCATGCCCGTTTGTGCTACTCCTGTACTGAAGGATAGCATGCTTATTAACACGGGATAAAATCTATAATGAATGTTGATTGTTCCGTTCATCTATTCTCCTTCTTGCAAGTCAGTATACTGAACGTGGGTAGTATAGATAAACAATTATATGCAAACAATTCTGGTTTGGTTGCTCTTTATCCTATGGTGTTGTGTGCCAATTGACTTATAACAGTTACCAACATTATTCTGATGATAGGGCAGTCATGTATAGATGGGGGGTGTGTATGGGAATAAGTGCGTACATTCAGTTTTGTATATTCATGCTATGTGTACATAGTATGGGTGCACTGCCGCAGTCAATAGTAGTCCATTCTCTTTTTCATCATAAAGATCCCCACCTCAGTCCACCATATGGCATGGAACTTATAGTATTTTATGCATCGGGAGGAATGCCCACCATTCGTGCCGTTAATGAACCGGTACTGTCTGGCACGATGATGCGACGTATGTATCGGATTGAGTCTGTATCTGTCGATAGTGCCGTTATGAAACGGTTTCCTCTGGTTTGTGAGCATGGGTATACTGTATATGCAAAACAGCTTGATACATCGCTTGAATTAATCATTACCTATAATACGGTGAGTCTTATGGTTGGACTGAGTACCTTTAATACAATAGGTAATCAAGCAGGTTTTGCGCTTCACCTATGTCCCATGCCAACGATAGTGTCTCGCAGTAAGACAATAAACAAGAAAAAAATGGTAATACTGGATGCTGGTCATGGTGGCAAAGATACCGGGGCAGTTTCGGCATTCGGCATGCATGAAAAAGAGCTTGTGCTTGCCGTTGGTCTACGGATTCAAAAATTGTTACAAGATTGTGGTGTTACTGTTGTTATGACGCGTACTACAGATAGGGATATACCCTTGGATGAACGAACCTCATTAGCCAATGCATATGGCGCAGCTTTATTTGTTTCACTTCATGCTAATTATGCACCGAATAAATATGCATCCGGTATCGAAACGTGGTATATAGTACCGACTATTCACTTGCTCTCATCTTGTTCTGATGCCAAGGCAATATCTTATATACAAGATACGCTACAGCAGAGGTCAAACTATAGCCGTGTTCCTGCCGCGTATACGCATAAAGAGCTTATGGCTGGAACTCGGCGCTACTCATTGCATGTAATAGATCGACACCTTAAATCAGCCATATCACAAGTATTGCTTGGGTGTTCTATGCCGGCATTCTTGATAGAATTAGGATTTTTGTCTAATCTAGCAGAATCAAAACGACTCATGAGCGATGTATACCGGGATATACAGGCTCGGAGTATATGTACCGGCATAGTGGATTATTTTACATATTTGGATAAGCTGGATACGTGATTATTAAACCCCTATACCTAGTATACACAATGGCAGCGATCTGCGATATTTGGACCTCTTGTTTGCACATTATTAAAGATGAAGTAGGAAGCCGTGTAGTAGAAACATGGTTTAAGGCTGTTTCTCTGGTTGAGTGGGATAGTGTTGGCCGTGTTGTATATTTATGCGCGCCTAATGCTTTTGTCAGAGATTGGATTTGTAATAACTATATGCAGCTACTGCAGACCCATTTGTGTCGATTGCTCCACGTAGAACAGTTGAAAATAATATGCAGTACGCCGGATAAAAAAAGTTCCGCCCCAACGCATGACGGTCCTATAGTTGCCGTGCCTTTTGAATCATCAGTGGTCGGGAGCGATTTGCCTATCCCACCAGTACGTAGCTATGGGCATGTGAATAAAAATTATTCGTTTGATACCTTTATAGTGGGTCCGAGTAACTCTTTGTCCTATGCAGCAGCGCAGGCTGTGACGCAAAGACCTGGGACACTCTATAATCCATTATTTATTTATGGTGGATCAGGCCTAGGCAAAACACATCTTTTGCATGCGATAGGCAATGAAATGAAAAAGAAGCATGCTAATACAGTGATATTATATCAACCGGCCGATAGATTTGTGAGTGAGTTCATTCATGCAATACGCTTTGACAAAATACATAAGTTTCAAGCAAAGTATCAAGCTGTTGACGTCTTGCTTATTGATGATATTCAATTTATTTCTAATAAAGAACAAACACAAGAAGCTTTTTTCCATATTTTCAATACTCTCTATAACGCTCACAAGCAGATAGTATTCTCAAGTGATATTGTACCCAGTGATATGAGTGGTATTGCAGAGCGCCTTAGATCTCGCCTTGCATGTGGGTTAGTGACGGATATTCATGCCCCTCGCTTAGAGACTAAAGTCGCTATTCTGAAAAAAAAGGCTGATATGAGTAATAGTGATTTGCCAGATGAAGTAGCGCACTTTATTGCATCACGAGTGATATCGAACATACGAGAGTTGGAGGGCGCATTAATTCGCGTGTTGGCATTTGGTTCTTTGACGCATCAAGCAGTGACCTTGGATTTAGCCAAAAAAATCTTGTGTTATGTCGAGAGCGAGAAACGTATGGGTGTGGATTTTGACCGAGTTGTTACTATTCTATCAAAATATTACCCCTACGATTTGGGGGCGCTACGTGCAAAAAATAGAAGCAAGGATGTTGCACTAGCGCGACACATAGCTATGTATTTTATGAAAAAATTGACTGATAAATCATTGCGAGAAATTGGACAGTTTTTAGGTGGCCGAAATCATGCGACGGTGATGCACGCACTCGGTAAGATTGAAGAACAAATTAAGGTTGATTCTCAGTTTCAGGCCCATTTGGAACACATCGAATCATCGATAATGCTTTAGACGAATTGAAAGAGTAATTCATTTGGTTGCATGCACGAGTAGGTACGGATATGTTTTGATTGATAAAAGGTGTCTTGTACACATTTTTCAATCAAATATGCGTACCAGTCAAAATGTGTTTCAAATTTTTTTCGTTTTTTTAACCCCACCATGACGGGGAAATATTCGGTATCAATGAGCGTAATATGCAATGTATTTGAGGCATCGCTATTGAACATATAATTATTTGCATGAGGGTCAATGATCAGGTCCAGATGGTTACATAATGACATAGAAATATATTTTTTATCGTCAGGCAATAGGGCAGTATTGTCATGAATGGCGATGTAGTCTGCGATAATGGCATACATACCGGGTAGTTGTGTGTGACAGGTTTCATCATTCATGCCTATATTGATACCATCTATATTGATGTAGTTATTTTTCTTTGGCTCCCAGAACCATTTGCGAGGAATATCTATAGTCGCCAAAGGGAATGGTGCACATGCAAGTCTATTCTTTATGATGGTTTGATTGCCAATGCGAGTAAGCCCACATATATGGCGCCCTGCCCCATTCCCCATATTCCAGAAAAAAATGGGTTCAAATCCCTTACACCAATAATTGATCAATGACTGCGGGTTTTCTATAAAAAGTTTCACCACAAATGGGTAGTCATTAAATTTCACTACTAAGAGCCCACACATATGGCGTCGGTTAAAGTTTTTTTTCTGTAAAATCTTAAAGTGAGTAAACTTTCTTTTTTTTGCGGTTACTTCTTGTGCTAATTGTTCGCATAATGTCATGAGTATAGTACTATCTACATGGTGTGCTATTCCATCGACGTGATATACCAAGAATCCTTGAGGTATTTTATTCTGATTAAAGTGGGTCTGGTCAAAAATGGTAAACAGAGGGTATTTTTCTATGTGGGAATCTGCAATAGTATATGATCGCTGATCCTTCCCTTGCGTCCAGCGGGTGGTGATGGTAGGGGTATTTTCCAATTTTTTTCTCCAGGCACTGCGACCTAATAGCAGGGTTGGACAAATACAGGCTATTAATAAGATTCTATATAAGGGACACGTTAATTCTTTTATAAACATACATCATTGGTTTCAGATTAATTTTTATTATTATTGGAAAATAAGTGAGTTGGTTTTTTAATATTAAAGGAGTATGCCGGGAGTGTCAATTTTACCATGTAGTTTTTGGCTTTTGAGCCATCGGTTAATTGATTTAGTTGATTTTACTCTGGTATGTTGAGAGGGTCACAAATAATCAAGTTGATGTTAGAGCATAAGTGGGGTATGGTCATACAAGATATGGTATAACGTAAAAAAAGGTAGGACCAATTTTCAGAAAAAAGGAGAGACAATGAACGAAGCAGGCCGTGAGTATACCATTCTCAATACGTTAAGTAGGTTGCCCCGCAAGATATTATCGCTTAAGGGACAAGAAAATGTTACCGAGTTTGTACTTCATGAACTATGTCATAAAAACTGTTTCAATTTAGATAAGGCAGCCTATTTTGTGGATAATCCGGACTTTGATTGTCTCAAGGGCATGGCCGGGTTTTGCTCTCTTGAGGCGTACAATCCCGAGGAAGATATTTGGCATAATCCGCGTTCATTTAGTACCCATATGCAGGGGGCGATTTTTAATCAAAAGGTACGTTCTTTTTCTCATACTAGTATGCGTAAAAATCATAAGCCGGATGAGGCGATCGTCCAGCTGGTTGCCAGCAAATTGAGCTTAGAAAACCCCGCCTATTATTCATGGGACATGAAGCATGATAATCATGGCTTGTTGATTTATGAACGGCAATGTAAAGAGGGAGATGTCTGTAGTGTCGATGCGGTATTAAATGGATTGAGTATTCTTGGTTTTTGCCCCATCTTTTAAATATACTGTAGTCCCGGCAATGTTTTGCCTGCTAGATAGGCAAGCGTTGCGCCACCACCGGTTGAAACATAGGTAAATTGAGATAAGAAATGATACTTTTCTGCCGAAGCAATTGAATCGCTACCGCATAAGATAGTGTACGCGGTTGATTGAGTTACGGATGTTAATAAAGCTTTAGTAGCGAGCTGGGTGTGCTCAAATGCTGCAAATCCCGGAAGTCCATTCAGTACAATCGTATGTGCGTGAGTAATGGGTGCCTGTAGTAGTGCGATGGTCTTTGGCCCAATAGACACGATGATATCATCGCGTCGGACGTCGCTGACGTCACTCATGCGTGTCGTGCCGGATATTGCTTTTGATGCAACTTGATAATCAATGGGCAGTATAAGTGTATGCTGAGCGTTATATACTGTTTTCAAGCAGGCGGCTTTCAGTTGTGTGTCTATGCTAGAATTACCAATAGGCTGTTGTAGGGCTGCACCATAGGTATTGGACAAGCCGGGCAGTATAACCATAGTATCAACCAGGGAAAGAAAATCAAAGATAAGTGGTAATTTAGTTGCTGGTTTACCGCCACCCACCATGCACAGGTATGGGTGCTTTGGCGCTACTTTAATAGGAGTGAGTATCCGTAATTCTTTGTCCACCAGGAGGCCACGCGAGCGACGGTTCACATCAAATAAGGCGGGTGCTGCAACGACTGATGCATCTGATCGATGTAAAACACCGAAAGCGTCATTGATGTAATAGGAGCTAAGCTGTGCCAAGGCGCGTGCAAATTCTACAGATCCCTCTTGTTCTCCGGGAAAAGAGCGTAGGTTTTCAAGTAATATGATGCGTTTATTGCTATCCGGGCGTGCACTAGGTAAGTCGGGAACATATGAGACCGGGTAACCGTTGCGTATAAACCATGGTATTAGCAGCTGTGTTGATAAAAGGGCACCACTGTTCGCTTCAGTGCTCATATGGGTGGCAATGATTATGAAAGCCTCCTGTTTGATAAGGGCTTGCAATGTGGGCTCAAATGCTTTGAGCTTAAAATCGGAAGTGATAGTATTGTTGCATATGGGCACATTTAAGTCAGCGCGTACCAATACCGGCCGGTTGCATATATCCCATGATTGAAACAGTGCCTGTAACATCATTATCCTTCAAATTTAAGTACCTGCGCTATACTAATATTTTTGGTGCGGTATGCAATGATACCTGTTGCGCAAAGGCTCAGGAGCATTACCGCATAAAATACCAAAAATACCAATGGCCAGTCCATAATAGCGGGTAAATGAGTGACATAATAGGCATCAGGCAGCTCTATAAATGGATAGCGGTTGAGTATAGAGCATGCGATCCAGGCAAGTGCTATACCAGACACACAGGCGATTCCTGCAATGCACATACCAATGTAGATAAAGATTGTCATAATCAGCGAATGCGGTGCGCCGAGTGTATATAAAATCGCAATGTCAATCCGTTTTTGAGTAATATACA
>Ga0206799_1152_pt1 | contig 10850 bp, 9 predicted proteins | sample Alteio_BWOrgCont_67_FD_152900 | JGI IMG/M metagenome (GOLD analysis project Ga0206799, IMG submission 152900) | Enriched cells from forest soil in Barre Woods Harvard Forest LTER site, Petersham, Massachusetts, United States -... | ecosystem: Environmental > Terrestrial > Soil > Temperate forest > O...
TTTTAAGCATTTTTTATAACTTTGATTATTTTTCTTATAAACATACGCTTCCTTGTTCTTTCTGATCCTTTTTTTACTTCAGGAAATATTCTTCGATAAATTCTTGCCCAATACTTGATCATATACAACAAAGATGCTACATATACAGTATATTACTATAACATTAATTTATCTAGAAATTTTTTATTATGCTTAAACAAATCATGCAAATGCAGGCACCTCGATCCCCTTCGGGTGACCATTTTATTGGTTTAAATGATAAAAATGAAATTGTTTTTAAGGAACGAGATGAAATATTGCAAATGGGCAGAGAAGCCTTACAATTTCGCAAAAGAATTGTGCAAAAAGTTATTGAAGAACAAAGCGACTCTCCTCGAATGATTGGATTGGTAAAGTCCACATTAGGAAGATATCCAGAACAACTCTTAACGGCAAACGACCTTATTGCGCTTAAGAATAAAATTATTGCGATAGAAACTAAATCTTATGCTCCTGAAATCGTAAAATTTGCTCACGGTTACCTACGTGAGAGTCTTGTTAAACACTTTGGCGCTGATCTATTAAAAGAATATAACGCACAGTCTCCAAAATATAATGAAATTATAGATTTGCTTGATAAACTCGATGTCGATCTTGTTTCAGATTCTTTGGATGCTGTTCACTATATTAATGCAGTGATTTTAGATAATTTTGAAAAAGAAATTTTAGAAAAAATTGATCAATCAGTCCAAACAAATCCAGATCTCCTTTTAAAAACCTTACACGAACTCCAAAAATCCAATTTACATAATCATTATGTTTTGAGAAAATTAATAGCTCAAGCAGAACTTTGGAAAGTGATGCAAGAAAATCCAAAATTACAAGAATTCCCCTTTAAAGACATATGGCGCCTCTGTATAGACTTCAAATATCAAGTCTACGGAGCTTATATATTTGAAAATGAACCTGGATATATGGTCGCAAGTTTAAAGGCTTTGCAATTTAGCCTGGAATGCAAAAATCCAACTTATCAAGATTACATTGAAATCAATAAAAAATGCGGTGAGAATGTTTATGGAACTTTAACTTCTTGGCAAGACTCAGAATATATATGTGATGACACGACCAAAGGATTCCTAGATACTTCCCTCAGAACTCAAGAAGAATTCTTTCATATACCTTTCATAGATGAAGAAGGCCTTAAAGACTTGCAGGAAAGAAGCAAAAATTCTTTATTCTTCCACCTAGATACAAAGGCTACTATAGGCAAGGGGTCTTTTAGGATAGATTCAGAAGAGCTTTCCAAAGAACAAAATATTAGCAAAATGCAATCCCTCTTTACACATCATCAGAAATTAATTGCCCAATCACAGAATAGAGCACAACGCCTTATTGCCCACTTATGGCTAGCTCGAGAACTGGAACTCCATCACCACTTTTGCGATGGAAACGGACGAAGCGCTGATAAACTTCTACTCGCCTTACTAGCCAATGATCCAGAACTCTCAATGATACTCTATGACTCCGATCTCAATTACATGGATGGCAATGGACCCATTGGCTTTATTCAGAGAATTCTTTCAGCTATGCACTTCTTTAACAAAACTTGTGGTCATGAAGAAATTTCTTTAACTTTCTCTCAGATTGACGAAATGACCAATATTTCTCAGAAACCCTCATGGCGCTATTACCATCCAAACGATGAAGCGTAGATAACTTTTCTCTGGTTACCCCTTAGATGGTTTCAAATTACATTGACAGAGACATCTAGTTGTATTGGAAAAGTCGATATGAAAGTAATACATCGACGTCTATATCAGATAAAGTCGGTAAATAATAGATGCTAGCCACATTAAGGTCCATTCAATGACAGCGGGCAATTCATCCACATAAATCTCTTCTACTGGACATGTTTAAAACAGAAACTAATCTTTTACTTTAAGCTTAACATGGACACTTTCTTGGCAGAATTGATCCACAGCAGTTATAGTATAACCTCTAGCCCGACATTTAGAAACCTTTTTCTTGAATTCCAAATCCGAGTGAGCTGATATTGTAGCAATCACTTTATTGTCTCTATAAATCCTATAGAATACAACATTCGGTGAATGGCTCGCACTCCACGATGCCTCGAGGAAACATTCTGTTTTATTTAAAAACTTATTTTTTTTAATACAACCTTTAAACTTACGCGGAGGAAGTGGAGGATAAGTATACTGTCCAAAAATAGCACCAGTACATCCACCGCTAATTACCACAGATACTGTACTACCAGCAGTACCAGCAGGTACAGTGGCAGTAATCGAGTTTGAAGAATCTATAGTAAAATCCGCCTCTTTACCACCAAATTGTACGGAAGTAATACCACAAAAACTATCTCCATTAATTGTCACTTTATTATCTGTACAATCTGGAGTAACATTGAAGATTTTTGTTGCAGGAGGAGTCCATACTGTAGCTTCAACAATCGAAGCGTCATTATTAATCCAAGTAACAACTGTGTATCCGTCACTACTCACAGAAAGGGCAGGGAATACAGAATTTGTGTCTGGATTAGAAATAGTAAAAGGAGTGGTCCGTGCGTTACTTAAATGGAGTAATATGGAAGCTTGAACAACATATATATTATTCTCTAAATTCGGCCAAGCAACAAATACATTTCCACAATAATCAATGCCGACTTTTGGGCTGGAAAATTTAGGGTCTGCAGTTGGAAGAGTACTAGAAACAGTTATAGGTGATGTCCAGGCTTTTCCTCTAAATGAAAGTGTCGAAGACTTAATCGTGTTTACGCCGTTGACCACTGTCTCAAAAATCACAGCTGCATCACCAGTAATAGGATTAACCACGATTAGAGGAGCCACTGTTTGTAATGACGGTGAAGGAAAGGTTGACAAATTAATACCCGTAGCAATATTCAAAGGTGACGTCCAACTGGTCGCTCCAGCTGGAAGAGTTGAAGACTGAAGAACGGATACTCCATTAATTATGGACACCCAAACTGCAGTTAAATTACCAGCATGATCAATCCCAGAAGCTACACTCGCAAATACAGAATTTGCAGTAATCAGAAGAGGAGAACTCCAGCTGCCAGTTCCAAATGTAAGTTCACTACTATAAAAAGGTACATTGCCACCGAATATAGGTGAAGTTTGATATACACTAAAAGCGTTGTTATTCTGAGCAAGATTAAATGCTATAGCTATATGCTCGGCTGTAGCAACCGATAATGTAGGTCCCCAGGTCACTCCTCCTTTGGGAAGCGTTGAAGTGAAAGCGGTGATATTATTATTTACATCTCTTGCCGAAAAAAAGTTCGAAAGCGCATACCCATTCGAATTAACAACGATGCCATTAGTTCCATCGATAACATTGTTACTGCCAGAAATCAATAAAGGTGTTGACCATGATGATCCAAATTGCACCGTTGAGCCTTTCTGATTAAAGGTCACACTATTAACAAAGTCCGACCAAACACCAACCGCATAACCGGAAGTATCAACTGCAATTGCAGGGAATGCTATAGGTCCAAGAGTAGGATTACCAGTAGGTGATGTAGAAGCAACGTCAACAGGGGCAGTCCAGGCACCTCCAGGTGACAAAAATGAAGATTGGACATGGGTAACATCAGAAGTAGGAGTATCAATCTGTTGCCAAAGGGCAATGGTTCTACAAAAATTGTCTGTACCTACTGATTGAAACGATGATATTGAATCAGAAACGGGCGTCAAGGGACCCCATACAGCTTCCATGAAGTTAGTAAGATGCAAGCGAACAATGCTGTCCAACAAGTTGTAGCTAAGGTTTTTGTGCTTTTCATAATTTCTCAAGAATTATAGTTAATATGGTTTATCATGGATTGGCCATACATATTGAATTCATTGCAAAAAAATACAAAGGTCAATATATAAAATAGGGTTCTTAGCATCTGCAGGAGTGAAAATGAAAAAATGACGGTATATCAAGATCATATGACTATTTTTCTATATTTTCATGAGTATACAGACTATGTAAGTCCTTGGGATCTTTTGCTTTGGGCTGACCACTATTACACGATTCCAAACTGTGTTTTCAAAAAAAAGATTGCGTAATAGACAAAATAAAATAGATACTTGGTTTGAATTTGTATTCAATTATTAATGTTACTTTGATGAAAAAATATTTTAAGCTTAAAATTAGGATGGTTATTTTGTTGAGTGCTTTTATGAGCATTCTTGCAGTGACGGCGTATGTTGAGGATTTGTCTGAATCTTTTCCTGCATACTTTAATCTCAGTAGCCTTAATGGCGGTAATGGTTTTGCTATTTATGGCATTAATCCACATGACTGGAGTGGTCATTCAGTAAGTGGAGTAGGGGATATCGATGGAGATGGTATTGCTGATATTTTAATTGGTGCTCCAGTGGCTAGGAATCATTCAGGCCAAAGCTACGTAGTATTTGGAAGTAATTGGCCGTGGCCTGCAATCATTAAACTTGCTGATCTTAATCGTAATAATGGCTTTGCAATTAATGGCATTAATTCAAATGATATTAGTGGCTGGACTGTCAGTGGAGCCGGGGATGTCAATGGAGATGGAATCGCTGATATTTTAATTGGGGCTTCAGGTGCTCATAGCATGGCAGGTCAAAGCTACATAGTATTTGGTAGTAAAGAGCCGCGGCTTGCAGATATTTACCTGAGTACACTTAATGGTATTAATGGCTTTGCCATCAATGGCATTAATCAAAACGATAGCAGTGGGCACTCTGTGAGTGGAGCCGGAGATGTGAATGGAGATGGTATAGATGATATTTTAATTGGTGCTGAATTTCCTAATGGTGGGGCAGGTCAAAGCTATGTTCTCTTCGGCAGTAGACAGAGATGGCCTTCATCAATTAATCTTGCCGATCTCGATGGTAATAATGGTTTTGCCATTAATGGCATTTATCCAGATGATCGGAGTGGTTCTTCGGTAAGTGGAGCAGGCGATGTGAATGGAGATGGCATAGCTGATATTTTAATTGGGGCTCCTTGGGCTAATAATAGCGCAGGTCAATGCTATGTGGTATTTGGTAGTAAAAAGTCATGGCCTGCAGCTTTTGATTTAAATATGCTCAATGGTGCCAATGGTTTTGCTATTAATGGCATTCATCCAAATGATGGTATCGGTTATTCTCTAAGTGAAACAGCAGATGTCAATGGAGATGGTATAGATGATATCTTACTTGGTGTAGGGATTAATAACCGTAGAGGTCAAAGCTATGTAGTATTTGGTAGTAAAGCGCGGCGGCCCACAGAATTTGATCTTGCTCAGCTCAATGGTAAAAATGGCTTTGTCATTAATCACATTTATCCAGAAAATAGCAGTGGGCAGTCTGTCAGTGGAGCAGGAGATGTGAATGGAGATGGTATAGATGATATCTTAATTAGTGCTCCTTGGGCTATTAATGGAAAAGGTCAAAGCTACATAGTGTTTGGTAGTAAAGCGCCGTGGCCTGCAGTAATAAAGCTTACTGCTCTCAATGGTAAAAATGGTTTCGTTATTACTGGCATTCATCCAAATGATCTGAGTGGTTCTTCAGTAAGTGGAGCAGGGGACTTTAATGGAGATGGTATAGCTGATATTTTAATTGGTACTCCACAGATTATCATTAATGGGGCTACTGGTCAAAGCTACGTCGTGTTTGGAAAACGTGAATTGTCAACAGAACCTTGAGCAAGCTCAAACAAATTTCTTAGAATCATAGTTTCGAAGGTGACATTTATCAATTTATTGAAATCAGAGATTCGCCCAATAATAATGCAATGCACTATTTGGCCTCTTTTATCTAGTCCATAACATACCATGCTTCTATAGAAATTTCATAAAGAATATTAAATAAGGCATACGAACAGTATTTAGCTAAGTAATAGCTTCAAAATTCGTTAGCAAATTTTCAATAAAAACCCCGCCGGCATGCCGCGAGGTTTTATTTCTACTGAAGTTTTAAAGGTTCTGTATTTCTTTCAAACAATCAATTAAGTTTTCCTGAATTATGTTTATGGATGATGGTAAGTAATCGTTTGGCATTTCTATACAAGGATCGATGATACATATCATATTGGTTTTTTAATAGATGTAATAATAATTCTTCCACAGCTTTAATCTCTTGAGCTGGAATTGCAGAAATTAGAGCTTCATTTGTAGATGCAAGCGTTACAATCATACGTAATATATTTATTATTTTATTAGGTATTGTGCTAGTATCATAGACTTTAAGTTGACTTGGTTTTCTATAACATACTTTGCATTCCTCCACTAATTTTTTAATCAATTTACTTAAAACGGAAGAATTTTCAAAATTAAAGTTTGAAGTGCAATACACTTCGGCTAATTTTGATATTAAATTTAAGGCTCTGCAATAAGCATCAATAGCACTTATTTCATTTGTATGTGATGTTCCAAAGAAGTAGTACACGTTAGGGCCGAAATCGTGGATCTTAGGAATATCTAACAAAGTTATTTCTAGGGCTTGACTGATTTCTTTTCCTGGGGCTTTTAAAAACATTTCTTTTAAAAAGCTTGTTGCTTGGTTTTGAGTATAAAGGTCACGCGAATTTAAGATTAAGTGGCAAGCCGTATGAAAACTTTTTACTTCCTTCTGTAAAATCGTAGGTATTTCTTTTTCACAATCAGTCTTTTCGTTTTTAAGGGTTTGTTTGCTCAATTCTTGTATTTTTCGCTCTTCGATTTGTTTGTGTAAATTGTCGAATTCTTTTTTTACACTGGAATTTCGAATGTACCCAAAATCGAGGCTTTGTAGTTGCGGAAATTTTCCGAGTAGGCATGATAGACTCTTTGTTGTAATATCTCCACAAGAGAGGAAACGTAACTCTGGAAGTTGAAAAAGTAGGAGATTGGCCTCACTCTTAGTCTCCTCGAAAATCTTATTGCCCACATACTTTCTCTCAATGTCATTGCAAATGCTACCACAAGAGACAGAAGTCAATTTTTTAAGATTAAAAAGGACCAGTGGTGCCCTAATGTCTCTAAAAAAAGAGACAGAAGTCAGATTTTCAAGATTCCTAAGAACCAGAGATTTGCAAACGAAATCACAAGAGAAAGAAGTCAAACTATCAAGATTAGCAATCACCAGGGGAGCACGAACTATACCCAAAAATAAAGAGGTTATACATTCAAAATTAGGCATAGTGAATTTTGTTGTATCCATACAAAAGAATGAAAGCAATTTTTTAGGATTAGAAAATGTCAGTTGCCCTTGATGATTAATACCGTGGTAAGAGAAAGAGGTCAAATTTTTTAAATAAGGAATCTTTACGGGCATGAGAAACTCACGACAAGTAAGAGAGGTCAAATTTGGGCATTGATGAGCGAGGATGTCCAACACTTTGTTAAGGTCATCCAGGTTATTATCAGTAACGGTTGGCAAAGTAACAGCTTCAAGATTTGTTAGCAAATCTTTATTAACACGATCTTCCATCAAATCGCGTAAGAGTTTTGTTCTAGGAATATTTTTAGTCCTAACATTTATCATTATATTTAAAGGATTATTGTTTTTTGCAAGCTCTAATTCCTTAGGCGAAAGCAATGAATTACTAGTAGTGAAAGGAGCATCAACCAACAAATGCTCGGTTTGTCTCGAACGAGAATCTACCCGTTCTACACAGCTTTGATCGAAAGTAGCAAAAACTCCTTTTACTTGTGGGTGACCTCGACACCATTGAATTAGACGATTGTAAATGCCGTAAGCACCTCTTTTTTTCATGTCCATACTCACTTTCATATAAAAACGTGCGACTGAAATACTGTTACGTGCATCTTCTATAATATCTTGTCTTGTATTCATAATATTTTTAATTTTAATTCTAGATTGATTTTAGTTTAATTTTTAAGATATTACTAATAAATCACTTGATGTCAATATAAAAATTAATTTAGACTAATTTTTAGAAATTTTATCAGAAAAGCACCCTCCGCTTAGTCATTTTTTTTAAAAATTGAAAAAAAATAAAAAAATGCGTTTTGGTCAATTTTCTAAAATTAATCGGTTTCACCCTATTGACGAAGCAAAAAGCCGTGTTAAAATGAGAGCCTCCCCGCAAGGGGTTTATCAAAATTAACCTTAACTCACAATAGGGTTTATGTATCTAATGCTTAAAAAGTTTAATGGTGGTTGATCGCGCTCGATACTTTAAATAGATCTTTTTTGAAAGCTAATAATTTTGTTTAACAGGCCAGTGTTCAGATCGCGCGCCAACTTCGATTTTCACGAAAGGACGAATATATCCGATTTTTGAAGTCTCGCTTTGGTATTCCAATAATAGCATTTGAGCATTTAACTTTGATAGAATATGGACTTTTCACACCTCTAGTTCTTCAAATTGAGATAATGCTTTGCATGTCGGATAACATCGGCATTAAATTTCTGATAGACTTTAGATGTCACTGTCCAAGAATGCCAGAATATTGGGATTTCCAATATTTTATCGTCGTAGAGTTGAACTAGCTTATTTGCCTTTAACTCCTGTACAATATCAATTTTTGGAATTAGCCCATAGCCATAACCTAAAAGAGCATACTGCTTGAATCCACGGACTGAAGGAATAACCTGAAAATTAAGTTCGGGCTTATGCAAGCCAAAAAATTTCTCTAGATAGTGTTCATGTAAGAAGTCGTTTTTGTCAAACTTAAGCGCTGGAGCATCCAAAAGATATTTGATTTGGTTTTTGGTGCCATCCAAAGTTGGAAAATAGCTCCTGATAAATTTGGGTGAAGCAACAAGAAGGTATTCCATCTTCCCTAGAAATGTGACATTGCTGCCCGCTATTTCCTTTCCTGAAGTGGAAAGGCAGGCGGAAACTAAACCTTTTTTAAAATAGTCTAAAGTCAGATCCTGATCGTCTGCCATAATCTCCAGCAGAATATCTTGGCAAAGGTCAATTTTATCAACCACATCTAAAAACCAGGTCTCCAAACTATCGCGATTTAGAGCAATGGCAATACGCAGTTTCGTTGTTCGAAATTTCATCTGTTGCTCAAATGTGTCTTCGAGCAAACAAACTCGCTTAAAATGTCCAATAAGAGATTTTCCTAACTCCGTTGGTTTATAGGGTTGTATTCGAATAAGAACTGTTTCGCCGTAGTAAACCTCAAGATTTTTTATCCTTTGCGACACGGCAGATTGCGTGATGTACAGTTTTTTTGCTGCTGCTTCAAAACTCTGCAATTCTATAACGGCATGCAAGGCCTCGATGGATTTGTAGTCTAACATTTTATCTATTAAAAAAATTCATGTATAATTAAAATTATTAATTTTACTTATACAACAATTCATGGTATAATAAAAGCTCATTTTTAAACAATTTAGAAAAAGAAAAGGAGGATATCATGTTAGCAAGAATAGAAAATAAAGTTTTAGAAAAATATCCGGAGACAGAAATAGCCTATTTGGTGGCTAATGTAACTGTGAAAAAAAACGAATCCTTCGTCAATGAATTGAAGGCAGGATTAATAGAAACAGTAAAGGCAATGGGAATTGACTCTACAAATTTAATTTCGCATCCGAATATTTCTAGCTGGAGAAAAATATACCAAAATGATTTTAATGTAAAAACCCAGAGTTACAACTCTTCTGTAGAAGCTCTTCTCACCCGCATTGTAAAAGGTAAGAAGCTGTGGGATATTTGTAATATCGTAGATTTATACAATTGTTGTTCCATCTCCCATTTATTGCCAATGGGAGGATATGATCTCAATAAAGTTTGTGGTGATATTACAATTCGTTTTGGCCAAGAAGGCGATAACTTTCTTGGTTTGGGAAGACGAGAACCTGTGGTAGTTGAAAGTAACCATGTAATTTATGCTGATGACGTCAAGGTACTCTGTTGGCTTTGGAATTATCAGGATTCCTCTGAAACCTGCATTGATGAGAATACAAAGGAGGTCCTATTTTTTATTGATTCAATTCAACAATCTACCCACCAATCGCTCAAAAAAGCCATTCAAGAATTAATGAGTAATCTCGAAAAGATTAATGGCATTCCTATCAATCACGGTATTTTGAACTTAAATTCACCTCAAGCAATTCTAAAATGAATATATTATATCCTTTAATAAAGGGCTTCATAGCGAGCGGATGCTTAATTATAGCCATTGGAGCACAAAATGCCTTTGTTATTAAGCAAGGCCTGAGAAGACATCTTACTCTGTTAACGGCTTTAGTTTGTTCGCTAATCGACGCTGGGTTGATTATATCAGGTGTGTTAGGCTTGGGGCAGATTATTTCGACCTACCCGGAATTTATCGAGTTCACGAAGTATTTTGCTAGTATATTTCTGTTTATCTATGGCATCATTGCATTCAGATCTGCATTTAAAATCAAAAAAACTGCCAAGACTTCAGCTGATGCAATAGCCTTACCTACAATAAAAGAAACGATCATTTTGCTCCTTGCATTGAGTTTGCTGAACCCCCATGTATATCTTGATACAGTGATTCTTTTAGGGAGCATTGCATCTGAACATCAAGCCGACGAAAAACTGTACTTTTGTCTGGGAGCCATTATTGCATCATTTTCATGGTTTTTTGCAATTTCTTATGGAGCGCAGTTATTAAATCCCTTTTTTCAAAAAGACAGTTCATGGAAATTTATCGACGGTTTTACTGGCTTAATGATGTGGGGAATTGCCTTTACTCTTCTTATATAACGCATATTCCGCACGACTTTAATCAAGTTTTTTGATTTAATTTGATATCATGCAATGATAAATGCACTCACAATGCATAATGACTTTTGCAATTCTTCAAAACGATTAATTCAGTCGCTCATAGAATCACCCATATTTTTTAAAATTTCAAATGCACTGTTTTCAGCAATTAAAAAATCTTC
>Ga0206799_1156_pt1 | contig 10690 bp, 9 predicted proteins | sample Alteio_BWOrgCont_67_FD_152900 | JGI IMG/M metagenome (GOLD analysis project Ga0206799, IMG submission 152900) | Enriched cells from forest soil in Barre Woods Harvard Forest LTER site, Petersham, Massachusetts, United States -... | ecosystem: Environmental > Terrestrial > Soil > Temperate forest > O...
GGTTTGATTATGAGAAATATATATAAGGGATTTTGTGTTAAAGTATGAGTGATGTAATTGAAGTAGAAGGTAAAATTATATCAGTTCTTCCCGGCACCACATTTAGAGTGGAATTACCAAATGGACATATAGTATTAGCTCACATATCGGGTAAGCTTAGGAAAAATTTTATCAAGATAACCGTAGGTGATATGGTGAAAATGGAGATGAATCCTTACGATCTCAATAAAGCGCGAATCGTTTTTCGATTGAAAAATGTTCAACCTGTAAAAAATGCGCCTATAAGAAGTTTTGGTCCTAGAAAAGGAAAGTAATTTATTCCAGATTTTCCAGTACATTGCTCTATTTAAGAACTTAAATATGCAAAAATCTATTCTTGATTTATAGTTAAGAATAATCTAGGAATAAGTTATAAATGCCCTTTAATTCTAGAATATTTTCGGCTTTTTGGATATCCAAAGATCAAGTGCTTGTACTTTTATCAAATGATTGGTTATTGGCTGATCCGTTGCCGCCCATTCATTTCAATGAAACGGCATTAGTCGATACTCATTTAAAACGTGCACCTTTGGTACTTTTTGGTCAACTTACTGGATATTATAGAAATGCAGAGGAGATAACATTTGTTTACTGCCCTCAGCCAGGGGATGAGGAGAAACAAATTTATGTTGCTGGTAACTTTAATGGATGGGAAGCGGCGATTGGGAATGAAAGATGGTTATTAAAACCTCAAATCATAAATGATAAAAAAGTGATGGCATTGACTCTTCCATGGCGGGAAATTGCAAGTTTGGATACTCAATTGTTATTTAAGTTTGTCACTCAAAATAGTGAATGGATAATCGTCCCTCCGGAAACGCCGAATATCAGTATAGACCATCATAATAATAGTAACTATGCAATTTATAATCATTTCACAGGACACAATGCATTTATAATCGAATCTTACATAAGATATGATCCTTCTTTGTCTTATGCCATTGTATGGAAAGAAAATACCGAAACTGAAGCGCATGTTATCAATGATGAAGTACTATTAGCGACTCTTGGTAGCTCACGAAAACTGGGTGCTATTATTAATTCAAAAGGGACAACCTTGCGGATATTTGCACCGAGGGCGAAATTTGTTAGGGCTTTTTTTTATAAGGAGGAAAGTCCTGAAGATACCAGTATGATTGAATTGAATCGCAACCCAGATTATACTTGGGAAGGCACGTATCCGAAAGATCTTCATGGATATCGCTATTATTATAACGTTTCGAATGATACACCGATTTTGGATCCTTATGCGCTTGCTTGCTATGGGCCTGCGGGACCGGGGATTATCATTGATAGGAAGAAGATTCCGATGATAAGATCTATTTTTAAAACACCCAAGTGGAATAATTTAATTATTCTAGAAGCGCATTTGAGGGATTTGATAGAGTGCACGCGATTTGTTGATAAGGTTGAAAAGCCTGCAGGATTTAAAAATTTCGTAGAGTGGCTGAAATCTAATGATAATTATATTATAGACTTAGGGATAAATACGCTGGAATTGCTTCCGATTCAGGAATTTGAAAGTGGAAATCCCTTTGAATATCATTGGGGATATATGCCTACAAATTATTTTTGTCCTTCAAGTGCGTATGCATTTGGTGAGAATGAAATGTCTCAGATAGTTGATTTTCAAGAATTGGTAAAGACGCTTCATCAAAAAAATATATCGGTAATTTTAGATGTAGTGTATAATCATTCTGGAAATCCGAATCATTTACTTAATATTGATAAAGATTATTATTTTACTAGAGATCGATACGGGAATCTGATGAATTGGAGTGGATGTGGAAATGATTTTAAGGCAAATACTCTGATGGGTAAGCGTCTGATCATAGACAGTTTGATCTATTTAATTAAAACTTATAATGTCGATGGATTTAGGTTTGATTTAGCGGAACTATTAGAAATACCGGTTTTAAAAGAAATTGAGAATGCGCTTAAAGCAGTAAAGCCTTCGATTATTTTGATTGCAGAGCCATGGAGTTTTAGAAGTCATATTGCTTATGCATTACGCGAAACAGGATTTGCTTCATGGAACGATGGTTACAGAGAATTTATTGCCGATTATGTGCGTGGTGGAAGTAATCAAGATGCATTTGTTTATTTTATCAGTGGATCGACTGCACGTTTGGCGCGGTTTGTAACTCAAAGTGTGAATTATGCGTCATCCCATGATGATTATTGTTGGATTGATAAAATTACTGAAAACCCGCATCATGATGGGTCTAAGCCTACTACGAATGATATTCGAAGGACGCACATTATGATAGCTATTTTAATGATGTCTATTGGGATACCTATGTTAGCAGAGGGGCAAGATTTTTTACATTCGAAACATGGAAACCATAATACTTACCAAAATGAATATTTGAATGCTTTGCACTATATAAATTTAAGTCGTTATTCTAGTACGCATCAATATTTTTCTAAATGGATACAATTTCGATTATCAGAACAAGGAGAGGTGATACGATTTGCACCATTGCCTTGTGAAGGGTATTTTAAATTTTTTAAGCATCCGGAATCAACTATGATAGGTATTCTTTATAATGCAAATTCGTCATTGAAAAATGTTGGTCAATTATTGTTTGTAATCAATCCCCATGTAGATCAAAAGATGTTATCTATTGATTTAAAGTCCGAAGATTTTATTCAAATTGCTGATCAAGATAGGATAGATAGCCAGGGATTAAATGGAGCGTTAATACCTTGGAGTGAAAATCAAATAAAACTTTCTGGGCTTAGTTGCGGATTATGGCATTCGCTTTCTTCTTCAAAAGTTTGATTGAGTAAATTTCTTAAAAACTTTTTCCTATGAATTTCGGTACTGCCTTTTTGAATCAGTGCATCTCTATGAAATGGAGTACCGTAGCCTTTATGGTATTCGAATCCATATCCTAAATATTTCTCTGCTAAGCCTACCATTAAACGATCTCTATTGACTTTGGCGATGATGGACGCCGTTGCAATTGCTAAACTTTTGCCATCGCCTTCGACAATTGCTAAATGAGGGTACTCGAAAGGTTTTAAGGGGAGTCCATCTATTAGAATTTTTGCCTGTGCGGTTTTGTTTTCTTCGTCGAGTCTATCCCAGAGTTCTAGGTCGTAAATTTCTTTTACTCGAAATTCTTCTGGCATTTCTTTTAAAACATTTTGAAGTGCTCGTTTCATCGCCAATTTTGATGCCCTAAGAATGTTATAATTCTCAATCTCCAAGACGCTTGATTCTGCCCAAGTGAATTTTATTAATCCTTTAGCTTCCCATCCTTTTATACATTGGAATATTTCTTGTCTTTGCAATGCAGTCAGTTTTTTTGAATCATTGATTAACTTGATTTCTTTGAGTTTGCGGGAACTATTATAAAATTCTTGACTCAGCCAGACTGCGCCAGCGACAACTGGACCGGCAAATGCTCCTCTGCCCGCTTCATCAATGCCGATAATTCCGCCTGAATTTTCTAGAAAACTTTTGTCATATTTTAGTAATGAATTTCTTAAAGTTTTCATTTAGATTATGCTAAGTTGGATAATCTTCACCGTCTATTCAGAATAGACAACAGACATTAATACCTTTTCCATTCTTTTTTTTCAGGGACGGGAAGTCCTAAAATTTCCATGGACGTTCTAAAATGTAATTTTGCATAATGGCTTAATGCTTCTTTTCCGAATTTTTGTACAAGCAACTTTCCTTGGGACTTGACGAGTGCGCTTGCGCCTTTGGAGAGTTTTTCTCCGGCTTCTTCTGAGAGTTTTTGTAACTGTCTTACGAATTCTGCTCGGGCGATGACTGAAGCAGCGGCAACTACTGGGTCTCTTTCAGCTTTTGTTTCCATGCGTAGATCGATGTCATCGTTTTTGAAATATTCTTGGACTAAGGGTTGTTTGGAAAATTGGTCCAACATTGCCCAGGGGACACGTTTATCAGCTAAGGCAGATGCTAAGGATTTAGCATGCATCCAGGCTAATAGTCTATTCATATTTGCGCCAAATTTATTGTACAACGCATTATACTTTTCCATATTGACGAAAGTTGTTTTTATGACGGCGCCTTTTGTTTTACGGATGATAGTTTCTAATCTAAAAATTGCTGCGTCGCTTGTAATCCGTTTGCTATCTTGTAAACCTGCTTTTATCCAGGCATCAATCATGTCGCGATCTGCTATAACACATGCGGATACTAGAGGACCAAATAAGTCACCTTTACCACTTTCATCGAGGCCAGCATGAGGTTCGTAAAATTGTGGATTTAAAACTTCGTCATATCCGAATTTAATTTCTTGAGTGATTTGGGGTTCTAGAACAAAGGTTATGAATTCTTCAGTTCGTTTTCCTTGTATGACTGCTTTACCGCTTTCGTAGCCAACGATGTTAACATTATTGCCTTTAAAAGCAAATCTAGCGTAATCTACTTTATAGGGTTCCCAAAGTTGATTACTGCAATAGGTTTTTAAACGTTGCATTTGCTCATCAGTTAACTGAATCGTGTAGATAGTTTTCTTTTTGAGTTCTTCAGACGCAGCTTCTTTTTTTTCAGGCATGAAGGATAATGGATTATCGAGTGAGGCCTAATAGGAATTCGGTATTACTTTTTGTTTTCCGAATACGTTGGATGAGGAGTTCGACTGCTTCGACGGGAGGGACGCCTTTCATTGCGCGGCGTAGGATGAATATTTTTTCCATTTCATCGGGGTGGTAAATGAGTTCTTCTTTTCTTGTGCCACTTTTATCCATGCTGATAGCAGGGAACATGCGTTTTGCTACAAGCTCGCGGTCGAGGTGGATTTCCATATTACCGGTACCTTTAAATTCTTCGAAGATAACTTCATCCATACGGCTTCCGGTATCGATGAGGGCGGTGCCAAGGATGGTCAAACTGCCACCATCTTCGATATTTCTTGCAGAACCGAAGAAACGTTTTGGTTTTTGTAAGGAATTAGCTTCTACGCCTCCTGAAAGAATCTTTCCACTGCTTGGCATTAGGCTATTGTAAGCACGAGCTAGACGGGTGATTGAATCAAGAAGGATGACTACGTGTTTGCCGCATTCGACGAGGCGACGAGCTTTTTCGATAACCATTTCAGCGGCATGGACGTGGCTCAGTGCAGATTCGTCAAAAGTGGAACTAATGACTTCACCAGAGGTTACTTGACGTTTGAAATCAGTTACTTCTTCAGGACGTTCATCGATTAATAATACAATTAAGTGAGCATCGGGTTGGTTCATTGCGATCGCGTGAGCAATGCCTTGGAGAAGCATGGTTTTCCCGGTCCGCGGGGGGGGCAACGATGAGTCCTCGTTGACCTAGTCCTATAGGAGCTAAAATATCAACTATTCGCATGGAGATATTATCCCAAGTGACATCGGCTTTTGTTTCTAGAAATAGACGGGTGGTTGGGTAATAGGGTATGAGATCTTCAAAGGGAATGCGTTTTGCAACTTCTTCTGGATCGGCGTCCATGATTTTAAGAATTTTTAGTGCAAAAGGGCATGTCTCGCCTTCTCTGGGGGGATGGGCTTGTATTTGAATTTCATGACCGCGCAATAAGCCGAATTCCTTTACCAAAGATTCTGGAATGAAGGCGCTGAAATCTTTGATAGCGTAATTATTATTTTTGTAAACAATTAGACCCCCATTATCAAGCTTTTCAAAAATACCCTGAATGATTATTGCACGATGTTGTTCTTTTGCCCAGTTTAATACTTGTAACAGTAATGTTCTGCGGTGGGGAATATGTTCGTGTTCTAGGCCAAATTCAGATACTTTATGAGCAAGATCTTGGAGAGGTAATTCGTAGAGTTCGTTAAAATTTATTTGAGCTTCATCAGTTGAAAGCTCTGTAGCTAATGCAGATAGGGCTTCTTTATTTTTAAAGAGATCGTAATGAGGAAGGTTTCCTAAAACTAAACCCCCTAGGTCAATTTGAGAAGCTTTTGATTTTTGAGCTTGAGGATATTGACCTTTAGATGAAGGTTGGCCAGGAGGTTGTTTTTGAGCTTGAGGATTATGGGGTTTTTGTTGTTGAGGGTGTTTATGGTGGTGACGGTATTTATTATGAAAGTCGGATTTCTTATGGAAATGTTTTGGTTTTTCGGCAGGTTTTTCTGCTTCTTGGGATTTGAATTGATTTTCAGAACGATCAATTTCGGGAGCAGTTTCATCATTAGGTGAAAAAGAGAAGGATGCTTGAGATGTAGTATCTTGTTTATTTTCATCAGAATGGGTCCTTTCAGTGCGTGAAGCTGGTGGGATGATCGTTTCGTTCTGTGTAGCGGTGGTCATAGAATTTTGTGGGAGAGGAGTTTCGGGAGTTTGGGAAAGAGGTTCGGGTTCAGTTCTGGATTTGGGTCGTCCTCGACGTATTTTTTTAGTTCCAGAGTCACCATTTGCGTGAGTGGTTAAATGTAAACTACTTGAATCAGAGTTGTTTTGAGATTCTTCAGCGGTGGTCATTTTATATATTTGTATTGTATGTTAAAGTTTTTAGAGCTTAAGATTTTTTATTAAAGAACGGATTTGTTTGCGCAGTGAGTCGATATCACTATTGTTATCTATAATGTAATCAGCCCGCTTTAGTTTTTCGCTCAGAGGCATTTGAAAAGCAATTCTAGCTTTAGCATCTTCTAGATTGACACCTTTTTTGATTAATCTAGAGAGTTGCAGATCAACTTGAGCAGATAAACATATAGTTAGATCAAAATCGATTGCAAGATTTTTTTCAAAAAGAATTGGAATTTCTACAACCCAGTTGCTTCCAGGTTCTTGAGAAATAAGGTGATTGATTAATTGTACTAATTTTGGATGGACTAAGTTTTCGAGCCAATGGAGGGATTCTTTATTTGAAAAGACGCGTTTCGCAAGGAGCTGTTTATCAAGGGTACCTTGGGGGGTGAGGATGTCTTTTCCGAAATAGTGAGTCATTTCAGAGAGGACAGAACTATCGGATGCGTAAATGTCTTTTACCAATTGGTCACTATCTAAAATTTTGAAGCCAAATTCTTGGAAAATTTTAGCGGCAGTAGATTTGCCGGATCCAAAGTTGCCAGTGAGAGCGATGATCATAGTGATTGAATAGTGATATTAATACCGTCGTCTAAGATTGGTGGATAGGATGCCTATTTCTTCTCGGTATTTTGCGACGGTTCTGCGAGAAAGATTAATATTTTTTTCGGATAAGATTTCAACAATTTTCTGGTCGCTATAAGGTTTTTTTTGGGGTTCGGATTTGATGATTTCGAGGATGGATTTTTTTATAGCAGTACTTGAAATTTTTTCTTCAGCTGCTAAGAGAATGCCGGAGGTAAAAAAGTATCTATAGGGAAAGAGCCCGTGAGGAGTGGCTAAAAATTTGTTAGCCACGGCTCGACCGATTGTGGTTTCATGGAGTTGTAAATGGTTGGCGAGTGTAGACATTGTTAAGGATTGAAGTCCAGAGGATCCTTTTTCAAAGAACTGTTTCTGTAGATCCAAGAGAGCATAGGTGATACGTTCAATGGTTTTTTGGCGCTGCTCAATGGCATTGAGAATATATTTGCCGGAGCGCATTTTATCTTGGATGTAAGTTTTTTCTTCTATACTGAGTTCTTCTTTGGCGAGTATTTCTTTGTATGTTTTGCTTATTTGAATCTTAGGGATATATTCATTATTTAAGGTAACAATCCAGTTATCACCTAGTTTTTCAACAGAGGCATCTGCTACAATGGGCCTATTGTTATCCTCTAGGAATTTTCTGCCGGGGGTTGGGTCTAAAGTGGCGATTTCATCTAGGGCCTCTAGGATTGCATAGATACTGATATGGAGTTTGTTAGAGAGTTCGCGAATGCGGCGTCTTAAAAGGAGTGGAAAGTGATCTTTTATAATTTGGGTGGCTAGGGAATTGGTTTTCCCTTGGGATTCGAGTTGGATTAAAAGGCATTCTTGGACATCTTTGGAGCCAATACCTGGAGGGTCGCAGTGTTTGAGGATAATGAGTGCATTTTCCACTGTTTTTTTTGGAAGATTGGAAAGTTTAATTAAGTCTTCGATAGGAGTGGGGAGAAAGCCTTTATTGTCGAGACTGCCTATTAAAAATTCAAGGGCACTGAGTTCCTCTGGGGAAGCTGAGGTGAATTTCGCTTGATCCATGATGAGTTCTTGGAGTGATTTTTCTGAGGCGATAGATTCTACGAAATGTTGACGTTTCTGGAGGACATCTGCAGAGTAGTTGTCAAATGTGGGAAATGTGGGGAGATCCTCGTTCCAATTTTCTTCCAGTTGATTAGAAGAAGAAGGAGGAGAGAAGGTTTGGTCTAGACTGAAAGTTTCCAGGGGAAGTTCTTCGAGGACGGGGTTGGACTCGAGTTCTTTTAGAATGACGTCACGAAGTGCGAGTGCAGATACCTGGAGAATTTCCAGGGAATGTCCCAGGGCGGGGATAAAGACTTGGGTTTGACTTTGCTGTTGCTGGAGATTTTGAGTGGTCATTTAGTTCATTTTTTATAATAGGGTTACTTGAGTTTAGCTTTAGTTATTTTAATTGCTTTTTGGCAATGGTGATCGAAAGCGAGTTCTTTCATATTAAATAAGTTAATGACATATTGTGCAAGCTTTTCGTTAGTTGGACCGGGATTATTGCCGTAGAGGTATTTTTCAAGATCAGTAAAAAGGTCGAACGCTGATTGATAGCGTTCATTGGGGGACAATTTTAAGGTTTTTCGAAGAATTTTATTGAGTTTTGGGTCAATACGATCGGAGAGTTTAGAGAAATTGGGAATTTTGCATTCGATAATATTCTTGCGGGTAAGTTGAGGTTTATCGGCTTCGAATATATTATATCCTAGTATTAATTCTGATAAAATGATACCGCAGGAAAAGAGATCAGCGCGGGGATCGGTGATTTTTTTTAAGGCTTGTTCCGGAGAGAGGTATTCGTTTTTACCAGCAATCCTTTCGCCTTCTTTATTATACATAAGGTCTCGGGCTTTTGCTATACCAAAGTCGGTGATTTTGACGTCCCCTTCGTAAGTAAGCATGATATTTCTAGGGTTGATATCGCGATGGACGATATTAAGAAGGAGACCATTTTTGTTACGTTTTTGATGGGCATAGCTGAGGCCACGGCAGACTTGAGATATTATGTAGACTGCGATGGGAACAGGAATTAATTGTCTATTTTCGAGGTGGCGGATTAAGAAGTCTTCAAGGTTAATGCCTTGGACGAATTCCATAACCATGTAATATTGGGAATCTTTTTGGCCTAAATGGTAAATTTGGACAATGTTGGTATGGATTAGATCAGCTACCAATTTGGCTTCGCCGAGAAAATTGGAACGGAACTCTTGAATTTTAGAAAATTTTTCGAGTATGAATTTAATGGCAACGGTTTTTTCAAAGTCATCAGAGCCTTTTTGTTTTGCTTCATAAATTGTTGACATACCACCTTTTGCGATGACGCGAATTAGATCGTAATCTAGCTTGTCGGAGAATGTTTTCAGGGTGCTCATAAATAGTTAATTATGAAAAGAAAATTAGTGTAAAAGTGACTTACTTTTGATGATAAAAATAAAGAGTGAGTTTGAAAAGTGTAAAAATAAAAAATATTAGGTTATATTGCTGTTATGATACAGGGCAGAATTTTTAGTTTTAGCATGAAAGTTTAAATTTTCATAAAAAATCTCTAATCTGGAACTAGGACATTATTAAAAAGTGAATTTTAATCAAATATATCACTTATTTTTGAGTTATAATTTATTTTGTTGACAAAATATTTAATTTGAATAATAATTAACGATTTAATAATAAAATTATGATAAATTTAGCAATAGGTGTGGGTGTGGTGACTGCAGGGTATACCCTATGGAATTATGGCATTAAAGATTTTACAAGTTTGTTTGGTAGAATAATTGCATGGTGTGAGAGTTTATCACCAAGAGTTAATTATCGCAAAGGCGATAATGATAATATAGTTTTAAAAAATTTGGAAAATAGACAAATATTTGGATGTGAAGCTAAAGAGAATCCAAGAGTCATGGAATTATTAAGAAATATGGTAATTCCTATTTTAAATGACCAAAATACTGTATTAAAAGAAGCAGAGAAAAAAACCAATAAAAGTTTTTCAATAATTTACAACCAAGACGAACCTGTCAATGAACTATTCTTTAAATGCGTTCGCGGATTTCAAAAAATAAATAGACTTAATTTATTTGATCGGTTGATGGAGATATCGGCGGCAAAAAACATATTCGTTTATAATCAATCTAGAAGTGAAGTGGACAATGCTACAGTCATTTGGAAAGCGTCATTAGATATCATTTACAAACATTTACTGATGAAAAAGGTAAAAGCGGAATTGGTTCGGCATTTTACTTTTGAGCAGACTAATATTATAGCGAATATACTTCCTACTTTAGGGAAAGCAATTAAGAGATTGGAAGAGATAAAGGATCACTATTATCTTTCTTTATTTAGAGTATTATTAGATACAAATACGACTTGGCAGAAAAAAGCACAATTCGTTGAAACTTTTTTTGGCGACACTTATAATGAAGAAAATGCTTTAGATATTTTATTTTCTCGATATCCAAAAGCAATAGCTAATATGAGTATAGGTTTTAATGAACTACAATTTTTATTAAACTATCTTAATAAAATGATGCATCTACCAAAAAATCT
>Ga0206799_1157_pt1 | contig 10471 bp, 9 predicted proteins | sample Alteio_BWOrgCont_67_FD_152900 | JGI IMG/M metagenome (GOLD analysis project Ga0206799, IMG submission 152900) | Enriched cells from forest soil in Barre Woods Harvard Forest LTER site, Petersham, Massachusetts, United States -... | ecosystem: Environmental > Terrestrial > Soil > Temperate forest > O...
GTCGTAAATTTGGATAAGGAAAGGGCGAAAATTTTTAATTAATTTTTCCCAGCCCTGAGACTTTTTACTCTTTATTTCTCTGAATCCGCTAGGCCTTTGGCTATGAGTTCATTTGTAATAGAATAGGATCTTGCCATGGAAGTAAATACGTCTAATTGTTTGAAGAGAGCTTGAGAATCGGAGTCACTTTCTGAGGGAGTTGGGATTTCTTTATCCCTTACGTAGACGAAATATATACGGTCATCACGAATGATAGGAGAAGATACTGCACCTTTACTGAGTTTTTGTATGTCAGGTATAATGGTTTTATCGAGCCCTGAAGGAGCTTCTAAGAGTTTGAACTTATCAAAAGAGGTCACTTTTAGGCCTTCTTCTTTGGCAACTTTCTTAAATGATTTATCGGCTTTCACAGCTGAGGCTAGAGTTTTGTCGAGGATTTTTGCTTTGCTTTCCAATAGTTTATGGCTTTCTTGGGCTACGAAATGATCCATCAAATCTTTTTTAATTTCTTCGAAAGGAGGGACTGTAGGAGGATGCTCGGCTTTGAAAAAGAGCATGAAGGCTCCTTTATCGGAGGTGGCTACATCGGAGTAGTAATTATTGATATTTAATTTTGAAGCTTCCCGTAAAAGTTGTTGTGGAACTGGAGTGCCTTTGGGAGTTGATTTTACTGGGAAGGGAGGGATGTGGGTGAGTGTAAGGTTATATTTTTTGAGCAAATTTTTGAATTCTTCGGAATTGTAAGGAACGTTATTAGTATGGAGTTCAATTTGCAAATTGTTTGCGGATTCAGCTGCTAGACGTTCGGCTTGATTTTTTTTGTAGGCAGCTAAAATTTTTGGTTTGATTTCTTCAAAAGTTTTATCTTTTTCTTCGTCTTTGAAATCGGTTTGCTGAAATTCTTTTAGTTCATCGTCGGAAGGAGAAGGTACTTGAGATAGGAACTTTTCTGTTGGAAAAAGTGCATAGGCAATTTCAACGGTTGGAGGAGTGGTAAAATTGAGTTTATTATTTGCGTAATGCTCTTCTAGTTTCTCATCAGAGACGTTGAGATTTGTACTGAGTTCTTGGACGTCGAGAGAGGCGACATCTACGGACCAGATTGTTTTTTGTCGTGAAGAGAGGAATTGTGATTCAAAAGGAAGCGCATATCCTGGACCCCCTAGGAGGTTAGATACTTTGTCCATTTGCTCATCTTCGGTGAGGACTTCACGAACGAGATGTTCACTGAGGTTAGCATCTTTTTTGACTTGGTTGATAAATTCCTTGTATTTTTGTGGATCAAAGTCGCCTTCAGCATTTTTAAAGAGTGGTCTGGTTTTAATATATTCAGTGAGTTCAAATTCATTAGGGTGAATAATTTCTAATTTTTTGGCAAGGAATAGAAGCGGAGGACGAGTGAGGGCTAAGTTTTCCGCCATTTGTTTATTAGTAATACTTTGTCCGGTATTTAAAATACTGCTGATATTGGCATTTCTAAATAATTTTTGGACTTGCTCCTGATTGTTGAGATTAATGCCGTAAAATATTTGTTTTTTTGAGGAGACCTGGGAATGGCCGATGCCTGGGGATCCGCCGATCGTGAAGACAAATGCAATAATGATGATTATTAACATTATAGAAAAAAGCCATTTGTAGTGTTTTTGGAGAACTTTTTGTAGCCAGGAAATCATAATATCGGTAAATAAATTTTTTAAGTACTACCTAAAGGATTAGTGAGTAATGGTGAAGTGTCAACAGTAGAAGTGAAGAGGAATTAAATCTTCAATATTCAAAAAAATCCGAAGATAGAAACCTGAACTTAAGTTAGAAACGAAAGTTATTAATGCTCATCGCCCCATTTGAGTTTTTTTCTAAGGATTTTGAAATAAGAATAGTCTATAGGTTGGATGAGAGCTATTTTTTGCTCAAAGATATTTACTCGAATCGGAAAGAGATTTTTGGAATTATGCTGTTGTGTCCACGGGATTTGACCGTCAAGACTAATTTGTGATTGATATTCAAGGCCATGATTTTGATTTTCAATAGTATTAATTTTAAGAACGCTACTGCATTCAAAAATGACGCTTCTATTCGAGAGCGTGTGAGGGCAAATGGGTGTCATGGCAAAGACATTGGAGTCCGGATAGATGATGGGACCTCCTGCAGATAGATTATAAGCAGTAGAGCCTGTAGGGGTTGAAATAATTAGACCATCTGAAGCGTAAGAAGTGACAAATTGATCGTTACAATAAACATCCATTTCCATAAGCCGATAAGGGGAATAATGTTTAATAACTACGTCATTCAGAGCGATGGCTTTTTTTCCTTGGGCGGTGGTACATTGGAGGACGAAACGTTCTTCGAGTTGATAGGTGCCCTGAAGGAGAGAGGTGAAATGGCGTAGGACAGTTTTAGGAGAGTAAGTAGCGAGAAAACCTAATTTTCCTTGATTGATACCGAAGACAGGAACGTGATTTTCTAAACAATCTGAAACGGTGCTAAGGATAGTACCGTCTCCACCAATGACGCAGCAAGCGTCTTGATTTTTCAGGGCTTTTTTAAGTTCATCATGTTGAGAGCAAATGATGCATTGGGTTCCGATGGAGGTGGCGACTTTGGCGAGTTCTTCGCTTAGATCAAGAGCACCGTGTTTTTGTCGGTTTATGAAAAAAGTGAGTTTTTTGATGGGTTTCATTTTTTAATATGTAGCATCTAGTATCAAGTATAATATTAAATTCAATTCCTGCTGGGAGGAAAGCGAAAAAATATTTTAAAATGATTTAGTTAAGATTTGATAAGGCCGAGAAGAAATTCCTGATTACCGTCAGTTCCCTTAATGGGAGAAGGAATGTGGCCGATAAGGCTGACGTTTGGAAGATGAGTGAGGCAGAACTGAAGAATTTCGTGTAGGACGCGTTGGTGAATTGTAGGATCTTTGATGATGCCGCAAGCTCGGTCGATTTCTTGTTTTGTTGCTTCAAATTGAGGTTTAATGAGAGCAATTAAAATGCCATCAATTTTTAAAAAGGACCATAAGTGAGTGATAACTTTTGTTAGAGAGATGAAGGATAGATCGATAACGATGATGTCATAGGGAGATTGAGGAAGGATGGATGGAGGGAGGTTACGGGCGTTAATTTTTTCTAGATTTGTGACGCGAGGATATCCCCGAAGTTTTGAATGAAGTTGATTATGGCCTACATCAATGCAGGTTGCTGATGAGGCATTTTTTTGAAGGAGACAATCGGTAAAGCCTCCGGTTGAAGCACCGACATCTAGAATGTGTTTATTCGATGGATCTATAGTAAAGTGGTCTAAAAAGGCCTGCAGTTTTTCACCGGCTCGACTGACGTACGGTAGAGGTGATGAGAGTGTGAGTGACGCATTGGAAGGCAGCATTTTTGAGGGTTTAGTGATTGGAAAGGAATCGAGAGTTACTTTCCCAGCAAGAATAAGTTGCTTAGCCTGAGAGCGCGTTTCGCATAGACCTTGTTGGACAAGGAGTTCATCGGTGCGCATTTGGGCTAATGTAGACATAGACATTAAAAGCTGCTAATATTTATTGCAGTAACTTTGCTCTGTGAATTGAAATTAAAATCGTCATCTAAGAAAGAGTCTAAGTTTTTTTTAGATAAAATCCAGAGGTTTTTGAGATTTTTTCCGTAAACTTACCATTATCTTCTGGACATTTTCTATAGATTTGAGAGACTAAACCCATACGAACTCTTAATTTGAGTTTTTAATGTTAATATATTTGTAGATAATTTGAGTATGTCTAAAAGCACATTTGATGTTATTGTAATTGGTTCTGGGCCAGGTGGTTATGTAGCTGCAATTAGAGCAGCTCAGCTGGGTCTTAAAACAGCTATTATAGAAAAGAATTCTCATTTAGGGGGGACATGCCTTAATGTAGGATGTATTCCAAGTAAGGCCCTTTTGTATTCGACTGAGTTGTATCATTCTATCTCCCATCAAGCTGCTACTAATGGCATTAAGATAAAAGATCTGGAAGTAGATATACCTACTATGATGAATAAAAAAAGTCATGTAGTGGATCAGTTACGCAGTGGGGTAAAGGCACTCATGAAAGCGAATAAAATTGAAGTATTTAATGGGACGGGTAAATTTGTTTCGCCTACACAAATTGAAGTTGGGGGTCAAAAGTTGGATTCTAATCACATCATTATAGCAACAGGTTCTCAATCTGTAGAATTACCATTTTTAAAATTTGATGGGAAAGTTGTTGTTTCAAGTGACGATGCTATTGCATTCGATTCTATTCCAAAAAAGATAGTAATAGTAGGTGCAGGGGCGATTGGTCTTGAATTAGGTTCAGTATGGAGTCGTCTTGGCAGCGATGTTACAATAGTAGAGTTATTGCCAAGAATAGCGATTACCTTTGACCATGAAATATCAAAAATGGCCGAGCGTATCTTCAAAAAACAAAATATCAAATTTGAACTCGATGCCAAAGTAACGGGCATGAAGAAGGCTGGGAAAACTGTAACGCTCACTGCAGAAAAAGAAGGTAAAACTTTAGAATTTCCTTCCGATAAGATAATTGTTTGTGTTGGTAGAAAGCCTTATACAGAAGGGTTAGGCTTAGAAGCTCTTGGGATTGAAAAAGATAAGCAAGGCCGCATCGTCGTTGATAAACATTTCCGCACAAATGTGCCAAGTATTTTTGCTATTGGAGATGTTATCGCTGGACCTATGTTAGCACATAAGGCAGAGGAAGAGGGTGTTGCACTAGCTGAGATGCTTGCGGGGAAGTCAGGTCATGTGAATTATGACGTCATACCTAATGTTATTTATACGAGTCCAGAGCTTGCAAGTGTAGGAATCAGTGAACAAGAGGCAAAAGAGAAAAACATTGCTGTTAAAACAGGAAAATTTCCTTTTGCCGCTAATGGAAGGGCATTAGCCTCAGATGGACCAGAAGGATTTGTAAAAGTTATATCCGATGCTAAGACCGACAAAATTTTAGGGGTTCAAATTATAGGTTTGCATGCTTCGGAACTGATAGCATCAGCTGTAGCCCATATGGAATATGGCGGAAGTGCCGAAGATATGGGACGTACAATAGCAGCCCATCCAACGCTTGCCGAAACACTCAAAGAAGCGGCTCTTGCCTGTGAAAAAAGGGCTATTCATGCTGTATAAAACGGCCTTACTATAACAAAACAATCCAGGACTGGATTGTAAGTTCCTCAAGTTTTGATTGACTGTGCACTTGCTTTGAAAACTCCAAGTGCCTTTTACTATTATTCCTCGCAAATTGTATTTTTTCCATTAGGCTTCTTTCGAAACTAAGTATTTTGCTCTATAGCAAGGAAAAAATTTGTAAGAGACCGGAGTGTATCAAACATACATGAGGATCCCGAATAAATTTTTGACGCCGCTAGAAAGCAAAAGAGTTGGTTTCGAAAGAAGTCTATTGGTAGATCGAGCAAATCAGCGGGGGAAGTATTACTTCGAAGTGCTGATCAGCTGACTGCCTCAAGTCTTTATTCTTCATGATGTTTATAGCAATAACAGATCATGCAAGTTCCGCTTGAGATTTTGCTATAACAATTCGGCCATTTGGTTTAAAAGTACGCTTAACTCCGGATTCAATTTTTCCATAACGATCTTCCTTATTGACGTTGGAAAGTTTGTTATCATTGAATTGCTTTTCATTTACTGATAGGGTGCCTGACAAGACGTCCATATTAATACTCACAAGACTTGGATAATCTTGAAGCTCCAAATCCGGCCTACAGTCAATGATGGAAATTGCCTCAAGTTTTGGTTGAATAGCGAAATCTTTATTTTCAAGACGAGAAACTTCAAGTTTTTCAAGCTCATTTTGTTTTTCTATAGTTAAGCAACCATGACGTGTGGTATCTATGAAGATTTCTGTAAGCTTAGGCTGCGATTTGATTATTACATTGCCCTCAACAGTACCTATTTGAAGGTATTCTAATGGGAATTCAAAAGTTGGTATTGTTAAGTCTCCTTGAATTTGCGGAATTATTCTCAGGGCTTTAAGTTTTTCGAATTCTTTACCCTTTTCACTTAAAAAGGAAATCACATTATTAACCAATTTGCTTTGATCTACAATATTTCTTGATGAACCAGGCATAATATTAAATTCTACAACCTTCTCCAAAGAAATTTTCCCAGATTTTATTAATTCATTTAAACAGGAAAACCCTTCAGAATTACTGATTTCAATTGAATTTTCCTTTTCATAAGAATCCAAAAGCTTCTGTTTAGTTATTTCTTTTGAAGATGTTTCATCCGTTGATCCAGGCGTTTTGATGGTTTTTGGTTTGTTTGGATTTATATTCATATAGTATAATAGTTTTTTAATTTTAAAAGTTTACTTTAATTAATTCTAATATAGTTTGTAAAAATTGTCAAAAAATTTAAAATTATTAAATAATAAACCGTTTTCAGATATGGAGAATGGATTTAAATTGCAAAGAGAATTTAAAATGAGAAAGAATAAAGGAAAAGCTGTTAATTGATTCGTTTTTTAAGTTATAAAATCTTTATAACGCTTATACCAATCATTTAATTTTTTGATATAATACTTTTTATCGTAAGGCAGAAGGTCTGGATGGTATTGATCAACAGATCTGGCCTGTTGCCACTCAGGGAGATTCTTCTTTTCTCCTACAGTGATGAAATAGGAAATTTTATCACCCATTTTTGGAATGGGAGTCATTTTAAGAGCCACTTCCAAAGCTGCTCTTCGTGGTTTTTTTGTAGCCTCTACCATTTTTTTGTAAACCCAAGGGTATTGGCTCAGACGTTCGCTCTTTGCTAGATAATTAATATCGATAATTCCGCTTCCTATATCGCTTTCGATCTTTTCAATTAAAGATTTTGGATGTTGCCCCACTCTACCAAATAAAAACTTAATTAAATGGTCTGTTAATTCTTTTAAAAAGGGTTCCATACCTCGAGAACGTAATGCCGATCCTTTGATAATAATCTCTTTTCCGTCAAAAAGGGCATAGTTTTTTGCCTTGTAAGAAAACATTCCCTGATAGGCTCCATCAAACTCCAATTCTACGCCCTCGGGCATTACAGTGCTCATCTTTTGTAGAAGCAATTGAGGGTTATGAAAATACTCTTCTGTACTTATGTATATACCATCAGTATCCGCTTCCAAAAGGGTACAGCCCAGTTCTTGGAATTTTGCAATAAGCATTTGCAATAATGTCCTCCCTTTTTCTGTTACCAATGCTGCGAGTTCTCCATCGGCAAAACGGGCGCCGGGAAAACCAAGGTATCCGTAAAAAGAGTTAATTAAAATCTTATAACTCATCTGACGGGCTTCATATTCTCGCTTCAGCCCTTCATCTAAAGTTTCTCGTGCCAATTTTTTATATTCTAAACGGTATTTTTTCAGTTCTTTTAAAAGGGGAATAAAGCATCCAAGGGTATCCGTTCTCGGGTTTTGATTGATGACTGTGAGTAGACTGGGGTAAAGTGAAGCAACGTCAAAGTGAAGAACATTTTTAAAGGCACCAAATTCATAACTTTTAGTAAAACCTCCAGCAAAAGGACTTACGCTTAACGGTTTAGGCAGTGCCTCTTTAGCATGAAAATACTTTTCTAAAAAAAGGAGATCTACTTTATTCGCATTTCCACGCAAAGTGGCCTCTTGTAACGTCATTGGGAAGCTTTGTACTTGCGCAAAATACGTAGGGAGTAAAAAATTACTTAGTGCCTTTGTTTCCCTTAAGTCATCTTCTAAGTAAGCAATAAAGCGGTTTCTATCCTCATGAAAAGTACTATGTATTTCATTTCCTTCTAAATAAGTACGTTCGCCATTTTCCGGATTGCTAATACCTAATGCTATAGCTACGGATTTAAGTCCGTAAGAGTGAAGTTCCCGTTTTGTAACATCATACAGCTGAATCATTAAATAAGTATCGAATACAGCGCGTCCTGGAATTTCATAACGAGGGAAGTCGAGCCAACGTTCTGCAATTTTAAATCGACTATTGCGAAATGTTGCTAATTGACCAAAACGTCCCCAGGCGAGTGGGACGCCTAGCCGTTGGGATCGTACACGCAAATAGTCTAGATCAAACTTAAAAATATTATGTCCTTCTAGAACATCGGGATCTAAATTTTGAAGGACTTTAAGAAAATTCTGTAACAGCGCAACTTCCCCTGCGTCAGAAAAGTCTTCGAGTATTAAGTAGTCTGAGAGATTAGCCGTTTTTAAACCTATGGCCAAAATACGGTCTCCAGGACGATGAGGATCACTAAAACCGCCAGGAATAGAACAGGCAGTTTCAATATCGCATTGACAGCGCCGCAGTTCACTAAAGTGCATTCCAAGAAATAAGCGCTGCTGATGTTCTAACAAATATTGGTTTTCAAAAGAGTCAATAGTTTCAATGTCATTGGCCTTTCCATAGATATTGACAAATTTTTGATGGGATTGGATATCACAAAATCGTAGCAATCGGTTAAGAGGAGCTTGACCGCCTAGTTTTTCTACCTGAACCTCGTCCGCTTCGCTAGGGACGAGTGTATCTTGGACCCATAAATAAGAAGTAAAAGGGACAGAAATTTCCTTCCTATCTGAGCCTGACTTAAGTGATAAATGAGCTCGCCCATCTGGACTCACCCAAAGTCCACAAAGCGAAAATACTTGTTTATTCATGAGTGATACTATTTATTCTATAATTAGAATAATTCTATTAGCATTTTATTAAATCTCAACATTTTTTTACATATATGCAATTCTTTAAATATCATGCACTTGGAAATGACTATCTTGTTTTACCAAAAACAGAAAATGTTCAAGAACTGCTTCCTGAGCAAATTCAGACGATTTGCCACCGTTACTTTGGCATAGGGTCTGATGGGATACTATTAGAAGCAACTGCATCTGAAAAAGGCAATTTTGCCCTACGAATATTCAATCCCGATGGGTCGGAAGCAGAAAAAAGTGGAAATGGATTGCGGATTTTTGCTCGATATCTCTTTGATCGACAAATCGTTGGAAATGAATCTTTTACTATTGAAACTTTGGGAGGGAAAGTTTCTTGTCAAATCATATGCCCTAATGAAGCGATTATAATTGATATGGGAAAAATGACTTTTCTTAAAGAGGGAGATTTTGAAATTAAAGGCGAGTGTTATCATTTTTATGCAGTGAGCATTGGTAATCCGCATTGCGTAGTGCCTTGTAACGAGATATCTGAAGGATTGATCAGGAAAATCGGGCCAGAGATAGAAGTTCATAGGTATTTTCCTAACCGAACAAATGTGCAGGCGATGGAAGTTATAGATGGAAATACGATAAAAATTGAAATTTGGGAGCGAGGTGCGGGCTATACCTTGGCTTCAGGAAGTAGTGCAGGTGCGGCAGCCTATGTTGCTTATAAAATGGGAAAGTGTAAGAATACTATTATTGTAGAGATGCCTGGTGGAAAACTTAAAATTGATATCCTGAATAATGATCATATTGTAATGACAGGTCCGACTACCTATATTGGCGAATTTATTTTAAATAATGATCTAATTTTGAAAAAAAACTTGCATCTTGCTGTAGAAACCTATTAACTTGGACTCTCTCATGAAAGCTATAATACAAACACAAGGAAATCAATATACTATTAAAGAAGGAGATGTCCTCTTTGTAAACCGTTATCAGGACTCAGTAGCCGGCGATACCATAGTAATCGACGAAGTACTGATGCTTGGAGAAGGGGAGAACCTCAAAGTAGGTTTACCACTAGTCAAAGGAGCCTCTGTTTCGGCAAAAGTTCTTGAAAATAAAAGAGATAAGAAGGTAACTATTTATAAAAAGAAAAGACGTCAAGGATATGCTCGCAAACGTGGGCATCGCCAAGAAATTTCTGTAATTAAAATTGAATCGATCAACGCATAAAATTTTTTAAGTCATGGCAACAAAGAAAGGACAAGGAACCTCGAAAAACGGACGCGATAGCCAAAGCAAGCGTCTTGGAGTGAAGAAATTTGGTGGTGAAACCGTACGCGCTGGCAATATTATTAAGCGGCAGAGGGGTACACCCACACGCGCAGGTGACAACGTAGGTACAGGACGCGACCATACACTATTTGCACTCATAGATGGAATCGTCGAATGGAACGCAGCAAAACGTCGAGTTTCCGTCAAACCATTTTCCGCTGTTGCCGCTGCGACTATTGGGTAGATTTTTAGTAAAAAGTTTTAGTGAGAAATTGGATTTCCCTTTAAATCTTATTTTTGACATCTTCTAGGCTTGATCCTGTAATCTGAATCAATTTATTAGGAGAGGCTTCGCCTTGTTTTATAATAATACTAGTTTGATTTATAGCTAAAATCTTAGCTAACAATTGTTTTAAAGCCTTATTAGCTTTTCCCTCTTGAGGAGGAGTTGTTAACTTAATTTTTAAAGTATCGCCTAGCCAACCTACAATGCTCTCCTGTGACGCGTTGGGTATTATTTTTACCTTAAAAACGGCATCTTTA
>Ga0206799_1006_pt1:0-2500 | contig 10379 bp, 5 predicted proteins | sample Alteio_BWOrgCont_67_FD_152900 | JGI IMG/M metagenome (GOLD analysis project Ga0206799, IMG submission 152900) | Enriched cells from forest soil in Barre Woods Harvard Forest LTER site, Petersham, Massachusetts, United States -... | ecosystem: Environmental > Terrestrial > Soil > Temperate...
AATTTTTATTGACTTATGAGTTAAAAAATAGTTTATTCAAAGCTCGTTCATTAAAAAAGGTTTGGAAATAAAAAAAATATTTTTTAAAATTTTCTAAATTTTTTTAAAATAAGTGTTGACTAAGTTGTCAAAAACAATTCTGATCAACACCTCAAGTAAAACTTGTTCTTTGAAATTTATTTTGTGCGATTAATTGGCTTTACGAAATTCTATTATTTTAATAAGACATCAATTTATTGATGTCTAGTATTGTCCTGAATCAAGGTTCAGCTTTACGAATAGTTTTAATACATTCGGAGAGTTTGATCCTAGCTCAGAGTGAACGCTGGCGGCGTGGCTAAGACATGCAAGTCGAGCGATAAAATTCCTTCGGGAATCGAAAAGCGGCAAACGGGTGCGTAACACGTGAGCAACCTGCCCTTAAGTTGGGGATAGCCTACCGAAAGGTGGATTAATACCGAATGTGGTCCTTCTTCGCATGAAGAAGGTACTAAAGCTTGTAACGGCGCTTAAGGAGGGGCTCGCGGCCTATCAGCTTGTTGGGGAGGTAATAGCTCACCAAGGCTAAGACGGGTAGCTGGTCTGAGAGGATGGCCAGCCACACTGGAACTGAGATACGGTCCAGACACCTACGGGTGGCAGCAGTTTCGAATCATCCACAATGGGCGAAAGCCTGATGGTGCGACGCCGCGTGAGGGATGAAGGCCTTCGGGTTGTAAACCTCTGTCATTAAGGAGCAAATGCTAAGTTCATAGCTTAGCTTGAGTTAACTTAAAGAGGAAGCAGTGGCTAACTCTGTGCCAGCAGCCGCGGTAATACAGAGACTGCAAGCGTTACTCGGATTCACTGGGCGTAAAGGGTGCGCAGGCGGCTAATTGTGTCAGGTGTGAAAGCCCGGGGCTCAACTCCGGAAATGCGCCTGAAACTGGTTAGCTAGAGGCTCGGAGAGGTAAGCGGAATTCCAGGTGTAGCAGTGAAATGCGTAGATATCTGGAGGAACACCAAAGGCGAAGGCAGCTTACTGGAAGAGTTCTGACGCTCAGGCACGAAAGCGTGGGGAGCAAAAGGGATTAGATACCCCTGTAGTCCACGCCGTAAACGATGTACACTAGGTCTTGGAGGATTCGACCCCTTCAGGGCTCAAGCTAACGTAATAAGTGTACCGCCTGAGGACTACGACCGCAAGGTTAAAACTCAAAGGAATTGACGGGGGCCCGCACAAGCGGTGGAGCATGTGGCTTAATTCGATGCAACGCGAAGAACCTTACCTAGGCTTGACATGTATTGGACAGGGTGTGAAAGCACTCCTCCCTTCGGGGCCGGTACACAGGTGCTGCATGGCTGTCGTCAGCTCGTGTCGTGAGATGTTCGGTTAAGTCCGTCAACGAGCGCAACCCCTGTTCCTAGTTGCCAGCGAGTAATGTCGGGGACTTTAGGAAGACAAACTTCTTTTAGAAGTGGGAAGGTGGGGATGATGTCAAGTCAGCATGGCCCTTATGCCTAGGGCTGCACACGTGCTACAATGCCTAGTACAATAGGACGCAATGTCGCGAGGCGGAGCAAATCCTTAAAGCTAGGCCCAGTTCAGATTGGAGTCTGCAACTCGACTCCATGAAGTCGGAATCGCTAGTAATGGCGTATCAGCTACGGCGCCGTGAATACGTTCTCGGGCCTTGTACACACCGCCCGTCAAGTCATGAAAGCCGGTTTTGCCCAAAGTATGTGAACTAACCGTAAGGAGGTAACATCCTAAGGTGAGGCTGGTGATTGGGACTAAGTCGTAACAAGGTAGCCGTAGGGGAACCTGCGGCTGGATCACCTCCTTTCTAAGGAGCAGCTTCGAGTCTTTTTATTTGTTTCTTAAAATATAAAAAAACTGCGGAAGCTAGGTCGAGCCAATCTTCAGATTGGTTAGTGCCAATTAATCGCACAAAATAAGTTTTAAGACGAATCTTACTTTCGTTCTTTCTCAAAATATTCTGAGTATTTTATCACTATCGGGACTTGCGTCTCCAAAATTCGCGGGGCCGTAGCTCAGTTGGAAGAGCACCTGCCTTGCACGCAGGGTGTCGTCAGTTCGAATCTGATCGGCTCCACCATTTCTAACTGGCCATTCTCTCTATATCTTCTTAAATCCGGGCTCATAGCTCAGCTGGTTAGAGCACACGCTTGATAAGCGTGGGGTCGGTGGTTCAAGTCCACCTGGGCCCACCATATCTTACTCAAAATTTTTTTGATCAACTAATACAATTTTAGTTCTTTGACAGTTTAATGCATTGTGGGAAAAAATTACAATTTTTTTAATGTCTGATTTTATTTAAAAATGCGGCGTGATAGTGACCAAACTATCAAGGGCAGCAGGTGAATGCCTTGGCGACACCAGGCGATGAAGGACGTGGCAAGCTGCGATAAGCCTCGGAGAGCGGCAAACACGCTTTGATCCGGGGATTTCCGAATGGGGGAACCCAACTGATTGAAAGTCAGTTAGCTTAAACTCAAT
>Ga0206799_1006_pt1:5000-10379 | contig 10379 bp, 5 predicted proteins | sample Alteio_BWOrgCont_67_FD_152900 | JGI IMG/M metagenome (GOLD analysis project Ga0206799, IMG submission 152900) | Enriched cells from forest soil in Barre Woods Harvard Forest LTER site, Petersham, Massachusetts, United States -... | ecosystem: Environmental > Terrestrial > Soil > Temperate...
GGTTCATTTTCTAGTACGAGAGGACCGAAAATGACGAGCCTCTGGTGTTCCGGTTATTGCGTCAGCAGTAGCGCCGGGTAGCTAAGCTCGGAAGAGATAAGCGCTGAAAGCATCTAAGCGCCAAGCTCATCCCAAGATAAGATTTCGTTGGGGATTCGTCCCCTAAAGAGTCCTGGAAGACTACCAGGTTGATAGGCCAGATGTGTAAGTGGAGTAATCCATTCAGCTTACTGGTACTAATGACTCAAATGTTTGGTTACTAAACACGCCAAATTTTTATCTAATTCTTTCAGGGAAATTTTTTCACAATGCATTAAACTTGCTCTTTTCACAAAATCTATGCTGAAAGTGCAATCATCTCTCATCTCATTCATCTATCACACGGCTCTTTATCCTATAGCCTTTATAAAACAATGCATAGCGAAAGATACTCTGGTGACTATAGGTGAGGGGAAACACACGTTCCCATTCCGAACACGACCGTTAAGCCCTCAACCGCCGATGATAGTGCGACCTCGTTGTTGCGTGAGAGTAGGTTATTGCCAGGTTTATAGTCCACGACTCCTAATAAGATTCGTGGACTTTTTTTATTTCTCATTAGACTTCTTGCCTAAAGCCAGTAACTGCTTTAGTAATACCAAATCTCACTTTAGAATAATATTTAATATTAGAAAATCGTATTGTATATTACTTAAAATTACAATTCATGTATAAACTATGCAATAAAGGTAATTGGATTTATTGACAAAATAACATATATATATATTATTTTAAATCATGAAAAGACCCGCATCAACAGTCGAATCTAAAGACAGCAATAAAATTCAAAAGTTAAGCCATGCTCAACTAAAAGAATTTAATGCAAATATATTTAGCAACGAAGGAATTACTGACATTAAATTCAATTCAATTGATCGTTTGATTGAATCAAATTCATCCTATCAAGCTTTATTGAATTTAAGACGCGCGAGCCATTGGTATTGTAATGCAATCGACCAGCGTTTGACAAAGACTTTAAATGAACGATATAAAAGTGAGGATTATATAAGTGGAGGTTTTCAAATCCTCGAGTCAGCTCCCATTGTTTTTCAAGAAGGCATGCCAGTTACAATAACATCTGGAATACCACGTTGTTTAGCTGCTGATCTCCAACAAGCTTTAGTGCTCTATTTTCATGCGCAAAGAAATTACCGGCAAGCTGCCTGTCTTGCTTTTATAAACCTATTTGAATCTCATTTGAAATCTTTTAAGTCTCATTGCCAAGATTCTAATTTTCAATATGACTATGTTATAAATCAAGGTGAAAAAAAATTTACACTCGCCTGCAATCAATTCGAGCAACTCGAAATAAAAGTCAATACGCCTTTTTCCGCTTATCTTTTTTCACACTTTGTTCATAGGTTTTTAACAAGCAATCAATGTATGAAATTTATTTTTGCCCCCCTAAATCATAATCCATTGATGCCAATAATCGGATTCTTACAATTATATAAGTCTTTTAATGGAGTCACAAGTACAGTTGAAGTAATTATTCATAAATTATTGCCACTAATGCAACCAAATCCCTTCAATTCTCCCATGCCCAATAATGCTTCTTATATTTCTGACATTGAGACAATCCGGCTATGTTCGTCTACAATGCTTCAAAAGATTGTAGAACACGGTTTAATCGATAAGCAATTGGCAATAAAAGGTGAGTTAATCGAAAAAATTATATCTCGATTGCCTTATAATACAGTCCCTGGAAGACAGATTACACTGTCTTTCTATGCGAAATGTGCCGAATTGGGATTAATTGATTCGGCTTTATCAACAAAGCTCCATCTCGTCGAAAAAATTGCAGCTTCTCTTGATGCACAGTTATGTTTCGATGCACTTATTTGTCTTAGAAAATTTGCTAAAAAAGGATTAATTAATACTGTTTTAGTATTCGATCTGGCGGAGAAAATTAGAGTTTTCTTTTCACATGCTCATCCTAAAATTTGGAATGAGGCATGGACTTGCATGGGCACATTCGTCGAAAAAGGATTGATTGATTCATCTTTAGAAGAGAAACTCAAGCTAATCGAAAAAATTGCTTCCCAATTACCCTGGCAAGGTACCCTCTTTTGCTTGAGGGAATGTGCGAACAAAGATTTGATTAAGCATGTTCACCTAACGTGGCTTAATTTAAATGAAAAACTTGCATTTTTTCTTTCACATCCTGATCTTCTTATTCAACGTGAGGCATTTTCTTGTATGTCCACTTTTGCCACAAAAGGATTGATTAGTCTGCATTACCTGAAGGATCTCAATTTAATTGAAACAATTGCATCTTTTCTTTCATCGAAAGATGTGTTTTTTCAAAAGGGAGCGCTTTTTTGTATGAACAGATTTGCCGAAAAAGGATTGATTGATCTATCTTTAGTAACGAATCACAATTTAATCGAAAAAATTGCTTCACTTTTACCGCAAATTCATGCGGATTTTGCTAAAGTATATTTGGTTGATCTATCTTTAGCTACAAAACTTCAATTAGTTGAAAAAATAGCATCAAGACTAACAAGCCCTTTTTTAGATGCAATTATCTGTCTTTTAATATTTTTAGAGAAAAAATTGATTGATCGATCTTTAATAACGACCCTCAATCTTCTAGCTATAGCGATAATTGGATTTGACTTCTATATGTCAAAGAAAAATTATTTCCAATGTGGTGTAGTATTTTTTTGCCTTATCAAACTTGCAGAAAACGGATTCATTGATCCATCTGCAGTAACCAAACATAATCTAGTTGAAAGGATTCGCTCTTTTCTTTTAATTACTCAATTCAATGTTAACAAGCACGCATCTGATTGCCTTAAGATATTCGAAGATAAAGGATTGATAAACGGTGAAACGGACTTAATGAAAAAGTGACAAGCCAGCGAAGAAAGAACACGAAAAAGACGATATAAATTTGGGCTGAGATGAAAGGCGCATTGACCCGTCGAGAGGTATGGCCTTTATTATACGAAGCAATAGCAAACAAAGTTTTTAATACCCTTGAGCATTTACAAGAACTTTTAACTAATACCATGCGCATCCACGGCCAAATGTGATTTTGTGTTGAGCTTCCTTATGCGCGGCCCATCTCTTGATTTCCTCTTACTGCTCTCGGCATATGAATGGACCTTAATGTGGCTAGCATCTATTATTAACCACTCTAAATTGTGAGCTTTAGCCATTTTAATTTGGGAATTGGTTTTATTTTTAATTGCACCGGGAATCTATAATCAATCGAATAATATTGATAAGTTTCTGAATTTTTTTAATCCGAATTCATGTATGCTTAATCAGTTTTACCGAATGGTATCTTAAAAAAGATTTTTATTTCAATGGTGGAAAATCCACCACTTAATGGTTGATTTTCCACCATATTTAATTTGTGGTTGATTTTCCACCATTAAATGGTTAAATTTACACCATGTTAATACGCAATATAGGGCCTCTTCTTAGAGACGCAGCAGAAGATACGCCTGTGCTACTTGTCAATGGGCCTCGACAATCTGGGAAGAGCACATTGGTTAAAACACTTTTCAAAGAGACGCATCGTTATTTTACCTTAGATGATCCAGTGATATTTTCAGCCATAAAAAATGACCCTCTATCTTTCTTAAACCAACTCGATCAACCGGCGATTCTTGATGAAATTCAAAGAGTTCCGGAATTATTTGTACCCTTAAAGAAAGTTGTTGATGAAAACCGACGGGCTGGTTTTTTTATATTAACTGGCTCAGCCAATGTTTTGACTTTGCCAAAACTATCTGAGTCATTGGCTGGACGCATGCAAATCGATACTTTATGGTCATTTTCTCAAGGCGAAATTTTAGGAATTAAAGAGACATTTATTGATAGAATTTTCAAAGAAGAGTTCAATGCATTTCAAAAAGGAATAGAACTAGAAGAGCTTGCTGAAGTCATCGTAAAAGGTGGATACCCAGAGGCTATCATTCGGAAGAATCAAGAAAGGCGCGATGCCTGGTTTAACTCCTATTTGCTTACACTGTTAGAAAGGGATATCAAAGATCTTTCCAATATAGAAGGATTAACTCAGATACCCAATTTACTCAATGTGCTGGCATCAAGAACTGGCTCATTGCTTAATGTAACTGAAATATCACGCAGCTTGAATATCCCCGCTACTACATTAAAAAGATATCTGATTCTCCTTCAAATGATCTTTATTCTAACTCCCATTCCCGCATGGTCGAAAAATGCATCGACACGATTTATCAAATCTCCCAAAATCTATCTGAGTGACACTGGACTTTTGCTGAACATGCTTTTTTGCGACAAAGAACGTTTACTATCTCAAAGGACATTGTTTGGACATGTGCTGGAGAATTTCGTCATTATGGAAATATTAAAGCAGAAAACTTGGTGCAAAACCCCATTTAGACCCTATCATTATAGGACAGTAACAGGCCAGGAGGTCGATATTGTGCTTGAGGCTTCAAATTCAAAGGTTGTAGGCATTGAAGTAAAATTGTCACAAAATATTACAGAACATGATTTCAAGGGAATCAATTTCCTCGAAGAATCAGCACGGGAAAATTTTCACCGAGGATTTGTTATGTACTTAGGCGCCCGTACAACACCCTTTGGACAAAATAAATATGCAATTCCAATTTCATCCCTCTGGGAAACCGAGCTATAAATCTCATTTTTGAGCAAAAAGATTCATTCGAAAGAAAATCACGTTAAGCACTAAGAGATCTGGATCTTAATAAACTAAACACTATGCGTAGTAACCACGTAAGTCGGATTAAAAATCACTTTGGGTAGTGAATAGCTATTTACATCAATAATAGCATTGAAATATTTTAAAATAGAAAGTTAATGTATATGACGATCTAAAAATCTTGTCGAAATAACAAATAAATTAATTTGAAATGTTTACAATACTGAGGAATACTGGGTTTAGAGAGAATTTCAAAAATCTTTTTTTGGGTTTTAGAAGAGTTTGGCCAGCTATAAATGAACGAGGTAGTCGTATTAGTAATACAAGCCATCGATATTCTTTCCGTCATAGCCAAAAAACCTTTAATTTTGTTCGCTCAAATAATTTTGGGGGAAAAAATGAATGTAACACTAGCTATGAAAATAGCGTGAGCATCCAGGAGATGAATCAGAAAACTTGGAATATTTCTGATTGGGCAGTAGCAGTCCTCGGGGTTATATTTACGTATTTATGGGTGAATAAGTCCGCGCAGGCTGAGGAGAATACAGAGGATAAGCCATTACAAGGATTGGAAAATGAGCAGGTAAGATGTGTTACAAAGGATAATTTTAAAGAAATAAGCCTTCATTTGACAAGGGATGATCCTACTTTTAGGTCATTGGAAATGGGATATGCACTCA
>Ga0206799_1098_pt2 | contig 10332 bp, 7 predicted proteins | sample Alteio_BWOrgCont_67_FD_152900 | JGI IMG/M metagenome (GOLD analysis project Ga0206799, IMG submission 152900) | Enriched cells from forest soil in Barre Woods Harvard Forest LTER site, Petersham, Massachusetts, United States -... | ecosystem: Environmental > Terrestrial > Soil > Temperate forest > O...
TTGATTGGAAAAAATGTCACGCTAAAATTACCAAATACAATCACAACAATTTCTATTGGATCTATTGAGAAAGACTCTACTTTCAAGTTACCCGATTCACTCCATAATCTCACGGCATTCTCTATTACTTCCATTGGAAAAAATGTTACTTTTAAATTACCCGATACTGTCAATAACCTAACAACAATTTCTATTGGGTCTATTGGGAAAGACTCTACTTTCGAGTTACCCGATTTACTTCACAATCTCACGACACTCTCTATTGCTTCCATTGGAAAAAATGTTGCTCTTAAATTACCAGATACACTTGATAACCTCAAAAAACTTGCCATTGGATCTATTGGGGAAAAAGCGCAGCTCAAATTACCTAGTACATTTAAGAACCCCAGGTCACTTGATATTGAAGATTTTTCTATTGGGTTGATTGGAAAAAATGTCACGCTAAAATTACCAAATACAATCACAACAATTTCTATTGGATCTATTGAGAAAGACTCTACTTTCAAGTTACCCGATTCACTCCATAATCTCACGGCATTCTCTATTACTTCCATTGGAAAAAATGTTACTTTTAAATTACCCGATACTGTCAATAACCTAACAACAATTTCTATTGGGTCTATTGGGAAAGACTCTACTTTCGAGTTACCCGATTTACTTCACAATCTCACGACACTCTCTATTGCTTCCATTGGAAAAAATGTTGCTCTTAAATTACCAGATACACTCAATAACCTCACAACACTTTCTGTTGGATCTATTGAGCAAGGCTCTACTTTCGAGTTACCCAATTCACTTCACAATCTCAAGACGCTCTTTATTGCTTCCATTGGGAAAGATGTTGCTCTTAAATTACCAGTTACACTCAATAAGCTCAAAAAACTTACTATTAGGTCCATTAATGCGGATTTTATTTTACCTGAGACACTCCATAATCTCAGAACACTAACTATTGGGTCTATTAATGGGGTTGCTATTTTTGAACTACCTCGCTCACTGCCAGAATTAAAGATACTCTCTATTAAATCGATTCAGAAAAATGCTACTCTTAAGTTACCACCTTCATTTCTTAAAAAAGCAGACTTTATTGCTGGAAGTATTTGTGCCTATGACATTCTCGATTTCTTATGGTCATGGTCAGGTAAAATTAAGATCACGCGTCCTTTGGATCACATAGTTGCAATACAGCAGGTAATTAAAGCTGCACAAGCTGGACATCGTATAGATATAGACTCACCTGTCAATATACGTAATGTACCCCCTTTCAATGTAGATAACTTGCCGTTTTTCAATATAAGTGGGAAAAGCTGCTTCGATGGACTTAATTATTGAGGCGCAGTGGAAAATACAAAGATATCTAAATCCAATGAATACCGCAGTTCATCGAGGACTTGAGGCGTACTTCAATTTTTACAATAGTAAACAATCACCCCAATCGCTTGACTATCCATCCCCACAGAAGCATATTATGAAAATAACTTACAGAGCATCATGCAGTGAACAATCTGACTTTTTTAGCAACCAAAAATAAAAAATATGAACTACCGTATTCCTATAAAAAAAGAATCTGTGGATGAAACCCTTCCACCAAAAAACCCACAAGGCATTATAGATCATAGCAAGCCCAACTCCTCACGTGCATCCGACGCTACAATAACATATAATTTGTGCCTTCGAGATGTAAATCAGCCGATTTTCAAACGATTATATATGTGTTATCCACCGATATTTTCATATGCTTTGTTTCTTAGCGACTTAAAAAGTATTCTTACGCTTCGATTAGTTTCACAACAGTTATATCATCTTGCTTCTGCCATACAAACGAACGATCAATGTAGTCCTTTCGCAAATAAAGCAAAGATATCTTTTCAATACGCTAAACTTTATCCAAAGCCGAAATTATCCATACAAGAAAAATTTTATTTTGCTACAAAAGAAAATATAGAAATACATGTTATCATTTCTATCAATAACTTGTTAAATCCAGCACCGGGATTCAATTTAATTGCTAAAAATCAACTGGGTGTAACGCTGCAAATTGATAACCTTACTGAAGTCAACCAATTACAAACAGTACTATTAAATCAGGCAAATGCCATACTTTTTGAAAAAATCATAAAATTTGATTTTCAAAGAATTGAGATCAACAGCAATACACATGATTCTATGCATACATTATTAGACACTATTGCTCAAAACATAACGTTGCTCCCTAATCTTACAAGTCTCGCTATTGGTAATATTGACCAAAACATCACTCTTACTTTACCGGCTTCTCTTAATCATTTTACAAGCCTTTATATCGGACATGGTTTAGGTGGTTTTTCTGGTACCCTCAATTTACCAGTTTTACTCAATAAACTTAAAATCCTTATTATAGAAAATATTTCTCCTAATGCGGTTTTAACACTACCGGACTCATTACCTAACTTACAAACTCTTACACTTGAAAACATAGATGCCAATTCGATTTTCACTCTATCGAAATTTCTCGATAACTTAAAAACTCTTACTATAAAGAATATTTCTTCTAATGCTGTTTTAACACTGCCAGACTCATTACCTAGTTTACAAACACTTTTTCTTGAAAACATAGATGGCAACGCCATTTTCACTTTGTCGAAATTTCTCGATAACTTACAAACTCTTACTATAGAAAATATTTTTTCTGATATTGTTTTAATGCTGCCGAACTCCCTTCCTAACCTTACAAACCTCTCAATTTGCCAAATTTATAGTGGTAATATTATCCTACCCACTTCACTCGATACGCTTAGAACACTTGTCCTTGAGAGTGTTAATGCTAATTTTAATTTACCAGAGGCTTTACCCAGCCTTATAAATCTCTCTTGTTCAAAAACAACTGGGAATCTTGATTCCGGCGTTATTCCCCGGTTCCCTAGTTTACTTAATAACCTCATAACACTTACGATCGGGAATACTCATGTTGTTCTCGAGTTACCAGATTCGCTCTACAGTCTCACAGCGCTTACGATTGGCGATGTTCATAACAGTGTCATCTTCCCAAAGTCACTGCCAAGTCTCACAATACTAAAAATCGGGAGTATTGCTAGTGCTCTTACTTTACCCGATTCACTCAATAATCTCGAAACACTTATTATTGATGATATTTATGAAAATGGCATTCTAACATTTCCAAATTCTCTCAATAGCCTTACAAGCCTAACAATTAGACATATTGAACACGACGTTATCCTTACACTTCCGAATTCACTTTCCAATCTCACAACTCTAACTATTGGGTCTCTTTATTGGGATACTACCCTCACACTACCAAATGCACTTAATGATCTCACAACACTTACTATTGGCAATATCTATAAAAATGCCATAATCTGGTTTCCAAGTTCCCTTTATAGCCTTAGAAACCTAACAATTGGGAATATTGGCGACGTTGAAGATGAAGCTATCCTCAAGTTACCAAATTTGTTCAATAGGCTTACCAGTCTTACCATTGGTGATATTTGCTCTGGTTCTGTTCTCCAATTTCCACGTTCACTCAACAAACTCAAAACTTGTATTATTGGGAATATTAGCGCTCTTTTACAGTTACCAAATTCATTGAAGAATCTTACAACACTTACTATTGGCAATATTCATAAAAATAGCATTCTCACGTTTCCAAATGATCTCGATAGCCTCACAAATCTGACAATTGGAGATATTGAAAATGAGGCTACCCTAAAGCTGTCAAAATCACTCAATAATCTTACAACACTCACTATTGAAAAGATTCATAAAAATTCCATTATTACACTTCCAAATGAACTTTATGCTCTTACGAAGCTTACCATTAATGGACATAATGCTATTCTATCAACTTCAGCCAATAACATTAAAAAATTCAGTGTTGAAGCTATTCATGATGACCCCACACGCAAATTATTAGATTTGATAAATATAAGCATTAACAAAACTTCAAATTTTGAAACATGCAGTTGCCAATAATGATACGAAAATCAGGGAAAGTTTTCAAATCATTGGTGTTGTGTGGCGAGGATGGAGATACCAGCGGATTTTGGCTCCCAGAAAATGCAGAAAATGGTGCAATTACTGGTACTTTGAAAGAATGGAGGATGGGAATATTACTAGCAGCAAAACTATCTCAAACTATGCTGCATAGATTATCCTGCACTTTTAATAGTTCCTGTCGCAAGGATCCATACATTTTGACAGCAAATTTCACCGTTGAAAACCACAAAATCTCACAAATTTTCACAGATGCGACAGAACCCTATAAAGTGATACACAAACAATCCCCCATTTCAATACTTTTTACCCCGAGGTTTGAATTACACCCCACTCCGACTGCATTTCCTTGACCTAGCCCAAAAGTCTCAATCCATATCATCTTCGTTTTTGCCAGAGATCAAGCTTTACAAATAATCCGTAAATCTCTACTTTTTTAGTCGATGAACTGTGATTTTGAAAAAAAAACTATTACTTTTGTATGTACTGGAAATACATGCCGAAGCCCTATGGCTGAAAAGTTATTTCTTCATGCTATTGGAATAGAAAAATCACCGATTAACCAATTAAAAGCAATTTCAGCAGGAATATCTGCTTATGAAGGAGATCCTGCTTCCCCCAACGCTGTCAAAGCTTTGAAAGATTGTGGATTAAACCTCAATGGACATCGTTCTCGCTCCTTAACTCAAGAAATAATCAATTCATCTTTGGTGATTTTTTGTATGACAGACATTCATAAAAAGACTATCTTAAATGAATTTGATACCAACGCTCATCCGATTTACCTAATGCGAGAATTTTTGCCTGTGACAGCTAAAAATATACCCGACCCCTTTGGTCAGAACTTGGAAGTATATAAAAATTGTCGCGATAATATCGTTGAAACTATTCCAAGTATTATTAACTTTATTAAAAACACACTACTAAAAAAATGATTATTAGCATGGGATCCGATCACGGCGGCGTTGAATTACGCAAAGCCTTAAAAGAAAAACTCATTAAAGAAGGAATCACTGTCATTGATCACGGTTCTATGACAAATGAAAGTGTCGACTACCCCGATTATGCAGCCCTCGTAGCAAAGGATATTATTGAAAAGAAAGCTGATTTTGGCGTACTTATGTGCACAACAGGTATTGGAGTTTCTATCAGTGCCAATAAGTTTCATGGAATTCGCGCAGCTAAAGTCGATTGCGATGATGAAGCAGAATTTAGCCGTCGACACAATAACGCCAATATCATCTGCTTTGGTGGAAAATACCAAACTCCCTATATGGCTGATCGTTTAACGAATGTTTTTATAAACACAGCCTACGAAGGCGGTCGGCATGATAGAAGACTCCATAAAATTGAAGAACAGGAACAAGAAAATGAACGTTAGTTTTAGAATTTATTTATATATTAAAATATTATGGCAGATACAAAAAAATTTGGATACCTTTCAAACGAAAATCTCAAGACAGCTGATATAGAAGTCTTTAATGCTATCGAAGAAGAAAAAGAACGAGAACAAAGTCATATAGAACTCATTGCTTCCGAAAACTTTACATCACCAGCTGTATTAGAAGCAATGGGGAGTGTTTTAACGAATAAATATGCTGAAGGTTATCCAGGAAGACGTTACTATGCAGGTTGTGAATATGTAGACAAAATCGAACAACTCGCAATCGATAGAGCCTGTAAACTTTTCGGTGCGCAGCATGCCAATGTCCAACCTCATTCAGGCAGTCAAGCCAATTTAGCCGTCTATTTTGCAACGTTACAACCAGGAGATAAACTTTTAACAATGAGTCTCGAACATGGCGGACATTTAACCCATGGACATCCGAAAAATCTGAGCGGATCCTACTACCAAATTGTCAATTATGGAGTTAATCTTGAAACAGGTTTTATTGACTATGATCTATTAGCTGCAACAGCCGAGAAAGAAAAGCCAAAAATGATTACCGTAGGCGCTTCAGCCTATCCCAGAGAAATAGATTTTAAACGAATGGGTGAAATAGCAAAAAGTTGTGGAGCTTTATTAATGGCTGATATAGCCCATATTGCAGGACTCGTCGCTGCAGGTATCCATCCCTCTCCAATTCCCTATGCTGATTTTGTCACTACAACTACACATAAAACACTCCGAGGACCTCGTGGTGGCATGATTCTCTGTAAAAAAGAACATATCAAAGCCTTAGATAGTGCACTTTTCCCCGGCACACAAGGCGGACCTCTCATGCATGTCATCGCAGGAAAAGCTGTTTGTTTTAAAGAGGCCTTGGAACCAGAATTTAAAATCTATCAACAACAGATCAAAACAAATGCCAAAGTCTTAGCCGAAGAATTAATATCTAAAGGTTATAAACTTTCCAGTAATGGAACAGATAACCATTTGATGTTAATTGACTTACGATCCAATTATCCCAATCTTACTGGCAAAGAAGCTCAAATCGCTTTAGATAAAGCCAACCTCACCACAAATAGAAACACCGTTCCCAACGAAACAAGAACTCCCTTTCAAACAAGCGGTATAAGGCTAGGAACCCCAGCTGTGACAACCCGAGGCATGAAGGAACCAGAAATGAAGTTAATTGCATCTTTCATCGATGATGTTCTCAAAAATATTAATAATGAAGGAATAATTGATTCAATTCGTAAAAAAGTTGTTGAACTTTGTAACCGTTATCCATTACCTTACTAAAGCGTATTTCATCGTTTCCATAATGGCGATCGATAGAAGGATTTTTAAAATTATTTAAAGTTATAAAGGTTTAAAATTATTAATTTATTTATTGCAAATAAATATTAATGACTTATTATTATTTTTATTATTTTATTTTAATTATTTTTTATTAAAAATTCATTTTAAATATAATTATTTCAATTTTTACAATAAAACATGAAATCACTTATCATACTTCTAATATTTAGCTCTAGTATTTTGACTATTTTTGCAGCACAAAAAGTTCTTGATATTGCAATTGCAATGCCAAACGTCACCGACGTAGAATGTCCACTAGAAACTTCAACAGATTCAGATTCACAAGATTCTGAAGCGCTGATTAAAGCAGCTTCCTCAGACAATATAGAGGGAGTGAAATTTTTACTGAGAAATAATGTAGATCCGAACGTTCAGGATTCTCAAGCATTAATCAATGCTGCTTCAAGTAATCATATCAGAATCGTTAAGTTGCTATTAAGAGCTAATGCAGATCCAAATGCACAGGATTCTCAAGCCCTTATCGATGCTTCTGCAGCAGGCAATTTTGAAATTGTAAGATGATTACTCAAAGCTAAGGCTGATCCGAAGGCTCAAAATTCTCAAGCGCTTATCGAAGCTGCTTCTAGAGATTATATTGCAATCGCAAGATTGCTACTTAGCGCTAATGCAGATGCTAGAGCTCAGGAGTCTCAAGCCCTTATAGAATCTGCTTCTAGAGGTTACATTGAAATTGTAACGTTGTTACTTGAAGCTAATGCAGATCCTAGAGCTCAAGAGTCTCAAGCGCTTTTAGAAGCTGGATCTAGAGGTTACATTGAAATTGTAAAGTTGCTACTCGAAGCTAATGCAGATCCTAAATCACAGGATTCTCAAGCCCTTATCGATGCAGCAGCAGGAGGCAATATCGAAATAGCGAAGTTGTTACTAAAAGCTAAGGCAGATCCAAATGCCCAGGATTCCCAAGCTCTTATCGATGCTGCTTATAATGGTCATATCGAAATTGTAAAGTTGTTACTTAAATTTAAGCCAGACCACAAAGCTCGAAGCCTTGCCCTTACTGATGCTGCTTCTGCAGACCATATCGAAATCGTAAAGTTGTTACTTAGAACGGGCATAGATCTGAATGATCAAGGTCCTAAAGCCCTTGTCTTTGCCGCTGCAGAAGAAAATAGAGAAATCGTAGAGTTGTTATTTGAAGCTAATGCAGATCCGAATGTGCAGAATTCTCAAGCTCTTATCGAAGCTGCAGCAACCGGCAATATCGAGATCGTAAAATTACTACTTGAAGCTAAAGCTGACCCTAGGGCTCAGAATTCCCAAGCCCTCATCGAAGCCGCTCGTGAAGACCATATAGAAATTGTAAAGTTGTTACTTAAAGCAAATGCAGATCCCAAGGCCCAGGAATTTCGTGCCCTTGTCGAGTCTGTTTCAGAAGGCAATATTGAAATTGTAAAATTACTATTCGATGTTACGATGGATCCTAATGATTCGAGTTTTCAAGAAGAAATCACCAATTTATTGTTAAAACATGCGGGAACTCTTCCTATACCTATATTCGATATAAGACACGTAAAACAATTACTTAAGAATGATAACTTAGATGGCTTAATTGCCATGCATAAATCTAAGAATTTGGATCTTTCTAACCCATTCATTATCAAGAAAATTCTGCTTTCCGGAAATTATAGTTTTGTAAAATACCTTTTCGATAATGTTCCCACACTTAAAGATGCCTATCTTATCGGTGTAGGACTGAGTACAACACGTGCAGAAATGACAGCTATGGTACTTGAAATTCTTCGTAATAAAATTAAACCTATTAGCAATGCGTATCACGTAGAAATATCATTGGAACTTGCTCAAGATGAGGATATTATGCAACATTTTAGTGGTTTCATTAATCCGGGATCTGAGGATAGTTATCCGAAATATAAAAGGCCTTTTACTTTGAATGAGATGCCTTATGATTATCCTAAATTCCCAAATTTTTTTAGGCACGATGGATCAATGATTAGATTCTCTAAAATAACAACAATAGCGTGATATTATTATTTTGATTTTATTAATATTAAAGTGTTTTTGTTTTCGCATCTTCTGATCCCAAAATTATTTTTTTAATCTTTTAGTCATCCTAAATTAATTTTAAAAAATTGCTTTCATTTTTATTTTTTTTACGCTATTATCGTGCCTACAAATGATTTTTATAAGCACGATTTATGAGTTACATTAGAAAAAAGAAAAACAAATCTGGTAAGATTTACGCTTACGAGGTTACTGCTAAATGGGATAAAGAGAAAAAACAGTCTAGATCGGTATCCAAATACTTAGGTGTGGTGGATGAGAAGACGGATCAAATTATTCCAAAAGGTTCAAAACCTCCAAAAATCTCTAAAAAACTTGTTTCCGAACTACAAGCAGACGATGCCGTTATTAATGACTTTGGGAATGGTTTTTTAGTAACCGAATCTATTAAAAAATCGGCCATCTATCACCCTTTATCTGATATTTTTAAGGATTACCCACAATTATTAATTTTGATGGCCTACCGTTTATGTCAACCTGGAGCTATGTATAATTGCAATTTGTGGTTGGAAGGCAACGTATTGAGTAATTCCGCAGTGAACAAGTCTTTATCAAGCCAAGACATTTCTCGCCTTCTAGGCTATTTGGGTAAAGAGTCGGTGCAAAGGACATTCTTTGAGCAATACTCAAGTCTAAATCAGGGAGGAGCAAAAAATGTCGTTATTGATGCTACGAGTTTGCCCAATCAGATTAATTCAGACTTTAATGCTTGGGGATATAGTGATGGAGGGATTGATAAACAATTTAGATTTCATTGTGTTGTTGATCAAATTACCAAAAAACCCTTATTTTACCGCTGTGTTCCGGGAAACATTTCGGATGTCAGTTCGCTGCAAGCCACTGTACAGGAACTGAAGGCTTTGGGAATAAACAATAGTTTCGCCCTTATGGACGCAAGCTTTTGTTCCGAAGAGAATGTGAAGACGCTGCGTGAGCATAACATTGATTTTTTAATGCGATTACCAGCAGGGCGATTGCTTTATAAAAACATGATAGCAAGCCATGCCAAGGAAATGGAGAACTTAACCAACGCAGTCAAATTCAATCAGAGATCTTTATTTGTAACAGTTTACCCAACAGAGGATCTGTATGGGCAAAAAGGTTATATATACATGATATTAGATCCCCATCAAAAAGCTAAAGCTATTCAAGCATTGATAGAAGAGCGTTCTTTGCAAAAACCGGAAGAACAGGATCAGCAAAAGGATAACTTTTCATTTTCTCAAGCAGGAATCTTTATGTTGATAAGTTCAAAAGCAATTGACACTCAAGAAGTACTTGGAGCTTACTATACACGACAAGTTGTTGAACAAATATTTGGATTTTCCAAATCTGAACTGGAATTATTGCCAATACGTTGTCATTCAGCTGAAACGATTCGTGGATACCTATTCCTACAGTTTTTATTACTGATAGTTTATATTGAAATGCGAGAAAGATTAGAAGGACATTTCACAGTAGAACAAGCATTAATTCTAACCAGGAATTTAAAGTGTAAAATATACTCAAAAAATATCATTGTCCAAGAGTTAACTAAAAAGCAGAAAAAGATC
>Ga0206799_1159_pt1 | contig 10305 bp, 10 predicted proteins | sample Alteio_BWOrgCont_67_FD_152900 | JGI IMG/M metagenome (GOLD analysis project Ga0206799, IMG submission 152900) | Enriched cells from forest soil in Barre Woods Harvard Forest LTER site, Petersham, Massachusetts, United States -... | ecosystem: Environmental > Terrestrial > Soil > Temperate forest >...
GCTTTCCCAACGGAGAGTACAGTTAATTCTCAGTTGCAGAAGTATCAGAAAATGGGCCTTCACCCAAGGGTACTTAAACACGCTACGGGAAAGCTATATAAGATCACACTTGGTACCTTTTTTACTCAAGAGCAGGGAGAAAATGCAAAAGATAGCATTTTGAAAGCAACCGGGATTAATGCAAAAGATATTTATTTACAACGATATATACCGAAAAAATGATGCTATTAGCGCAAATAACCGATACGGCCCATAAACTGCTGGCCGACACGTCTAAACACTTACCACAGGTAGCCGCACAGGACGACCTGCGGTTTGGCGACCTGCTGATAAAAGGCGGCTGGATAATGCTACCCATCGGGCTTTTAGCTGTATTGGGCCTGGTAATATTTTTTGAGCGGTATTTTACCATACGCAAAGCCGCGAAGGATGAATCGAACCTGATGACCCAGGTGCGCACCAGCATTTTAACAGGTAAGCTTGATTCGGCCATTGCCATTTGCCGTAACAGCAATTCGCCTTTGGGCCGTATGCTGCAAAAGGGCCTGCTGCGTATAGGCCGGCCTATAAAAGATATTGAAGGCGCTATTGAAAACATAGGTAAACTGGAAGTATCCAAACTGGAAAAGAATATCAATATATTAGGTATTATAGCCGGTATAGCCCCCATGTTCGGGTTTTTGGGAACCATTTATGGCGTTATCAAAATTTTTTATGACATATCCAAAACAGATAATATCAGTATGGGCGTTATATCTGGTGGGTTATATGTTAAGATGGTAACCTCGGCCGCAGGGCTGATGGTTGGTATAGTAGCCTATGTATGCTATCATATATTGAATATGATGGTGGATAAGGTGATACTAAAATTGGAGACAGATGCTATTGAGTTTATCGACTTGTTAGAGGAGCCGAGCAAATGAACCTGAGAAAAAGACACAATCGGATACCGGCTGAGATGCAAACTTCGGCAATGAACGATATCATGTTCTTTCTGCTGCTTTTTTTCCTGATTGCATCGGCTATTACTAATCCGAACGTGATCAAGCTGCTGCTGCCGAAATCTTCTTCAGGGCAGGCAGTATCGAAAAAAACCATATCGGTAACCATCACTCGGGATTTGCAATATACAGTGAACAACAAGCCGGTTAAAATAGATGATATGCAAGCAACCCTGATGAATTATAAAAAGCTGACTAGTGAATTGACTATCGTTTTGGCTGTAGATCGTACAGTTGCAATACAGGATGTGGTGCAGATAATGGATATAGCGCAGAAATTGAATATAAAATTGGTACTGGCGACAGAACCGAAGAGTTAGTTTGCAGTTGGCGGTTTGCAGTGGGCAATATTACTCTGCAAACTGCCAACTGAGAACTGCCAACTGAAAAAGGAATGGATTACCAGCAGGAAGAAGAAAATAATTATCCCAAAGCGTTTTTGGCAACCGGTGTCATCATGGCTGCGTTGATGGCTATGTGCTATTTTATTGTTTTCACGAGCCCTCCTCCGCCTGAAATGGGCACTGGGGGTATCCTGGTAAATTATGGTACTACAGATGCGGGCATGGGCACCGATTACATGAGTACCGAGGAGCCTTCAAAGGCGGAACATCCCAATCATACCAGGCCCAGCAAAGTAACGCCCGCACCAGCTACGCCGCAAAAGACGGTGACCGAACAAAGCGATAAAAAAGTAGTTACTCAAAGCACGGAAGATGCGCCGGAGGTAAACAACTCAAAGAAACCTAATAAAGCAGTCTCGACTGAACAGCCAACAAAACCGGCCAAGCCCACGGTTAATCAAAATGCTTTATTTAAAGGACCACACAATGGTGCAACAGGAGAGGGCGATGGTACTACAAATACTCCCGGTAACCAGGGAAAACCCAATGGATCGAACCTGTCCAATAATTATAATGGTACGGGTTCGGGCAATGGCGGCCTCGCACTTGACAACCGGAACTGGGTAAGCAGGCCATCGGTAGATGATAATCATCGCAGTACGGGCCGCATTGTTGTTGAAATACATGTAGATAAAAACGGCAATGTACTTTCAGCCACTGCCGGGGCTAAAGGCACAACAATTACCGATTACGATCTTTTCAATAAATGCGAAAAAGCTGTTTTAAGCTCAAAACTGAACTCATCTGATAATGCCCCCGACACCCAGGTGGGGTACGTGACGTTTATTTTTAAAGTGAAGTGATTCGCAGTATGCAGTTTTAAGTTTGCAGTTTGCACCGCTAAATTGTATAGTTTTGTACCCATGTTACTGGCAACTGCCCACTGTAAACTGCCCACTGAATAATGGACTACCAAACCACCCTCGACTACCTCTACAGCCAGCTTCCTATGTTTACGCGGGATGGGCCTTCGGCGTTTAAGAAGGACCTAACCAATACCATCGAGCTTTGCAAACGCTTGGATAACCCTCAAGATAAATTTAAAAGCGTTCACATTGCGGGTACAAACGGTAAGGGTTCAACTTCGCATATGCTGGCAGCGATATTACAAACGGCTGGCTACAAAACCGGTCTTTATACTTCACCGCATTTAAAGGATTTCAGGGAGCGTATTCGCATCAATGGCGAAATGATAAGTGAGCAGCATGTAATTGATTTTGTTGAGAAACATAGGTCAGATTTTGAAGACATAAAGCCTTCATTTTTTGAAATGACGGTTGGAATGGCCTTTGATGCTTTTGCACGCGAAAAAGTAGATATAGCGGTGATTGAGGTAGGCTTGGGCGGCAGGCTGGATTCAACTAATATCATTACCCCGTTATTGTCGGTTATTACAAATATTGGGTGGGATCACATGAATATGTTGGGCAATACCAAACAGTTGATAGCAGGCGAAAAGGCAGGTGTAATTAAGCAGGGTATACCTGTTGTTATCGGCGAATATCAGCCTGAGGTGGCCGATGTGTTTATTAATAAAGCGAAGGAAGAAAATGCCCCGCTCAGTTTTGCTTCGGAAGAATGGGTTATATCGAAGTCAGAAGTCGGAAGTCAGAAGTCTGAAGCCTGGCAGGAATATATTGACTTTCAAATAGTCAAAAAAAACTCACAACTCACAACTCAAAACTTACAACTCGACCTTCCCGGAACCTATCAGCTCAAAAATGTAAAAACGGTATTGTCAACTGTTGAGGGATTACGGAAACAAGGGTTTATTATTAGCGATGAACATATAAAAACTGCACTCAAACAGGTCAAAAAACTAACGGGCTTGCATGGCCGCTGGGAAGTGTTAAGTCAACATCCACTAACCATTTGCGATACCGGCCATAATCCCGAAGGCATTGCCGAGGTTTTGAAGAATATCGAAAATGTATCATACCAAAAACTGCATTTTGTAATGGGTGTAGTGAACGATAAAGACATCGGCAAAATACTGGCGCTGCTCCCCAAAAAAGCCGTTTACTATTTCTGTAAACCCAATATTCCAAGAGGATTAGATGCCGATAGTTTGAAGCAGCAAGCAGCAAACTTTGGTTTGAACGGCAGAAATTACCCTACGGTAAAAGATGCTTTCAAGGCTGCTCAAATCAATGCCGGGGAAAATGACCTGGTATTTGTGGGCGGAAGTACTTTTGTAGTTGCTGAGGTGGTCTGACCTGCCAGCCATCGATTTCGCTTACAGACGGATGAATATTCTTGTAAATCTTTAGTTATGTGCAGTCATGGTTCATACAAAAATCTTACTTTAGGGCTCAACATTTAAAGCTTTACCCATGACCTATCTTGCTTCCCCAAACCGATATAAAAACATGATCTACCGTCGTTGCGGGCGAAGCGGTATCAAACTCCCTGCTGTGTCATTGGGCCTTTGGCACAACTTCGGCGGCGTGGATGTGATGGAAAATTTCCGCAGCATTCTGCACCTTGCATTTGACAGTGGTATTACCCACCTTGATTTAGCCAACAATTATGGCCCGCCTCCGGGCTCAGCTGAGGAAAACTTTGGCAGGATATTAAAGGATGATTTCAGCAGCTACCGGGATGAGTTGATCATATCAAGCAAAGCAGGTTATACCATGTGGGATGGCCCTTATGGCGACTGGGGTTCAAAGAAATACCTCGTTTCAAGTTTAGATCAGAGCCTGAAGCGTATGGGGTTGGAATATGTAGACATTTTCTACCATCACCGCCCAGACCCGGAAACACCACTTGAAGAAACTATGAGTGCTCTCGACCTGATCGTGCGCCAGGGTAAGGCATTATATGCCGGTATCTCCAACTACCCTGCCGATAAGGCCGCAGAAGCTATCGCCATACTGAAAAGATTAGGCACGCCCTGTTTAATTCATCAGCCAAAATACTCCATGTTTGAGCGTTGGGTTGAAGGTGGTTTGCTGGATGTTTTAGAGAAAGAAGGTGTTGGCTGTATACCATTTTCGCCATTAGCGCAAGGCCTATTAACCAATAAATACTTGCATGGTATCCCTGAGGATTCCAGGGCAGCTAAGTCGACCGGCTTCCTACAGGCAAGCCAGGTGACTGAAGAAAGAGTATCACAGATAACAAAACTCAATGATATAGCGAAAGATCGTGGACAAACTCTGGCGCAAATGGCATTGGCGTGGTTATTAAAAGATAACCGGGTAACTTCGGTATTGATAGGCGCCAGCAGGCCGGAGCAATTGGCAGATTCGTTAAAATGCCTTGATAATATTGAGTTTTCGAAAGAAGAATTGGATAAGATTGAAAGCATCCTGAAATAAATTATGAATAACGTTAACTGGGGCATTATCGGTTGCGGAAATGTAACCGAAAAAAAAAGCGGACAGGCCTATAACAAAGCGCCAAACAGCAAACTGGTTGCCGTAATGCGCCGTGATGCTGCGAAGGCTGCGGACTACGCATCACGCCACCATGTGAACCGCTGGTACGCCGATGCTAACGAACTTTTGAATGATGCTGAGGTCAATGCTGTTTCGATTGCAACCCCGCCTGCCTTTCACCTCGAATACGCAATAGCTGCTCTAAAAAAAGGCTTGAATGTATATGTTGAAAAGCCGGTAACCCGCACAGCGCAGGAAGCGCAGGCTATGGCCGATGCCGTAAAACAATACAACGGTAAACTAACCGTGGCGCATTACCGCAGGGCATTGCCCATGTTTTTGCATGTAAAGAAATTATTGGCCGATAAGATCATCGGCGAAGTTCGCACGGTACAGATAAGGATGTGGAAGAGTATTAAACCGGATCTGATTGCTGATTCGGAGACCAACTGGCGTGTACAGCCGGAATTATCCGGCGGCGGTTATTTTCACGACCTTGCACCTCATCAACTTGACCTGATGCTATATTATTTTGGTGAACCCGAAAAGTATCATGGTTACTCTTTAAATCAGTCGGGAGCTAACGCAGCGGACGACCATGTTTGCGGAGAGATCGTTTTCAAAAATAAAGTAGTTGTAAACGGTTCATGGAGCTTTAATGTAGCCGAAAGTGAAACGGTTGATAGTTGTGAGATCATCGGAACCAATGGTCGCATAAGCTTCCCCTTTTTCGGAAATTTTGTAAGCTGGAAAAATGAACTTGAAGAAAGCACGATGAATTTCACTCACCCTGAGCATATCCAGCAACCAATGATAGAAAAGATCGTCGCATATTTCAGGGGTGAAGGGCCTAATCCATGCCCGATTGAAGAAGCGGTGACGTTGATGAAGATTTTGGATGCGTTTACCATATAGTAGTTAATGTATGACCGATATAACCTTTACTTATCCGAAAATGCCGGCTGAGGCTGATAAAAAAATCACCCGACCGTCAAAACAGTTCAGAAGAAGTACTTACAAGGTTATATTGGCAATATTGGTTTTTGTACTAACCTATATTTTCCTGTTAATATCAGCAACCGCAATTGCTTTAGCTATGGGTTGGCTTGGTGTGACTGTAATATCAACCGTCAGTAATTTTCTTGTGCTCATACTTGGCGGCGGCCTCATTCTTTCTGGGTTAATGCTGATTTTTTTCCTGGTGAAATTTATTTTCACCAAAAGCATCAAAAGGCCAAAGGGATATGAGATCAGGGAAGATGAGCAACCGCAATTATTTGCATTTATAAGGAAAGTAACCGCCGAAGTCGGTACGTCTGACCCTAAACATATTTACCTAATACCTGAAGTAAATGCAAGTGCTTCATTCCAGCCTACAGTCTGGAGCCTGTTCTTACCGATAAGAAAGAACCTTAACATAGGTTTAGGTATTGTTAATGGACTCAATCAGTCGGAGTTCAAGGCAGTTCTGGCCCATGAGTTCGGTCATTTTTCACAAAGAAGTATGCGTTTTGGTAGCTATGTATACCATCTTAATAAGGCGCTTTACAACCTGCTTTATGAAAATGAGGGTTATCATAAGGCACTGAATTCGTGGGGGAGATTGCATTATGTTTTGCGTTTTTCGGCAATGCTTAATGTTTATATCGTTAGGGGTATACAGGCAGTACTAAGAAAGGTGTATGTGCTTATTAATAAAAGCCATATGCAGTTATCCAGGGAAATGGAATTTCATGCCGATACGATTGCGGCTTATGTGAGCGGTAGCAACAATGTGATCTCCTTATTGCGGAGACTCGAGGTAGCCGATCAGTGTTATAACGATACGCTGAACTTATTAAATGAGAATTTTGCCCAAAATAAGCGAACTATAAATGCTTACGAATTGCAATCGTTGGTGATAAAACTTTACTCGGAAGAGAATAAACTAAATATTGATAAAAATGGCTTACCTGCAATAGATAAACAAATTACTGCTTTGAAGAATTCGCAAATCACTGTTGATAATCAATGGTCATCACATCCGTCAATGGAGGACAGGGAAGAAAATATTAATAAGCATAATTTGACCGCAACTATCGTACACGAACCTGCAGGGCAGCTTTTTAACAATATTGAACGGTTACAGGAAATTTTTACTGATAAATTATATGAAAGCATTCCTAAAAAGGAAGAACTGGAGGTAGTTAGTAACCAGGCTATGAAAGAATCTTTTGAAAAGGAGATAGCGGATAATTCATATGATAAGCGTTACAAGGGGTTTTATAATGGCAGATTTATTAAAGCATTTGATTTGCAGGAAAGCATTTCGGGCTCCACGAATGACAATGATGCCTCTTTTAACGAGTTATTCACTGATGAGAACGGTAATTTACCAAAACTGGTAGAGGCGCTAAATGAAGATATTGCCAAATTGGAAGCCATAGTTGAAATTAAAAACAACGATATTAAATCGTTTGATTTTAAAGGGGTAAAGCATTATCCCAGGGACGCGGTTGCAATCAAGGAACTACTATCCGTAGAATTAAAAGCGAAGGAAGAGAATTTAGAGAAGTTGGACAAAGAGGTTTTCCTGATGTTTTACCGCGCGGCATCTACAGATGAACTGAAGAGTAAGCTGATCGATCAATATGAGAAAGTATTTAAGTACCAGGCTGATGCCGTGGTGGATTATGATAATTATAACGAGATGATGAGCGCCATGCGGCCCGCGTATACAAGAATGCAATACTCAAGCATTTACGATGTGGTAAACAACATTTATAGATTAGAAAAAAAAGGAAAATTGCGCATAAAAAGTATTATTGATGAGGCCGGCACAAAGCCATTCGTCAATAAAGAGCAGCAGGATGCATTGAATAAATACCTGGACAATAATTGGGTGTATTTTAATGAACCCCGTTATGACAATAATGCAATTAATGTTTTTAATACGGCATTAAATACCTATGTTCAAGTGATTGGCAAAAGAAACTTTCAATTTAAAAAAGCACTTTTCGATTTTCAATTAACATTAATTGCTTAAATTAATATCCTAAATAAAAACCTAATCGCGTGAAAAAATTACTTTTTGCATCAATTTTATGCTTCCTTTCGATAAGCTTTGCTGCTTCGGCATAAACTTCTCCTGTTCCCGAACATTATGCTTTTAATGCTAAGGAAGACTATGCCAAATACAATGATGATATCATTAAGACTATCGACTGGCTACAGCAAAGCCCCTGGAGCCAACCGCTTGATAATAGAAAGCCTGCCAATGCTTTTCTGCTGGCATGGCTCACCGGCACACCCGATGTTTCCATATCAATAGGGTCACCATTAACCAAATTGGTGGATAAGAATCCTGAATTGCTTATGATCTTCATGGGAGGCTATACTAAGTACGCCCTTCAGCATAAAAGCGATTTTAATAAGGACCAGGCCAATGTTGCCGGATTGAAGGCCATGATAGATAAATATACCAATGACACCGCCCGGAAAAAAGATAGCGCCATGGAGAAATTGATAAAAATGGACAAGGATGGTAAGCTTGAAGATTGGACAAAAACCGATTTTTTGAAATCATGATCTGCTAAGACTTACGAAGTTTGAAAAACTTCATAAGTCTTTTACGTATTAACTCTTCTTAGGCACTTTAGCGCCTTCTTTTCGGGCTTCCGATAAGCCTATCGCTATAGCCTGTTTGCGGCTGGTAACTTTTTGGCCGCTGCCGCTTTTGAGCTTGCCTTCTTTCATTTCGTGCATGGTCTCCTCAACCTTTTCACCTGCTTTTTCTGAATATTTAGCCATAATATTAGTTTTTAAGTAGATAATACTTATCAACAAATACCATCTAAAACGGTTTTTTGTAAGCCTTTATTTACTTTTACTAAACATGACCAGGATACCCGAAACTGACCTGATATTAAATGACGATGGCAGCGTTTACCACCTTAATTTACTGCCGGAAGATATTGCCGGAACTGTGATCACAGTTGGCGACCCTGATCGGGTAGGAGAAGTAAGTAAATACTTCGATCATATTGAACTAAAAAAATCAAAGCGCGAGTTTGTAACGCATACCGGAACCATCGGAAATAAAAGGCTAACAGTACTGTCAACCGGTATCGGAACTGATAATATTGACATCGTACTAAACGAACTGGATGCCCTGGTTAATATCGATTTGAAGACACGATTGCCGAGGAAGGACTTAACAGTTTTGGACATCATCCGTATAGGTACATCCGGGGCCGTACAGGCTGATATTCCTGTGGATAGCATGCTGGTATCAACTGCCGCATTCGGGATGGATACGTTGATGCATTATTATAGGCAAAAAATTAGTCCGGAAGGAGAAAAACTGCTTGCTGATTTTAAGTCGGTGCTGCCGGCTAATCACCACTTTTCGCCTTATATTACACAGGCTGATAAATCATTGATAGATAAACTGGGGCAAGGCTTTCAGCAAGGAATAACGATCAGCGCACCTGGCTTTTATGCACCCCAGGGGCGACAAATAAGGGCAAGGTTAGCTATAACCGGGCTGATGGAGACTATACAAAGCTTCAACTCCAACGGGCAGCGCATTACCAACCTTGAGATGGAAACAGCAGGTATTTATGGGATGGCTGCTGCATTAGGGCACAGAGCCATATCCTTTAATGTGATATTGGCCAACCGGGTAACCCAAAAATTCAGCCAAAGGCCGCAAGAGGTGATGGACGGCTGCATTAAACAGGTTTTGGAATTGATGATCAAGCGTTTTTGAACAATTACTCTCAAACTATTCACCTGCCACAAATTACAAATTAATACCTATCTTTCAGCATCATTCCTGTAGTCACGAAACTGTAAAAACCCCTGGTTATGTCATTAAAAAAGATCGTAGCGCCTTTTTATGAAAAACTTTCATTGGTGCTTGTTGGCCTTATTTCCTTAGGTTATCTTGTTATTCTTGGTAAGGATTTCCTTGATCCGTTGGTCTTCGGTTTCCTGTTTGCTGTTTTGCTGCTGCCTATCGCGAGCTTTTTTGAAAAGAAAGTCAGGCTGCCACGCGGAGCTGCAGCGTTACTTGCTATTATCTCACTGGTTGCAGTTATCTATGGGGTAATGTACCTGGTGGGCTCGCAGGTAGCTAATCTTGCCAACGACTGGCCCATGTTAAGCAAGCAGGTTAGCAGTTCCATCCGTGAGCTTCAAGGCTGGATAGAGTCGGCGTTCCATATCAATATGGAAAAGCAAATGGATTATGTCCACGATGCCACCGGCAAGATCATGGCGTCGGGTACCGATGTTATCGGCAGTACATTTGGCGCCATATCGTCGCTGATGCTTTTTTTAGTATTCATTATCATTTTTACCCTGCTCATTTTGCTTTACAGGCGGCTGCTGTTCAAATTCCTTTTAGAGGTTTCGGGCGATGACAATGCGTCCACGGTACGCGACATCGTCGGTAATGTACAGCGCATACTCCGGGAGTATATCCTGGGCCTGTTGCTCGAAATGTTTATTGTATCCTGCATTGCGTGTACTATT
>Ga0206799_1160_pt1 | contig 10281 bp, 9 predicted proteins | sample Alteio_BWOrgCont_67_FD_152900 | JGI IMG/M metagenome (GOLD analysis project Ga0206799, IMG submission 152900) | Enriched cells from forest soil in Barre Woods Harvard Forest LTER site, Petersham, Massachusetts, United States -... | ecosystem: Environmental > Terrestrial > Soil > Temperate forest > O...
CGAGTTGGAGTAATCCCGAACTGAGGTTAAACTGGTTTTTTAATAATTTTACAAAAACCCAATCCTATTTGAACAAACCGGAATTTGCAAGGCCTTGAAGAATCAAATTCGCGGCTAATGCTGCCAATAATATCCCAAGAATTCGCGCAAGCATCTCTGCTCCTTTAGCACCCAGAAGTCGCGTGATAGCTCCAGCTAACCTTAGCAAAATATAAACTATGCCCATCATAATAAGTATTACACCGAATACGATCATTTGCTTAATAAAATCACCCTGTGCCGCACCATAGGATACTATTGCTTGCGTTATCGCTGCAGGCCCGGCAATTAAAGGCATTGCCAGGGGAAACACAGCTAAATCCTGATGCGCCCCTTCAGAAGGTTTCCCAGAAGCTTTACCCATCACGGTTTGCATGGCTAGTATCATAAGTAAAATTCCACCTCCAATCTGCAATGAAAATAACTTAATATTAATAACAGCCAAAATATAATTTCCAGCAATAGTGAATACAATCAATATCGCTCCAGCTATCAAACACGCACGACCTGCCATAGAACTGCGTTCTCTCTGAGTATAGTCATGTGCTAAACCCGCATAAATTGCAGCATTTTCTATAGGTCGTATAGCAATTATAAGTATCCCAAACGTTGTCCAAAAATAAACCCACATATTACTCCCTTCCTAAATCTAAAGGCTAAAAGCCAATTTTTCTTTTGACCAATAACTATCGCAATAAACCCGAATTCGCAATCCCCTGAAGGATCAAATCCGCTGCTAAAGCAGCCAATAATATCCCAAGAACTCTCGCAAACATCTCTGCTCCCTTTGCGCCCAATAGCCGCGTGACTACCCCAGCCAATCTTAGCAAAATATATGAAATCACCATCAAAACAAATATTCCTACCAATACCGACATCTGCTTAAAAAATTCTCCCTGCACCGCACCATACAACAACGTAGATTGCGTAATTGTCGCAGGACCAGCAATTAATGGCATAGCCAAGGGAAAGACTGTCAAATCCTTATGGGCCTGCCCGGATATTGAGCTACTACTATCGCTCATCACTGTTTGAATTGCCAATATCATGAGCAAAATTCCACCCCCCACTTGCAATGCAAATAACTGGATATTTATAAGCGCCAAAATGTAATTTCCTGCAATCGTGAATACTACTAATACCCCTCCTGCAATCAAACAAGCCCGATAGGCCATTGTCCTGAGCTCTTTCTTTGTATAATCATGCGCTAAGCCAGCATAAATTGCTGCATTCTCGATAGGTCCTACAGCAATAAAAAGTATCGCAAATGTCTTCCAAAAATATTCCCACATAGTTATTCCTAGTTTAAATATGTACTGAGTCTTCTTCGTTTTTAACCCTATAGCCCGAATTCTGGCGCTCATGGTTAACTTTATTTTTCTTCAAATAAGCTTCATAAACATCATCAGAAGTCATTCCCATCACCTGTGCTAAAGATATCAAAAAATGAAACAAATCAATAATCTCTACCTTTGCATTTTGCTCATCAAACTTTTGATATTTAGCCCACCATTTCCATGGTACAGAATCTATTAGCTCCGCCATTTCCTGCTGCATTGCGCGTGTATAATTCAAAACCCAAGCAGTTTTCCCCTCCTCACTTAAATCCTCCAAATTTACACCGATACGTTCATTCAGCTCTTTTTGTAATTCAAATATTTCTTTTAGTTTATCCATGTAATTTTTATTTAAAATTCCTTATAGCACTTTAATTTAAGATTTCCAATAAAAAACATTGCCTTTAATATAATAATTACGTAGCTTGATCCCATCTAAGGAATCTGTTGAACTAGATTGGTTAGACTGTAAATTAACTAAAATGTGCCAACAAAACTGATGTAAACCAATCAATCCCTAGTAATAATAATAACAATCTGTAGCACAAATTAACATTAAAAAAGTACAAAATGCCCGAATTCGAAGAAAATACAAAAAACCCTGATCTTAATAAAGATACAAATCAATATCAACCCAGCCAAAGAAAATCTGATCAAAAACCGTCTACTGAAGATTCTCCACGCACCACCCATCCATCAAATATGCGCGGACGCTGGAAACGTTCTTCCCGTGGCCCCGTAAAATCTAATCTCCCAAAAAAAGTAGAAGCCCAAGAAATCCTTCCTTCCATTTCTGAAACAGATGATATCGTAGAGGAATCTTCAGTTGATGAAGAAGAATCCTTCGCCTTCAAAAAAGAACAGGCCTCAAAACCACAACAATCTCACAGAGAAAAAGTTACAAAACCTGTTGATAGAAAAGATGTTTTTATTCCAAAAACTAAGGAAGAATCTCATCGTCATAAAACACGTTACCCTTCGATGGGACGAAAAAAACCTAGTTTATGGCGTAAGATTTTAATTTTTTTCGGCCTCGCATCTAAGCCAAAAGTGCGAAAGCATTCACATGATACAAAAGATAGCAGTTCTACTAAAACTTTTTCGCATAAAAAGAAATACCCTCAGTCAAAAAAACATCCAGGTCAAGGTCCACGGGGTCATTATAAACACCCTTCTCGCAAAGGGCCTAAATCAACTTCCTAATACTTCTAATACTAATACGACTGCCCTTACAACTGACCTATGGATACTTTACTCATTAAAGGAGGCTTCCCCCTAAAAGGCGAAGTCACCGTTGGGGGTTCAAAAAATGCCTGTCTCCCCATCTTTGCGGCCACTCTTCTCACGGAAGAACCATGCATTATTGAAAACGTCCCAAACTTAACCGACGTAGCTTATATGGGGAAAATACTTCAACATTTAGGTGCTGAAGTCTCACAAATTAACCCTAACACCTGGAAAATCGAAGCAAAAAACATTATCGAACTCGCGCCCTACGATCTCGTTCGAAAAATGCGTGCATCTATTTGCCTTCTGGGGCCTCTCGTTGGTCGTCTAAGACATGCAGAAATCTCGCTCCCAGGCGGATGTATTATTGGCCAACGGCCTATAGATCTACATCTCAAAGGTCTCTCTAAATTAGGCTGTACCATCGTCATTAAAAATGGTTATATCTACGTCGATGCAAAAAATATTAAAGCTAATAACGTCTTTCTAGGGGGCCGTCATGGCAGTACTGTTACAGGCACAGCAAACTTAGTTATGGCTGCGGTACTAGTTCCAGGAATTACTCGCATAGACTTTGCTGCATGTGAACCAGAGATAGAAGATCTGTGCAGGATGCTCATTTCTATGGGTGCCATCATCGAGGGCATTGGAACGCATTCTCTTAAAATCCAAGGTGTACAAAATCTCCATGGATGCACTCACCGCGTCATTGGCGACCGTATCGAAGCTGGGACTTTCATCACCGCTGGACTTCTCGGCGAAAATAACATAACCATTCGCGGCGCAAATCCCTTACACTTAAGCGCCTTTCTTCATCCATTTGAGGAAGCGAATATTACGATCGATTCCAATAACGATATTCACGTTCAAGGTAATCCACAGCATTTAAAACCTAAAGAAATCATCACGCTACCTTATCCGGGATTTGCCACCGATCTCCAGGCTCAAATGACTGCTCTCATGACCGTAACCCCTGGAATCAGCATTATTACAGAACGAATTTATCCCAATCGATTCATGCACGTCCCTGAGCTCGAACGTATGGGCGCTCAAATTTCTATTGAAGGTTCTAGCGCCATCATTAGCGGAACACCTAAACTTTACGGAGCTCCTGTAATGGCTTCCGATCTCCGTGCTAGCGCAGCACTCGTTTTAGCCGGATTAATCGCTGAAGGTGAAACTACGATACAACGCATTTACCACCTCGATCGGGGTTATGAAAATATTGATCAAAAATTACGCAACTTAGGAGCCCAAATCGAACGACTCAGTACCGATCAAGTTCCCTTAGAACTCGCTTCATAGAAATGCACCCAGCAGACAAAGGCGTCGAATTTTTAAATAAAGCATCCGATTCAACAATCGATGCTGCTCTGCGCCCGCCATCGTTTAGAGATTTCACCGGCCAAACAAAAACTGTTGAACGTCTCGTCATCATGGTAGGTGCGGCTAAAGCACGCTCCCAAGCTTTAAAACATATCCTCCTCTCCGGGCCACCAGGACTAGGGAAAACAACCCTTGCCTTCATTCTCGGTCATGAAATGGGAAAAAATGTCCGCATAACATCGGGACCCGTTATTGAAAAACCTAGCGACCTTGCAGGTCTTCTGACTAACTTAGAAGAAGGGGACATTCTTTTTATCGACGAAATTCACCGTATTAATAAAAATGTAGAAGAATATCTTTACTCTGCCATGGAAGATTTCCGCATCGACATTATGATCGATCAAGGACCCAACGCCCGCAGCGTTCGTTTGAGCATTCCATCATTTACTCTAATTGGAGCTACAACTCGCACCGGCTTACTTTCAGCTCCCTTGCGCAGCCGTTTCACCCTTCAAACTCGTCTTGATCATTATGGAGTCCAAGATTTAACCCATATAATTTTACGTTCTGCTAATTTATTAAACCTTTCCATCGAATTACCCGGTGCTCAAGAAATAGCAGCTCGTGCAAGAGGAACTCCCCGTATTGCGAATAATCTTATTCACTTCGTCCGAGACTACGCACAGCAACGCGCCGATGGAAAAATTACACAAGAAATTGCCGCTGCTGCATTAGAACTACTTGAAATTGATGCCCAAGGACTCGATGAAATGGATAAACGCATTCTATTAACCATCGCCCAAAATTTTAATGGAGGCCCTGTCGGGATTAGCACAATAGCCATAGCAGTTAGTGAAGAAGCCAATACCTTAGAGGAAGTCCATGAACCCTATCTCATTCAAGAAGGCTTCCTACAAAGAACCTCTCAAGGACGTATTCTTACCCCCAAAGGTTACTATTGCCTGGGATTAAAGGCAAATACCAAAGAACAACTTGAACTAGGATGTTCTTGAACCATGAATTTTTTATATATTCCTTAAAAATTGACATATGTCTAAAATATCGTTTGCGGATGAAGGTTGCTTTCAGTTTCGGATCAGAAAAAGATGAAAAATAAATCCCTTTTGAGAAACAAATTTTGGAGAATTTTCGAAGTAGCACCCGCGGTGTGTCGAGAACATTCTCCAAAATTTGGGCTCAAAAGGGGTTTATTTTTCGTTTTTCTCGGATCCGAAACTGAGTTATTAGGCTTGTTGTCAGCTTTAGCTGCAGTTTGTTTATTGTTGCTATCACTTTTTTGGATGACACAAATAGGTGGGAAGATTAATTTTGATTCTATCGTAATTAATACGGCATCAATCTCTAAAGAAAAGTTAATACTATATGATTTTCAACTCAATGTAGCATTTTCAATAATTTCGATTTATTTAATAGGGCATTTTGCCATGTGGATGGGATACTCATTGATTTTATTTCAAGAAAATAAATTGTTTGCATTAATTTTAATCATAATCGGAGCTCTATCGACTGTTACCGATTTTGCTGAATATTCAATACGCATTGCAATTATTGAGCTAATTAAAAATAATGTTTTAGATAATTATGGATTATTTGGATTTTGGTTGATAGTTAGACAATTAAGCATATGGTTTATCTTTTTGGGAAGTGTAATAATTTCTGTGACTTTGTTTAACAAAGCATTTGGAAAATTTATATTCTTACTTGCATTAATAGGATTAATTACAATACCATTTATGTACATTATGGGTTTATCTAAAATCTGGTATATATGGCTTATAATTTGGCATTTTGCAGCTAGTATCATTTTGTGGAAGACAAAAATATTTAACTCTGATTTTAAATTACGTTCACAACAGATATAATCAGTATTCATTAAAGTTATTAGAGAAATCTTTTAACCTCAGTTTCAAAGACCTTCCATGGCCAAGTCTAAAGGTTTGTAAGCTTTATCAGACTCGATGTATGTAAAAATTTGCCCTGTTTGGATATCAAAAAACCATAAATGAATGATCAGTTCCTGATCTTTCATTTTCTGCACAATCCACGGAAATGTCATGCAATTTTGATAGGATTGTTGAAGGGCTATTTTCGCATAATCGTCCACATTTTGAAAATTTTTATTTTCCGTTTTAACAACTGATACCCAATTTGTAATAAAATCATTTTGAATTAAGTCATCACTCTTTAATAAAGCTTGCACACCACTACACTGGCTATGCCCCAATAAAATTAAATGCTTAACTTTCAAAAAGCAAATTCCAAACTCTAAAGCCGCACTCGTTCCATGATGCGCCTCATCTTTTTCATAAGGAGGAACAATGTTGGCGACATTTCGCACCACAAATAAATCCCCTGGATCACATTGCAATATCAGCGCTGGATCCACCCTCGAATCACAACAGGCTACGACCATTATCTTTGGTTGTTGCCCATGGCGCGAAAGATAATCCATTATCGATTTGTCTCCTTGAGCATATTTTTTCCTAAATAATTTGTATCCTTTTAAAATCTTTTTGAAGCTCTCTTCCATATTCACCCAATGTTATAAGAAAATTCATCCCTAATTGGCAATTTTTTAAATTTTCAATCTTGTACGGATAAGAAAAAAACCCGAACTGAGGTATATTTCTACAACCCTGTCTTTTTGGAGATTCTCTCTTCTTGAACGGTGAAATTAATAGTTTCTATAAACAAAATATAATATGTTTAGTTATTCTATAATTTAAAATATTGACAAATAATATTTATAAAAATAACGTGCAATTAAGTGAGCTATAAGATCCAAACAAATTCTACAACCTTCATTTTGAATAAGAATTTCACGATATTGAAACCAATCTAATCTTCAGACCTTTTATTAATGAAATTATTAAAAAACATTAAATCCTTTTTACCCATTCTTAAAATGAGCTATTTGGGTATGATTTTCGCTACAGGCATTCCACTTATTTATCCGAATGACGAAGCTTTCAAAGATTGTTTCTCTCCAGATTATAATTTTATTTGTACCGATCCTGATAATTTTTTCCAAAGAATGGGAATCGATATTAAAAAAAATATCGTCCAATTTAAACAACTTCATAAGATCGACAACACAAAACAAGGGTGTCATAAAGGCAGTTTTTACGTTGACAAAGAAAGCACTGAATATTTTGTAAAAAAATGCCAAATATTAAACGAATTTTTAGGATCCAAACTAATTAATCTCTTTTTAGATAAGAATACCGCCATAGTTAAAGTAGTTGAAGATCAAAAAAGCACAACGGCTTCCTTGAAAATCCCAAACTTTATACGCCAAAAAGAATTAAAAGATCTTTCAATTAAAATAAAAAAAAGCAACGTTATTGATACAGCACGTCTTACTGTGGCTATGGACTTTATAGCGCTTACCGACCGAAGCAAAAGAAACATGGGATTTATCACATCCTTGCCTAATATTCTCCGCTCAGCGCGAGTAGATTATGATGATAGTTTCCATTTTGGAAAAAAGCGTTGGAAAGGTGAAGGTATAAATTCTGATCATCTCAATTTAAACCTTTTGAAAGCATCTATCAAAAAATTCCCCAAAGACGAAATAATTGATGCTATCAAAAATATTATCACAGTTTCAGATAAAGATCTCATGATGACTGTCCTTGAATGTTGGATTACACTACAACATGTCGGTCTCGATCTTCCAATAGAAACAGGCTTCCTTTTTGGAAAACAAATTATTGAACGAAAAAATGCCTTTCATGAAGTCTTGAATGAGCTCATCTCCAGCCCATCCGAATCTAAAAAATCTCAGTCTAGTAACAATAAATCCGTAAATAATGAAATTCCCAAAGAGGCACCTAAACCTAATAAAGTAAAGCCTGCCAAACCAGCTAAAATAAAGAAAATTGCTCCCATTTCTCCTATAGACTCTCCTAAAAAGAAATCTGAAAAGAACATCCCAAAGTCAGCATAAATTCCACTCAGAGAGCTAATGTGTGTTGATCAGAACTAGCTATTTAAAAGAAAATTAAAAGATGAGTAGCTTATATAGAACCTATCGGCACGGATGATTTTAGGCATGTAGACTGCAACAATTTATTTGTAATCATTGTTTCGAGAAAAACTGTTGGTGATAGAGGAGGGGATTCGGCGAGGGCTTGGTGGTAAATTACCGTGGATGGGGTTAGAGCTGGAAGAGTATTGGCTTCTATGATGATAGTCGTTGAGCTTAATATATTGAAAAAAATGTCGATGCGGGCGTAGTTAGTTATTCCTAAGGTTTGTGCTGCGAGCTCGATGGATTTTTTTATTTGAATTACTTGAGGTAGAGGAATAATGGTAGGAGGTGGAGGAGTAAGATTGATGCCAGTGCCGCCTTGGAATTTTTCTTCTAGCGATAAAATAGTATTTGAGGCGATTGTGATGCTGGGTTGGAGGGAATGATATTGCCCATTTTTTTCTAGAACGCATACTGTGAGTTCTAGCCATCCGGTTTTTGGGGTATAGTGAATAGTATTGTTTTCAATGGAGATGGAGTCGGTTTGGATGTAAGGTTCGAAGATAAAAGAAGCATTTGGGGCTAGGGAAAGTTCTATAATTTCGGATTGATTGTCGAAGGTATTGGGAGGGATGGTGGAGGATTTCTCTGCGATGAAGTGAATATAAGTTGATAAATCGATAGAAGATGAAAGTTTGACGATGCCAGTGGAACAACCGTCGGACCTTGGTTTGATGATAAGGATTTGGGATTGAAGGTCGGAGGTTAATTGATCCCAGAATAGATGGATTGACTTTATTTTAAGGAGTTCTTGAGTGGAGATTGTGTTTTTAGGAAGGGAAAAAATAGATGGATTGTTTAGAGCGTTGATGGCTAAACCGGTTTGGAATTTGTCCATGCAAAGAGCCGAAGAGAGTGGAGAGGAACCATTGTAGGGAATATTATGATTTTCGAGAAGTTGCTGGAGAGTACCGTCTTCGCCGATGTCACCATGAAGGCCCAGAAAGACGAAGGCGTTTTCTAATTTTGCTAGGTGGAGAAATTCTTCTAGAGTATATTTTTTAGGGGAGTTATGAGGAGGGAGATCTTGAGGGTGGTATGTATTGCGTTGGAGGGAGATGAGTTGATGTTGAATGGAGTTCGTATTGAGGCAGTTATGATAAATTTCTTCAACGGTATGGTTGAGGGCATAAGAGTAGGGTAGGGCCCAGATGTTTTTATCTTTATCGAGAAAGAAAGGGAAGGAAGTGTATTTTTGGGATTGGCGGAGCTTATGCCAGACGTTAGTGCCTGTCATTAAGGAGACTTGGCGTTCGGCGGTATTGTTGCCGAAGAGAACGAAAACGGGCATGTTATTGGAATGAATAGGAGCGGAGGAGTGAGGAGGGGAAATATTATAGCGTTGGCAAGCATTGTGAAGGATATTGAGAAGTATTTGTTTATGGGACATACCGCATAGCGCTGCTTGTCGGAAGAGGAAGCTATTTTGTTCCATGCCACTAATGGGGTTAAGATCGGAGAAGATGAGAGTGCCATCATCGAGTAGCCAACCATCGAGTCTGGCAAAGTCACGCATTTGGAAGAGCTTAAAGATTGCTTCGGCTTGTGCTTGAATTTTTTGAATAATTTCCAAACTAAATCGGGGAGGAGTATGATAGAAGGTATTTGCCGTAGGGAGGTATTTTCTACGGTAGTTAAAAATTTGATTATTTTCGTAGGATATTTCTATTTCTGTAGGAATGAGTGCCACTGGGGAACCGCCAGGATTTTGGAGCAGGACAACGGTAAATTCTTTGCCATTACAGAAGGGTTCCAAGAGCATAGGGCCTGAGTGTTCAGATGCTTTTTGGTTTGCTTCTTCTGCAGAAGTGACTACCGAGACTCCGATTGAAGATCCGCCAGCAATGGGTTTAATGACGGCTTTACTGAGTGAATGGGCATCAAAAAAGGATTTAATAGAATTGAAATCTTCTATTACAATGGAAGGAATTGTAGCATAGTTATTATTTTTTAGGATAGCAGCGGCTAGATTTTTATTAAACATGTTTTTGCAGGTGATACTGGAATGGCCTACAAAGGGGATGTTTATTTCTTCTAGAAGCGAAATAAGTTCTCCATCTTCACCAAATGCTCCATGTATTGCGGGAAAGGTGAGGTTCACTGATTGGAGTGTATGGATCAACTCTTCTTTCGAAAGCTTTTGCGCTGTTTGGTGAAGTTTGAAATCAAAGTCAAAAGGTGTATTTGAATAGAGTTGTGCGCACGAAAGTTTGTAAAAATTTTTTTCTAAATCGACGTAGATAGGATGAATAGTAATGTTTGGACCATTTAGATGATCCATTAGAGAACGGGCAGAAT
>Ga0206799_1158_pt1 | contig 10253 bp, 14 predicted proteins | sample Alteio_BWOrgCont_67_FD_152900 | JGI IMG/M metagenome (GOLD analysis project Ga0206799, IMG submission 152900) | Enriched cells from forest soil in Barre Woods Harvard Forest LTER site, Petersham, Massachusetts, United States -... | ecosystem: Environmental > Terrestrial > Soil > Temperate forest >...
ATGAGAATTTTGAACTATCTATAGACTGGAATATAGCCGAGGAAGGCAATAGCGGCATCATGTTCCTGGTGCATGAGGATAAAGCATACGATAACACTTATGTTACCGGGCCCGAGTATCAACTGCTTGACGATAAAAAAGCTGAAGATAACAAGCAAGCCAACCATCTTGCCGGGTCGCTATATGACATTATTGCGCCCACAAAACCTTCAGAAAACCCAGCCGGTCAATGGAACCATACAGTGATACGCCTTAAAGACGGCGAACTTACTTTTTGGCTCAACGGCGTGCAGGTAGTAAAGACACACCTTTGGGATGCTAATTGGACAGACCTGGTTTCGAAAAGCAAATTTAAAAACTGGAAAGGATTTGCCGCATTCCACAAAGGACATATCTCATTGCAGGACCATGGTTATCACATCTCTTTCCGCAATGTCAAAATACGCGAACTATAATATATTTGAGGTGGTATACAGTTAAATTATTTGTAACAATAGAGCACCCTAAACGTATAAATGTCTTTAGTGCATGTTAATAATTTTTGTCAATTGAAAAAGTTTTTACTCGTTTTGTTTATAGCTGCAGTCGGTTTTATGGGCTGCCAAAAGGATGTAAGTACAATTGTGAAAATCACTCCGGCCGATCTGGTAACTATTAATGGCGAACTCAAGGGCATGTGGTTATTTCCGGTTGAGACTCAGAATGTTGTAGATATTAACGGCAAGCCACTCACAACCGTGCAATATACCGCTGCGCCGGCCATGCAGTTTGATGGCAGCTCAAATGTGAAAATTATTCAGAACGTCAATACTACCATTAACGGCACTTATACACTTTCGACCAGTAACGGGTATATTTACCTGGATGTGGTCTACCCAGATGTCACCGATATCATGTACCAGGTTGTATTTGTTAATTCGCAAACATTGAAACTACTTAGCAGCCAGCCATATGTCTATTATAGTGGCAGTAACCCCCAACCGGCATCAACTGTATCGAACGTTGTGCTGCAGAAACAAAGCTCTGCTGATGTCACCGGGCACATGATAAGGGTTTCAGTTGTCAGCGATACCCTTTATAGCGTGTCGGTATATGTTACGAATACAAAACTCCATACGCCGGCAGACACCGCAATATTACTGGATAGTAAAGCAAATATTACCGGCACTTATACGTACGCGTTCCCTACCCAATCAGGCGATAAGCTTACGCTCGACATTATTGGAGATTACACAAAAACCACCTTCTATGCTTATTATAATGGCATACCGATGGAGGGTAATGTTGGATATCCATTCGATGAAATACAAACCACCACAGGCTGGACAACGCCATAAGACCGCTGCCATCACGCCTAACATTCTAATAAACTATTCAGGTCCCTTCTAAAAAATAATGTAACCTATTGGTATCTGTTCCGTAAAAGCATTTGAGGGAAACTCATCTTTCCGGTTTAGGCTTTAAACTTATTATCAAGGGATTATGAACATAGCTTTACTATTTTTGATTGTCGGCATTATTGTAATTTTTCTCATTGTAAAGTATGAGAAACAAAATAACAAAAAGGGTGAAGACATCCTTCGCGCCAATAAAAATGTCCCGCCGTTGTTTATGTTACGATCAGCCGAACTTAAAGTAAATGCCATTAGATCGGCCCTGAAAAGTTCCGACATGTCTGATGCCTGCGACGATGAGATAGTAAAGGCAAACAAAGAACTTGAAAAGCTGATAGACAGCTATAAAAACCGGGATATTGCATTGGCCGCTTATTACTCCAAATTGGGGGCGCTTCTTATCAAGGTAACTGAATTGAAAAGCGTACCTGCCGAGGTAGAGATATTTTAACAGCCACATTTTCTTAACACCTTTTGCCAAATGATCTTTGGCCTTGTTCATTATTTCACTTTTATTGAGGCATTGACTATTATTGCATAAAAAGAGCGCAATGACTGACGATGGCATCGTAAAACGGTTGAAGATAATAGTGAAGGAGCACGGTGGGCAGCTTGCGTTGGCTAATGCTATCGGGGTCGACCAGGGGTTTATCAGTAAAGTTATCAACCGCAAGCAGGAGGTTAGCTATTACCTCATCCGCAAACTTTGTTTCCAATTGAAGTACTCGCCTGAATGGCTTATCATTGGTACCGGCGAGAAGAAACTTGATAAACCCGATTCAGCCAAATTGATCACCGAAATACAAATGCTGCGCACCGAAGTGGATATACTGCATGCCCGTATGCGCGTCTATGAAATGCAACTGGATGAATTGCGGGGGAGTGAGAAGAAAGCCGCTGGTTAATACTATTTCGCTTTAATCCAAACGTCCTTGTTATTAACCACTGCCTGTGTAACAGTTCCATCGGCAGCTTTCGTGAATTTAACGGTAAACATCTGGGTCTCATTTACAAAATCAAGCTCCGATACGGCTAAAATGTTATTTACATTGCCTCCATGCGTTATCACCAGGTGTCCATCGGCAGCAGTAACCTGCACAATATCATCGGCATCTCCGTCTCCGCCTTTCAATTCATATTTTCCTGCAAACGGCTTAAGCTGTTCAGCTGAAAGGGTTATTGTTTTTTGCAGGGGCACTGTGTAATTGTCGGCAACCCTGTTCCAAAGGTCACGATCAAAGGCCAAAACCTGGGTTATTTCACCGGTTGCACTCCTGGTAAATTTAAGCGGAAATTGATGCTCATCATTGTAAAATTCAAGCTCTGATGTTTGTTTGAAGGAGATTTCCTGGTTATCCCAAAGTTGCTTGAGCACCAGTTGGCCGTCTTTTAGCATGATCTGGAGAAAAACCCGATTATTGTCGGTGAATTGGTATTTGCCCACAAAGGGCTTCAAATCTGCCGGTTGAGGAGCGGTTGTGGTTTGGGCCAATAGTTTAGAGGAATGAAAAAGCTGAACCGAAAGTCCAAGCATTAATATTAATGCAAATGAGTATTTTTTCATGATTGTAAGGTTTGATTTATTACACAAAACGTAATAGCCTGCTGCTTATTGCAGACATGGAAATTTACAATTTTTACCTTAATTATCGCTCACAATTGCCTTCTTCTTTCGCTGTTTGTTTACGCTATGACTACGAAGAAAATTATAGGTAAAACTAAACCCCATATACTGTGTGCTTCGGCTGCTGTTGGTGCCATCAAAAAAGTAATAACCCTGCGTCACTGCTAAAGCCACGTTTTCCGAAATATTAAAATTGATGCTGTTACAGATCTCCGTCATCAGGCCTTGCTTTGCTTTAAATACATATCCGCCCCCCAGGCATAAGCCTTCGGCAAACCTGCCTTTTGAGAAAATATTGATAGTTGGCCTGAACTCAATATATCTTACAGTATCACTGCCTGAACTTAACGTATTCACACGCCCGGTTGCAAGCCCCAAATCAAATATGCCATAAGTGCGCCCAAACTCAACAGCCGGCGAAAATCTTTTCGCAAAGCCACCTTTTGTATTTACAAAAACGTCGGTATTTACTGACAGGTAAAAATAGCGTGGCTCCTGGTTTTCTTTTGAGGTATCTTTTTCAATTACTGTATCCTTCCCTGCCGGTTTGTTTTGGGATTGATGTATCATCGTTTTTGAAATGTTGGGTATTACATTGCTTTGGGCAAATAAACAGGATGTACTTATAACCAGGGCAATTGTAAATAATATCTTCATGGTTTTAGGTTGATATTTTGGATTTTAAGAGAACCTGATAATACACAACCAGGAGCCTCATTTGTTTCAAAGCCGCAAATTCACCAAGACCTTTTTCTTTCAGGAGGAATATACGTTTAAACACATAAATGGCAGTTTTGTCGAATTAAATTCATTTTTTGTAATTGTATTTTGAATTATATTCTATTGAAGTGTATATTTACTGTATGATTGCTGAAACAGAATTAGTACTTGATAAAACCGACCTGCATATCCTGAGGCTTATGCAGGAGAATGCCCGAATAAGCAATGCCGACCTTGCCCGCGAACTGGGTATGGCGCCATCGGGCGTACTGGAGCGTGTAAAAAAATTGGAGCAAAAAGGTGTGATCGTACAATATACTACCCGCATCAATCCAATCGCATTGCAGCAAAAAATGCTTGCTTTTATTTTTATGAAAGCCGCCGACGGTCCCGGATGTAATGATACGGCAAAGCAACTGGCCCAGATACCCGAAGTGCAGGAAGTGCACCACATAGCAGGCGAGGATTGCTACCTGGTTAAAGTGCGTACTTATGATTCATCAACGCTGATGAACCTGATGCGGAGTAAATTCAGCAAAATTCCCAACCTGCTCAGTACGCGTACCACCATAGTACTGGAAACAGTAAAAGAACAACAACAATTGGTAATACCCGAAAATTAATTTGCCATGTCACTATCAACCAACAAATCCGCCCCAACCCTAATGGTCATTGTTGCATTTGCAACGGTTTACCTGGTATGGGGTTCTACCTATTTCTTTATCAGGATGGCTATCCACGGCTTTCCGCCGCTATTAATGGGCGCTATGCGTTTCTTTACGGCCGGTATGCTGATGCTGACCTGGTGCATTATAAAAGGCGAGAAGATATTTATCTGGAAAAGCATCATTACCTCGGCCATAGTAGGAATACTGCTTTTGGGGATTGGTAACGGCATAGTAATATGGGTTGAACAGACGTTGCCAAGTGCTATGGTTGCAATACTGGTTTCGGCAGCCCCAATATGGTTCGTGCTGCTCGATAAACAAAACTGGAGTTCTAACTTCAGGAGCAGACCTACGGTTGCGGGGTTGATCATTGGTTTTGCGGGTGTGATATTGCTTTTTGGTGAACAATTGAACAAGATATTCACCGGAGGGGATGTGGGCGCCAAACTACCGGCTATGTTGCTGCTGATCATTGGGTCAATAGCATGGTCAGGTGGCTCATTATATTCAAAACATCATCCCAGCGAAGGCTCAGCCGGGGTAAATGTAGCCTGGCAAATGATCATTGCGGGACTGGTGTTTTTACCCGGCAGCCTGCTCAACCACGAATTTAATAATCTCCATTTCGGACAAATACCAACTCAATCGTGGCTTGCGTTAATTTACCTTATCCTATTCGGTTCCATAGCTGCGTTTAGCGCCTATGTATGGCTTTTGCAGGTGCGCCCGGCTACACAGGTGAGTACTTATGCTTATGTAAATCCAGTTATTGCTGTGGTTTTGGGTATGATGTTCGCGGGCGAGCATATTTCATTGCTGCAAATAGCCGGTCTTGTAATAATATTGGGCAGTGTATTGCTCATCAATCTGAGTAAATATCGCAAGGAGAAAACGGCAGTTGCCAACGAAGAGCCTGCAAATGAGCAGGAACTATCACTAAAGGAATGTGCCAATTGACCCGGGTAAGATCAATAGGCATTGATTTGTAACAAAAATGTTATAAATAAATTTTCATCTTAGTTAATCCAATTTCTGCGATCTCCGTAGACAGGAGGGATGTTACTGACCCCAACCCCTTTTAGCTTTTCGAGATAATATGAAATTCAGGTCGTTTAGGATACCACTTTGGTTTTTTATTACAGGTGTCTTATGGTCTGTATTTAACAGTTCTGTAATTAGCATTGCCGGCAGATACCTTCCTCATGTCACACCCGGGATACTGCGCAATATAAACGATTTTGCATCTGTTGTTCTGGTTACCTTTCTTTTGTACCTTATGATAAAAGGGCAAAACAAACGTCTCGAGAGCTCGGAAGAGCAATACCGGCACCTGTTTGAGCTGAACCCCAACCCGATGTGGATATACAGGACAACCGACCTGCGCTTTGTAAAAGTAAACCAATCCGCAATAGACTTGTATGGCTACAGTAAAGATGAGTTTTTGGCGATGAATATTATGGGCATCCGCCCCGAAAGCGACCATGAAAGGTTACTGGATTGTTTAAATAGCCTGGCAGAGCACGGAATGAGTAAATCGGGCAACTGGAGGCATTTGAAAAAGAGTGGCGAATTATTGTACGCCTCTATAGTGACTTATGACCTTAGATTCAATAATGAGCCCTGCCGGCTGGTAATGGCAACTAACATTACCGACATAATACTGAAAGAGGAGAAGATAAAAGCACAAAACGTAGCCTTGCATGAGATAGCCTGGTCAAACTCTCATGAGATAAGGCGGTCCCTGTGCTCAGTAATGAGTCTGGCTGCCCTGCTGAAGGATGCTGTCAACGAAAATGAACGCAAGGAATATATACAGCTACTACAGCAATGCACACAGGATTTCGACGAAATTTTAAACAAAAACAACAGGAAGGTTGATTTGCTGAAGGAAAATTAACGGATTGTACAACTCCCCATTTTATTCAACATACTGCCTACTCGTTATATTTTCGATCATATAAGGCTCCAATGGCTTACTGATAAAAGATCTGACAAAAGGATATTGCTCGGCAGCCTCTTTGTCCGTAGGGCGTATGGAAGATGTGAGTACATATACCTTAATATTTTTTTGGATGCTTGAGCATAGTTCTTGCAAACCTTCCAGGAAATCCCACCCGCTAAATATCGGCATATTCAGATCGACAAGGATAACATCAGGCAATTTTTCAGGGTTCGACTTATTTTCTTCAATATAGTCTAATATCAGCGAACCGTAAACAGTGTAGGTAGTGGTATCAAAATAATTGGTCCCACGTAATACATGTTTGATAAGGAAATGATCGATAGGATCATCATCAATTATAACTAGTTTGTTCATAGGTTTGAAATTTATCTGTTGGTTAATAAGTAATTCAAAACTAATAATGCTATTAACCAATGCATTGTTTTAATTAATTGTAAATTACAAAACTGATTTTTTGCGCTAATAGTATAAATACCTGGCGGTTAATTGATCGCAAGGCTTATTTAAAGATAGAGGTAGTCTAATGCGCCGCTTTTTACCTGCTGCCTAATCTCGGCAATTGCCTTAAGCAGGTGATTGTGATAAGTATGATCATCGAAGCTTTGAGGATGTTTTATAGATAAGTGCTCCTCCTGGTCAAGGCACGCCAAAAGGCTTTCTTTCGACCAGGCATTTTGTGCGCATTTGTGGTAGATTTCATTGTATGCGAGGTCGGCGTCATGCATGGCCTGGAAACTTTCGAGCATAAATAACTCTTTGTATTTCTCCAGGTTATACTTGTCTATATCAAGTTCGTTGTGAAGTTTTAAGAAATATTCGGACCCTTTGTGCATGCTTTTGTTTGTCCTTGTTGAAAATGTTGCCATAGATATTATGATTCGGATGTTTAGATGTGCTACAAACATAATATATAATAATCCTTTAAAAAACCCGTGTTTTCACGGTATTTTCAGGTGTTTTCACGGGTATAGCCATTGATGAAACGGAGGGTTTTACATCCTTTTTGATTTTAGAGAAATCAAAACAAGAACTTACGTGAGTGAAAATGAATTATTTATCGGATATTAGTTGTGGACTTTAAGCCCTAATAACATGAACAGGAACCTGGGAATAGCTTTGATCGTAATTGGAGCAATAATGCTTATCTGGTCAGGATTCAGCTATACTAAAAAGGAAAATGTAGTTGACCTGGGCCCTTTACATGTATCTGCCGACGTAAAGCATGATGTAACCTGGCCCAATTACCTGGGGCCGATTTTGCTTATCGGCGGGATCGTAATGATTATTACTTCTAAGCGATCAAGATAGACAGTTAATGAATTTAGCCGACTAATTCACCCTTTTCGCCGAAAAATGAAGCAAGATTTACCGCTTTTGTTTTGACATTGATCCACTTCTAAGCTAAACTTGCACTACAATTCGACACAATCAGCATATTAATGGACCATATTTCGCAAAACAACATTTTACAGGTCGATAACCTGGATATATTTTATGGGAATTTCCAGGCCGTAAAAAATGTCTCATTCTACGTGAAGCAGGGCGAGATATTTGGCTTGCTTGGGCCCAACGGCGCCGGTAAAACCAGCACGCTCAGCGCTATTGAGGGATTGGTAAAACAGCGATCAGGTACTGTTACCGTAGCTGGGTATGACACATTGAAAAACGCGCTACATGCCCGGGCAGCAATGGGTGTGCAACTCCAATCAACCAGCTTTCAGCCCGAGTTAAATGTGTCCGAGATATTACAACTTTATGCCAGCATTTACGGGCTCGACCTTACCCAGGATAAATTGATGGCCCTGCTAAAGGAAATCAACCTGGCTGAAGCCGAAAATAAAAAATTCGGTCAGCTATCAGGCGGGCAGCAGCAAAGGGTTTCGTTGGCGATAACCACTATTCACGACCCAAAGCTTGTATTGCTGGATGAACCAACCTCGGGCCTCGACCCGCAATCGCGCCGGCAATTATGGTCGCGTATTGAGGCTATAAAAGAAAAAGGTAATTCCATAGTTCTCACCACCCATTCGATGGAAGAGGCGGAAGCTGTTTGCGACCGTATCAGCATCATCGATCATGGCCGTATCATCGCTACGGGTACACCGCAATCGCTGATCGATAAGCACCGCAACGACCCTGAAGTGATCGCTGTATCTCGTCGGGGCAAAATAACCCTCGAAGATGTATTTATAGCCCTTACGGGATTAGAAATAAGAGCATAAACCGACAAAGAATCAGAAAATGGAAATCACTATACCCAAAACATCCGATGTAATGAAGGCCTTGCTGAGGGCTGACTATACCACTCTTTGGCGAAACCGGCGAGCGAATATTATGGTGCTTTTTGTGCCTTTAATAATTGTTTTTTCATGGAAAAGCTTTGTGAACCTGGCCGGAGGTGCGTTTGTGCTATCCAATGCCATCACGTTGGGCTTAGTTGCTATCGGGCTGATGGGTTATACCAATTCCATCGCCCGCGATAGGGATAAGGGCGTATTCCAACGACTTCGCGTATCACCTTTACCACTGTGGACCATCATGGTTAGCAGGCTTTTAGTGCAATTGACGCTAATTATAATACTTACACTAATCGTATTCATTTCAGGGTACAGCATGGATAATATCCATATGTCGGTTGGCGGATATGCAGCTGCATTAGCTGTTTCCATAGTTGGCGGTGCAGTATACCTTAGCCTGGGACAAGCCATCGTCGGCCGCATTCAAAATCCTGAGACAGTTAATTCCACTGCCAGGCTGATCTATTTCGCTTTTATTATGGTAGGGATGCTTGGCGAAATAGTAATTGTTACAAATCCGGAGCTTAAATGGGTAAAAGATATTGTGACCTGGACACCCTACGGCACCGTGAAAGATATTTTAGCCGGAGGACTTGAACCTTCCAAATGGAATATGCATACTACTGATTCTTTATTGCTGACCATCGGCTACACCATTGTATTCGCCACTTTAGGCATCAAATGGTTCAAGTGGAGCACTAAATAAAGTCCCAAGTCTGAAGTCTTAAGTCAAAAGGCTTTCCGCTTTTCGACTTAAGACTTAGAACTTCAGACTTTTAGACTTAAGCCTTCGCACCTGCCCAATTAGAATTGGTGGTGTACGCCCTGACCAATACCAAAAGCTCGATCAGTGCAAAAGCAACATGGTAATATCCAAACTGAACAGGAACGCCTGATTTTAAACATAGCACATATACTGCACCTGCGATATTAATTACCAAAACTGAAAGCCCAATTTTGGTCGCAAGCGTTTTGGCAGATAAGTCGTCCCGTGTATACAGGTGTTTATCCGGGATCTGGATAAGAAATTGCACAACAAAAAGGGTTAGTACCATCAGGTGCACAGCTCCCTTATCAGTGTTATAGGCCATGCTTTCGCCGATAATAGGCAGAAAACTGAAAAAGCAGAATCCGCTGAGAAAAGACCTTCGGTTTAATGTTATTGCGCCATAAAGTGATAATAACACAAGTGCAGCGCCAGCGACCGTGAAAATTAGATTGACTGTTGAGTTCATAATAATTGTGGGTTTTAGGATTAATAAATGGTTTACTAAATAAATGTAAAACATTAATCCCGAAAAAATACAATTATTCTGAACCTCAATGGTTTAGACATGGGTTTGGCAAGATATCAGACTTCCAACCTCAAAAAATCACTCCACATGTATCGTCAGCGGCTGAAATTGTGGTTGCATCCGTTTAATGGACTCGGCCATGCGCTTGATGAACATATAGTTGGTTGCACCGCCAATAGCGCCACCAATAATAGGTATCAGCCTGGTTGCTGTTTTTGTACCTATTCGCAACAGTATTCTTTCCGACCCTCTTTCCAGTATGTTTTTGGTGATGGCTATGCCTGCTTCAACC
>Ga0206799_1154_pt1 | contig 10177 bp, 10 predicted proteins | sample Alteio_BWOrgCont_67_FD_152900 | JGI IMG/M metagenome (GOLD analysis project Ga0206799, IMG submission 152900) | Enriched cells from forest soil in Barre Woods Harvard Forest LTER site, Petersham, Massachusetts, United States -... | ecosystem: Environmental > Terrestrial > Soil > Temperate forest >...
AAATGATGTTCTTTCACTGCCCGTTCTAATTCATCAGCCGCGGCAAGTGGAGCTGTCATCGGTAAATTAGCAAAAGCCGTAAACCGATTCTCAAAACCCGAAATCCTCTGTGCAATCAAATCATTATATTGCATTGCAAAAGCCGGCCCGTCCTGTGGTTTTAAAAGGTTCGCGCCTGAACTATCCACAGAAAGTACCTGCACCGTAATACCATTATCATCCATTGATTTTAAACGTTCGCCAGTTATATCGGCCAGTTTTGGAGCTATGCGCTGCATAACGGCTGATTGACCAAAACCGCCCAAAGCCTCTTTGGGTATTTTGTTGGCCATCTCCGGAAAGGAAATGTGTTCTTCAAGTGTAACTATTCGCATGTTAAATTGGTAGATAAAATGTCTGTCACATACTATGAATGTTCACAATATGCTAGTACAAAGAAATATAATCCGCTTATAAATCACAATGCACAATTGGTGGCAGTAATAGGACTATTCATGGCTTAACTGTGGCCTAAACTGTATAATTTAAGTCCTTTGAGACAGTTATTATTAATGCTAATTTTGAATATGCCCAGGAAAAAGATCGTGATTGTAGTATTATCCCGTAATCAGTTAATGGACTTTGCCGGGCCGGTGGATGTTTTCACACATGCCAATAACCTGCGGGGCTGCTATGATATAAAGCTCGTTTCGCCTACTGATAGCCTGACCGAGTTTTATGGGGGTATTGATACCTTATTGTTAACTGGAAATGCTGACGAGCCAGGCAATGACCTTTTCTTTTCATGGCTGAGAGGAGAACATGGCAACATCCGAAGGATTGGTTTCGTAGGCGTTGGTTCTGCTATTCTGGAAAAAACAGGATTGCCTCTCGATCGAAATTTCTTTCATACAAGGGACGGACAAGTTTATACATCTGGTGGGGTGTCTTCCGGGATTGATCTCGCTTTGGCTATGGTAGAGGAAGACTGCGGCAAAAGTGTTGCATCTCACATAGCCAGTAAACTCATATTTTTTTATTTGAGCAGGCAGGTTTACCAAATCCAGTTCGGGAATCTGGTTGATAGTTCACCTTTAGCCGAACAATTAAAGGGTTGGCTAGCAGGACGCCTGAATGAGCCTTTACCGGTTACCCTGTTAGCGGAAAAAATGAATATGAGCCCCCGAAACTTCACCCGTGTATTTACCCGGCAAACAAGCCTTTCACCCGCGAAATTTATTGAAAAACTCCGCGTTGATGAAGCTTGTAATTTGCTGGTGAAAACTGATGAAACGCTTGAAGAAATTGCTTTGCGCTGCGGAATGGGGGGACTGGTATCTATGAGGCGGCTATTTTTAAGGCACCTGATGGTTACACCATCAGAATACAGAAGACTTTTAAAACTACATAAATATGAAAATAGCTATTAATGGCTTTGGCCGCATCGGGCGTATGACGCTTAGGGCCTTACAAAATAAACCGAATATAGAGGTTGTTGCGATAAACGATCTTACAGATTTACAAACCCTCATCCACCTGTTGAAATATGATAGCGCGCACGGCCGCTTCCCGGGCATAGTTGAAGAGGAGGGTGGTTCGATGCTGGTTAACGGAAAGAAAATTCTTTTATTGAGCGAAAAGGATCCTAAAAATCTGCCATGGGGAGATTTGGGCATTGATGTAGTGATTGAATCAACCGGTCGTTTTACAGATAAATCCGCCGCGCAGGCGCATATTGATGCTGGCGCTAAAAAAGTATTGATCACCGCTCCGGCAACAGGTGGGATAAAAACAATTGTACATGGTGTCAACAATCATTTAATCGGCGGCGACCAAATTTATTCAACAGCTTCTTGCACCACGGGAAGTATAGCCCCGGTTTTGTATATATTAGATAAAGAGTTTGGAATTGAATCTGGTTTTATGGCAACTGTACACGCTTTTACAGCAGATCAGCATTTACAGGATGCACCACATAAAGACCTCCGGAGGGCGCGTTCTGCGCCTCATTCTATCATTCCAACCACCACCGGCGCGGCCAAAGCGATAGGGGATGTGTTACCCGAGTTGAAAGGTAAACTGGACGGCTTTTCATACCGCGTCCCGGTAATTGACGGATCAATTGTTGATTTATCAATCAACCTTAAAAAAGAGGTTTCGGCTAAAGACCTGAATACCATATTAAAGCACTACGCAGATCATTCGTTGAAAGGCATCTTAGAATATACCGAAGAACAATTCGTATCGGCTGACATACTTGGCAATACCCATAGCTCCATAGTAGATGGCAATCTCACAAAGTCAATCGGGAAACTGGTTAAGGTGGTTGCCTGGTATGATAATGAAGTAGGTATTTCCAATAGGATCGCCGAATTGGTTTCGGAACTTTAAATCCGGCTTTTATTTTTAACTCCCGCAGGGTTTCTCTAAGAGGATCCTGCGGGAGTTTATATTTTCTCATGCCCGTTATAAACGAGCGCAAATTATATTTGAAATAGATTTATTTCTTCAATCCACCCAATACACATTCTATTAGTAATTTATTAGCAGGTGATTGCGTATTGTAATTGCCAGCGGTTACAACAGCTACCATGTTTTGGTCGGGCCAAATAAAAATACGCTGACCACCGTTACCTTTAGCCGCGATGCCTCTGTATTTTACGCCATTAGGCGCGGTTAAATCCTCACACCACCATAGGTAACCGTAATTTATTCCATCAACCACACTCTGTTTACTTAATGATTGTGCTACATAATCCTTTGGTACTACTTGTTTGCCGTTCCACACGCCGCCATTTAAGTACAACAGTCCAAATTTAGCCATATCGCGGGGGGTAAGGCATACCTGACCGTAGTCATCTTGATGGCTTTTGTTGGGGGCATAGTTCCATATAAAATCAGTAATACCTAACTCATTAAAAAGATTCTGCTGGGCAAAATCATGCAACGGTTGGTGCGACACATTTTCAACGATCTTATCCAGTAATTGTATGTTTCCCGAGCAGTACGAAGCAGCTTCGCCGGGGTTACCGGCCATTGGTAAGTCGAGTATAAACTTAATCCAGTCATCAGTAGGGTACATCTTACTTTCGTTTCCCGGCGACTTTGGGTCATAATCATAGCAAGCAAAACCCGACTGCTGGGTAAGTAAATTTTTTATGGTGATCTTATTTTTTCTTGGGTCGGGATTTCCCGGGTGATATTCCGGCAAATAAGTAAGCATAGGTGTATTCAGGTTTTTAATAAGCCCTTTATTTATGGCGATACCTACCAATGCCGAGGAAAAACTTTTAGTGGCCGATCTGAGCTGCTGTAGCGTTTCAGCATCATACTCATAAAAGTATTCCTCTAAAATCAATTTATCATCCTTAATAATCAATATGCTATGAATACCGGGGTAGGTATGGTCAACAATTCGGTTCATCAATGTTCGTATAATCGCGGTATCTAAACCTGAATTAACTAAAGATCCCGTTTTTAATCCGTCGTCTTTTTGTTTCGGTACCGTGTATTGGTAAACAAATTTCTCCCCGTTGAGCTGCCTTGCATACCACATTTTATCAGAGAATGTCACTTTCGGAGTGATCAGTTTATAAACAGTATCCGGTTTCTCATTTTGTTGCTTATAGCCAATAATATTGCCACCATCCCTAATAAACTGAACCTGGGTATTTCCTCCATTTAAAAAAACATCCTTACTGTAAGGCCTTAGTTTATACATCGAAGTGCCAATTATCGCATATAGCATGGTATCAATAGGCGATGCCGCTATTTGCAAAGTTTTATGATTTTCGTATTGATATATACCCTGATAGGTTTTAAGCTCAGCATAGGAAACCTTATAAGTTGTTTGAGCAAAACTGTTTGTAATAGAGGATAGTCCAAAAGCAATTAATAAAAGATGATAAACTTTCATTGGTAATATGATGGTTACTAGAGTTTATAACTAACTCAAATATAGGTGTTTTAACAGGATTGTTTGATACTTACTTGCGCTCATTTATAATGCGCATTAGCCCACCATTCGATAATAATCATCAGTATTTCAAAACATTATATGGTTTTACTGTTATATAACTGTCACTCCTTAACATAATAAATTACACCCTTTCGCAGTCATCCTAAACATAAACTAGTTTGCCATCACATTTTAGCCCAACCTTTCATATGTCATATTCCCATAAAACAAAAAAAGGTACCCTGCACCAGGAAGAAGCCAGTAGTGCCGCTGAATTAATCATCGTTAATAAAGAGCTGCTATTTCAAAACCAGGAGAAAGAGGCGCGCGCAGCTGAATTGGTGATTGCTAATAATGAACTTTTATTTCAAAACAAGGAGAAGGAAAACAGGGTTATTGAACTCGCCTTTCAGAATAGTGAAAAAGAAAAACGTGCCGCGGAATTAATTGTAGCCAATATTGAGCTTGCATTTCAAAATGAAGAAAAGGAAAAACGCGCAGCGGAATTAATAATACTTAACCAGGAACTTACTTACCAGAATGAAGTAAAAGATAAATTTGCTTTAGAATTAAAGCAAGCTTACAAGAAAATAAGAAAAGCAGATGAGTATTTAAAAGAACATAAAAAAAGCCTTGAACAAATGATGTTTATGACCTCTCATCGGGTAAGAAAACCTGTAGCTAACATTATTGGTTTAACCGGTATTATCGGCGATTTTATAAATTCGCCGACTCAGTTAAAAAGACTAATAAATTATATTAAGCTGTCTGCTACGTCTTTGGATATGTTTGTAACTGAATTTACCTCGTTTATAGGCGAACTCGAAAAAAAAGGAATAGCCGCGAGTGATTTTACTACCCAATCTATTACTGATGATCGGGACGTCAATCAACGTATCGCTTAGCCTTTAGGCGATTTTCCTTGCGCCACTTTCTTATTCCGCCGCGCAGTTCTTACTATCCACATAATGCTCAATTATATCCTGCGGTATAGCCATTCCTTTGCCGGTAGTCATGTTTATCATCACAAAATCAAACCAGCCGTCGCAACTAATCTTGCCGGTGGCTTTGCTTAGAATCTCAAAATGCACCCTGCACTTTTTCTCGTTGATGCTATCAATACGGGTTCGCACCAAAAAATAATCGCTCATTTTTAGGGCGCGCTTGTAGTCCATATAAACTGTGCTTACCAGCCAGCCCATACCTCGTGCCATAAACTTCTCCATACCCAGGCCGTAGCAGCGCTCCATCTGATCATATCGCGCAGCCAATACATAATCAAAGTATTTACTGTTGTGCACATGGTTAAACATGTCAATATCATCGGGGCGTACGCGGAGTTCGGTTTCGTAGGTTTTATACATGGCGGTGATTCAAAAATGAAAATTAAAAAAGTATCGGCTATCTATATATTAATATAATGCAAAACTAATATTATTGTTTACTCAATTTGTGACTATAACAAACTGCAAATCACTTTTGAATTTTGATTTTTTACTTTTGAATTAAATCCCTATCTTTGCGCCACAATTAACAAAAATTATTAACGCTTTAGTATTATTCACGTAATGTATTTAAGTAAAGAATGGAAATCTGAGATTTTCGAAAAACACGGTAAATCTGCTACCGACACAGGCTCTGCCGAAGGACAGGTTGCTTTATTTACCACCCGTATCGCTCACTTAACCGGGCACTTAAAGAAAAACAAACACGATTTTTCAACCCAGTTGTCTCTTCAAAAATTAGTAGGTAAACGCCGCGCTTTGTTGGCTTACCTCTACAAAAAAGATATAGCCAGGTACCGTGCTATCATTAAAGCCTTAGCGCTTAGGGATATCATTAAGTAATATCTGCAAGTTTTAAATAAAAAGCCGTCTCAAATTAAGGAGATGGCTTTTTTACTTTAACCACCATAATTTACTCCCGCTAAAGTCAGCAATAGTTATAATACCCTTCTATACCGCGCAGGTACAATTATCAACTGAAAAACAATATATTTACACACAAATAAAATCGATGCGCCCTAAAGATGAAAGCGCATCACAACACAAAAAAGATGAATGTAATTAAAAAAGTAATCGATTTAGGTGACGGCCGCACCATCGAGATCGAAACAGGAAAACTGGCCAAACAAGCTGATGGATCAGTAGTAATAAAAATGGGTGATACCATGTTATTAGCTACCGTGGTTTCATCTCCCGATGCAAAAGAAGGCGTTGATTTTTTACCGCTTTCTGTTGATTATCAAGAAAAATACGCTGCTACCGGTCGTATACCAGGTGGTTTTTTACGCCGCGAGGCTCGTTTATCAGACTATGAGGTATTGATCTCTCGTTTGGTTGACCGCGCATTGCGCCCAATGTTCCCTGAAGATTATCATGCTGATACACAAGTAATGATAACTTTAATTTCAGCTGATAAAGATATCATGCCTGATTGTTTAGCTGGTTTAGCTGCATCAGCGGCATTATCAGTTTCTGATATTCCTTTCAATGGCCCTATATCTGAGGTTCGCGTAGCTAAAGTTGATGGTAAATTAGTTATCAACCCAACTTTAAACCAATTGCAAACTGCAACATTAGAGTTTATTGTTGCTGGTAGTGAGCATGATATTAACATGGTTGAAGGGGAAAGTGCTGAAATACAAGAAGCTGAACTAGTTGAAGCTATTAAATTTGCACACGAAGCTATTAAAGTACAATGTTTTGTACAAAAGCAATTAACAATTGAAGTTGGCAAAACCGAAAAACGTGTATACAGTCATGAGCACAGTAATGATGAGTTAGAAAAAGCCATCTACGCTGCTACTTATGATAAAGTATATGCTATCGCTGCTGAAGCTTCAGGTAAAGACGAGCGTGGCGCTAAATTTAAAGCAGTACGTGACGAATACATCGCTACTTTAGGCGAGATTGATGATGTTACTAAATTCTTAGCTAAGAAATACTATCACGATGTGGAGTATGATGCTATACGTAACCTGGTATTAGATGAAGGCAAACGTTTAGACGGCCGTACAACTACCCAGATCCGCCCTATATGGAGCGAAGTTGGTTATTTACCATCTGCACACGGTTCAGCAGTATTTACCCGTGGCGAAACTCAATCATTAACTACTGTTACCTTAGGTGCTAAGGATGATGAGCAAATGATTGATGGCGCATTTATTAACGGTTACCAAAAATTCTTATTACACTACAATTTCCCAGGTTTCTCAACCGGTGAAGTTCGCCCTAACAGGGGAGCAGGTCGCCGCGAGATCGGTCACGGCAACTTAGCTATGCGTTCATTAAAACGTGTACTACCTGCTGAGGACGCAAACCCATACACTATCCGTATAGTATCTGATATATTAGAATCAAACGGTTCATCATCAATGGCTACGGTTTGTGCCGGTACATTGGCTTTGATGGATGCAGGTATCAAAATTACCAACCCGGTATCAGGTATCGCTATGGGATTGATCACTAACGAAATGGGTACTAAATATGCTATCCTTTCTGATATTCTGGGTGATGAAGATCACTTAGGTGATATGGACTTTAAAGTAACAGGTACTAAAAACGGTATTGTTGCTGTTCAAATGGACTTGAAAATAAACGGTTTATCATACGAAGTATTAACTAACGCTTTAAACCAGGCTAAAGAAGGTCGTTTACACATCCTTGGCGAAATGGCTAAAACCATTACTGAGCCACGTGAAGATTACAAACCACATGCACCACGTATCATTACCATCCGTATTGATAAAGAGTACATTGGCGCGGTAATAGGCCCGGGAGGAAAGATCATACAGGAGATGCAACGCGAAACTGGTGCTACTATCTCTATCGAGGAAGTTGGCAACCAGGGTGTAGTTCAAATATTTGCTGATAACAAAGAAGCAATTGACAAAGCTGTTACCCGTATCAAAAACATCGCTTCGAAACCCGAGGTTGGTGAAATATACGAAGGTAAAGTAAAATCAATTATGCCATTTGGTGCATTTGTTGAAATTATGCCAGGTAAAGATGGTTTATTGCATATCTCTGAAATTGATCACCGCCGCATCGAAACTATGGATGGAATATTCCAAATAGGTGATGAGGTTCGTGTTAAATTGCTTGATGTAGATAAACAAGGCAAATTGAAGCTTTCGCGCAAAGCATTATTGCCTAAACCAGAATCTGCAAATCAATAATTTGATTAAAAATAAGATTGTAAAGCCCTCCAAAAGAGGGCTTTACTTTTTAGATTAAAATATTTTTAATTTTTTAAAACAAATATGTTTTTTTGGTCTTTATAAATGTTAACACGAGTTAAATCCATTTGATAAATGATAAAAACCGGCTCTTTATAGAATAATGACATCTACTACTAATGATCCTTTAGATTTTCTCGATAATAATAGCGGTGGGATACAGTCGGGACCTCAGACCGATCTTATTCAGCATTTATTGTACGAGATCATCCGGGTTAAAGAATTAATAAAATATTACGACTCCATTCCCAATGGTGGCGGGCAGCTCGGCTCTTCTATCTTGAACGAACTGGTAACCGAAGCGTATAGTTCATTAGTAAATTATGATGTTATCCTCATGAAAAAATACTACGACCTTCTTTTGAATTGTGATTAAGTATTCACGAATGTTTCTCCGGATTTCTAGGAATTAATCAAACAGAAATTTACCTTTGGCCAAAACACACGTATAATTATCACTAAGTTTAACTAATCTCTAACCACCACTCTCTAATTAATTATGAGTCATCTAGTAGCCCCATCAATTTTAGCAGCGGATTTTGCTAATCTGCAGCGTGATGTTGAAATGCTTAACCAAAGCGAAGGCGACTGGATGCATGTAGATGTGATGGATGGTAGGTTTGTGCCGAATATTTCTTTTGGGTTCCCGGTTCTTAAAGCGGTAAAAAAGTACTCCAAAAAGTTTCTGGATGTGCATTTGATGATTGTAGAGCCTGATAAATACATAAAAGAATTTGTTGAAGCTGGTGCAGATAGTATAACAGTTCACTTTGAGGCTTGCCCAAATTTGCATCGCACTGTTCAGTTTATAAAAGAATTGGGTTGTAAAGCCAGTGTGGCTATAAACCCGCATACTACCGTCGCTTCTCTGGAAGATATTATCCTTGATCTGGATATGGTGCTCATCATGTCGGTAAATCCGGGGTTTGGCGGCCAAAAATTCATCCAGAATACATACAAAAAACTAAACGATATTAAGGCTTTAAAACGCCGCTATAACACCGAATTATTAATTGAGGTTGATGGCGGGGTTGATATAAATAATGCGGCTAAGCTGGTTGAAGCGGGTGCCAACGTCCTGGTGGCGGGCAGCTCTGTATTTTCATCCCCAGATCCGCTTGCGGCTATCGCAGCTTTAAAACAAGCACAGTAGCAATTCAGGTATAACCGATACCATTTCATTACATAACTACCTCCCGTTTAAAATCTGACTTATCAGGTTATTGTATTTTTTTTGAAAAAAAAGCAAATAAACTCTATATATTTTGTCGAATTAATTAACTTCGGCGCGGCTAAGTAGCAATTTAATAATTGCGTGTTTAGCTATAAATCCTAATAACATGAAACATAATTTTGGTGCCGGACCAGGCATTTTACCTCACGAAGTCTTAAAACAGGCTGCTGCCGGCGTAATTGATTTTAACGGAACAGGACTTTCCATACTGGAAATTTCGCACCATGCCCCGGAGTTTGAGGCGGTTTTAAACGAGGCTGTAAAACTGGTAAAGGAACTGTTCGAAGTTCCCGAAGGTTATTCAGTTTTATTTTTACAAGGTGGCGCAAGCATGCAATTTGCTATGGCTCCTTATAACCTGTTACCTGAAGGTGGCAAAGCCGCTTATGTAGAGTCGGGTGTGTGGGCAAACAAAGCTTTAAAAGAAGCTAAAAATTTCGGCGAAGTTCAAGTTGTAGCTACATCAAAAGAAAGCAATTTTACTTATATCCCTAAGGATTTTACCATCCCTGCGGATGCTGCTTACTTCCACATTACATCAAATAATACTATTTACGGTACGCAAATGCACGCGTTCCCAAAATCACCTGTTCCTTTGGTTTGCGATATGTCGTCAGATATATTCAGTCGCAAAGTAAACGTTGCTGATTTTGGTTTGATATATGCCGGAGCTCAAAAAAATATGGGTCCTGCTGGCGTTACTTTAGTTATTGTTAAGGATGATATTTTAGGCAAAACAGGTCGTAAAATACCTGCAATGCTAAAC
>Ga0206799_1164_pt1 | contig 9959 bp, 7 predicted proteins | sample Alteio_BWOrgCont_67_FD_152900 | JGI IMG/M metagenome (GOLD analysis project Ga0206799, IMG submission 152900) | Enriched cells from forest soil in Barre Woods Harvard Forest LTER site, Petersham, Massachusetts, United States -... | ecosystem: Environmental > Terrestrial > Soil > Temperate forest > O...
TTTTTTATGAAAAATCGAGAACTAAATAGCCCTAAATGGTACAGAGTAGTATAGTATTTAAATCGTAAGATTCCAGGGTTCTAAATTAAAATGGTCGGGCCAGAGAGATTCGAACTCTCGACCCCTAGCACCCCATGCTAGTGCGCTACCAGGCTGCGCCATGGCCCGACTATAAAGAAGTAAATATGTTGTATGTGGGAGTGAGGGTCAAGCTGTAAAAATGGGAGTTTTGTGAGATTTTGAAGAAAAATACTAGGTTTGTTGCATTAATGGCATTTTTGGAAAGAATTTGTACTGTTAGACGATAAATCTTAGTGCGATTCAGTAAGACTTCTTTCGAAACCAACTCTTTTGCTCTCTAGCGGCGTCAAAAATTTATTCGGGATCCTCGTGTATGTTTGTATACACTCCGGTCCCTTACAAATTTTTTCCTTGCTATAGAGCAAAATACTTAGTTTCGAAAGAAGTCTATTTTAGAATGAGATTTGGATCAATGTTTGCCATACAGCATGATAAAATATCGCAAAGATTGCATATCGCCATCAGGATGAGTGGTTGCTATTTGTAAAACGAGATTTAAGGTTTTGGGATGTTGCTTTTTTGAATTTGATGAGTTGGAAAATTGTGAGAGATTGACATTGATAGGAAAAGTTTGGATGTTTTCGGTGTCTTTATCTTCTTGATCTATTTTGCTTACATTTTCTTTTGATTTAGAGTTATTGTGATTCAGTTCTACTTCGTAAATTAGAGTTTGAGAATCTGGAGTATTGTAATAAATTTTTAATATCGGAATGGGTGCGACGTGAATCCATGTTGGACGAGAACCTGGATTAAGGAAGGAAGTTTGAATAGGAAGACCTTTGGGGCCCGGTGTTTTTAGAGGTTGATTGTCTAATGTTATGGAGAAGAAGGAGTTTTTGATACGATAATAAGCTTCGTATTGTAATTGATCATCGATAATGGCAGTTGCAGCAGCGTGAGTGACAGGGCTTTTTGCATTTAGGAAAGCAGACGTAGATAGAAAGAAAGTGATAATTATAATGGTAAGGTATTGGGCTTTGTGATTCATGAGAGGGGGTTTCATGGAAGGATTTATGCGATGGGGGATATTGGAATTTAAATTTAATTTTAAATTTCAGTTTTGGCCCTAAATTTACTGAAAGTATTTTAAAACATCAAATTAAATATAAAACTTTTTATAGAGACTATTTATAATTTCGGTAGCAAGTGTGGCTTTTGGAGAGAGGGGCCAAGACTTGGAAGTATTATCCTTAAAAAGAATTGTGGCTTCGTTATTGTCTTGATTGAAAGCTTGGTTGGGTCCGACGGGGTTGGCGATGATGGCGTCCAAGTTTTTGGAGATGAGTTTTTCGGAGGCGTTCTGGAGGAGATTTTCAGTTTCCGCGGCAAAGCCTATGGTTATGGGACGATTTTTTAGGGCGGCTACGTAGGCGAGAATGTCCTGAGTCTTTTCGAGCTCTAGGGTAAACGAAGGTGAGGTTTTTTTGATTTTTGAATTTTGAGGCAGTATTGGACAATAGTCTGCAACTGCGGCTGCGCCGATGAAGAGGTTGTATTCAGGGGCAATTTTAAGGACGGCATTGTACATCTGTTGGGCTGTAAGGACGTCGATGAATTGGATATTTTCGGGGCGCGGTAGGTGAGTTGGGCCAGTTACGACGGTGACTGTGGCACCGGCATTGGAGGCTGCTTGGGCTAAGGCATAGGCCATTTTTCCGGAACTATTATTGGATAAGAAACGAACAGGATCGATGGGTTCATGAGTGGGCCCAGCGGTGATGAGGATTTTTTTACCTTGGAGGATATTTCGAGATTGGAAGAATTGGAAGAGCTGTTCGAGAATAGAGTCGGTTTCAACCATTCTGCCAGGACCAAAGTCGCCGCAGGCTTGAATGCCTTCGGCAGGGCCGAGGATTTGGAAGTTATGTTTTTTTAATAGAGTGAGATTGTTTTGAGTAATAGAGTTTTTCCACATTTGTTGATTCATGGCGGGAGCAACGAGGATGGGTTTATTGGTGGCTAGACAGAGGGAGGTGAGGAGGTCATTTGCGAGGCCATGAGCGAGTTGGGCGATGCAATTAGCAGTAGCAGGAGCGATGAGGATGATGTCTGCCCATTTGGCCAGATCGATGTGGTCCATGGCAGATTGTGATAGATTGTCGTCAAAGAGTTCCGTGTAGACGGGATTATTGGAGAGAGCTTGGAAGGTGAGTGGAGTGATGAATTTTTGGGCAGAGGCTGTTAAGATGACTTTGACATTACATCCTGCTTGACGGAGTTTATGAGTGAGGTCGGCACTTTTGTAAGCAGCGATGCCACCGGTGACGCCTAAAAGAATATTTTTATTTTGTAGTGTCGTATTCATTAAAATAAATTGGTATTGTAGATTATAAACTTTATAAACTATTTTTTTCTAAAGCTAGCAGTAGGCCATGAAGAGCAAGGTTAGGCATAATGGCATGGAAAAGATTTTCTTGGTCAAAAAGGTGAGAAAAGCCTCCTGTTCCAAGGATTAAGGGATCGGAATGAAAGTAGTGATTTTCTTTACAACGAAAAAGAAATTCACGCATAGCTCCAATTTGGCTTAGATAAAGACCGGACTGAATACTTTCTGTTGTAGATTTACCGACAGTATTATTTGGACGGATAATTTCGACGGGAAAGAGTTTGGCAGTGCCCTTATTGAGGGCTTCCATGGAAAGGCGCATGCCAGGGAGGATGGCACCTCCAAGGTATTCTTTATTGGCAGTTACGGCACAGAAGACGGTGGCGGTACCAAAGTCTGCGATAATAATGTCTTGATCGGGAAACTGTTCAACAGCGGCAATGGCATTGGCGATCCGATCTGCTCCAACTTCGGAAGGATTGTAATATTTGATCATAAGACCAGTTTTGACGCCTGCTTTGAGGAAGAAAGGAGTGATGTGGAAATATTTGATGCAGGCGGAGCGGAGAGAATAGTCGATGGAGGGGACGACGGAGCCGATCGAGATATTTTGAACATTATCGGGATCGACATTATTTTCGCGCAGGACATTTTTAAGAAAGACGCCAAATTGGTCTGATGTGATGCCAGAATGGGTATCGATGCGAAAGGTTAGGATGTATTTATTATTATTAAAAACTCCACCAAAAATGTGGGTGTTACCAACGTCTAAGCAAATAATCATAATGGATTTGGAATTGAATTGGAGGATTGAATTGAATTTTGAATACAAAAATTATCGATAAGACGGACGTTGCCGAGTTTGACTGCGCCGAAGCGGCGTCCGCAATGTTCTTCGATGTAGTCGATTTGGAAGCCGCAGCCTGAAAGTATTTCGGGTATTGTTTTTAAGGAATCTTGAGTTTGCCCACTTAGGAGTTTAGGAAAGAGGAGAGCTTGACGATATTGTTCGGAGCTCAGACGGCTATTGCGAGAGCTTAGGGCAAAACCGTTTTCATCGCGGATGGTAGGGCAGGCAATGATTTCGGTATCGAGGAAGAAGGCTTTTGCGAGGCCTTGGACAAGTTGAAGTTGTTGGAAATCTTTTTCACCAAAATAGGCACGAATAGGTTTTGCAATTAAGAGAAGTTTGAGGACAATAGTTAACATGCCATCGAAGTGATTGGGACGAGATTTGCCTTCCATGATGTGGGAGAGGTGTGTTTCTTGTACTTTATAGGTGTAGTTGTCTGGGTAGAGATCGGAGAAAGTTGGAATGAGAATAAAGTCGACATTTGTTTTGCGGGCAATATCGATATCTTCTTCTAGGGTGCGAGGGTAATTTTCGAGATCGGAGTGGTTATCGAATTGAGTGGGATTGATGAAGATGCTTAGGAGAGTGTGATCGTTTTCTTGAACGGAGCGTTCGAGAAGAGATTGATGACCGGCATGGAGATTGCCCATGGTGGGGACGAAGCCGAGCGAGTGGGTGAGGTTTTCCTTTTTGAGGAAGGCTTGCCAGTCTTTGATTGAGGTGAAGATTTTAGGAAGCATAGTGATTTTATTTATAGCAATGTTGTGGTTCAGGGAAGGAGCCGTTTTTGACGTCTTGATCGTAGAAATTGAGGGCATTTAAGATAGGGTCGAAGGCATTGAAGTAAGTTTTGACGAATTTGGGAGAAAAGTCGGGATCCATGCCTAGGAAGTCTTGCCAGATGAGGACTTGGCCATCGGTGTGAGGGCCAGCGCCGATACCGATAGTGGGAATGGAAAGGGATTCAGTGATTTTTTTTGCGAGCACAGGAGGGATGCATTCTAAAACGACGGCGAAGCAGCCGGCCTTTTCGAGGGCGAGGGCTTCTTGGTAGATTTTTTCAGCAGAGGAATCGTTTTTTCCTTGAACGCGGAAACCGCCGAATTGGTGGACAAATTGGGGAGTCATGCCGATGTGGCCCATGATGGGGACGCCGGAATTGACGATGTGGGAGAGAATAGAATTGTCGGCAAAGCCTTCGAATTTGAGGGCATGAGCGCCGGCTTGCATGAGTTTTTCTACGGCATTCATGGCAGGTTCGAGTCCTTTGCGCATTGTTAGGAAAGGGAGGTCGCCAAGAATGAATTTATTGGGAGCGCCTCTTGCAACGGCTTGAGTGTAGAGGGCCATGACCTCTGTAGTGCAAGGGATGGTGTTTTTATAGCCAAGCATAGTCATGCCGAGGCTGTCGCCGATAAAGACGATATCGATATTAGATTTGGAGGCAATCTTGGCGGAAGTATAGTCGTAGCATGTGATCATGCTGATTTTTTTGGATTCTTTTTTTCGTGTTAGTAGGTCGAGTATGGATATATTCATAATGAAAGAGTTATGATTTTATGATGCTATGGTTTGATGGCATTATAGCCTTCTAGAAAGGCTTTATAGATATTTTGAAAGGGATCGTTTTCGAGGGTTTTTAAGTTGGAAGAAATGGTAAATTGGTCATTGCGAGTGAGGGGACCAGTTAGGGCGGAGTGGGGGTTATTTAGGAGATTTTTAAAAGTTTGATGAAGATAGGGATGAATGGCGTCGATGGGTAACTTTAAAGTTTGAGAGAGTTCTTGATAAAATTTTTGCCAAAGGAGGGTAGTGAAGTTGTTACTCATGACGCAGAGAGTGTGGTAAAAAGGTTTTAGGGATAGAGGGAGTGGATAGTGGGGATTGGGGAGTTGGGGGAAGAGATCGTCCCAGGGGGTGTTTTCTTCGTAAATAAAGGGGATGGATGTGTAGGTTGCAAGTTCGTAGAGATCATTTGAGAATGTCATTAGGGGATGGGTACCCAATGCGAGGGGAGTGATTAAGGATCCCGAAAAGTGAATGAGGGTTTTGTTTTTTAAAAAAGAATGCTTTTGGATAAAAGATTCTATGGCATTATCGGAAATGGGGAGAAGGAAATGAGAAGCTTGAGCCGCGGTGATTTTAAGATCGGCAGCAGAATGGGTATTGCGGGCCCATTGGAGGAAGGGGATTTTGAGTAAATTAAAGTAATGCGTAAGATGGCGCGCTAAGCGGCCATTCCCGATGATGGCGTATGTTGGTACCTGTTTCATAAAAATCAAGTCCTATTCGAAATATATAGATTAAAATTATATTATTGTATCACTGCCAAGTGGTCAATGTACATGTTCATATATTAAACTTAAATATAGGGTAAAAGTCAAGAAGATTTTTGAGAAGCGATGGCGATTCTTTTATCTTTTTGAATTGGAAATATGAAGGAAACCTCTGAAATAAATTATAAGTCTTTGATTACCTGAATCAAATGATTTTTATTTATTCCAAATTCTGCTAATACTTGATCACCTGGTCCACTTAGGCCAAACCCATCGATTCCTATAACTTTACCTTCTGAACCTATGTAATGGTACCATAAAGCTGTAGATCCTGCTTCGATGGATACACGTTTTTTGCAGGAGGGAGGAAGAATGGTGTCTTTATAATTTTGAGGTTGTCTATCAAAGCGTTCTGTACAAGGTATGGATACTATTCGGATACCACTTCCCAGTTCTTTTGCTGCTTCCATGGCTACATGAAGTTCGCTTCCGGTAGCTATAATAATGATTTCTAAGGCCGAAGTTTCTTTTTTGGCTATGTAGGCACCTTTGAGGACTCCTTGACGCCTTTCTTCAACGGGGATTTCATTTATTATGGGGAGATCTTGTCTAGAAAGAATTAAGGCAGTAGGTCCATCGATTCTTTCTAAAGCGGCTACGAATGCACCGGCAGTTTCTTCTGCGTCACCGGGTCTTATGACGTCGAGCTGGGGAATAAGCCTTAGTGAACTAATCTGTTCAACGGGTTGATGCGTAGGGCCATCTTCGCCGACGCCAACGGAGTCATGCGTAAAGATAAAAAAGACAGGCAATTCCGATAAGGCTGCTAGCCGAATGGCGGGGCGCAGGTAATCTGAGAAAGTTAAAAAAGTGGCCCCTGAAGCGCGAAAAATGCCGTAATATCCAAAACCATTGACGATAGCGCCCATGGCGTGTTCACGTATGCCAAAGTAAATGTTGCGTCCAGTGCGGCAATCTAGATCAAAATCTCCGCCATTTTCTATATAATTTTTTGTAGAACCATGGAGATCGGCGCTTCCACTGATTACTAATGGCATGACTTGTGCAATAGCATTTAAGGCTTTACCACCAGCGGTACGAGTGGCTATCTTTGTATCTTTGTGAAATTCAGGGATTTTAGCGAGTAAGTCGTTAGGGACTTTTAGTTCAAGGCTATCTTGGAGTTCTTTTGCTAATGCGGAATTATTGGTTTTCCAGGAACGGAATAATTTTTCCCAATCTTTATAAGCAGTGATACGCTCTTGTTTTTTTTGTTCGAAGTAATTGCGAACTTCCTTTGAGACGTAAAATTTTTCCTCAGGAAGACCTAGTAATTTCCGATCTTTATCTACAAATTTAGCACCTGCTTCGCCGTGAGCTTTATGGGTGCCTGCGACTTCAGGTATTCCTTTGCCTATCAAAGTTTTGGCTATAATGAGCTTTGGTTTATCATTTTTATTATTTCTGGCAGTTTCATAAGCTGTTAAAACTTCATGCATGCTTTGGCCATCGATGGTTTGGACATCAAATCCATAGGCGTCGAAGCGTTCTGCAGTGTTTTCAAATTGAGTTTTTGAAGCAGCGGCGTCGAGAGTGACGTTATTAGAGTCGTAAATAAAAATTAAATTATCCAATTCTTGTCTACCGGCTAAGGCGCAAGCTTCGGAAGAAAGGCCTTCTTGCATATCGCCATCACCGCATAGGCAGACGATGGCATGATCGAGGATTTTCTCTTTTGATGTATTGAATCGAGCTTCTGCCATTTTTGCGGCCATGGCCATACCGACAGCGTTGCCAACACCTTGACCGAGCGGGCCCGTGGTGCACTCTACACCGACTGTTTCAATGGATTCGGGATGACCTGGAGTTTTGCTATGAAGTTTACGAAAGTCTTTAATATCTTGGAGTGTAAGATCAAAGCCGGAAAGATGTAGCCATGCATATAAAAACATACTTCCATGTCCGGCTGATAGGACAAATCGGTCTCTATTGAGCCATTTAGGATCTTCGGGATTGAATTTTAGCGCATGGCCAAAGAGTACAGCGCCTATTTCAGCACAGCCTAAGGGAAGGCCTAGGTGCCCGGAATTGCATGCAGCTACGGCATCCATAGCTAGACCTCGAGCTTCTTTGGCGGCTTCTGTGAGAAGTGGGATATTTAATTGATTTTTATTTGTTTGAAGATTTTCTTTGGTTGTCATGGTGTCTTAAAGGAAATATTGGACATTTTGTTTTTGTAATGCACAGTTGAATGCTTGGCGAGCTAAATTTAAAATTTTTCCTGCGGGGCATGGGTACTCTCAATGTTTCCATTACTTTCGTCGAGTTAGGTGAAAGGGTAAAGAAAAAGGTGAAGAGAAAATATATTTTCTCTTCACCTTTTAGGTTTTAGATTTTAATTGCTTTTCTATACTTTTTGTCCTCGGATAATTGTAAGCAATTTCTGAGTATTGTCATACAAGGATCTAGGATATTGATCATATTGTTTTTTTAATAGATGGGATAAAAGTTCTTTTATAGCTTTAATCTCCTCGGCTGGGATCGCAGAAGTTAGTGGTTTCTTTTCAGTTGCAAGTATGAGTAAAATATCAATTATTTCACTGGGTATTTTACTAATAGGATTGAAATTTGTTCCAAAATAAGGTCTGCTAGGTTCTTTATAAGATTCTTTGCATCCTACTACTAGTTTTTTAACCAAATTGCTTAAGACATAAGAATTTTCAAAATTCAAATCTAAAGAGCAATACCGTTTAACCAATTTTGAGAGTAAACTTAAAGTATTAAGATAAGCTGGGTTATCAGCGACTACTCCTCCAGGTACTTCAAAGATAGACATTTTAGCCTTCAAGTGAGTCTCCGGGATGGATAACAAAGCTTTTTCTAGAGCTTGAATGATTTCATTTCCTTGTTTTTTAGAAAATACTTCTAAAAACTCATCTAATGTGCCTACTATTTTGTCTTGACTAGAAGGATACCCTTCTAAGATTAGATTGCAAAACATATGAAAAACGTCTTCATCCTTTGATATTTCAGGTAATTCATTTTCATTTTTATAACCAAGATGAATTGAAGAATAAATCTTTTTGTTTTTAAGTGCTAGTTCAGATTCAGTTTTTACAATGCCCATTTCTCGTATTTTTTCATCTTTGATTTTGCTTTGTAAATTTTCTAAGTCTAATTTTACGAGTGAATTATGAATATACCTAAAACTGAGGCTTTCTGGTTGCTGAATTTCCTTAAATGTGACTGATGTATGCTTTGACTCAATATTCTCAAACGATAAGGAGGTCAACTTTGGAAGTTTAGCAAGCAAGAGGCCGCCAGCAGCTTCTCCATCGACTCCAATTCTGTCGCAGTAGAAAGACTTCAAATTTGGTAGATTAAGAAGTTCCAGTGATTTCCAAATGCCTGTGCAAGAGAAAGAAACCAGATTTTCTAAATTCTCAAACTTCGCTGGAGCCAAAATACGCTCACAAGAGAAATGAATTAAGTTTTTAAAATTAGGAATTACCAATGCTTCTGAAATATCATAACAAGAGAAAGAAGTTAATTTCTCAAAATTTGGGATTGTAATTTCCTTAAAAGCACACTTACAAGAGAAAGAGGTCAGATTCGGAAAATTAGGAATCGTCACTGGCACATAAATATACCCACAAGAAAAGGAAGTCAAATTTTGACAATGATTAAAGAGAAGGTCCAGCGCTCTATTAATTTTATCTATATTCCAAAAAACAACTGTTGGGAAAGTAATAGCTACGAGATTCGTTAACAAATTATTATTAGCCGGATCTTGCATAAAATCGATCACCTTTTGAACAGTCTCGGTAGATTGAATCTTAATATCGAGCTTAAGATTTTTCTTTCGTGCAAGTTCCAATTTCTCTGACGAAGGAAACAAATCACGATCAAGCAAAGTAATGCAATCATTCAATCCTGCTTGTCCTTGTAAATTTTTGAGCGATACGTCTATGCTCTCTTTTATACTTGGACTGCTGACATCATTGTATCCAAAATGGATTTTTTGAAGATTAGGAAGTTTCTGTGGGAATATTATTTTACCATTGGTAATCGCAATATTTTCGCAAGACAAACCGACTAACTCAGGAGCCTCAGGAAGCTCGAAAGTCCTATGCACATTTTTGCAGGAAAAGAAGGACAAATAGGGAAGCTTAGGAATTGTAAGAAAAGGTTGCGAATCGGGAAAATGAAGAGCACTCTTCATCGATCCAATATCCCCACAAGAGAAAGAATTCAATTTGAGACAATTAGCAAGCGACAGGGGATACATAATAGATCCACAAGAGAAAGAGTACAAATTGGAAACTTCAGGAAGATTCAGTGGACACCAAATATCCCCGCAAGAGAAAACGGTCAATTTATAAAGATTGGGAAGTATTAGAAACGGTGTGAAATCGAGTTTAGT
>Ga0206799_1032_pt1 | contig 9953 bp, 5 predicted proteins | sample Alteio_BWOrgCont_67_FD_152900 | JGI IMG/M metagenome (GOLD analysis project Ga0206799, IMG submission 152900) | Enriched cells from forest soil in Barre Woods Harvard Forest LTER site, Petersham, Massachusetts, United States -... | ecosystem: Environmental > Terrestrial > Soil > Temperate forest > O...
ATCTTTTTAACCCAAAATGCGCCCCTATCTCCTTCAATGTCTTGCATGGATTTTCATTAACATAGGTTTCTAAGTCTTGAGCACTCACTTTACTCTTACTGCCAAGCTTCGGTTTAGCCCTCAATATTCCTTCTTCTTGGTAACGCTTCCACCACCGATTTACTGCACTTTTGCTGACACTAAACAATCTAGAGGCTCCTCGTTGTGAGTTGCCGGTTTTTATCGAGTCTATTACTCTTATTCTTAAATCTTCACTATATGCTTTTGTATTCATAATTGTAATACCATTTAGCACAAAAACGTCCCTTTTTCAAGAAGTTTTACTATATATAAAATATCTTTTATCCTGAAATTTTGATGCGATTTTTCTGGATAGGTGTACAGGAAGGATATTCTAAAATTCGGTAGCCATACAGAGGATATCACCAAAGTTTTCTGTTTGTTCTAGGTAAAGTTTATTGAGACGGGTAAGTTCTAAAATTGCGAGAAAAGTCGCTAAAAGAATGTTGATAGTAGTTGTTTCTTCGGCAAAAAGGCTGGAGAAAAGAAATTTTGGGCGAATGGCTATTGTTTGTAAAATAAAATTCATTTGCTGGGAAACTGAAATTTGTTCCTCGTAAATTTGACCTACTACAATTTTTTTAGATAATTGTTGGAGAACTTTATTGAAAGAATTCCAGAGTTCTATACGGTCAGAGTTTTTGAGGATGCGCGTCTTTATAGAAGGATTTAGGTTTAGGACTATTCTGGGGATAGTTTCATTTGAATGAGAAATGAGCGAACTCAGTTCATTGGCTTGTTCTTTTAGTCTTTTGTATTCTATGAGTTGTTGGACAAGTTCCCAGCGTGGGTCTTGCTCATCAAGTTCGGACTCTTCTTGAGTATCATTATTTTGTTTTGGCAAAAGCATGCGACTTTTAATTAACATGAGCGTTGCAGCCAAAACAAAAAAGTCGCCGGTAAGTTCTAGGTCAATTTTTTTTAAATTGTTAAGCATTTCAAGATATTGTTTAGTCACCTCTTCAATGGGAATATCATAAATATCTATTTCATTTTTTCGAATTAAGAATAATAACAAGTCCAAAGGCCCTTGAAATGTAGGAAGAGAAATGGAATGGTGATTGATAGGCAGTAATGCGTCTATGTCTTGTGTGATATTATTTAAGTTCATTTGGAAAACTAAAGTAATGGAATAGGCAGCAAGTCGCAATCAAGTGGTAACAGATGAATCACTAAACCCACTTCCCATTTACTTTCTCGAACAGCCTTACGTCTATGGGTAACTTGCAATTGAGCACCCCAGGCATTAGTCAACTGTGTATCAAGAGCGAAAGTTCCTTTTGTAATTTTATGAAGTTTTACATCATAAAGTGCTTCGGCTGAAATATAGGTACGAGGAGTAAGGCGATAGGTGATGTTCAGGCCATGTTGATGCCTATTATCAATAGAGTGAGATTTTTTATGGAGAAAACTTGTAATATAGGTCAAAGACCAAAAACGAGCATCGGTGAGAACTAAGGCCGTATTGAATTCTGATAATTTAGGACGTCTAACATCAATACGATTATATAAAGTAAAATTGATCCAATAGGCAGGAAAAATACCAAACTCTGTATAGAGATGCGACCAATGATGGTCATGAGGCCTTGCTCTTAGAAGGTAATCTTGATAGAGATTGAAATAAGCAAGATCACGGGAACCATAGAATGGCCCCCGAGTTTGAAGTAAATTTTCTAACCCAAAGCGAATAACATTTTGCGTGCGAGCAGTATCTATATCGCGTTGGTAATTTAAATCGAGGGGGCGAATGTTGGTAGTAAAAACATGCCTATCTATTTTGGGAATTGGACGTTTACCTATAGAATGTTGTGGAATATAACGATATTGTACTGTGGGGCGAAAAATATGTCTTAAACCATTGATCCCCCATGTAGGATTGACGTAGTTCCATTGCGCGTATGAATTGAATTGTAAGTCAAAACCAATTTGTCCACGCAGACGAGTAAAGTCGCCTCGGCTCGTATTCTTTTTGAAATATTCATCAATTTGGCCTCCTATAAGGGGGGTAAAAGTCATTATGTCTTCAAAATGAAAAGGGGCATGCAAGCCGTAGAAGATATCTATACGGTCGCTTGTGAGATGATGATGTTTGTGTTTGTGGTGTTTGCAGTTATGCTCATGTCCATTATTGTTCCCATCTTCTTTGTGTTGCTGATGTCCATTATTGTTCCTATCTTCTTTGTGTTTGTCTTTTCTGCAATGGTTATTGGAATGTAAGTGAGCGACCCTTGCATTGATTGTTTGAAATATAGGAGTACCACAAATTCGTGTTGGGAGTAATTGAAAATTAAGCTCCGGGATGCGCTGAGGAACATTTTGAAAATTATTAGGTGAATAGCGTGTAAAAGCGGTCAAATAGTAATTATGGCCGGAATAAACGGCTTCAGCAAAACTATCGGGATCATTATCGTTGTTAAAGAGTTTGGGACGGAAGTCTCGCAAAGAATTAGAATCGCTCCAACGCCGAAGTTGACTTGTGATTTGAAAATTTTCAGTAAAATTTTGTTGATGATACCATTCAATGAAATTGCGACTTCTTGGTGTTTTTCTCCCAAGAGAGTCTACGCCAAGTTGAGCTCTATCACCATTGTCATGAATAAAGCCTGATTGGAAGTCGCTGTATACTTGTTTGCAATGTACCCTACTTATATATTTAAATGCTGGGCCAATAAGAAACCCGCGATCTTTATATAAGTCCACTAAAGCGCCGATTTTTAAACGAGGGGTAGTTCGAAAGAATATTGTATTTCTTATGTAAGGACCGTATTCTTTACTTTTTCCATATTCGCTGGCTATTTGAAAAGGGAATTCTTGAATGGAATGGGAAAAATAGGGCCAGTAAAAAAAGGGAACATTTCCTATTTTAAACCAGATATTACGAGCAATTATTTTGGTAGGAATATTTTCTTCATGCGCGTTTTTTACTTCTAAGTTGCTTGCGCATAAAGTGGGATTTAAAAAATCTGGTTCGCCAAGGAGGACGGTAGCATTATCAATATTTAAATCGTTCAGTGTTCCTGAGGTATTAGTGCCAGAAATATAAAATGGGGATTTCCCAGCGCGAAAGTATCCGGAGCTTAAAGCCTCTGTAGAAAGATTGTATTGCATTGTTTCTGTAATCAGACGCAAATCATTCATATTAATCTTTACATCTCCAGTAGCACATGTATTTGAATTTTCATTATTCAAACGAATTTCATTGGCTTTTATAAGTGCTTTTTCACTAGATAATTCAGCAGCACCGCGAAGTATTATTTCTTGAGAATTTTCATCGTATTCAATAGGTTCATTTGAAGACAGTTCAGGAAGATCTGCATAGGAAGTAATTAATAAGCTCGAAGAGAGTAGTATGATTTTTAAAGTTCGAAATAGGCTTTTCATTCAAAATAAATTATGAAGATAATATGAATTTGCTCAAGAACTTTCTGTACTGATTTCTTGGTAATATAAAATTAATTTGACTTGTAAATTCAGCCGAAAAACTTTTTTCTGGGCTAGATTAGCGTTGGAAAGGTTAGAAAGCAAAACAAGTCGGCGTTCCCTCGTAGGAAGAATCATTAATATTGAATTTTTATTGAAAAAAGCCCTCCAAAAATTGAATAATGTCGACATTGGGATAGACAAATATCATTAAATTTTCCAATGAGTTTTCTAAAGTTTTTGTATTTTGATAGTATCACATGATAGTATCCTGGAATGAAAAAACAAGGCAGAAAAACATAAGTTATCAATAAGCGTTCGGGAAAGGATTCAAATTACTAAAGAACAATTTGCTAAGAAAAGCTTTAGTAGAAAAGAATATGCAGAAATATTCAAGATATCAACAACCGCTGCAAGTCGAGACCTATCATCAGGAGCTAAAAATGGCGAATTATTAAAGGAAGGTGATAAATCAATTTCTGTTTACAAATATCGTTAAATTTTTTTGGCCATATTATTGAGTTTTAAAGTTTGAATTTATTGAATAGGGCTGTTAAAAAAGGGATGAATCTCTCTATTATGTTATTACCTCAAATCCATTTAGAATCGATACAACAAGGTCGTCATAGTCAGCCTCATGCTGTGTTAGGGATGCATATTGAAAAATTTGAGAGAACGCTTGGGCTTCGTGTGGGAGTTTTTTTGCAAAATGCAAAAGCATGTACCGTTGTTGAATATGGGAAAAAAGTGCCAAAGTCATTCCCAATGAAGAAAATTTCGTCAGAGGGTTATTTCGAAGTCTTTATTCCTGGACGAAGGAAATTATTTAAATATCTTCTTAATATTACTTACGAAAATGGCGAAGTAGAAAAACGCTTTGATCCCTATAGCTTTTGGCCAAGCGTGAGTGAAAGTGATTTATATTTATTTAATGAAGGCAATCATCATCGAATTTATGAAAAGCTAGGAGCACATGTATGTGAGATTGATGGAGTCAAGGGAATAAGTTTTGCAGTTTGGGCTCCCAATGCACGCCGAGTTTCTGTTGTTTCAGATTTTAATTATTGGGACGGACGTTATTATTGCATGCGTTCATTAGGAATTTCTGGAATTTGGGAATTATTTATTCCGGGATTAAATACTGGGTTTAAGTATAAGTATGAAATTATTGATAATAATGATAATTTGCATATTAAAAGTGATCCCTATGCTATTTACTATGAGAGGGTTCCTAATTGTGCCTCTATCGCTTATGACATCAGTAAATATGACTGGGGCGATGGTGGGTGGATGAGTGATCGAAAATGTAGGAATTGGAGGTGCGAGCCGATTTCTATTTATGAAGTACATCTAGGATCCTGGCGACGAATTATTGAAGAAGAGAACCGTTCTTTGACGTATAAAGAAGCGGCAATTGAACTTTCTGAATATGTGAAACAAATGGGGTTTACGCATATTGAATTTTTACCATTATCCGAGCACCCATTTATAGCTTCTTGGGGTTATCAAGTAACTGGCTTTTATGCGCCGACAACCCTCTATGGTACTCCGGAAGACTTTATGTTTCTAATAGATACGATGCATCAACGAGGTATCGGCGTGATTATGGATTGGGTACCGGCCCATTTTCCGAAAGATGATTTTGCCCTAAGCAATTTTGATGGCACAGCACTTTATGAACATGCTGATCCGAAGCAAGGGGTGCATCCGGATTGGGGAACGCTTATTTTTAATTATGGACGTAAGGAAATAACGAATTTTTTGATCGGTAGTGCGCTTTCTTGGTTAGATCGTTTTCATATAGATGGCTTGAGAGTAGATGCAGTTGCCTCGATGCTTTACTTAGATTATTCGCGAAAAGATGGGGAATGGATTCCCAATCGATATGGCGGCCGTGAAAATATAGAGGCTATCGAGTTTCTGAAGAATTTTAACAACGTGGTTCATGAGTGTTTTCCTGGAACTTTGACTATTGCAGAAGAATCTACTACTTTTCCTGGCTTGACGAAAAACGTTGAAGAAGGAGGTATTGGATTTGATTATAAATGGAACATGGGTTGGATGCATGATATGTTATGGTATTTTAGTAAAGATCCTGTTTATCGTAAGTATTATCACACTAACCTCACCTTTGGCATGCTTTATCAATATTCAAACAACTTTATTTCAGTATTTTCACATGATGAAGTTGTTCATGGAAAAGCTTCTATGATTATGAAAATGGGAGCTGGGTCTATGCCCGAAAAGGCACAAAATTTGCGAGCACTTTATACCTACATGTGGATTTGGCCGGGTAAGAAAACTTTGTTTATGGGATCAGAATTTGGGCAATCTGGAGAATGGGATCATGATAAAAGTCTCGATTGGTATTTACTGCAATATCAAGATCATAAGGGAATTCAAGATATCGTACGGGATCTTAATTTTTTTTACCGTAAAAATGATTCACTAGGCCGAAGAGATGACGTTCCAGAAGGGTTTCAGTGGATTGATCCAGATCGCTCAGAGGATAGCACTATAGCCTTTCTGCGAATTGGAGAGCAGCGTAATGAAACCTTTCTGGTTGTTGGTAATTTTACGCCTGTTGTGCGTGAAAATTATAGAATAGGCGTGTGTTACCCAGGTTATTGGCAGGAAGTGATTAATTCTAATGCTTCTAAATATGGTGGAACTGGCTTGGGGAATGAAGGGACAATTTGTACAGATGCTATTGCTAGTAATAATAGAGATTATTCATTAAACCTTGTAATTCCTGGACTTTCTGTATTGGTATTTCAATTCTTAATGCCGATATAAAGATCCAAAACTAAGTTACTTGGATCTTGCGCACGTTCATCGTAAACTTCAAAGTCTGCATAGTAACGTCGAGGAGCTCCAAAATCTTTATCAGACATACTCCACACGGTTTCCCAAGCATTTCGTAAAACAGCTGGCATTGGACCAGGATCGGTAGTGAATTTTACATAACTTTGGGGAAGAATAAGAAGAGTCTCTAAATCATCTGGAACATTATCAAAGGAATTTACTTCTTCCCCGATGTAATAGGTGTAGTCTCCAGTATGATCGCTTTCGTATTCCGTATAAACGCAAAAAGTAGTTCCAGGTTTTTTACGATTTGGGATTTTCTGAGAAATTTGTTCATAAAAATACTTTTGAACACAGGGAAAGATTTTCCCTGACGCCCCATCTGCTGTTTTTAACTCAGTTTTGTTGTTTGTTCGAACTTTAATTCCAACTATTTTTATTTCATCTAAATTGATTTTTGTTTTGTGCATATAAATATATTAGACTTTCTGTAAATAAGGCTTAAATCCCTTTAACACTTCAGTGACTTGACCAGAATTTTTTGCACCCCCCATAGCAAAATCGGGTTTGCCACCTCCTTTTCCTCCGAGTTGTATTGATAAATCGCTGACGATATTGCCTGCATGATAGCCTTTTTTGATTGCCTCTTGTGAGCAAAGCACAAGGGTTAAAATTTTGTCTTCAATGGAAGAGATGAATATTATGACAGAGGGACCCAGTTTATTGGAAAGGTTAACTGCTAATCCACGTAAATCATTGATATTCGGAATATTAGTTTCAGTAATCAGCCATTGTAGATTGTCATATGGCTGAGCCAATTTTAATATATCTTCTTCGAGGGAAGCCAAATGTTTTTGTTGAAGTTTTCTTAGTTCTTTTTCATGTTCTGCTTTTTGCTCGAGAAGAGTTTCGATTCGAGTTTCAATTTCATTAGGTTTACAAGATAGTGCATTGGAGATTCTATAAAGAGAATGTGATTGTGACTGTAATAGGTTAAGGGCTTCTTGACCTACAACAGCTTCGATTCGTCTAGTACCTGCAGCTATTGCGGTTTCGGAAATTATTTTTAATAGTCCAATTTCACCAGTAGCTTGAACGTGAGTTCCGCCACAGAGTTCTAGCGAAAAGCCCCCGATATCGACAATTCTTACAATGGATCCGTATTTTTCACCAAAGAATGCTATGCAATTTTCAGGTTTATCCTTAAAGGGCACTTCATACCACCGAACTGGAGAATTTTTTAATATCGCTTGATTTACGTCATATTCGATGTCTTCAAGTTGTTTATGAGTAAGTGCTTGGTAATGAGAGAAGTCAAAGCGCAGTTTCTTATCATCCACTAATGAGCCTGCTTGTTTGACGTGAGTACCGAGATGTTCTCTTAAGGCCCAATGGAGAAGGTGGGTTGCCGTATGATTGCGCTGAATTTGGCGTCTTCTATTTTCGTAAACTGAAATTTTAACCTTTTTCCCCATAAGTGATTCATCGATAGTATTTTCCAATTGATGCAAAATGTGGCCAAATTCATCTTTGATGGTATCAATGATTTTTAGTTTTGTTTCGGCATCTAGATATAGAATACCTTGATCGCCTATTTGGCCGCCCATTGTTGCATAAAAAGGAGTTTTATCAAAAACTAAATAAGTTTTTCCCTGAGTGTTTATGATTTTTGTAATGATTGTTTCATAGTCGACGAGATTAGCTGCATCAAAACCAACAAATTGCGTTGCGGGTTTTTGATCTTTTTCTTCAGAAACAGTGATGACGGATTTTTTTTGTGCTGAGCGCGCTTTTTCACGTTGTTCTTCCATTGCTTTATTGAAGCCATCGATATCAAGATTCAAATGCTTTTCTTTTGCAATAAGTTGGGTCAAATCGATTGGAAAACCGTAAGTATCATAAAGGGTGAAAGCGTCTTGGCCGGAAATGGTTTTATTTTTTGCGGCAATTTTGTCTAGCAATTGCAGACCGCGATCTAAGGTTCTTTCGAAGGATTTTTCTTCACTTTCAATTACTTTATGAATGAGGGTTCTTTGTGTTTTAAGTTCAGGGAAGAAGCCGCTCATTTTGTTGATGACGCAATCTATGAGTTCTGCGAAAAATCCTTCAGGGAGTTCTAGATGTTGTCCCCATAAAATGGCACGCCTTAAAATGCGTCTTAGAACGTAATTTCGTCCTTCATTGCCAGGTAAAATTCCGTCTGCTATTGAGAAACAAAGAGTTCGAATGTGATCTGCCAAAACTCTGAAAGAACAGTCAATCCGTTCTTGTTTTGACATATTATCGAGACTTGAGGGCATAGTTTTCCTATACATATGACCCGAAAGTTTCTCAAGTTTTGCAAAGATATCGGTAAAAAGGTCGCTATTATAATTTGAAGGAATACCGGAAAAATCGGTGAAATTCTTTGTTGTAGCGATAATGCCCGCAACCCGTTCAAATCCCATACCTGTATCGACGTGTTTATTCGTTAAGGGTTTGAAAGTTCCATCAGTTTCGGCATTGAATTGGATGAATACTAAGTTCCATATTTCTATACAGTAGGGAGAGCTCATATTAACTAGGGAGCCTTTTGTATCACCCTTTTCAGTTAAATCAATATGGATTTCAGTGCAAGGGCCACAGGGTCCAGTATCTCCCATCATCCAGAAGTTATCTTTTCTATTTCCATTAACAATATGCACGTTCGGATCGACGTTTTCTTTTTTTAGGATATTTTTCCAAATATCGTAAGCCTCTTGATCAAATTTATCAGGATCCCCAGGACTGGGTTTATATACCGTAACGTAAAGACGTTCTTTAGGAAAACCCCAAACTTTAGTTAAGAGTTCCCAAGCCCACTCGATGGCTTCTTTTTTAAAATAATCGCCAAACGACCAATTGCCAAGCATTTCAAAGAAAGTGTGGTGGTAAGTATCAAAGCCTACATCTTCGAGGTCGTTATGTTTTCCTCCTGCACGGATACACTTTTGAGAATTGACTGCACGAGAGTAAGCTGGTGTTCTAGCCCCTAGGAAGTAGGGGACGAATTGATTCATGCCCGCATTTGTAAATAATAAATTCGGAGAACTAGGCAAGAGGGATTCCGATGGGACGAAGGTGTGGCCTTTATTTTTAAAGAATTCAATAAACGAATTACGGATTTCTGAAGCTGTCATTGTTTCTATGGTCTCTATATTGGTTGTATATTTTTATAATTGGCAAAATAGTTTTTTTTGGAAAGTTAACCGGGCTGAATATTTAATCCCAAAAGATGAATATTCTGATTTGATAAAGAATAAACCTCAAAATTAATAAAATAAAGTATATTTTCAAGCCAATAAGTGCGCAAGACGAAAGATTGGGTTCTGCGGCCGAATTGGGTAAATCAGGAAGTGCAGTTGAATTCGGTGAGGTTTCAATTATCGACGGATTTAGTGTCTCAGTAATAATATCAACTGGAGGTAATTTGAAAATATTATACCGATTTTCAAATCTCTTAACGTGAGTTTCGTTTAAGAAAATGAACTTAAATGATCTAGAATGCTGATAAAAAGAGAGGCGTTGCATTAAAATCTATTTTGGAAACAGATCAGAAGCAGAAATTCTCAAAAGAGGAGTTTCAGCAAGTCATCTTTATGTAACTATCTATTAAAGAATGATTTACGTTTTTTCTTAAACGAAACTCA
>Ga0206799_1166_pt1 | contig 9883 bp, 4 predicted proteins | sample Alteio_BWOrgCont_67_FD_152900 | JGI IMG/M metagenome (GOLD analysis project Ga0206799, IMG submission 152900) | Enriched cells from forest soil in Barre Woods Harvard Forest LTER site, Petersham, Massachusetts, United States -... | ecosystem: Environmental > Terrestrial > Soil > Temperate forest > O...
AGATACCGTTCCGGTTGCAGCGCTTATACAGGAGGTTTATGACGAGATATCTATCCGCCTGCAGGAGAAAAATATTAGCTGCACGATAGATGTGCCGGAAGATTGGTCGTTATACAGGGTAAATAAATTCCTGCTGTTTAACCTGTTTTTTAACCTTATCAACAATGCCGCCAAGTATAATAAAGAAGGTGGCGAGATCAATATCACCGGGCGGATGGAGAATAAGTTATGTGTAGTTGATGTTGCTGACACCGGGATAGGTATTAGTGAAGAACAATTGCCGCAGATTTTTAACCGTTTCAAAAAGTTTACCCGCTCGCTGCTACAGGAAAGTTTTGGGCTGGGATTACCCATCGTAAAGTCTATTGCCGAGTTTCATAAGATAAAAATAGAAGTGAGCTCAGAAGAGGGGGTTGGCAGTACCTTTAAGCTCATTTTTCCGGCTGAGATCATGGGGAAATAAGGCATATATCCTGCCGTCTTCGCGCCCTGCGACCGGATGTGTGTCAAAAATTTTGCTGTAAAAATTTCTAATAATCAGTACATTAGAGCACCTGTTACAGCCGAAGCATAATGAAAAAACTTTGTACCCTGCTAATGATCGTCATTTCGTTCGCTTGCCACGCGCAAGACCTGCACTTTGACCATTTAAACGTTGTTGAGGGCCTGCCCGAAAGCCAGATCACTGCCCTGCACCAGGATAAGCTGGGCTATATATGGGCCGGCACCCAAAACGGGCTGGTGCGTTACGACGGCTACAAGGTGAAGGTTTATAAGCTGGGCAGCGATATTAAAGGAAGTATTAAGGACTTTTCGGTAGATGATATTTATGAAACTAAAGACGGTGATCTATGGGTTGCCTCACGAAGCAACTGGATTTTTCGTTACAACAGGGCAGCCGACAGTTTTGAGCAATATAGATCCGGCAAACAGTATAGCGGGTTTGTATTCAAACAAATTACTATAGATAATGATGGTTATATCTGGATTTCCCCAAGAGCAATAGTAAGGTTTGCTGCCCAGGCAAGTTTTCCGGCCGCCAGGTTAAATATAAAAACGCGCAAAGAGGACAAGTTTCCCTATGAAGTTACCTCGCTCGTGAACAGCAAAAGCGGCCAGGTGTGGCTTGGCACCACAAAAGGACTGGTGTACTATGACCGTTCGGCCGGAAAAATGAGTAAAGTGTTTTTTCCGCTAATAGGAAAAGATAAGCAATACATCATCCACTTGTATGAGGCGCCATCGGAACCCGGAGTTTTGTGGTTTAACCTGGTTGATGGTCAATATAAATCCTTTGGCTTATATTCTTTTGATACCCGCACCCGGCAATATAAAAAATATACGGCCGACCCGCTTGTGCCCGGCACTATTGCTTCCGATGATATTCATATGATACAGGAAGATGACCGTGGCCGCCTTTGGTTTGGAACATCAGCAGGGCTGTCGCTTTTTGACCATGTTAGCAGGAATTTCAAAAACTATACTCCCCCCGTTACTTTAAACGGCTCGAAGGAAACTGCTGTCACCTATATTGCACAACAACCGGATGGAAAGCTTTGGCTGGGTACTTATTTATATCCGAACGGTAGCGGCCTTTTATTATTTGATCCGTCTGATGGCGCCTTTAAGCGATATACCCATGATGAACGAAAACCTTACTCGCTGGACAATGACAGAGTAAACCGGACGATGATTGACCACACCGGTTCGCTTTGGGTTGGCATGGGCTGGGGCGGCCTCGACCGTGTCAATGGCCTGCGTTCGCAGTTTGATACCTGGCTTCCCGGTACAGCCAACGAAAACAGTTACCCGGCCGGCGGGGCTATCGGTGCAGTCCTGTCGACAGATGGTTATTGCTGGATGGGTTCAAAAGAAGGCTTGATCCGGTGGAGGCCCAATACCGGCCTTTTCCAACGGGTCGGCTTACCCGCCTTCATCAAAAAAGACAATATGGGGGTATGGTCAGCCGACAGCGATGGCCTGCTATGGTGTGATGCCGGCGGCATTAGCCTTTTTACGTATGACCCAAAAACAGGCAGGGTTGATACCCTGGGTTATCCCGGCAAATGGTCATCAACAACTGTAGCAGCGGTTTACCAGGACCATACCGGGCTGGTCTGGATTGGCACCAACGGCAAAGGGCTGTACAGTTATGATAAACATACCCGGAAGTTCACAGCCTATCCTTACGAACCAAACAACAACGGTTTGCAGTACAAGGGTAAAAAACTCGACCAGGCCCAGGTGCGCAGCATATATGAAGACAGGCAGGGCGTACTATGGGTTGGCAACAACCTGGGCGGCCTTAACCGGTACAATAAACAAGATGGAACGTTCACCTCATTTTTAGATGTGACCAAAGGCCTGGAATCTGTTAAACGTATTTATGAAGATAAGGTGGGCCGCTTTTGGGTGGGCACTTATTTGGCAGGTTTATATTTGTTCGACCGCAAAACGGGCCGGTCAAAAGAATTTACAACAAAAGATGGCTTGCTGGACGATGACATAGCAGGTTTGCAGGAAGATCGGGATGGTAACCTGTGGGTCGCCTGCCAGCGCGGTATAACCCGGTATAACCCGGTCAATAATACTTATACTTACTATACCGCGAGCAATGCATTGCATTTCGCCTTGGGAAAATTTGGGCGGCCGAATTCATTTATAAAAACAGGCGATAACCGGCTTATAATCTTTGCAAGTGATGGCATTGTATCTTTTTACCCCGGGAAATTAGGTAAGAACGTTTACCCGCCGCAAGTACATATTGAGAACATGGTGTACAATGACCCGCAAGCAAACGATGACCGGTTTACTACCGAAAACCTGCATGATAAGCAGCAGGTGGAATTGCCGTATAACCAAAACCGCGTGGGCTTCAATTATGTGGCCCTGCATTATCAGAACCCAGCCCAGAACCAGTATGCCTATCAACTGGTGGGTTATGACAAAAACTGGGTGCAGGCCGGCACCCAGCGCTGGGTTGCTTTTACCAACCTGGCGCCCGGTACTTATACTTTCAGGGTAAAAGCCTCCAACAGCGACGGGGTATGGAATGAAAAAGGTGCCTCAGTTGTCATCGTGATCGATCCGCCATGGTGGATAACCTGGTGGGCGTGGGCGCTCTGGATCATCTTATTCGTTTCGGCAATATACGGCTTCGTTGCTTACCGGTCGCGCAAGCTGTTGCATGATAAGCATATATTGGAGCATAAGGTGCATGTGCGTACCGAAGAAGTAATGCAGCAAAAAGAAGAAATAGAAGCCCAGCGGGATGATTTGGAAAAAGCTTTCGGTGAGTTGAAAACCACCCAAACCCAATTGATCCAATCTGAAAAAATGGCCTCGCTGGGTGAGTTGACCGCAGGTATTGCCCACGAGATACAGAACCCGTTGAACTTCGTCAATAACTTCTCGGAAGTAAACGCAGAGCTGATCGGTGAAATGAAAGAGGAAATTGCAAAGGGCGACCTGGAAGAAATTAAAGCCATTGCCGGAAATATTGAAGAAAATTCGAATAAGATCAGCATGCATGGCAAACGTGCCGATGCCATTGTAAAAAGCATGCTGCAGCACAGCCAATCGGGCAGCGCCAAAAAGGAGCCAACCGATATGAATACCCTGGCAGATGAGTATTTGCGCCTCAGTTATCACGGTTTAAGGGCGAAGGACAAAGAGTTTAATGCAGTAATGGCAACGAGTTATGACCCCGATCTGCCAAAAGTAAACGCGATGGCGCAGGATATGGGCCGCGTATTACTCAACCTATTCAATAATGCTTTTTACGCGGTAAATCAGAAAAAGAAAACGGCCGGGGCCGGCTATAAACCGGAAGTTTCAGTGTCCACTTCAGCTGAAAACGGGCAGGTGGTGATCAAAGTAAAAGACAATGGCACCGGTATCCCTGACGCGGTAAAAGAAAAGATCATGCAGCCGTTTTTCACCACCAAGCCTACCGGCGAGGGAACAGGTTTAGGTTTATCTTTAACTTATGATATGGTGGTGAAGGGACATGGAGGAAGTATTAATATTGAAAGCAAAGAAGGCGAGGGGTCGACATTCAAAATTAGTTTACCGGTTTAATCTTGAATATGAAAAAAATATTTACCTGTATTGCATCATTGGTCATCGTAACAAGTGTTTTTGCACAAAAAAAACAAATCGATAGCCTTAAGCAGGCGTTGCGTGTAACTACCGTTGACACTTCGCGGGTAAACTTGCTGGTGGAGCTAAGCAAGCAATACTATCTTGAAAAACCGGATAGCGGTTTTGTTTACGCCTCGCAGGCCCTGGCAATTGCCAAAAGAACCAGCGATAAAAAAGGTGAAGTACATGCGCTTACGCAGGTAGGGTACAGTATTTGGCTGATGGGTAATTTGCCAACAGCGTTGCAAACATTTGTCAGTTCGGAAAAGATGGCCGTCGAAATAAACGACCAATGGAGCATTGCCCGCAATTACGATGGGATGAGTTGTATATATGCAACGGAGGGCGAATTTAAAACGGCAATAAATTATGCTCACAAATCGGAGGCTATTTTTAGTGAAATAAAAGATTATCAAAATGTTGTAGACGAATTAATGGACATTACAGGCTTTTATGCAGTGGGCGGCAATTTGGATACGACATTGGCCGTGGGCAAAAAAGCATTAGCATTGGCAGTAAAAATAAATGAGACCAGGTGGCGGTCGCAAATACTAACTGCTATTGGCGACGCTTACTTCACGCATCATAAAACCAAGCTCGGTTTGGCCTATTTATACGAGGGCCTGGCATTTGCCGAACTGCACAAGCTGCCCTACAATCTCACCAGTGCTTACTACCCGCTTGAATTAGCTTACCGTACGCTGGGCAATCGCGACTCTTGTATCTATTTTGCAAAAAAGGAATTTGAAGTAGCTCAAAAGGCCTCTTTTTATCTTGAAATGGCCCAATCAAGCGATATATTGGCCGGGCAGTATTACGGCATTGATGACCGCGAGGCAGCGCGCTATTATAAAATAACCACTACCATTAAGGACAGCTTATTTAATGCAGACAAAGCCAAACAGGTTCTGATCATAAACATTGCGGAGCAACAACGTGCAACTGATCTGAAAACTGCGGCAATAGCCTATCAAAGTAAATTAAAATTGTGGGGCGTACTAATTGCCCTGGTACTTGTTGTGACTATTTTGTTGGTGGTATGGCGAAATAATAAAAAACAGCAAGCCGCAAATAAAATACTCGGAAGCCAAAAACAACAAATACAAAACACCCTGCAGGAACTAAAATCAACCCAAACCCAACTCATCCAGTCCGAAAAAATGGCGTCACTTGGTGAACTCACAGCAGGTATTGCTCACGAGATACAGAACCCGCTCAACTTCGTTAACAATTTCTCAGATATAAGCCGCGAACTGATGGAGGAATTGAATGAAGAATTGGATAAGGGCGATACCAAAGAAGCCAAAGCCATTTCAATGGACGTTATTGAAAATCTTGGAAAAATAACCCATCATGGCAAACGTGCCGATGCCATTGTAAAAGGTATGTTGCAGCATAGCCAATCGGGCAGCGGGACCAAAGAACCGACCAATATCAATGTTTTGGCAGATGAATATTTACGACTATCGTATCATGGTTTGAGATCAAAAGATAAAAGTTTTAATGCCGAACTTGTTACCCATTTTGATGGAAAACTGCCTAATGTGAATGTGATACCGCAAGATATAGGCCGGGTGCTATTGAACCTGTTCAATAACGCTTTTTATGCGGTTAATCAGAAGCAGAAAACAGCGGGTGATGATTATAAACCGGAAGTTTCGGTGGCAACATCTTGGGCAAACGGGCAAGTTATCATCAAAGTAAAAGATAATGGAACCGGCATTCCTGACGCTATCAAAGAAAAGATCATGCAGCCATTTTTTACAACCAAGCCAACTGGTGAGGGTACTGGTTTGGGCTTATCCTTAACTTATGATATGGTGGTGAAGGGGCATGCGGGAACTATCGAAGTAAATACCAAAGAGGGCGCGTTTACAGAGTTTGTAATTACGCTTCCTATCGGATAAGAAAGAATCTCAAAATAAATCTACTATTTCTATGGATATTATGGAAATAGTTTTTATGTTTGTTACTCTCTTCTCATAATTTAGGTTTTATAATTGGTTTCAGAAACCCCCGCCCATCGGGGGTTTTCTTTTTTGTGGGTTGTGAGAGAATAAAATACTCATGTCATCTCGAACGATAGTGAGAGATCTTCGACGCCTGGTATGGTCCGTCATGCATGTCGTACAAGATTTCTCCTCGTTCCTCGTCGAAATGACAGGGTGAGAGTGAGAGGCTGAAATAAACATAAAAAAAGCGGCCCGATAATATCGGAACCGCTTAAGGTTTAGGAAGTGATAAGGGTTACTATGAACAGTTTCTTCTATTAATAAGCAGTAGTGTATTGATTTCCGGCCAACGATTTAGCAGTTTCGGCAAGGCGCACAAACTCGGCGCGGTAGCCGTCATCGTCGCTGCCTTTGGCGTTTTTAGCGATGCTGATAGCCTGCTCGTAACTGCCGTTTTGTTTGAAAGCTGAATTGCGGAGCAGCATACCAAACTCGGCAACTGCTGAAGCGAAACGGAAATCGGATGAGGTGCTGTTGAATGACATTGGCCTGTCTTTAACTACAGCGACACTCAGTTTGCTTTGATCCGAATTGGGTTGTTTGTAGCGGAATTTTACAGTCATCAACTCATCCGAATATGGGGTTGCGGGAGCTGTACTGCTGGTTTTTTGATATTTCAACGGATCAACACTTCCGCTGTAATCGTCAATTACGCCGGTTGGTACGATCTCGTAAAAGGCGGTAACGGTGTGACCCGAGCCCATATCGCCGGCATCTTTCTGGTCGTTATTAAAATCTTCTTTAGCCAACAGGCGGTCTTCATAGCCAACCAAACGGTAAGCCTGTACCTTGGCAGGATTAAATTCTACCTGCAACTTTACGTCTTTAGCTACCATGTACATGGTGCCGCCGTATTCGTCAACCAAAGTTTTGTGGGCTTCGGTCAGGTTATCAATATAGGCGTAGTTGCCATTGCCCTTGTCGGCTAATATCTCCATTTTGCTATCCTTCAGGTTGCCCATACCGTAGCCCATAATGGTGATAGGCACGTTGCTGTAACGTTCACGGGTGATGAGGGTTTCCATATCGCCGTCGCTTGAATCGCCGACGTTAAAGTCGCCATCGGTTGCCATAATAATGCGGTTATTGCCGCCCAGGATAAAGTTTTCGCGGGCAATGCGGTATGCCATTTTTATACCTGCGCCCCCGGCGGTAGAGCCGCCTGCCTGCAGTTCATCAATCGCATCCTTTATCTTTTGCTTCTCATCGCCGGGGGTCGAAGGTAATTTCAGTGCTACTTCTCCTGAGTACACCACTATGGCAACCTTGTCTTCGGCCCTCAATTGGTCGACCAGCATTTTCATCGAAGCTTTTACTAAAGGCAATTTATTAGCCTCGCCCATAGAGCCTGATATATCCAGCAGGAAAACCAGGTTTGAAGCGGGCAACCTGCTCATATCAATGGTGCGCGCTTTTAGCCCTACACGTACCAATAGGTGCTTTTGATTCCATGGGGCCGAGGATATCTCAGTAGTAATACCTACCGGATCGCCATTTGACGGGCCCGCCAGGTTATATTTAAAGTAATTGATCATCTCCTCAACACGCACGGCATCAACCGGTGGCAACTGGCCATTGTTGATAAAGCGCCTTACGTTGCTGTATGAAGCCGCATCAACATCTACAGAAAAAGTAGAAAGCGGGTTATCCTTGGCATTGCTGAAGCCGTTCTCGTTAATGGTTTTGTAGCTTTCGTCCTGTGGGTTAGATGTATTAGTGTTGTAGGGAACATTTGGGGCATATTTTAATGATTTGTACTGAGCCACAGCCGAACTCGCAACAGGTGCGCCTTTTGTTGTAACACTCACGCCTGCTGCTCTTCCGTTTAAACTTTGAGCAGTCGCAGCAACGCCAGCTTGCGTTAATTCTTTTGGCTGTATCGTTGCTACAGAATAACCTAAATTACCTGGTGTAGGTTGGATTCCCAAAGAATGAGTGACCACAACTTCTCCGAGCTGTGTGTTGGATGGGTCGAGGTAAACGTCCAGGCTATCGCTTTTGCCTATGGTAACGGTTTTTGTTTGATAACCGATGGAGCTGACAACTAAAGTGCTGCCGTCTGATGCGTCAAGGGCGTATCTGCCGCTTTGGTTGCTATAAGTGGCGATATTGGTGCCTTTTATTTTTACGGTAGCGCCGATGATGGGCAGTTTATCGTCACTGCCAAATACGGTCCCGGTAATGTGGCGGGTGGTATTGAACTTGAATGCTGCAAGGCCCGCGATGATCAATGTTATTAATATGTACTTTTTCATTGTTATGGTTTTTTGGTATGTTTTTTCCTTAATGATGCAGGGAAAAGCATATTTCCATAAGCGGATGAAAAATTTTATTTTGCCCGACCAAAATGAACTTTTTCAAGAGGACAGTAAAGCCCGTAAATACTGACGATGAAGCGCTGCTGGATAGTTACCGTAAAAGTGGCGACCTGGCGGTTTTGGGCAACCTCTTTGAACAATATATGCCCCTGGTATATGGCGTATGCCTCAAATATTTGAAAGATGAAGAAACCGCAAAAGATGCGGTAATGGCTATATTTGAGGAACTAATTATAAAAGTTAAGCAACACGAGATAAAACAATTCAGGGGTTGGGTATATGTACTGAGCCGCAATTATTGCCTGATGCAACTGCGTTCGGGCAAGCGGATGGAAGCAATTTCTTTAGATGAGGTTATGGAAAATACACCTTTTTTGCATCCTGAAGAAAACAATAATAAAGAAGAAGCCTTAACAGCTTTGGAACGATGTATGCAGAAATTAACGGAAGGTCAGCGCCAAACTGTAAACCTGTTTTACCTCGAGGAGAAATGTTATAAAGAGGTAGCAGAAATAACCGGTTACACTATGAATGATGTAAAAAGCTACATTCAGAATGGTAAACGAAACCTGAAGATCTGTTTAGAGAAGAACCGTGAGTAAGCCTAAAAACGACATATCGCAAATAAAAAAATACCTGCAGGGCGGGCTGGACAACCATGCTATGCATCAACTGGAACGGCGCGCTGCTGACGACCCTTTTTTGGCGGATGCATTGGAAGGCTATGAAAAAGCCGGCGCTAAACAACAAAAAAACCTGGATGAGCTTTCCCAACGTTTACAAAGGCGGGTTGATGAGAAAGTAAGACGTATTATCCCCTGGGCGCAGCTTTCTATAGCGGCTTCCATTTTAATTATTATTGGTGTGGGTTCGTGGCTCGTACTAAGAAACAAAACTGAAAAGCCAAACTTAGTGGCAGCTACGGTTAAAACCGAGAAACCGATGCAGCCCACTGTATCTGCGCCATCACCCATTGCATCGCTAAGTAATGCGGATAGCACTTCAGCACCTACCGGAACTAAACCAGCCTCAAATAAGGGATTTGCGAGCGCGGCGTCTGTACCTCCGACTTTAGGAGCTGCGCAAACTGCCCAGCCCGGTATTGCGGGTGTTAAAAATGATACTGTTAATATGGCTTCGGCAAATGTGGCACCTGCACCTGCGACTTTTAAATCCGAAGCATCAGCGAATGTAAGTCAATATAAACCGGCAGATAAACAACCGCTTAATGAAGTGATCGTCCAGGATGCTAATAAGCAGATAGGCAATTTGAACTCGCAGGGAGTTAAAAAGGCCCCAATGGCCAATCCCGAAACGCAATTGCAGGGACATGTAGATGGCCTGGATGTTCAGCCGGCGCATAAAACCCTTACCGGCTATGTTACCGGGGCAGATGGCGGGCAGCCGCTG
>Ga0206799_1167_pt1 | contig 9834 bp, 10 predicted proteins | sample Alteio_BWOrgCont_67_FD_152900 | JGI IMG/M metagenome (GOLD analysis project Ga0206799, IMG submission 152900) | Enriched cells from forest soil in Barre Woods Harvard Forest LTER site, Petersham, Massachusetts, United States -... | ecosystem: Environmental > Terrestrial > Soil > Temperate forest > O...
CTCATGATTTAGTAAATAATAATAAATTATCAATATACCAGTGGGCTACGGAGAATGGCGCCAATAAAATTATAGAGCGTATAAAATCTCTCCATAAAAAGGCTCTTGAAAAAATAAATAGTTAATTTATTTAAAAAATAATAAACTTCAAGTTTGTGTAAAATCTAATTGGTTTTTAAGCAAACTTGACTTATTCATTTTCGGCGACATGCCTTTTACTAACAACGACAATTCCCACTAATGCAATTAACAACAAAAAACCTGCAACTTGCAATGGCAACATATACTTTGTGAATAGACCGTAACCGAATGACTTAGAAGCTGTTGTATAGGCGAAAGGAGTTTCCATTGAAATCTTTTCTAATACCTCGGGCGCCTGCAAGGACTGTAATTCCGGAGACCTATTAATTAAATAAAAAACTCCGACCGTCAGAATTAATAATCCAAGAATGGCAGCTACAAGTGAGGGCCAGTTGGGACTTCTTTTTGACATCTTCTCTACATTTAAGAGCATGATTACAAATAAGAATAAGACCATCACCGCTCCCGCGTAGACAAGTACCTGCAGGATCCCAATGAAAAAAGCATCCAATAAAAAGAAAAGTCCTGCTGTGCTGCTAAATGCGACAATCATGAACATCGCACTATTAACAGCATTACGATTTATAATAACAAATAATCCTGCAATCAATGTTAAGGCCGAAAATAAATAAAAAAGAAAATTTTCCATATATTAATGAAAGTTTTGCATATTAATGATGTGGATTGCCCATTTCGGCATCACCTTTTTTCTTCTCCCATTTGAAATGTTTATCAGGACGCGTACCACCCATTTCCAAAAGTTTTTCTTTATTAAAAACAAACTCCTCTCGTGTAGTCCCTGATATTGAAAAAACGTCTTGCAGAAATATCGCCTCTTCAGGGCACACCTCTTCACAGAGTCCACAGTAAATACAGCGTAGCATATTGATTTCGAACTCTTGAGGAATTTTTTCAACATTTGCATTTTCTGAACTTTCTGGAATCTCTTTAGGAACAATAGTAATTGCCCGAGGAGGGCAAACAAATTCACAAAGTTGGCAGGCTACACATTTTATTCGCCCATTGGGGTCCTTGACTAAAGTAGGTGCTCCCCGGTACTTGGAAGGTAAAGTAGGTCTTTGCTCAGGATACTGTAACGTAACCTTTGGGCCAAACATATTAATTAAGGTAGTTTTCAGACCAATAACAAGTTGGGGAATTTGTGTTCGTTCTGCCCAAGTAAGCGGTTTTCTTTCAACAACTATAGCCATAAAATAAAATTATTCAAATTGTATCAATTACTGCAATCAATAATATATAAAAAATAAGGTTAGCAATCGCAAGTGGAAGCAAAACATACCATCCTAATTTCATCACTTGATCATACCTATACCGAGGTACTGTCCATCTAACCCAAACAAAAAGGAAAAAACTGAGGAACACTTTTAATAAAAACCAAATAACCGATAATAATGAACCCCAGAAATTTTCGGGCCAAGGATCAGCAATGCCGGGCAGAAAATTCCATCCGCCTAAAAATAACAACACAAAGACTGCAGAACCTACAATCATGTTTGCATACTCTGCTATAAAAAATAAACCAAAAATAAAGCTTCCATACTCGGTGTGAAATCCTCCAACAAGCTCAGTTTCTGATTCTGGCATATCAAATGGCAGACGATTTGTTTCGGCAAATAATGCTACTAAGAAGATAAATGCTGAGACTGGTTGCCAAATAATATTCCAAAGATAATTTTGGGATTGCGCAATAGAGACAAGACTCAAACCTCCTATTGCATTGGGGCTATTCGTCCAAAGTATAACAGGTAAAATCGCTAGTCCCATTGCTAGTTCATAAGAAATGAGCTGCGCTGAAGACCGAATTGCGCCGAAAAAAGGATACTTACTTCTTGCAGACCAACCTGCTAAAACAATTCCATAAACACCCAAGGAACTAATTGCTAGAATAAAGAAAATACCTATATCTAGATTTGCAAGAATCAGCGGATGGACTACACCTTCATTATCCCAATATTGACCAAATGGAACAACAGTAATCGTTAATAAGGCCGGAACAAAAACTAATATAGGTGCAAGTAGATAGTAGAATTTATTGACATTTGCCGGTATAAGATCTTCCTTGAATAAAAACTTAAGACCATCTGCAAGCGGCTGCCAAATGCCAAGTTTCTGTAAAAAAGGTCCGATCACAGGTATTGCGCTAATGAACGGAATCGAAGTGCGATTTGGCCCTACCCTTCCTTGAATCCAGGCAGAGACTTTCCGTTCAACGAGTACTGCGTAGGCACAAAAAGTCAACAAAACCCCTATGACACAGAGTGCATAAACGATTTTTAAAATAATTTGTGTTAAATCCATCTTATTCAAACTTGAGATTTAGTTTTTGCTTCAAAATGAAGGGTCTTTCCTTCTGGAAAATCAAAAGCGCCGTAATCCTCAGCATTTAAAAGGATGCCTCCATCAGGTATAGTTTCAAAAGATAAGTCTCGTAACTGAGGAATACTTGACTGCATTTGACGCCAAATGAGTTTTATACTAGAAAACGTATCATTTTCTTTTTTCAAAAGGGAAATTATCCGATTGAGGGTATTAATATCAGGCATAATACCAATCGGACCCGGCACAGCTTGAACAAATTTCTGTAAACGAAATTGTTGATTAACAAATGTGCCAGACTTTTCAAAAACCATTAAAGTAGGAATGGCTATTCGTGCAACTTCGCTTGTCGGATTCACATGCGTTCCTAAATAAATGACATTGAGTTTCTTTAATTGAGATTCAGAAATACCGTATCGTGTAAGATCTTCATGATAAACAATAATATTTTGAACTTCGCCATTTTCAATTAATTTTGCTAAGTTATCGAGATTATCCACCGGAACATCTTTAATTAATCCCGTAATCAATGCCCCACGAAGATTCGGAGTACGATCGGAAGATATTAAAAGATTATCACCCTCATCAACATGGCTTACCCAATAAACCTCTCCCGGATGCTGAACAATAAGATCTTTAAATAAAAATTGCTCTTCAACGCTCATATGGCTTGAACCAATATATACAGTCTTTCCCGTTGGTAAAATTTCTGCACACCGTATATGCGCTTCATCTAATGATATGGCAACACCATGACTTCGTGCCTTACGCAAACGATTTTCAGATTCAATTAACTTATAAAGTTCTCGACCACTATCAGACATCCAAGTATCATTCACATCATCATTGCGACGCGGAGTTATACGGTAAATAATGCCTTCTCTTGACCATACTTCGGTATTAACCCCTACACTGCTTTCCGTACAAATACTATTTGTTTTTTTTAAAAACCAAACACGCATTTTAAAACGAAAGTCCGTACTCGTCAGCGCACCAACAGGACAAATATCGACCGTGTTCAGCGAGTAATTATTATCCAACTGTTTTCCCGGATAAGTCGTAAGCGTTGAATAACTACCTCTATCGATAAATCCTAAAACATCATCATGAACTACCTCTTGGCAAAAGCGTATACAACGAGAACACAATATACATCGCTCATCATCGAGCATTACACGAGGACCTATAAGTGTGCGTTTAGGCTTTACAATTTTATTTTCTACAAAACGACTATAGCCTCTACCGTATTCTATTGAAAATTCTTGCAAACGACACTCTCCTGCCTGATCACATATAGGACAATCTAGTGGATGGTTGATTAACAAAAACTCCATCACCCCTTTTTGACAATTTTTTACCAATTCACTTTTAGTTTTGATATACATGCCTGGAGCCGCTTGGGTAGCGCATGCAATTGCTGGACGAGGGATCCATCCTATCTTTGGCGTACCATCACTTTCTAAAATGGGCTGTCCGGTAGCCCGATCTTTCATGGCCATACCCATTTCAATAAGGCACATACGACAATTGCCTGGGACGGTTAATTTCGGATGGTAGCAATAATGCGGAATCTCTGTATTTACGAGTGCAGCAGCTTCAATAATATTGGTTCCTTTAGGCACCGGCACATCAATACCATCAATATTGACAATTACTTTTTCCACCTGTTGTTGATTACTCATCTGGTTATATTAAAGAATTCTGGGTAGATTTATTTTGAGCTTTTGTAACAAATTCGTCTTTAAATTTTGATACAAAACTCATTGTAGGCCAAGCACACGCTTCACCAAAAGCACAAATAGTTCTTCCTTCAATTTGTTTAGCAATATCTAAAAGCAAATCGGCATCCTCAGGCCTGGCATCACCATAAGACATACGAGTGGTAATTTTTTTCATCCAAAGAGATCCTTCACGACAGGGAGTACATTGTCCACAACTTTCATGTGCATAAAATTCATTAATATTTCCTAAAACTTCAACCATATCACGAGTGTCATCCATGACAATCACAGCTCCCGAACCAGACATCGATCCACAAGCGGCTACGGAATCAAAATCTAAAGGAATATCATTTATCGACCAATCGAATTCACTTCCATCTTTTAACTTGCCCTTATAACGCTCATCGGCTCGCAATACTTTCGCAGAAGACCCTCCAGGAATGACGGCCTTGAGGGTGCGTCCAGGAAATAGTCCCCCACATACCTCATAAATTAATTCTCCTAAGGTTATCGCAGCACAAGGAAATTCATAGTAACCCGGTTTTTGCACATCTCCACTCACACACCAAATTCGGGTACCCGTATTGTTAGGAGTACCTATTTTAAGAAATTCCTTACCCCCAATTTCAGCAATAATTTTTATGTGGCAAAACGTCTCAACATTATTGACAATTGTAGGACATTGATAAAGACCGAGTACAGCAGGAAAGTAAGGAGGTTTAATTCTAGGATAAGGACGTTTGCCTTCAAGAGATTCGATCAAACCAGTTTCCTCTCCACAAATATAGGCACCCGCTCCACGATAAATAATAATATCACATCCATAATCCGAGCCACAAATATTGTCTCCTACAAAACCTTTTGACCGTGCTTCTTCAATAGCTTTTTCTAAAATTCGGGCCCCATCATACATTTCTCCACGTATATAGATAAAAGCGAGCTTTGTGCGAGTTGCGTAAGCTGAAATCATCATCCCCTCAATCAACTGATGGGGGTCTTTATATATGATTTGACGATCCTTAAAAGTTCCAGGTTCCGATTCATCGGCATTGCAAATTAAATAAATAGGTTTTCCAGATTTGCGGTCCAAAAAACTCCATTTCATGCCTGCCGGGAATCCAGCGCCACCTCTTCCTCTTACCTGAGAATCTGTGACTTCTTGTGCTAATTCTTCAGGTTTACGCTGAACCGCTTTCTTAAGGACTTCGTAACCTCCATGCCGAATGTAACAATCAATGGAATTATCATATTCTGATTGATCGACATATTTTAAAATCATACGTGTTTCTGTAGCTGCCATTTATAAATTCCAATTAAAATTACCTTCTTTACCTGTTTCAGTTTCCTTACGAATTGCATTAGCAAAGTCAGTCGCTTTTTCTAAAGAAACATTTTCATATAATTTTTGATCAACTTGAACAATAGGAGCAGTCCCACAACTTGCTAAACATTCTACAAATTCTATTGAGTAATTCCCGTCATGCGAAGTCCCATCTAAAGGGCAATTCAATTCTTCTTGAAGTTTTTGACACAGCTTATAACTTCCTTTCAAAGCACAGGAAAGGGTGCGACAAACTTTTATCTGCCTTTTACCAGATGGGCTCTCACGTAGCATCGGATAAAATGTTACAAGCCCATAAACATTAATAGGTTGCATATCTAATTTATTAGCAATCCATTCGATATCGTTTTTTGAAATAAAACCCTTTTCTTCTTGAAAAATGTGTAAAAGTGGAAGGACAGCACTTTGTTTAAGAGGAAAGCGTGGAATCAAGTTTTCTATTTTTTCTAAAGATTGATCTGATAAATTCATATAAAATATTTTAACGGTCACATTCACCCATAACAAAGTCCAAACTTCCAAGAATGATCGGAATATCGCTCATCATATGTCCAGGAACAATTTTGGGCAATATTGAAAGATTACAAAAACTAGGTCCTCTAATTTTCAAACGATAAGGAACTCCGCCTCCTTTTGATAAAATATAAAAACCCAAGGCACCTTTAGGATTTTCGGCTTCAAAATAAACTTCCCCCGGTGGCATTTGTGGGCCCTCAGTAACAATCATGAAGTTTTGGATCAATTCTTCCATCTTTCTCATAACCTTGGCTTTAGGAGGAGCGAAGATTTTCTTTGCATTCTCTGCATACCAAGGACCACTAGGAACCTTGGCGATTGCTTGCTTTAGAATTCTAATGCTTTGACGCATTTCTTCCATACGGATAAGATACCTATCGTAAGCATCTCCTAAGGTAGCTATTGGAACATCAAATTCGTAGTTTTCATAGCCGCTATACGGAGCGTTTTTACGCAAATCAAGATCTATTCCAGAAGCTCTCAAGTTCGGTCCGGTTAAACCATAAGCTATAGCATCTTCCTTAGAAATTATTCCTATATTTTGAGTTCTTTCTATAAAAATTTTATTGCGAGTTAATAAAGTATCTACTTCATCGATTATAGGAGGCAATTGATCTAGAAAGTCCCCTACTCTGCGAAGCCAGCCTTCAGGAATGTCGCGAGCTACACCGCCTATTCGTGTGTAACTTGTTGTGAAACGAGCTCCGGTGAGTTCTTCAAATAATGTATAAAGTTTTTCTCGCTGCGTAAATGTGTAAAGAAAAATCGTTACAGCTCCGGCATCCATTCCATACACTCCAATTCCCAATAAATGAGAAGAAATACGCGCAAGTTCACAAACAATAACGCGTATAGCTTGGCAACGAGGTGGGACTTCGAGGTTTGCTAGTTTTTCTACAGTGATTGCGTAAGCGACGTTATTGGATAAAGGAGCTATATAATCTAATCGGTCCGTATAGGGAACGAATTGATTATAGGTCATATTTTCAGCAATTTTTTCATCTCCCCGATGAAGATATCCGATAACAGGTTCACAACTTGTGACAATATCGCCTTCAAGATCTAGTTTCAAACGCAGCACTCCATGAGTGGCTGGGTGAGAAGGGCCCATGTTGAGCGTCATGGACTCACTGCACTCATCATGTTCATACTGCGAGGACTTAGAAGGAATATCGGCTATTGAAATTTCTTTTTCTTGTTTTTGCATCTCGTCTTAAGATAAAGGTTTTGGATGCTGTTCACTCCAGCTTTCATCGTATCCTTTGGGTTCTCTCTTTTTGACAGTTGAAGCTTGCACACCATGGAAAGGTCCTCCATCTAGGGGCGCAGGAATGACTTTAGCCTTTGTTTCTTCAACGACATCTTTACCTGGGAGATCTGTTTCTATTCCTGCTAAAGGAAAATCTTTACGCAAGGGATAATAAGGATAACCTTGCCACATTAAAATACGGCTCAGATCAGGATGACCTTGAAACTTTATCCCAAACATGTCGTAGGCTTCCCGTTCATGCCAATTAGCAGCAGGCCAAATGTTTGTCAGGCTAATCATAGTAGGCGGCTCAGTATCTGTACATTCGCAAGCAACCCGAAAATAGTTGTGATTAATAGAACTAAAAAAGTGATAAATAGTAACAAACCGTGGGGACTCATTAATACCTAGATCAATAGCGGTAAGATCAACTAGCATATCAAAGGCAAAATTACTTCGAAGGTGCATACAAAATTCGACTAAATATTCAGAGGGAACATTTACGGCTTCCCAATCCGTACTCGGACGAGAAGTAATAGAATTGAATTGCTGCTTTAATGTTTGAAAATGAGATGTTTTCATTATTATTTTATCGATGTGTTCTCCTTTTTATAAAGATTTTTGAGGGAGCGCTCGGAAGCTATTTTTTCTTGTAAGCATATCATACCATCGAGTAATGCCTCTGGTCGTGGCGGGCATCCACTAATATAGATATCAACGGGAACTATGCGATCCACACCTTGAAGAACTGCGTAAGAACGATACATACCTCCTGTTGAAGCGCATGCGCCCATTGCGACTACCCATTTGGGGGAGGCCATTTGATCGTATATACGACGAAGCGCTGCTGCCATTTTGTAAGTAACAGTTCCTGCAACGATCATACAGTCTGATTGACGGGGAGAAAAGCGCATGACTTCCATTCCAAATCGGCTGATATCAAACCTTGACGCGCCTGCAGCCATGAGCTCAATAGCGCAGCAAGCAAGCCCCATCGGCATGGGCCACACAGAGTTTTTTCGAACCCAGTTGATAACAGCATCGGCTGTCGAGACAATTACCTCTCCTTCCACTTTACTATTGTAACCATATTCACGTATGCTATTACTCATAATTCATCTTTAATAGAAAATCAAAAACAAAGGTTACACCGTCTTAGTAGGGTTATTCAAGATCTTTCTTTAAAGAAATTTAGCAACCTTACAAATGAGATCGACACATCGGTTGGAATAACCCCATTCATTATCATACCAGCTGATGAGCTTAAAAAAGTTTGAGTTAAGTTCAATTCCAGAACCCGCATCAAAAATAGAAGAATGCTTGTCGTGAATAAAATCCGATGAAACGACTTCGTCTTCAGTGTAATCAAGAATCCCCTTGAGAGACCCTTGAGAGGCTTCCTTCATTTTCTGGCAAATCTCTTTGTAGGAAGTAGGCTTTTCTGTTTTAACAGTGAAATCCACCACTGAAACCGTCGGTGTTGGCACTCTAAAAGACATTCCTGTAAGCTTTCCTGCCAATTGAGGTAAGACAAGCCCAACGGCTTTAGCAGCTCCTGTTGAAGAGGGAATGATATTAATAGCTGCTGTACGACCGCCTTTCATATCTTTTGGAGAAGGACCATCAACCGTCTTTTGAGTTGCTGTATAGCTATGAACGGTTGTCATTAATCCTTCAGCAATGCCAAAGTTTTCTAAAATAACTTTAGCAACTGGAGCAAGGCAATTTGTTGTGCAAGAAGCATTGGAAATAATATTATCTTGAGCAGTTAACTCATTGTCATTAACTCCGATAACTACAGTTTTCATTTCGCCTTTCCCAGGGGCCGAAATGATAACCTTTTTAGCACCTGCACTAAGATGGCCAGCTGCTTTTTCTCTATCCACGAATAGACCGGTTGATTCGACTACGATATCAACACCCAACTCTTTCCATGGGAGAGCAGCAGGACCTTCCTTGACTGCAAGACACTTGATTTTATGTCCATTGATTACAAGGGTATCGGAATTTTCAACCTCAATCGTTCCTTGAAAACGACCTTGAGTAGAGTCATATTTTAACAAATAAGCCAAGTTTTCAGCAGTGACAATATCGTTGATAGCAACGACATCAATCACTTTTCCAAGAAGACCTTGATCTACAATTGCCCTAAAAACAAGACGTCCAATACGTCCAAAACCATTTATACCTACTTTTATCGCCATTTTCTTTTTTTTTGAAAATAAATTTTGATGAGCAGTTTATGCTTCTTGACTATGGTAATGCAAGCATAATATTAGAAATGTTACACCTCTGTTTCAGCTCATAAAGTTTCTATCTTCGGAGCATCTACCTTTACAGTAGTACCTCTGTGATCGGGATTTCCTAAATTTCCGTTAGTAATGATTCAAAGGCATCAAGGGGCGCTGAATTAAGTAATCTGAGTCGGAATTCTATTAATAAAATTTTGATAGAGAAAGAATTGCAACACTTTGTGAAGAAGAATTCCTTTTCAAAGAAAAATTAAAGTGATAAGGTTATTGAGACGAAGATGTTAAGTTTAGGAAGCTTGGGATAGGTTTAATTCTCCGCATTATTGATAACATATC
>Ga0206799_1168_pt1 | contig 9808 bp, 9 predicted proteins | sample Alteio_BWOrgCont_67_FD_152900 | JGI IMG/M metagenome (GOLD analysis project Ga0206799, IMG submission 152900) | Enriched cells from forest soil in Barre Woods Harvard Forest LTER site, Petersham, Massachusetts, United States -... | ecosystem: Environmental > Terrestrial > Soil > Temperate forest > O...
AGGTATGATTGGTGCTTCAAAATCTCTTGCAAAAGAAGTGGCAGGCCGTAATATTACAGTTAATGTAGTTGCGCCAGGTTTCATTGAAACAGATATGACAGAAGTTTTAACTAAAGATCCACAAAAAAGTGAAGCAATTTTAAAAATGATTCCTCTAAAACGTTTAGGCAAACCCGAAGAAATAGCGAATCCAGTGAATTTCATTGCTTCGGAAGAATCCGGATACATGACGGGACAAATTTTTACGATTGACGGCGGCATCGCTATCTAACTTATTACTATTAACTTTCTTAAACAAATACACAATTACTATGGCTGACAAAACCATCGAACAAAGGGTTACCGAAATTATCGTTAACCAACTTAACGTTAACGAAGAACAAGTCGTTCCAAGCGCATCTTTCTTAGATGATCTAGGAGCTGACTCCTTGGATACCGTAGAGCTTATCATGGCCTTCGAAGAGGAGTTCAAAGATGAGATCAAAGGTGAAATCCCAGAATCCGTCGCTGAAAAGCTTCAAACTGTAGGGGATGTAATCGCGTATATCACCAATAAATCAACCGTCAAAACCACTTAATTATTAAGTCCCTTTCCATCTACAAAATAATTTCTTTATGACAAATGCTCAATCATCTAGGAAACGTGTTGTCGTTACCGGACTTGGGGTCGTAACCTCAATTGGCACTGGCATAGAGAAGTACTGGGAAAATTTGTTAAAAGGAACGAGTGGCATTTCAAATGTCACTCGTTTTGATGCTTCAGATTACAGTTGTCAAGTAGCTTCTGAAGTTACAGACTTTGATGCCTCCCAATACATGGATGGCAAAGAAGTAAAACGAACAGATCGCTATACTCATTTTGCAGTAGCAGCCAGTAAACTCGCTGCTACTGATGCAAAACTAGATGTTACTAAACTCGAACCTACGCGTTTTGGTGTTATTATAGGCTCAGGGATTGGCGGCATGGAAACTATTGAGCAGCAATCAAAAAGGTTATTTGACCTTGGTCCTCGAAAAGTTTCTCCTTTCATGATTCCTTCTTTGATTGCAAACATAGCCTCAGGCATTGTTGCCATTGAATTTAATGCAAAGGGTCCAAATTTTTCTGTAGTGAGTGCTTGTGCAACTGGTAGCCATGCTCTAGGCGAAGCCCTCGACTTTCTCCGCAAAGGGGATGCAGATATAATGCTTGCAGGCGGTAGTGAAGCTGCTATTACTCGACTTGGCTTTGCTGGCTTTTGCGCCATGCGGGCGATGAGTACTCAGTATAATAATGATCCTAAACGCTCTTGCAAACCTTTTGATCTTAAGCGCGATGGCTTTGTAATGGGCGAAGGGGCCGGAGTTTTAGTCCTTGAAACTTTAGAACATGCCCAAGCTCGTGGCGCAAGAATCTATTGCGAAATTGCAGGTTATGGAGCTACTTGTGATGCTTACCATATCACAAGCCCTGATCCCACTGGGAATGGTTTAGCCAATTGCATTAAATCTGCTTTAAAAGATGCGAACGTCGAACCTGAACAAGTTGGTTACGTCAATGCGCATGGTACGTCCACTCCTTACAATGACAAATTTGAGACTATGTCTTTAAAAACAGTTTTTGGTCCCTATGCACAAAAACTGTTGATTAGCTCCACAAAATCCATGACTGGCCATCTTTTAGGCGCCGCAGGAGGTATTGAAGCAGCGGCCGCTATCATGGCTATTCAGACTGGGGAAGTTCCTCCTACAATAAATTATGAAACACCCGATCCGGATTGCGATCTTGACTATGTACCTAATAAAAAGCGTTCAGCCAAGGTTGACGTCGCGGTTAGCGAAAATCTAGGTTTTGGGGGTCAAAATGCTGCAATTGTATTTAAACGTCTATAAATTTATTTCCATTTTTTATTTTTATAGTTTATTTTACCCTACTTCATTAAAATAAATCTAACAATTCGCTGATAAATTGTTAATTAATCGATTACCGATTGTTGATTTTTATATATACTCCTGAGACCCTTCGACTTATTAGACTTCTTTAATCTACATCAAGCAATCTAAATCATTCATCGAATTACTGAAAATCGATCATTTTTTCTTTTCGAGAAATATTATGCACCAAATCGAGGAATCGATATTTTTAAATTCAAATGAACTTGAAAATTAAAAAAAAAACGCTCACGATTCAAAATATGAGTACCGATTCTAGAGCATCAGGTTAGCAAGCTAATAAAATATAGGTTATCGTCGAACCCTTTAAAATTAAAGGTTTCAGGTTTTGCTTAGCCATTGGATTAATTTCTTCATGCATTGCTTGGCTTAAGTTCAACCCAACAAAAATTCAACCACTAAATTTTATACCAATTATGATTCCTCTTTTACTCATTTTAATAATAGCGACCGCTGAAATGTCCACCTCGATTTACACACCGAGCCTCACAAGCGTTGCTACGCACTTTAATATTTCCCCAGCTCTCGCTCAATGGACGGTGAGCATTAACTTATTAGGGCTTGCTTTATCTGGACCGATTTATGGTCCCTGGTCTGATTGTCACGGAAGACGCACTGTATTAAGAATTGGAATGGGCCTTTTCTTATTCGGTTCCATTTTTGCACTCTTTGCACATTCAATTGAAATTTTACTAATCGCAAGATTTGTACAAGGGCTCGGCGAGGGCGTTGCAGTCGTGATTGCCTTTGCAGTTGTCCGAGATCTTTTTGATGAAAAGAAAAGCGCTCAAGTCCTTTCATATATGGGAATGGCAATTGCTCTCTCTCCTGGCCTTGCACCTATTCTAGGTGGTTACATAGCTCATACCTTGGGATGGAAAATGTGCTTCGGAGTCGTGAGCTTTGCCGCTGCAGTACTTATCATTTTTTTATTTTTACTGATGCCCGAAACTTTGCCTGAAAATAATCGTATCCCCTTTTCTTTCAAAGCAATCACTCAAGGATATTTAGCCACATTAAAAAATACAAACTTCCTAAAACTAGCACTCATTCCTGCTATTATGATCGGCGGATTATGGGCCTGGATGGCAGGATTACCGCTTCTATTCGTTGGCTTCCTAGGCGTACCTCTTCAACATTACGGCTATTACGGCTTCTCAAGTATTATAATATACATCATCGGAACTTTTATTAATAGTAAATGTGTTCACAAAATCTCATTAAGAAAACTATTATTCATTGGCCTATGCCTATCTCTTTTCAGTTCCATTTCACTCTTCATTTCAGGTTATCTCAAAGTAGCAAACCCCATTATTCTTCAAATCCTCAATTTTCCCTTTGCCTTTGGACTTGCCTTTATTCTACCAAATGGCACTGCATTAGCATTCTCAGAAGTTAAAAAAGGACTTGGAACAAGCTCTGCACTACTGGGCTCATTAGAAATGGCTTTTGGGGCTCTTAGCATTTTTTTACTAGGACAGTTTTTCCAAGGAACCATTCTTTCGATTGCTTCAATTATGCTTGGAGCCTCTTTTTTAAGTATTATTCTTTTTATAATAGATTTCTTGCGGCTTCGGACTGGCATTAGCTTAACACCTTGATTTTTTTCTCATTTATTGCTATATTCACAACAAATGGCATCTGTATCTTTGCATTTCGAAGCCTTAGGAAAATCAGGCAATCCTCCATTAATCATTCTTCATGGACTTTTAGGTTCCTCAAGAAACTGGCTTAGTGTTGGCAAAATGCTTGCAGAATACTTCGATGTCTTCCTCCTCGACTTGCGTAATCATGGCTCCTCCCCCCATACTAACACCATGGATTATGATGAAATGGTTGAAGATGTACTAAACTGGGCTAATAAAAAAAATCTCGATACTTTCTATCTCCTAGGACATAGCTTAGGGGGAAAAGTCGCCATGACCTTTGCTTGTCGCTATCCTGAGCGTATTCGTGCACTTATCATCGAAGACATTGTTCCCAAAGAATATGTTCTTCGCTATGCAAATGAATTTCAGGCCATGAACGATTTATCTTTGAAAGATATTAAGAATCGCACCGATGCCGATAAAATCTTGGAAACTAAAATACCAGACTGGACTTGGCGTCAATTTCTTTTAACAAACCTTAAGCACACTCCGGACAAACACTTTCATTGGCAAATCAATCTGGATACCCTGACAAAGTCGCTACCTCAAATTATGCAAAATCCTCTCAAAAGCACTGATCGCTATCTGGGCCCCACGCTCTTCCTTCGCGGTGAAACTTCCGATTTCATTATTGATGAAGATTACAAAACAATCTATCAACATTTTCCAAACGCCTCCATTATCAGTATTCCTCATACTGGCCACAACATACATGTCGAAAATACTCCTCGCTTGATCGAGGCTTTAAAAAAATTATTATAATCTCATTGTGGAAGACGCACCAATCATAAGACTAAAAAACTTAAGCAAACGATTTCAACTAGCAAAAAAAGAAATTGTGGCCTTGCAAAACATCACCATGGATATCGCTCAAGGCTCCATCGTAGGAATCATCGGGAAAAGTGGAGCAGGCAAAAGCACTCTTTTAAGATGCATCAATAAGCTCGAAATTCCCACTTCCGGAGACGTTTTCTTTGAAAATCAAAATCTCACTAAAGCTTCTCCAAATCTCCTAAGACACATTAGGCATGAAATTGGCATGATCTTTCAACATTTTAATCTTCTAGCCCGAAGAACTGTTCTGGAAAATGTCATGCTTCCTCTCGAAATTGCAGCCTATCCTAAGGAAAATATTGTTTCGCGCGCTAGAGAATGCCTTCAACTTGTAGGCCTCAGTGATCGCGAAACCGCATACCCCAAAGAACTTAGTGGAGGCCAAAAACAACGCGTCGCCATAGCTCGTGCCCTCGCCAGCGAAGCTAAAGTTCTTCTTTGCGATGAAGCTACTTCTGCTCTAGATCCCGAAACAACTGCTGAAATTTTGCATTTACTTAAGAATTTAAATAAAAATCTAGGCATCACTATTGTTCTTATTACCCACGAAATTAATGTCATTCGCGATATCTGCGACTACGTCTTTGTTATGGATCATGGTCACATCGTGGAACAAGGCATCATCGAAAATATTTTTGCCTCGCCTACTCATGAAATTACTCGCTCTTTCATTAAATCAATAGTCAATAGCAAAATCCCTGAGGTCATCAAAACCCTCCTAGTTCCACAACCTGAAGGATCTAATTTTGATATTGTCCTACGTCTCGTCTTTACAGGCGGATCCGCTGAAAAACCTATCATATCAGACTTCATTCGACATTATGGCACCGACATAAATATTGCAGCCGGCTACCTTGATCATATTGGCCAAAGCACCTTTGGCACCCTCATCGTAACACTTCCTAATGAAGAGCAAACAGTAAGAAATGCAACCGAATTCTTGTCTGCAAGAGGCGTTAAAACTGAAACCTTAGGCTTTATTCCACGAAATGATTGATTTACTTATTCAAGCAACAGGCGAAACGCTTCTCATGGTCGCCATTTCAACTTTAGCAGGCATTCTTTTTGGCCTACCTCTTGGCGTTTTCCTTTTTACGACCGATAAAAATGGACTGTATCAAAACAAAACCCTCAATCTTATTGTAGGTTTCATTGTCAATGCAGTCAGGTCTATTCCTTACATCATCTTAGTTGTTGCGATTATCCCGTTAACACGACTGATTGCTGGCACATCCATCGGAACTCTAGCTGCCAGCGTCCCGCTAAGCATTGCTGCAATTATGCTCTATTGTAGGATGGTTGAAGAAGCCATTAGACAAACTCCCCAAGGTTTGATTGAAGCGGCCCAATCTATGGGAGCTTCACGAAAACAAATTATTACAAAAATACTGATTCCCGAATCATTACCACAACTCATAAGCAATCTAACGCTTGTAATTATCAGCCTCATTGGCTTCTCTGCGATGGCCGGAGCTGTCGGCGGAGGTGGCTTAGGAGATGTGGGCATTCGCTATGGCTATCAGCGCTATAATTTGATGGTCATCGCACAAGTCGTTGTTATCTTGATACTTCTCGTTCAAATCATTCAAACATCAGGCGATTGGATTACTAAAAGACTTAGGAAATAATACCAAATTTCATTCTAAAATGAACAAAGGTCGCTTGAATTTATGCCAGATAATGACATTCTGATCGAGCAAGCGCACAGGCGTACCCGAGGTACATCGAGCACTTGCGAGTGAAGAAGGCTCATTAGATGGCATAAAGGCAAGTCGGCATTTGTTCATTTTAGAATGAAATTTGGTATAAGGTCTTCAGAACCTTTAGCCTGTTTAAACTTTTTACCGCACCCCTTTCAATTCACACCAATTCGTCGTATACCCAGGAGAAACTCGTTGTCGTTTACTCTGCCAAATATTATTACTTCCAATGGATGCATAAAACAAACTTTTGTTTCCATACTTGGCAGTAATTTCATCCATAATCTCCATCCTCTTATCCTTCTGTACTAAATTTTCCTGAGCTTTAAAAAGATCCAACTGGGATCCTTTCTTGGGCACAATATGGTCACAAAAAACACCTGCTTTATGATACCGGTAACCCAATTTAAAAATCTTCTCCAATCCTGCTCGTGCCGCCGCTAAAAGATCAGGCGTATAGTCCGTTGCTTCTACAAAATATTCCACTACACTTTCATGATACTGCGGACCGAGAGAATGCATATTCGTTCTAATAAATACCCCTATTGAAAAAGTTACTGAATTTTGCTCACGCAGCGCTTCACCAACGCAACTCACATGATATGCAATCGCCTGCGCCACATCTTCCATATCCGTCAGTGGTCTACTAAATGATCGCGATCGCAAAATACTTTTGTTATTCTTAGCCACGTCTTCCAGCTCTAAACAAGATACCCCTTTTAGCTCAAGCAAGGTTCGCAGCCCATTGATCGAAAGATTTTGCTTCACCCAACCTTCATCAAGGTTTAAAAATTCATAAGCGGTTTCTATCCCTCTCGACTCTAGAAACTTTGCTCTTTGTCTACCAATACCCCAAATATCACCAGCCTTACATCCTTTTAAAACACTTTCAATATCATCTTGATTGTCCAATAAATACACAGATCTTAGTTCCTTATTTTTCTTTACAACCCTACAAGCAACTTTACTTAAAGTCTTCGTCTTTGCAACCCCCACAGACACAGGGATTCCAAGCCACTTATATAATTTCTCTCTTATTGCTTTGGATTCTTCGAAAATTTCCTCTCGTGAAAGCGCATTAAAATGGATAAAAGCTTCATCTATAGAATAAATTTCAACCCTTGGAAAAGCCTTCTTAAGAATACTCATCACTCGTCTTGACATATCACTATACAAAGAAAAGTTCGCCGATCGCACTATCACTTGATGCTTATCGACAATATTTTTGACCTGAAAATACGGCGCGCCCATTGCTACCCCCAATGCCTTGAGTTCATCAGATCTCGCAATAAAACATCCATCATTATTCGATAAAATCCCTACGGGCCGTCCCCGCAACTTTGGATCAAAGACACACTCACAAGAAACAAAAAAATTATTACAATCTATCAGTCCAATATAGGTTTCTCTATTCATGGCTTATGTATCACAAACGTTACTATCCCCCAAATTTCAAAATCATCTTCATCCTCAATTTCAATCGAGGCATATTGATTATTATCCGATTGCAATAAGATTTTTCTTCCCCTTTTAATAAAACGTCTTATTATAAATGCATTATTAATAAAAACTATCACAATATGACCGTTTTGAACAGGAATAGAGCGATCTACAACAACGAGATCTTCACAAAAAATACCGGCACCATCCATCGCATAACTCTGGACTTTGAGCAAAAAGGTAGCTTCTCCATTCTTGACCATCAATTGATGCAAGTCCAAAGAAGACTCATATACCTCCTCCGAAGGAAGAGGAAATCCTGCAGAAATACCCGTCAAATAAAGAGGACATCTACTTAGCCACTCTTTTTGGACCTGCCCAATATATAAAACTTCATTATTTAATATAGCTAATTCCATAAACATGAACATTAGTTCATATTTTCTACAGGAAGTAAATAGAAAAATTTAAAAAAAATTAGCTTTGGGCTAATACAAAAGTGGCAACAAATCGACAAATGTTGATTTGTTGCCACTTTTCAAAAAGGCAATATCGATCAACAAATCGACAAATATTGATTTGAGTTGATCTTCATTAGATCCTAAACCAATAGTTATGCGGATTTTGAATAAAATTGTACTCCCATTTTTTATCCTTGAAGGCACAGCAATTTTGAATAATTTTATAAATCTATGTTCAAACATTTTTTAAAAATATTTTTCTTTTCTTTTCTTACTTTACAATTCTTCGCTCCTCACGCGAGTTTGTGGGCTGAAGAAACTGCTTCAAAGCCCAAAACTATCGTCGTTGGCGTCAGTCCTGGTGCTCATGAAGAAGTTATGGAATTTGTCAAAAATTTAGCTGCAAAACAAGGACTGAACGTCAAAATCGTCACTTTTAACGACTATATTCTCCCTAATGCCGCTCTCGCCGAAGGAGACTTGGACCTCAACTGCTATCAACATGAGCCTTTCCTTACCGAGCAAGTCAAATCCCGCGGTTACGACCTGGTTTCTATTGGTAAAAATCTCCTCATGCCTATGGCTCTTTATTCAAAGAAAATAAAAAATTTAAATGAACTCAAAGACAAAGCGCAAATTGCTATCCCCAATGATCCAACAAATGGGGGCCGTGCCCTTATCCTATTGGAAAAACAAGGCCTTGTTACTCTTAAAAAAGATACAGGCCACACACCTTCCGTCTTGGACATCGGAAACAATCCTAAAAAACTCAAAATTATAGAAATTGAGGCTCCTCAAATTCCCCGCATGCTCCAGGACGTCGATGCGGCCGTCATTAATACTGAATTTGCTCTACTTGCCGGTCTTGATCCTGCTAAAGATTCTCTCGCCATTGAAAGTACCGATTCTCCTTATGTCAATATTTTTGCAACCCGGGCAAAAGATAAAAATAATAAAGATATATTGAAATTTATCCAAATATACCAATCCCCAGAAACGGAAGAATTTATTAAAACGCGCTTTGGCAATTCAATTATTCCTTCTTGGAAATAAATTAATGAATACTGACAATACTGACTCTCTTCAAGCTACCCCTATGATGCAGCAGTATCTGGCGATACGGTCGCAACTTCCACCCAATACCTTCCTTCTTTTTCGTTTGGGTGATTTTTATGAACTCTTCATGAGCGACGCTGAAGAAGCAGCTTCCATTATGGGCATCACCCTTACAAACCGTCATGGCACCCCGATGGCCGGCATCCCTTTCCATGCCGCAGAAAGCTACATTAACAAACTCTTACGTTCCGGTAAAAAAGTTGCCATCTGCGACCAAATGGAACCCGCAAAGCCAGGCAAGCTTGTAAAACGCGAGCTCACTCGCATCCTCACCCCGGGTACCACTCTCGAGCCCTCTCAACTCGTAGAAAATCATAACCAATATCTGGCTGCCATTGAGTTTACTAAAACTCATATCCACGCCTCTTGGCTAGATCTTTCCACTGGGGAATTTAAAATTGCAACAGACTCTAATCCATCCAATCTACTTCCCATTTTTAATGCCCTGGATCCAAAAGAAATTTTAGTTCCAACCCTCTCCTACGATTCTTGGAAATCTACTTTCCATCTCTCAAGTTGGTGGGAACAATTTCAAGTATTCTTAAGCTCGCGTCCTCTTTCCAAACTTTCTGATTACCAATTCGATGCGATCAATGGAACAAAATTGGTTACAGAATCGCTCAATGTCCTTAATCTTGATGGCTTTGGGATTTCTCGCGACCATCCTGCCTTAGGC
>Ga0206799_1172_pt1 | contig 9590 bp, 6 predicted proteins | sample Alteio_BWOrgCont_67_FD_152900 | JGI IMG/M metagenome (GOLD analysis project Ga0206799, IMG submission 152900) | Enriched cells from forest soil in Barre Woods Harvard Forest LTER site, Petersham, Massachusetts, United States -... | ecosystem: Environmental > Terrestrial > Soil > Temperate forest > O...
ATTGTACTTGCCAAGCGGGTATTGTTGGGTCTAAGTGGGCCTTGTCTGGTACTCTCCAGCCAACGACGTAACGTTTTTTACCGGTAAATTTAAAGGTATTATTTAGATAGAATTTCGCTTCATCCATGCCTTGCAATACGATTACATTACCACCTAGCACTAACAGCACAGATAGTAGTAATTTTTTAGTAAACATTCTTTTTCAACTCCTAAAAACCAGTAAAATAAGCCATTTTTTAGGGCTTTCTATTGATTAAGATAATGGAAATCGGGAGATATGGCAAAGGCCCCTGAAAAGTTGACAGAGAGAAATGGCCAAAGCTGCGCAGGCCCTTACCTGGCTTCCAGGCTAGGAACACCTTCGCTTGCTGAATTATGCCCTCAAGTAAGCCATGCAGTTTGCGATGACTGTATCTGTGGAAATTGACAAATAGAATCATTGTGTTGATAAATACTTTATTTGTGCTACCCTAATCATTATCATACCATGAAAGGATTTCTGATGATGAAAAGATTACTGCTCTTCCTCTGTCTTTTGATACTCACTACACAGGTGCAGTCTATGCATTTAGATTATAAAACACGACGAACTCTGTATTTAAAGGACCTACCGACGGTTATTCAAAAGGCTGATTGGACAAAGCTAATGGGATCTATTGAAGATGGATACATTATAGCGTCTGATCTTATTGTATATGAAAAGACAGCATTTGATAAACAATCGACGAGCAAGTTTTCTACCCCTTGCACTCTATTTCAGCGGTTGATTAGTGATATCCATAATAAAGCATTGGGATTAAGCAGTGACGAATACGCTGTTAAAAATATGGGTGTCCTTGCCAGCACACATACTCAATTATTAAAAGATCAATTACAACGACTCGAACGAGCTTTTGAAGCCTTGATAACATCCAATGTTGTTAATCATAGCCCTGAACTTGCCAAAGCAACCCCGTATGCGAAATTCAAGTCTGGATTGGAATTTTTGACTGGAGATATAATGAGTGCGCGCCCACAAGAGTATTTGGCAATATATCAAAAAGCATTGGCATCTGTAACAACATGCCAACAAAACATCCAACGACAAATGCAAACTGGTGGAACAGGTTTTGTTGCCCACCATATCGCCTTTCAGAAGATAGATCCCGTCTACTTAGCCAACTTGACACCAGAGCAAAAAAAGTCTGTTGCTTCTGAATTGGTTAATTGGGCTGGTGGAAATCCCGGTGATTATGGCGATTTTGCTCTTGCAGCTTCAAATATTTTATCCCCTGTACAATCGGCCTCTCGTTTTCGTCTAACATTACCCAAGAATCCTTGGATTGCATGGGTGACGATATTGGCATTAGTTGCTGCAGTAGGCCTATATAAATACTATGGTACACCATCCGAAGATGAAGATGACGAAGCGAATACAGAAGAAGATATTGAATACCAAAAAGACACCGTCAATTCCTAGAAAATTATGGATTTCAAGTCCTTGTTCTATGTTTGTTTTATAACCGACATAGGTTAAAGTACACCTATATGTCAACACCAATTTTGAATTAAATCGAATGCTATTTCTTATTTTGGTTATGTTATCCAGCGACATACGTAATGGACCTTTTCTTTGGTCTTATCCTACCGAAATCTCTATCAGATTTTATATCTAATCCTAGTTCTAAGTGTTGTCCAAGAAATGGGACCTATTACACTTTGCCAAACGAGTTGCAAAAATTATTCAGGTAATAGTACCTTGTTTCTATAATTTTTCTACATCGAACATTCATTTTACCCGAGGTACATTATGGTGCTTACATTTTTAAAAAAGCTCCCCGTATGCTTCATCAAAAGCCAGGTTCTTTTTGTCTTAACCATCACTGCTCTATTGCTCTCAGGCTTTCTTTCTGCCGATATAATTCAAGTTACCAACAATGATGGCGGCTTAGCAGATGGCAGCCTCAATGCTGCTATCCAACAAGCGCAAGCCGGTGATATCATCGATTGCTCTCCCATCGCCGGACAAACAATCAACGTATCAGTGGTGCTGCCGGCACTTGGGCCCTCGCTCACCATTTTAGGTAGCGGGGTAACCATTGATGGAGGCAGTTCATTACCTGTTTTTTCTTTAGCTCAAGGATCAGCAACCATTACTGATTTCAGCATTCAAAATGGGCTCTCGCAAGGTGGTAACGGCGGTTCTGGTCTGACCGGTGGTGGTGGTGGCACGGGTGGTGGTGGTGCGCTTTATATACACTCAGGTACTACCATGACTATATCTACTCTCGGTCTCAATAACAATCAAGCTATCGGTGGTACCGGCGGTGCTGGGAATGTAACAGGCGGCTCGGGCGGTGGTGGTGGCGGTTTTCATGGTGGTAGTGGTGGCGCAGCGATTAATACCGGTGCGAGTGCCGGCGCAGGTGGTGGGGGTGGTGGCAATAGCGGCGGCGCTCATGGTGGTACTTTAGGGGCAGGTTCGCCCAATGTTTTCCCCAATTTTGCAGGTGGTGGCGGTGGCGGTGAGATCCCCGCAAGACCTGCGGGATCCGGAGGCAATGTTGCCGCTACCTCTTCTACTCCTGCCAGATCTGGTGGAGCGGGAGGTCAGAGCAGTGCCACGAATGGTGCTGGGGCCGGTGGTGGAGCTGGCTCAGGCGGGAGCGGCTCTTCCGGTTCTGATGCGATTAATGCCACGCCGTCTGGCACTGGCATAGGAGGGGCGGGCGGCTTGGGCGTCGGTACTAACAATGCGTATGGTGGCGGTGGTGGTGGTGGTGGCGGTAATGGTGGCGGTGCAGGGTATGGCACAGGTGGCGGTGGTGGTGGCTTAAATGGTCCCGGAGGAGCCGGGGGTCTTTTGGGTGGCGGCGGTGGTGCCTCAAGCAGCAATGCCGTGGGAAGAAATAGTGGCGGCGATGGCGGCTTTGGGGCTGGTGGTGGTGGCGGTCATCTTGGTGGTGTTGATACATCTGGCATCGGTGGTGCAGGTGGCTCGGCCACAAATGCCCCTGCCGGTGGCGGTGGCGGCTCAGGATTAGGGGGCGCCATTTTTATACAACAAGGAGGCACTCTTATAATACAAGACGGAGTCAATTTTTCCGGCAATTCGACAACTGCTGGACTAGGCGGCACGGCGACGGGAATAGGAAGTAGTGGGCAAGGGGGGTCCTCACTAGGGAAAGATCTTTTTATCCAATCAGGAGGAAGTATCACCTTTCAACTCAATAATACATTAACACTTTCCAATCCGATTGAAGGGGCAGGCCTATTATCTGAAGCCACTGGACCCGGACTCACCAAATCGGGCATCGGGACTCTTTATCTGTCGGGGGATAATACCTATTTGGGTGGTACGATAGTCCAATCGGGAATGATGAATCTGAATGGATCTATCGGCGGAGATTTGCACATCCAATCCGGTAGCATATTTTCAGGCAATGCCACAGTCAATGGTACTATCTTTAATGGTGGCACCATATCACCCGGTAATTCCATCGGCACCGTGTTTACTACCAATCTCACTTTATCCCCGACAAGTATCTACAATGTCGAAATCAATTCTGCAGGTAATAGCGATATAATTATCGCCTCCGGATCTGCTCAGGTTGACGGTAGTGTCATAGTCAGTCCCGATGACACCAATTTCAGAGTGCCACATACCTATACTATTATAAGCACGAGTGGCGGTGTAACCGGACAATTTTCTTCGTTGGCCAGTCCCACCCCATCGCTTAAGCGTTTAATCTATAATCCCTTGACGGTTCAACTCACCTACTTTCCATTAAGTGCCATACCTATTACCGGCAACGCCAAAGCTGCGGGTAATTGTTTTACTACGCTTGCAGGATTAGATGCACTAGCGGTTAACAGTGCGTTGCTTGCGTTAAATCCCGATGATATCCAGTCGGCATTCGAACAGATGAGCCCCGCACAATTTTCTGGCCCTACGCAAGTGCAGCTTCTGGATGCCATTCTTATTCGTTCTACCTACACAAAACATCTGCAAAAATATTATTTTAATGTAGATCAACATGATACACATCCTCTGAATGTCTGGATCGATGGGATTGCACAATGGCAGAATCAAGGAAAGCTCTTTGGATACAAAGACACTACGTTCGGCAGTACAATTGGTCTTGATTACCACATCTATAATTGGATTTTGGGATGTGCCTTGAGCGCTACCTATGACCACTTTCATTGGAAACGTTTTGCGGGCAACGCAAAAATAAACAGTTATTATGGCGGCCTTTATGGTCGTTGGAACCACGATGCCTTGTATCTGGATCTGGCCGTTTTGGGCGCATTCAGCAACTATAAGACCACGCGTCACCTCAATTTTGGTAGCATCGATAGATGTGCTTACTCGAAGCATCATGGTAATGAATGGTTGACTCACTTAGGTCTTGAATATTGGATACGCCGCTCTGGGTATCAAGTGACCCCGTATTTTAACCTTGATTATGTCTTACAGCATGAACATGGCTACGCTGAATGGGGAGCCGATAGTCTTGATCTGCAGCTAGACAGAAAAAAATCGAGGCTCTTTCAGGGTGAAGCCGGAGTTTCGCTCAGTACAAGCTGCCATGTGCGCAACGGCGTGTTTACACCGATGCTTAGTCTGGCATATATAAATCAAACCCCATGCTCGAGTAAAGATTACCATGCCAATTTCCTACATTCCTGCTGCACATTCACTGGCAGAGGCGGGAGCTATGGACGGAACTTATTCGTCCCTCGCTTGGCTTTAATCTTCCAAAATGTTTCTGACAAGGCGAGCGTCTCAATCTATTATGATGGTCAGATAGGGAACAAGTATCGGGCACAAGATATTGCATTCGATGTTACCGTACGGTTCTAGGATTATGTAGGGTATTATAACTATTATATGGGTAGAATTTGCCTTTGGCAAACGCTAAAAAATGGTCCTAATATTGGGGTTCGTTATATTATTTGTTTTCAGCCGGTGCAGAACTGACCTCAAGATAAGATAACAATGAATACAAATGTTTTATGAGTTCCAAAATTGCATTACGTGTCGTTTCAACTTTTTTTATCATATTGGCATCTTTGGCATATGCAAACGAGGTACGTGCACGGATAAGCCATTTATTCAATACATCCTCTTGGGCTGATAACAATTCAACTGTTTCTGGGATAGATTTGAGTAAACGCTCTTTTTGAATAGCTACGAAAATACCGTTGTTTTGATTTTGGAGATCAAATTTAGAATCATATTCAAGATGTACTTTAAATAAAATTTTATCTGCTTGCGCAAGCATCTGCTCGTCTTCAGCCGCATCTTGAATTTTAATTTTGTACCATATAGCGAGTGATACAACAAGTACAGGGGTTAGCCGGTGTTGATTTCAGGGAATCAAACCTGGTTTGTCGAGATTATCTGCTGAAAAAGCCAACTTTTTACTAATCTGGCATTGTCTCAAAATTGACAAATAGAATCATGCTCTCTTGCATTATAATCTATTTATGGTACCTTAATCATTATTATAGAAGGATTTGATATGAAGAAATTACTGGTTATATTCAGCATGGTAGCTATTTTTGGGGCAACCCATGCAATGGATCCATACCGGCAAGAAGCCTTGAGTAATCTGGGAAATAGCATTAACAATTCTGCTTGGGGTTTCATAATTGAACGCGTTGCCATAGGGATCCTATTCTCAAGTGATATATGCAAATATGAGACACCTGAAATCCGTGAAAACCTCCGCACCGGAAAAGAGATTGTTAAAATTCGAAGAAACCAAACATTCTTTCAATCATTATTATTAGAACTTGCCAACTATCACTATGAAGATCGCAATTACCCCTCTTCAGTAAGAGTACGCGCGTTTCTTCAAGGTCTTATTATTCGTGGATATATTGACTCTAATCCAGAACTTTTAAATGATACAAATCCAGATGGCTCAACATTATTCGGCGATAGCACATGGTACGGTGTGCGCACTCGTAACAATGCACGACTAGAGCATAGCAAGATGCTCGAATCTATTAAAGAAAATGGGGCGAGAGTACAACAAGCTATTAGTAGTAATAACATGAGTACCCTTGCTGACGATATTATTACGTATGGTGTTGATGAACAATATCTGACACAATTGAGTACAACTCAAAAGCAAGAACTGTCTAAGTTTTTGGATGAAAAATTTAAAAAAATGAGCACTAGTGAGAGGGATTCTCGACTGTGTATTATGAAAGATAATTTAATCGGACAAACACCAGAAAAACCAAGCCTTACTAAGACATCTTTTACTCTCAGTAATGGAAAATTCATGATAGGTGCTGCGCTATTGGTTGTAGCTGGTCTGCTAGCCTACAAATACTACTCATCTGAGAATGAAGATGAAGATGATACTGAGACAGAGGAAGATGTTGAATACCAAAAAAATAAAGCTCTATAAAAATCTATGATTAAGGAAACGTACATGTTCCTACGTATAAATTTGGCAATAGTAGTAGGGTTAACTTTTTCTCTCAATGGCATGGATGCATCCAACCAAACAACATGGTGGCATGCCGTGCAACGCTATAAACCCATCAGTACCATCATGAATCGCACCCCATTTGTCTATTGCCTACTTCGGGCACTGCGTAATACCGCCTATAACAGACTTCCTATATCCTGGAATTGGAATAATAAAGATGTATCAAGTAATACAATTACCAAGGAACTCCATACTGCTCTTGTACTCAATCAACCAAAATCTCCAGACCATTTCTTGTGGGGAGCTGGTACCTCAGCGCACCAAGTAGAAGGTGGGTGTAATCCACAGACCTGTGCATGGGCTCGTTGGGAACAGGATCATATTGGCAAAAATGATGTGGCCCATATCAATGCATTATCGGGACGCGCATGTGATCACTGGAACAAATTTAAAGATGACATTTGTATTATGAAAGAACAATTAGGCCTTAACACCTATCGGTTCTCAATTGAATGGGCAAAGGTAGAGCCGCAGGAAGGTCAGTTGGATGTAGCGGTTCTTAAGCACTATGCGCAGGTATGTAAAACGCTGATTGATGCTGGTATTAAACCGCTCATTGGACTTCATCATTACACCGACCCCTGTTGGTTTATGGATAAGGGTGGCTTTGCCAATCAAAATAACATTCAGTACTTTGTTCGTTTTGCACACCAGATATATGCCTACTTATATGCAGAAGTCTTTGCAGTGGTGACTGATACTCACCTGAAGCCCATGATAAGCACGTTCAATTCGCCAAGTGGGTATGCGTCAAAAGGATACATTCTTGGTGCCACACCACCGGGCATTCAAGGGGATATACAGCAATCTGCACAGGTATTTAAGAATCTACTTGAGACGCACGTGCAAACGTATCAAGCATTGAAAAAAATAGATCACAAGGTTCCTGTTGGCATTCTTAAAAATATATATCAGTTATATCCACGCAATAATAAAGATTTTAAAAGTCAGCTTGGTTGTGAAGTTGGACACATGCTTACCAACGAGTGCATGTTTAATTTTTTTACCACGGGACATTTTAAAGTCTATGTGCCATCAAAAGCATTGGTCGAGCATCGCAATATGAGCGCTCCGTACAGTCTTGATTTTGTTGGACTCAATTACTATTCCAATGGTTTTATGAAAGGCTTTGCGTCGGATAAGACGCCAGAGGCAGACCCAGCTATCTGCACTGCTAATCCAAATTATCGCATATACCCTGAAGGGCTGTATGCAGCAATCAAAGAAGTGTCTGATCGTATGGCAAAACCGCTGTCTGTGCTACGCAAACGACCGGTACCCATATACGTCACTGAAAACGGTGTTACACCAATTAATGATGATGATACTACGCGTACACTCTTCTATCAGCGCTATCTGTATGCAATGCTACAGGCAATCAAAGAAGGCTGTGATGTGCGAGGATACATAACCTGGTCGCTCATGGATAACTATGAATGGGGCAGTGCCTATCAAGGGCCGAGCGCCAAGCCGTATGGCTTGTTACGTGTCGATTTTAGCTCTCCTGAACTTATCAGAAGCGTTAAAGCAGGTGCACAATACCTGATTGATTTAATCAATTCCTACAAAAGCGTTAGTACGTCTACTACAAACGGGTAGGCAATCTATAACCTACGTAGGTTTGTTTTTGTATAGGGCGTCATTAGCCTGGGCATATTTGAGGGCATCTTTCATGGGTATAATATCCAAACGAAGAGCCCTTTCTATTTTTGCAAAACAAGATCGATGGCATGCTATTAGAACTTCCGCAAATGTGAGAGATATCCAGCTGGGCCAGTACGTCTGGTAGGTTATAAGTATTTTCTTGAGTACAAGCCTGATACAGCTTCTTGAGTAGCACCCTGTTCGGTTGTTTATGGACCATGGATCATACTGCCTGCTTGCGATAGGGTATTTTTTGCGTGTGCAATGGTCATACTGAGATCTGAACGTGCTGCCTGGGTCATCTTTGAATATGCTCCATGCTTGACTGGCGAAGCACCCGCGTGCCAGTAGCACCTTCCGTTAGACATAGCTGCTTGGCGACATGGATTTCCATTATTATTCCGTGCTTTAGCGCCACATCGTGGTAGTGCCTTAAAATCTTCCTAATCTTCATCGTCTTCTTGTTCATCTTTATCATCTTTTTTCAGAAGATTTTTCAATAGCGCAACGAGCTCAGTATTGCGGTAGCTTACGACACTCATAGCTTTTTCGAGGATATCGCAGTTTATATTAGCACTCTCAACTATAGCTTTCACCATCTCAATATTGCCGTTAAATACAGCCGGCACAGAGATTGATTCGAAATTTTTGCCGTCACTGGCACCCGCAGCCATTAGAATTCTAACAACATCAGTATGACCTTTATCTGCAGCCATAAAAAGTGGCGTCCAATCGAACTTATCTCTGGCATTAACATCAGCACCTGACTTTATGAGAATTATTCTCGGATACACCAAGCTTTTCAGGACACACTTTAGTTTTGATCGAGATGCCCTTGCTTAGCCATGTAGTGTATGATGCATGAGTTACTGCTGGTAGCAATAGCAAATAGAGGGCTATATTACGCAATTGCATCTTGTTCCTTTTGGATGGTAGATTGATCAGCTACTTGTTCATCTTCCTCATCAACAACTTCTTTATTTTCTGCATAACATTTTTTGTACACGGCCCAGCACCCGATGCATGCAACTGCGACAAAGCCAACACAACCCCCCCATGACTTATTGCTCAAGGTGGTAACAATTTTGTTGTCATTATTTATTGCGAGCTTTGGATAGAGGACGTCGCCCCAAAAACCCGCTTCTTGCTTTAACTCATTTACAATATTGATAAGCTCTTGGCGATGCGCTCTTTCATGTTCTGTCCAATTATTACAATTTAAATAGGTTGTTCGACCTGTTGTCCCCAGAGACGCAAACGGGCGAATTTTTCTGGCTTGTATCAATGCCTTGAGGGCTTGGCGAGATCCTGGATTAGGATTGGTAGAATCTGGTATTGATTGTGAGAGTAATTCGGCAAACAGTGAATTTCCAAAATTACTCATTGTGATCAAAGGGTTATTGTGAGCTGCTGCGCCATTTAAATGCGCTTTAGATCGGTTGAGCAAATCATTGA
>Ga0206799_1070_pt1 | contig 9407 bp, 8 predicted proteins | sample Alteio_BWOrgCont_67_FD_152900 | JGI IMG/M metagenome (GOLD analysis project Ga0206799, IMG submission 152900) | Enriched cells from forest soil in Barre Woods Harvard Forest LTER site, Petersham, Massachusetts, United States -... | ecosystem: Environmental > Terrestrial > Soil > Temperate forest > O...
AAGTCATTTTAAATCTTCTAAATTACCTCCAGAGAGTCTTCCGTTTAAAGAAATGGTACTAGATTTAGCCACTTCGGTAGAGGATTTGAAAAGCTTTCAAGATCAATTGGCGGATTTAAACCAAGGAATTAAGATAAGTGACCGGGCATCGAGATTATTACAGCAAGTTGAATTGGAGGAGACATATGTTGATTTGGAAACCAAAGTAAAGGAGAAAAATGAAAAAAAAAAGGCTTATGACGAGGCCAAGCTTGAATATCAAAACGAACTTAAGGCAATTAACGAATCTAAGCAAGCTGTGTATATGAATGTTGATTTGCTTAAGGGACTTAAGTCATTGAAAGAAGCAGAGACAAAGGCAGAAAGTGCCTATCAGCAAGCTGCTAAAGAGTTGAAAGATGCTGAAGAGTTGAGGCCAGAAGAGGAGCAAAGAAAAGCAAAGAGAGCAGTAAGTGAGTTTAGTCAACAGGTAGATGAATACAGGCAGGCTGTAGTAAGTCTCATTAAGGCTTCTCCCGAGAAAAAGCAAAACGCTAAAAAAGCTGTAAGCGCAGCAATGATAGAAGTTGAGAAGGCCCTTCAAAACGTCAGTAAGCATGTTTCTACACCTGCTGAAATTGAAAAAAGAATTAAAACATTAGAAGAGGAACCCCAGGATGCTCAGGGCAAAAGTACTCTTCTCTCATTAAGGAAGCTTCAATCGACTTTAGAAGAATATGGGATCACAGGGCAAAACCCAGAATCTGAAAGGATACAGCAGCGAGCTGAATCTTTACGCGCTGCTATTGCAGAAGATGGGCCTGCTAGTAAGTTATTTCATCAAATGCATGAAAAGGCAAAGAATCTGGAAACTAGCGCTTTATCCGTTCAGGAAACAACCGCTCAAGCACTCGATGCAATGGAGACATTAGATAAATGCATAGTAAAGTTACGAACCATTGATGCAATGTTGGCCGTAGAGGAGGGTTTGAATGAGTTTAAAGCAAAAAATCAGAACTATGTACAAGAATTGCAAGCCTGGCGAAATAGTAATGATTGGGATAAATGGGGAATCAGAATAATTACATTTTTTGTCGTAGAAATGGTAAAGATTACACTACAATGGTATTATGAAAGTCAAGGTGAAGAGGCGGAAGCTATCCGAGTATCTTCTAATAAGATGTTCAATTATGTTTTAGGACTTACAGGAGAGGATGCTATCGATTTCATAGGTGTGAACGGTAGAGACTCTTGACGTAGAGCCAACAAATCATGATCTACCCCCTTCGAGAAACAAAAATAAAGTTGCACATGTTTCCGACATCGAAGAAAGTCCAAGGTCTGGCGGTTCTGACTACGAATATCCATTGAGTGAGCCGGAAGAGGGGCAGAAAAAAGACAGTTTTAGCGGGGAAGAAGACAGTCCTAGCGATACCGAGCAATAAGGGAAAGGGGAAAGCTTATCAATTCTCAATAGGTTCGTTGCCTTCGGTTATTTTTACCAGGAATGGAATTCACTACAGATGTCAATCAGCTCTTTTTGCGCTTCCATGATCTTATTGATGTCTTTGTAGAATACAGGCATTTCGTCGATTCCGGTGCTTATTAGCGTTATGCCGTGTTCTTTGGGATATTTTTCTCCAAAAGTCTTTCTTTGTTTAATGTATGTTTAAATTAAAATTTTTTTATATTCAAGTTTAGTGTTATTAAGAAATCGAATAATTTGTTTTTTAATAAATTATGTATTATATTTAATTAATTAAATATAATTTTAATTTTAAAAAAGGAGATATTATGGATAAATCACGTATAGATTCTGGTAAAGGGATTCCGATCCCTTCAACGGTGAGACCTTCAGAAGCAGTTGAAAAAAAAGAAGGTGTTGCGAGTTTTTCAGATTCGCAAAGGACAGTAGAAGAACGGACAAGCAAGCCTTCCGATACAAAGGACGCAATAAAGCAAAGCACTTTACAGAATGTTACTGAATGGGCTACGCTTTTGAATAATGCGCAAACTAAAGTATCTGTGCTTAAACATGGATTTAAGTTCGCAGAAAAACATCTCGAGGAGCAAGAAAACTTCTCGAAAGCAGCAATTGAAATGAATCTGAAACTTGCGAAAAAAGATGCGGAAAAGTCGAAGTATGCTAATATGAAATTAGAAGACATTCAGGCAGTTAAAGATCGAAGAAAGCAGAAAGAACAAATAGACGTGGAATTAAAAAAAGCTATGAAGGATCTGTCTTCATTGGAAAAAGTGATTAAAGAAGGTGGGAAGACAGTCCAATTTTTTGAAGCTTCGATCATTCAGGATTCAATAAACAATCTTGAAAATAGTATTGAACTCTGCCAAAGAGCTGCAGAAACAGCAATCAATTCACCTGAAGATATAGAAGCTCGAAGTAAAGCAATACAAACAGCACAGCAGGTTCAAGATGCAATTAGTGTAGTGAGTAAAGTTGTTCCTACACTTGATGAAATTAATGAAGGAATTAAAGAACTAGAAAATAAAATTAATGAATTAAAAGCGGGTGCTCAAGAGAATAAAGAAGTTAATCAACAGCAATTAGCAGAAGACAATGCAAATCTTCTTGCATTACAGTCTCTTAAAGCGAGAGTAGAACAAAATATTCCGTCAAGCCAGGGACCAATTGCAGAAGGCGTAACAGAAAATAGACCTGAGAATTTAACTGTACAAAAAGTGGTAACTGAAAGTATAGAAACGTTGGAAAACTTGCAAGGCAAGGGCATTTTGGCTGAGCTTGAGGAAATAATAGGAAATATAACTGCGAGCCTAAAATTGCTGCAAAAAACAATAAGCGGAACGGGAGAAACTATACAAATTAGCATAGGTATACCATCCGAGAATCTTTTTAGACCAATAATCGAGGACGAAGAGAAGCTTAAATAGATCGAGGATTTAATTTTATCAATCCTCAGCAGGTTCATGACCATCGGCCATTTTTACTAGGAATGGGTGGAATTCACCGATTATATCGATGAGGTCTTTTTGCGCTGCCATGACTTTATTGATTATATTTTTTGTACGTTAATATTTTATTTTTAAAAAATTGTGAAATTTGAATTTTATTCAATGTTGTTTTATATTTAATTAATTATTAACTTATAAAATTTAGTTTTTGTAAAAGAAGAAAAATTATGGAATTTCCACAAAAAAAAAACAGTCAACCAAGAAACGCAAGGAGTTTATAAGCCAGTCTTAGATAAAGGTAAATCTGAAGAAATTAACAGGCAATTGGACACTCTTGAGGGTCAGGTTGCGCAATTTAAGACAAAAGAAGAATCGAGGAAAGTGACAGTACTTCACGACAAACAGCTACGCACTTTACATACCTGGTTACAAGGAAGTCATTTAACCGGAGCAGGAGGAGCTCAGTTGATGTTCGGTGTGAACTTAAATAATCGACAAGCAGTGGAGCTTAAATTGAATGAGTTGAATGCGAAAGAAAAAGAATATAGTGAAAAGGTTAGAAATGAAATGGATAAGCGTGGTCTGGCTACTTTAAGCATCGAAAGTGAGGCGCTTGACGCAGTCATTAAACTGGCTAAAGTCGACCCAGTTGATCTTGATGATCTTAGTGAAATAGTAAAGGAGCTAAAACAAGTTCGCCTTCAATTGGAAGATTTGAAGAAGGGGATTGATTTCAGCAAAAGGGCAAGAAAGATATTACAGCAAACTGGATATGTTGAAAATCTAGTTGTAGAACAGTTACAGAAAGCTATTGCAGATAATAAAGCAGCTATAAGGGAAGTTATAATAGCTAATGATGAAGTTTGGGTAGCAACGAAAGCGTTACGGGCAGCCGAAAGTATTGCAAATAAACGGCCTTTGGAAGCTATAGAAAAAGAACCACAAACCCCAGCAGTACAGATGTGTGCCGGAAGTCTCGCAGCAGCAGAAGCAAAATTAAAGAAAGCAAAAGATGCGGGACAAGTAAAGCAAAAGGAGTTAACATCAGTTCTTCAAGAAGTCGCTTTAAGTATCGATCTCGAAGACATTAGTAAGCAGATAGAAGAAACTGATAAGACAATAAAAGTTTTGGAAAACAAAATTAAGGAAAGGGTTATTCTAACAACGCAAGAAGCAATAGATCTTGAAACTCTGCCATCAAAGCTAAAACAGTATCAAAGTCTACAGCAAGTTATATTAAGATATGGTATAAGGATTAACAATCCGGCCGAACCATTAAGGAAAGAACAGGAAGCAAAAGCCATTAGAGACTTTAAAGGCATACAACAATGGATTCGACTTGGGGGAATAGCTTTTACAGAGGCGATAGAATCATTGCGTGCGATATTAAAATCAGAAAAAGCAGAGGAAGGTGACCAAAATTTGAAAAATTTAGATAGGATAATGAATTGTGCAATTGAAATTGAAGAGATGGATAGAATGGCCAGAGGTATTAAAGGTCTCGAGAATTTTATAAGAGACAATGAACATAATATGGCATTATGTCATCAAATTGCAATTTACTTTGCTTATTCAATTATACTTTCTCCAATCGCATTAATTTTATTTTATGTGGAGCAGCTGTGGAGTTCCGCAGGAGAGGAATCAGAAAAATTTTCAAAAGAATGTAAAAAATGGTTTGGTGTTACGGATAACATTCTTTATGGCTTAGTGGAAATGGGACCATTGGGGAATCTTGAGGTAACGACAACTTATGATGCTCATCCAAAAACTTCTGAAAACAAAAATAATTTGCGAGTCAGCGACAGCGATTCGAGCTAGCCGAAATCGGAAAATTAATAAACGTTAATTTGACAGATTCCAAGATACTTATCAATCCTCAGCAGGTTCATGGCCATCGGCCATTTTCACTAAAATTGGATGAAATTCTCCGACTATATCAATAAGATCTTTTTGCGCTTCCATCACTTTATTGATATCTTTGTAGACTCCAGGCATTTCGTCGATTCCGGCGCTCATTAGGGTTACACCGTGTTCTTTGAGGTATTTTCTCCAAAAGTCTTTGTTTAACGTGCGCTTGGCCTCACGTCGACCTAATTGGCGGCCTGCACCGTGAGAGCATGATTTTAGGGATTCTGGTTCGCCTTTTCCTCTTACTAAGAAGGTTGGAGAAGACATTGAGCCCGGTATGATGCCCAGTTGGCCTTTTTGTGCGGGAGTGGCACCTTTGCGGTGGACAATGAGCATTCTATTATAATGTTCTTCTTCCCAAGCTAGATTGTGGCTATTGATAAAAGAAAAGAGGACCTGGGCGCCTAGATTTTTGGCTATGTGTTTATGGATCAATTCGTGATTGGCTTGGGCATATCGGTTCATGAGCTGCATGGCATCCCAATACTCCTTACCTTCATGTGATTTTAGCGAGAGCCAGGAAAGGCGTGAGAGTTCCTTGTCCGTAAGAGGGCATTTTTGTTGTGCTATTTTGCTATAGTAATTACAGACCATGGCCCCAGTGCCTCTTGATCCGCTGTGAGAGAGGAGGGCTACGTAGTCTCCGGGAGCTAGATTGATGTCATTTTTGCCGATTGTAAAGATGCCGAATTCCACAAAGTGGTTGCCGCTGCCGCTCGTTCCTAGTTGTTCCCAGGCTTTATCTTTATTGGCTGCGGTGACGGGGGAAATGGACCAATCTTCGTCCATGACCTCGTGTTGGCGCTTATCCCTTTTGAAACTGGCACCGACGCCGAAACGGGTTTCCATATCAATGGCTTGTTTAAAGCGTTGCATGTTTTCGGTAAGAGCCGTTGTAGGGATGTCGAGGACACTGAGCTTGACGCTGCAGGAGATATCAACTCCAACAGCGTACGGAATGACGGCATTATCCGTACCGAGGACTCCACCAATAGGTAGGCCGTAACCAATATGTCCATCGGCCATTAAGGCACCTCTAACGCTTATTGGAAGGGAGCAAGCGTTGTCCATTTGTTTAATGGCAGCTTTGTCGATAAGTTCTTCACCCCAGATTTTATATTTCATAGTAATTATGAGGCTAACAAAGTTTTCTCCTCAAAACCACTTTTTTCTTTTGAAATATCTGTAGGGTAACCAGGAGGATAGAACCATAAGAATAAGGATTAGGGGATAGGAGATAACCCAATCGAGTTCTGGAATGAATTTGAAGTTCATGCCATAGATGCTAGCGATTAGGAGTGGGGGCAGGAAGACTACAGAGACGAGGGAGAAGATTTTGATGATATTTGTCTGTTCGATATTGATTTGGCCTAACGTTGCATCGAGTAGGAAAATGATTTTACTTGAAATAAAAGTAGCGTGATCATTGAGGGCCGAGATATCGGATAAGATATTTTTGAGATGTCCAAGAATTTTTGGTTTTTTATCAGTGAAGGTACTTTGGATGAGAAATATAGCCATGCGGTTGAAGCTGGTTAAGCTTTCACGGACTTTTGAAACGGTATTTCCGGAGATAGTAATTTCGCGAAGAATATTTTTATGGGAAAATTGAGGATCTTTTTGATTATTAGTGGAATTAAGTATATTGGTATTTTGAGCATCTAAATCATGACCTATTTGTTCGAGAATTGCGGCCGTTTCATTGATGATATTTTCAAGAAACATGAGGAGTAAGTTGAGAGCAATATTTTCTGTAGAGGTTAACTTGCGAGAATAGGCAGTAAAGTGAGGGCCAAAGAGATTGAAGTCTGTATCTCTTGAAGTAATCAATATGCCTTTTGTGACGATGAAGGTAATGACTTCAGGTTTGAGTTCATCGATGTTCTTATCTTGATTGATAAAAGAAGTGATGGACATGTAAATAGCATTATCTTCTTCGTAAAGTCGATTGGAGACGGAAACATTTCTAGTTTCCTCGGGGGTTGGGACGTTGATTTGCAGTAATTTCTCGAGTTTTTGTTCTTCGGCTTCTGTGACGTTAATGAGGTCGATCCAAACCGTATTAGCAGGAATAATGCCGTCTAATGTGAAGGAGTGCTTATTAATGGTTTGGTTTTCTAGGGTGTATATTACCATGGGTCTAGATTGAACTTTGCAGAATGAAGTGAGGGTATAAATTTAATTTAATAAAAATAATAAGGAATTTCAATATCGATTTTAATATTATTTTAATAATTTAAAAAGTAAGATAAATTTTAATAATTTATTTATTATTTAAGTTTACTATTATAAATTTGTTGTGATAATAGTAGTATTTTTTTAAGTAATTTGATTTTTGATTAAATTATATATATATTGAATAATAGGAGCATTTAATTAAACTTAAAGAAAGGAAATATATGGATAAATCAAAAAATATAGTACATGTACCTCGGAAGGGTCCGCCCCCGGGTGCAGTAGATTTAATGAAACCAATAGGACACGCAAAGCCAAAAGGCACCATGCAGGTCAAGAGTGGTTCTCAAAAAGCAGTTCAACAAACTGAGCAACCTACTGCAAAACGAAAGATGGAGCAGGCAAAGCAGGCAACGAAGCGTACTTGAAAGAATCTAACAACCGATAAAGAGGTAGGAATAAAATGAGAGAAATAAGATCAACAGGTGAACCGGGTAGAAAAAGTACAAAACCAGGCGAAGAACAATCGAAGACAGAACTTCCAAAAGGGCACATAGAGGTTGGAGGTGAGTCGATGGTTGTTCGACAACTGCCAGAGCAAGATGATTTGAAGACAATGGTTCAAGAGTCGAGGAAGAAAACTCAAGAGGCTTCTTCTATTGAAGAAATAATGAAAAATCTGCCTAAAGTACTGGTGAAGGATCAGATTCATATTCCACCAGAGCGAACGATACCGCAAAATGTAAATCCCGAACTTGGAAAAACGGACAAAACGGATTTTCCATTTTTGGGCGGAGGAGATACAAAATATATCCAACAATTCGGTATCTTATATCGAGGAGATGAGGATTTTCACAAAAAAATGACAATAACTGAAAGAATTGAAGCTGGGATTTTAATTACAAAGGCCGAATGGTCTACAGGAGGTGTAAAGACTGGTCTTGCAAACATGATGGCACAGGAATTAGAAAAATGGGATGTTCAAGGCGGTGGCGGCAAAAAAGTGAATATAGATCGTCAAGAATTAGCAAACTGGTTAGAAACTGTAGCAATTAATCCACCATCTCAACATGATTCTGAAAAAAGAATCGAATATGAGGGAAAATTATCTTTTATAGCTTTTTCATTGAAAACTAATAAAGAAGTCGTGCAAGAATGGTTAAAGGCAATTAAGAAGGAGTATGACGAAAAACACCCAAATAAAGCTTCAGAGAAAAAGTGATATTTCTTATTTCCGATTAAAGCAGGAAGGCGGATGAGACTTGAGATTAATTAAATTAATTAGTTTGGTTATTAATTTATTAAGTTTATTTAATAAAATGAGGTTTTTTCGTTAAGAAATTTGAGTATTTTAAAATTAGAAATATATTTAGTATTAGAGAGATTTAATTTTAAATGAGGAAATAATATGGCAAATGTAAGTGGAAAAGATAATATATCTACGAGAGGTTGGAGGCCGATTGGCGGAATAGATATACTGAAATCCGCAGTACAAGGTACTATGCCTTCCAAAACTGGTCCTCCAAAAAAAGTTCAAGAAACAAAGCAACCTGATATCAAGCAAGAGATAAAGGCACAGCAAACAGCTTCTCAACCTATTCGCAGGTTATTTTTATGAGAAAATTAAGAATCTTTTTAATTATTAGTGGAGTAAATATTGGTATTTTGAACATCTAAATCGTGATTTACGTGTCATTGAGGGTAATTATTTTTTATAACTATTTCATTAGTATATTATGTTTTGTTTTTTATAAATAGTAATATATAAAATAGATATACTTTTAATTAATGATATAATAAATAAAAATAGAGGGAAAATAAAATGAGAGAAATAGGATTAGGTAAAGCAGCTAACAAAATAATAACACCGGGTGATAAGCAGCAGAAGACCGAACGGCCAATAGGGCACATGGAAGTTGAGGGAGAATTGAAGGATGTTCAACAGCTGCCTGAGCAAAAAGATATGAAATCAAAGATTAGAGAGTCCGTAAATAAGGAAACTAGTATCGAAAAAGTAATAAAAGATTTGCCCCGAGTAGTGAGGCATAAGATCGATGAATCGCCACCGCGGCCAAAGCTACAAAATGTAAATTCCAAACTTGAAAAAACAGATTTTCCATTTTTTGGCACAGGAGATACACAATATATCCAAAAATTCGCTATCTCATATCAAAATTGGGCTGAAGACTATAATGAAGAAATGACAGTAACTGAAAGTTTTGTAAATTGGATTTTACGTAAAAAGGCTGAATGGTTTGATGGGGGTGCAAAGACTGGTCTTGCAAAAATGATAGCTGATGAATTAGAAAAAAGGGATGTTCAAGGCGGTGGCGGCAAAAAAGTGAATATAGATCGTCAAGAATTAGCAAACTGGTTAGAAACTGTAGCAATTAATCCACCACTTCAACATG
>Ga0206799_1174_pt1 | contig 9379 bp, 1 predicted proteins | sample Alteio_BWOrgCont_67_FD_152900 | JGI IMG/M metagenome (GOLD analysis project Ga0206799, IMG submission 152900) | Enriched cells from forest soil in Barre Woods Harvard Forest LTER site, Petersham, Massachusetts, United States -... | ecosystem: Environmental > Terrestrial > Soil > Temperate forest > O...
CCTTGAAGAGGCATCACTTTCTTCCATTCCAGTAACCCATAAAAATTTATTTCTTATGCAATAAAAAAGAGTTTTTAGTAATATCGCTATTTTAAAAACGAAATTATTTTTATGAAATTGCAAACATCTATTCTATTTATTTTTTTAATCCCGACATTGACATATGGACTGAATCAGCAAGAGTCTTCAAAGATCCTCAATCAGGTCTCCTCGGAATGGAATCGACATAACGAAGAGATCAAGCAGTTTCAGAAATCGCCTCACACCGAGGAAGGGCTTCGATTGATTCGGGAATCGCTTGCGTGCTGTGAGCGAGCGGCTCAAAGCTGTGATGCGATTCTAAACGATATCGCAGGTCAATCAAAGTCCAAGCGCAAAGAAAAGTGGAGAGTCGAGCTAAAAAGCCGGTGTGAGAAAGATAAGCAAGGGCTGAATGCTGAAATCGACCAGCTGCGAATAGATGTGAAAAGGGTCGAGGCCAATATCTCAGCTATTTCCCTCTATAACACAGCTCTGGAAAAGGTATTAGCGGCTCAAAGTGCGGATAGAGATTGTCAGCGAGGATGGAATAACACGGATGCTGTCGTTTTGGGCCTCAACGAAGCCACAAAACTCTGTGAAGAAGCCTTTTTTTGTGCGAGTCAAGCTCTAGCTCTTCTTGATCCCTACCCCCAAGAGGAGGATAAGGCTAACTTAAGACGGTGTGTGGCCAATTACCAAGAAATGGCCGAAAAATATAAAAAGGAGGCTCTTGAATGGCCTGCTACTTCAGCTGCCAAAAAAGCTACCTGTAGAGAAAAAATTAGAGCCATTAAGTCAGACAGTCAACTGTTAACGGAGAAGGGATTAAAACGAAGTGGTTATGAGTTGCAAAAACAGGCTTTTTCCCTGATGGAAGAACTGCTGGATGGCAACGATAGCGAAGAAGTCCCTTTTCTCAAAGAGGAGCAAGCGGAGCTCAAAGCATCTATAGCAGCTTTTGAAAAGGAGGCAGACGAGAACCGTTTGACAGCCATTAATCCATCCATTTCCAAGGAATTCTTCGAATCTGTAGAAAAAGAGAGGCAGGAGTTATTTTTCAACAGTGATCTTCTTTTACATCCGGATCGTTATTTGTCAGAAACGATTACAAATACACCTCTTCCTAGAGCAGTTCCTTTAGATGGGCAAATCGGCCAGAAGCAAGGAGATTTTACCCTCTATACGGATCAGTGGTATCGGTTTTTGATCCAAAGTGCAGTCGCTGAGACGGAGCTGGTGGTTACTGTTTTGGAACAGGGACAGGTTGTCGATATGGAAACAATCACCCTGCCCATTAAGAATAGTGAGAGTTGGGAAAAGCATCTTAAAGAGGGCATGGTGTTTATCCCAGATACCAAGCTGAAGTCAGATTTTGGGTTGGAACTGCGCCTTAGTTTTGCCGCAGACCCCGAAAATATATTTGCTCTCGTTGTCTCTCAGAAAAGTACCGATCTGCACTACCAATTCGCTATTTCTTTAGGGCAAAAGGCTCCACTCTACGTGTGTCAGTTCATGGCACCTCCACCCTGGCAGCTCGAGACTTTAAAAAAACCGGCTTCGGTGGTGCCGAACGACCCTGTTGACTCAGGTTCATTACCTAGCATGGATGAGGCTGTACAAGGGATGAATAAACAAATCTGTTCTATGGAACTCACGATTTATCCAGTCCTCGATCAATTCGTCGAAGAGCTCAAAAAAGATCCTTTAGCATTGGCTAGTTTTGTCCAAAATGAAGTCGCTCTGGTTGATCCTTTTCTTCATCAAGAAAATGGGGAGCTTTATCCTCCTGCTATCTATAGAAATCCTGCGATGACATTCCTTGAAAAACAGGGATCTGTCTGGGAACAGTGCCAGCTACTCGTCTATCTTTTACGGAAAGCGGGTTTCCAAGCCGCCTATGCTTTAGGAGAGTCCAGCTCGCTCCCTGTCGATTTTGTGGAGCGCCTGCTGCTCACCCAATTTCCACAGGATCAGAAGGAGGCACTGCTCAAGTATCCGTGGGTGGTATTCTTTGATGGTACCGAGTGGCTCTCTCTCTTCCCTTGGATGAAAGAGATACAAGTCCGCGAGGGGCATGACCTATATAGTTTTTTGCCTGAGAAGTATGCGACTGCTGATCGATGGATCTTACAGTATTTGAAAGGGGATGAAGCTATTCTAAAACATATCGGTCCAGATGGAGACGACACTGCTGGGGTTCTTTTTGTCCGCTTTCTAGAAGAGAGCTTAAGAAAGCAAGGACTGTCGCTGGATGATGTGGGAATTCATCGCACCCAACTCAAAAAACAGTTCGCTTCATGGAAAGATTTTCCACATCCTAAGATCCCAAGCAAGCCCGTGATCTATCATTCGCCACCTTCTGGCACCTACGCTCGAATGCACATAGAAATAGCTTCCCGACAAAATCCTCAAAAAAGGGTCTTTCAAACGATCCCTGTTGCCCTGCTTAGCTCTGGACTCTCTTTTATTCGCTTTGCTCCTAACGGAAATCAGCAAACACTTCTTGCTGAAGTAGCAGGAAATGTACTCCCTGAGCTTCAGATGGAGCCCTCAGATCAAACGGTTGACATCTCTGTCTGGGTACAATTCTTGCTGGGGACTAAAGAGCTCCATGCCAAACAGACCTATTCGATAAACAAGGGAACCAGTGCAGCTCTTTGCGCTCATTTTGGCACAGAGAGTTCTAAGGTAACTTCTCAATACTATGAGCAATTTAGAGCGGAACAGAATGAGAAGAAGAGGGTTCTCGCTCTTCTCTCTTTTGTGGGTGCTTCCTATTTTGAGAAGTGCAGTAGAGCCACAAATAGGCTCGCTGCTCTGCACAAGGTGAACCCGACCGTGCCATTTGCCTTTGGCTTAGCTAAACTCTCCCCAGACCTATCAAAAGGCCCCTTTAGAGGTGAGGAGGATTTGGTACTTCCTCAAGTCGATATGTTCTGTTTTCATGTGGGCCCCCTTTCGTCTTCTATTCCCTCGGTCTGGCATCAGGAGAGACATACTGCACGGGTAAGTTTTGAGGCGCTTTCGCTTATCGACGGCTCTTCGAATGAGCATCAGATCCTGAAAGAGGTGTTTAAAGATGCCTACGCTGTTTCTACAGTCAAGCTATTGCAGCTCGCTCATTTGGAGCAGCAAAAGAAAGGGCTCGAAGGAGATGGATTCTTGACGTTGACTCGAGAAAGTTTTGAAACTACAAAAGCAGATTCTGAGGCGAAAACCATCTCGCCGTGGCAGTGGAACACGCTCCAGACCCTCATGGATCCAAATGATCCGTGGAGCTGCTGGACTTATGCCTATATGACTCCCGGGCTCGTCAGTAGTCTAGATGGCACACGCAAGGAAAAAGGAACTATTATCCTCAGTCCTCGTGCCTGGTATGCTTTAATCTCCATCAACGATCTTGTCACCAATGGAGGGCTTGGTTCGCCGCTGCCTCGCTACTACCTAACTCCTTGGGCCATTCGAAACTGGGAGCTCTTGCCTACAGCGGGTAGCCATACGGGTAGCTGGGCGCTCTCTGTTCCGACTCAACCGAACTCTCTGCCTGTTGCTAATGCATCCAATTTGGGAACAAAAGAGTGGTCTTCAGATGTAAGACCTTGGTATAAAACCATCTTGAGTTATGTTGCAGATCCAATTGATACCGTAACAGGCGCTTTTTATCTAGACGAAACGGATCTGGTTCTTCCAGGACCGTTCCCTTTATCCATACGGCGCAATTACAACAGCCAAAATCCTCTTATAAGCAATCTGGGATGTGGGTGGAAGCTCAGCTTAAATCCATTTCTGGTCGATCAAGATGGAAAACGTTTTGCTGCGGAATTGGATGGAACCGTGATCGTTTACAGCCATAATCAGCAAAGCGGCAGGTGGGAAGTTCTGCCTGAAAATAACCCAGAGCTTTGTAATTGTAACCAGCAGGAGATAGGAGGCTCAGCCTCTCCTTTCCACTCGTACATCGAAAATGATATTTTGTATGGATCGGATGGCTCAAAACGATTCTACAAAGAAGCTCTTTTAGAAAAATGGGTGGATGCTAGGGGGAATACGCTGCGGTTCTTGTACCAAGATGAGCGGTTATCTCGCATAGAAAGCTCCAATGAAGATTTTTGCGGCATCCACTATAACCATGAAGGTAATATCTCTGAAATCTATGCCAAAGATGGCAGGCGCATCTGTTACGATTACGATTCTCAAGGGGATCTTGTCACAGTGACGCTGCCTAACACAGCCAAAATCGGATACACCTATGACCGGCATCATCGGATTATTCGAGAGACAAAGCCTCATGGCAGAGTCCTAGAAAACATTTATGATGATGAGGGGAGGGTCAAGCAACAGAGATCCCCCATGGGCCTGTACCAAGAAATGGTCACCAGCGCCACTTTTGAATATGCGGATGGAAAGACGGTCGTAACCGATGCGGCAGGTGGTAAGACAACATATCAAATCCATGACAAACAGATCTACAAAATAACGGATCCCCTGGGCTCTATTATTTTACAAGCCTGGTTTATCGATCAAGAATCGTGGTTCAATCCAGAAACCGAGCAAGTAGTGGAGTGGAATCAGAAAAGCGGTGCTGTCAGGAGCCTCAAGTCGACAACGGACAAGCGGGGGCTAACAACCTCTTACCTCTATGATGGCCGAGGGAATCCAAAGCAGATCATACTTGAAGGTGAAGACCTTACTGGAAATGGGGAGTCACGAGTTGTGAAGAGTCTTGTCTACAATGAGCAGAATCTTTGTATAGAGGAAGAGGTTGGTGGACAAAAAACAGTTACAACCTATGATGCTACTTTCTCTTATCTGCCAAAAAAAATTGAGAGGTATAGCGGGACCCATCTCCTCTCCTATATGGGGTTTGACTACAACTCTCTGGGACAGTTGGAAAAAGAAGATTGTTCTGGATCTATCACCCGGTTGAAATATAATAATCGAGGATTCCCTAGGGGAAAAATTCAAATAACAGGAACCGAAGATCCAGATCTGGTCACTACCTATGCCTACAATCAGCAAGGGCAGTGCATAAAAATTACATCCGCTGACGCCATCCAGGAAAACGAGTATGACCTCATGGGGAATCCTATTCTGTCGAAAACTTTATCCCCTTCCGGAGAGCTGATCACAGCTATCCGCATTGGGTATGACCTGAATAACACCCCCGTCTGGAAACAGACCGCAAACGCGGAGAATGTCGTCTATCTAGATTATCACGCCTCAGGACTTGTCAAAGCAAAAAGACAGAAGCTCGCTCCTAGCCGTTTAGTTGCCTATACCCTGTATGAGTACAATCCTGCTGGTTATCTCATTGAAGAAACAGATCCAAGGGGATATGTTACTTACCGAGACTATGATCTTCTGGGTCGAGTGAAAAAAAAGACAAAAGAGGACCAAGTCACCCTTTTTTCCTACGAAGCCGGTGGGCTTATTGAAACGATCACCTCCCCATCTGGAGCGCAACTCACGCGCCATTACACCAGTAATGGGCTTCCCAAGGAAGAGATTTACCCGGACGGAACAAAAAACACGACGGTTTACGATTTTTTTGGGCGTCCAGTCCTAGAAACAAAGAACAATATCACCTGGGAAATTCACTACGACGATGCAGCTCATTGCGTGACAAAAACGCACTTGGAAACGAAGCGTACAGAAATTAGTGAATATGATCCCAGAGGTAACTGTATCAGATTCACCGACGCAGCAGGTTATACTTCAGAAAAAAGCTATGACGGTCTGAATCGCCCCAAAACTGAGACCAGCCCAAGCGGCAAAACAACCGTTTGGAGCTATTTAGACAACCGGGTCATCTGTACGCGTCCAAATGGCGAGACCTCTACGGCTCAATATGCTGGTGGGAAACTGATCCGCTCAGAGGTCACAGATGCTACTGGCACCCCCATTGCTGTTTCTGAATTTCACTTTGACCCTAAAAATGACAAGGAAGAAATAACTCATGGGGACAAAAAAACCATTACCTGGAGAAATGCGCTTGGACGGCCAGTAAAGGTTGAGCAAGGTACCATCACAACTCAGTATGAATATGATCCTTGTGGCAATTGCATTGTCTCGATCGATGGAGACGGCAGGGTTACCCGCCAGGAATTTGATGGCCTAAACCGTTTGGTTCAGAAACAATTGTCTGATGGAACCCAACTTAAATTTGTTTACGATTTGGACTCTAACCTATCTGAGTACCATTTACCCAATGGCAATGTTTGGAAAGCCTCCTATGACTCCATGCACAGAAAAAAATCAGAAGAGCTCTACTCTTCCAGTGGTTCTTCTGGACAGTGGACCTTTTCTTATAACAACGGTTACCTCACTGAAACCATAGATCCTATGCAGCGCACGCACAATTATGCCTATAACTCCTATGGAAGGCTTTTTCAAGATGAGACAGAAGGCGGCAGTCGCACCTACACCTATGAGCCAAGAGGATACCTGATGACAGCAGATCAGACTTATGGATCAGAATATTCGCTTGTGGAGCGCTCCTATGATGCAGATGGGAACCTTTCCCTAGAATCTATTCATCTCAACTCTGAGCTTATTCAACAGACTCGCCAGGAATGGACCGTTAACAGCCGTTCTTTGCAAATCGGGGATCATGTTCGCAATTTCACCTACCAGAACAACCAGCTCATCCAGGTTTCAACCCCACCTATAGAGATTATCTATTCCTACGATCTTAGTGGAGCTTTAAAAACCAAAAAAAGCCCCTTCAGTTCCACTACAATCGATTATAATGGGTCCGGGCTACCTGACACCCTCTTAATACAATTACCTGAAGGCGCCTATCCAGAACAGCTGAGCTGGTATCCTTCGGGAAAACTCTCGACCCACACAGCTCCAGAAAACAAACAGAATTTCTCTTACAATGAGCGTGGCTACTTAACGTCTACCGGTTCTGAAAAATACGAATTTGACCTCCTTGGCGTCCGAACCTCCGCTCCAGGTTGGTGTGTGCCACAAGATGGGCTGGATGCTCTTGGCAGGATTCGTGTCTCAGTATGTGCAACAGATCCTGTTCTAACCGACTATAACGCCATGGGCGAGACTATTTTTTATGGTCAGAGACAACTCTTTTGGGATCCTTGGGGAAGACTCACCCAAGTTACCGATCCCTCCTTCACATGGGAAGCTTCCTACGATGCTTTTGGCAGAAGGCTAAAGACTCGCTATACCCAATCAGGGAAAGAGTCCCTAATTACCACCTCCTTTTATGACCCTGAAAAAAAGTTTCAAGAAATCGGAGTCCAAATGGAAGGCAAAACCTTCTGGAAAATAAACGGCCCAGATGGCTGCGACGCGGTCAGTGATGAAACGGGAGTCTCTCTTACCTTAGTACACAACGCACTAAGACAATTGATCGGCATCGTCTCCTCTCAGGGAACCCTTCCCAATACAACAACCCTATCCGCTTATGGGCCCATTGAAACAGCGCCCCCTATTCCAACCAATCTTCTTTCCTATGCCCAATCCCTAAGTTGGCAAAGCAGAGCGCAAGATCCAACGGGTTTTATCTGGATGGGGGATCGATATTACGATCCCATCGGTGGCAGATTCCTGAGCCAAGACCCCGTCTCCTATCCACTCAGCCTCGACCTATATGCCTATGCGAATGGTGACCCCATCAATTATTTCGATCCAGATGGACGATTCGCGTCAGCTGTGTACCAAGCCAACCCGCCTGTGACCTCTGCCTATACGCCCTGGCAGCAGCTAACCACTCGGAACTTAAACATACTCTCTTTTTGCTGCACTAATTTTGGCCTGACTCGTTCCAGCTCTTACGAAGTCGGCTCTTTTGATTTATCCTCTGGTGGCATAGGATTTATCAATGGGATCAACAATACACAAAAAGAGGCTATGGCCAGTGCCACGCGATTAAGCGAATATGCAGGAGGCGCTAAAATCCATGGAATCTATAATGCCACCAACTTGGGCTCAAATCGATATGTGTCTACAGGAATAGATGTAGTGGAATGTCTTTTAGGACAAATGGGGATGCGTTCCCCGCCTACTTATTTAGTAAAAGAAAAATGGGCTCACTTTTTTGCAACCCACGGACCAGAGGAAAAATTTCTACAGGGCTGCCATAGCGGAGGGGCCCTTCCCGTCTATCATGCGCTTCTGACCTCTTCGGAGTCGGTTCGACAAAGAATCATTGTCCTGGCCCTTGCTCCCGCGGTTATTATCCCAGAAGAGTTGTGCTTTAGATCCTACAATTACATTAGCGGACGGGATATTGTTACCCATCTCGATATTATAGGTAAGTCGAAGTATGGAGATCAGTTGAGAATCTTAGAGCCAGATCCAGAAGCCGATTTTTGGGACCATGATTTTTTAAGCCCTACTTTTAAAAAACCAATAAAAGACCATATTCAAGATTATATTGAAAGTGGTGGAGGTAAAAATGAAAGCTATTTTTTACGCTAGTGCAACTCTAATTGTATTATATTTTATAACTGCGTGTTCTCATTTTGGTTACCAGTCTCCTGGTTATGTAAAACTAGCTCATAAAATTACAAACCAAACAGCAGAAAAGCTGGAAACAGAAAAACAGCTGCACCTTGTAGGAACAGGGGGACAGATGATGCATGATATACAGATGATGGCAATGAGTTTTTATTATTATCAAGAGGTGGATCTTAAAGCCGCTCGGGAACTTGTTGTCTCTGTTATTCAGGAATATTTATCAGCAATTAATAGTAATAAAAAAATAAGACCTTACCTTCATGAGTACCCTTTTACAGCTAAAAATGTTGAGATAAGAATTTGGATGTCTAATCCAGATAGATCAGAACTTTCTCAAGAAAAACTTTATTACATCTCTTCTCTTAATGGCGTAATTAAATATTATACTAATTCAGATCAACGTAAGTTGATTCACGAGGAAAGTTATGAGGAAGTATTGAAGGAAGTTGAAAAACATCTCCAAAATCAATCTCTATCTAACTGCTTCAATAAATTCAGAGAGCTTTGTAATGAACTAGGGTCTGTTATGGGTCAAGCTTATACTGAGGTTGTCGCGAATGATATTTGTTCTGAGGAATCAATTTTTAATTCTATAAAGCTAAAAGAGCAAAAGAAAAAATTAGAGCAAATGAGCGTTATTCTTGATGAAGCTGAAAAAAAATGGACCAACTTAACATTAGATCTTATAGAGCAAACAAGGCATTCATCAGTTCTCGATGATCAAATGAGTAGCAAACGATTCGAATTTTTTGAAAAAACCGTCATTCCAAATATGAGAAAGTCTATTGGTATAACGCAAAACTACGTTCTTGAGCTTAAAAAGTTAATTGATTTTTTCTTGATAAGACATGGAGCTTATCGGAAGATCAACCTTGAA
>Ga0206799_1175_pt1 | contig 9340 bp, 5 predicted proteins | sample Alteio_BWOrgCont_67_FD_152900 | JGI IMG/M metagenome (GOLD analysis project Ga0206799, IMG submission 152900) | Enriched cells from forest soil in Barre Woods Harvard Forest LTER site, Petersham, Massachusetts, United States -... | ecosystem: Environmental > Terrestrial > Soil > Temperate forest > O...
GCCTTCTGAATATTTTTACAAGAGAAAGAGGTTAAATTCTTGGTCTCAGAAAGCGTGAGATTGGCATTTTCCCCAATATCCTTACAAGAAAAAGAGGTTAAATTGGGGAGCGCAGGAAGCGTGAGTGTTGAACCAATATCCCCACAAGAGAAAGAAGTCAAATTGTCAAGTACAGGAAGCGTGAGTGGTGAAAAAATAGTCCCACAAGAGAAAGATTTCAAATTAGGGAGCCCAGGAAGAGTGAGTTGTAAACCAATATCCCTACAAGAGAAAGATTTCAAATTAGGGAGCGCAGGAAGGGTGAGTGGTGAAAAAATATTTCCACAAGAGAAAGAGGTCAAATTGGGGAGCACAGGAAGAGTGAGTGGTAAACCAATATCCCCACAAGAGAAAGATTTCAAATTAGGGAGCCCAGGAAGAGTGAGTGTTGAACTAATATACCCACAAGAGAAAGAGGTCAAATTGGGGAGCGCAGGAAGGGTGAGTGGTGAAACAATAATTTCACAAGAGAAAGAGGTCAAATTGGGGAGCGCAGGAAGCGTGAGTGTTGAACCAATATCCCCACAAGAGAAAGAGGTCAAATTGGGGAGCGCAGGAAGGGTGAGTGTTGAAAAAATATTTCCACAAGAGAAAGATTTCAAATTAGGGAGCGCAGGAAGAGTGAGTGGTGAATGAATATACCCACAAGAGAAAGAGGTCAAATTGGGGAGCGCAGGAAGCGTGAGTGCTGTATTCTTGCAAATATCCCCACAAGAAAAAGAGGTTAAAAAGGTAAAATTCCTGAGAGCAGGAAGGGTGAGTGGTGTGAGTGTTGCATTCTCTGAAATATTTCCACAAGAGAAAGAGATCAAATTGTTATGTGAAGGAAGTGTGAATGTGAAAGTTGCATTCGACGCAATATGCTTACAAGAAAAAGAAGTCAAACTTTTGAGTGTAGGAAGTGAGAGTATTGCATTCTCTTCAATATTTTCACAAAAGAAAGAAGTCAAATTCTTAAGAGAAGGAAGCGTGAGTATTGCATCCTTTTGAATACTCCCACAAGAGAAAGATCTCAAATTCTTGAGCTCAAAAAGTATGAAAGGTGCACGCGAACGAATATCTCGACAAGAGAAAGATCTCAAATTCTTAAGCGTAGGAAGTTCGAGTGTTGCATTCTCTGGAATATTCCAACAAGAAAAAGATTTCAAATTGTTGAGAGCAGGAAGAGTAAGTGTTGAATAAATATTCCTACAGGAGAAAGAGGTCAAATTATTGAGAGCAGGAAGGGTGAGTGTTGAATCTGGGGCAATAGTTCCACAAGAGAAAGAGGTCAAATTAGGGAGCACAGGAAGCGTGAGAGTTGCATACTGATAAATATCCCCACAAGAGAAAGAGATCAAATTGTTGAGAGCAGGAAGGGTGAGTGTTGAATCTGGAGCAATACTCCCACAAGAGAAAGAGGTCAAATTGTTGAGAGCAGGAAGGGTAAGTGTTGAATTCGGAGAAATATCTCCACAAGAGAAAGCTGTTAAATTATTGAGAGCGGGAAGCGTGAGTGTTGCATCCGCCTCAATATCCCCACAAGAGAGAGAGGTCAAATTAGGACAATGATTAGCAAAGAGCTTGAGTAAGTCATTAACTCGATCCATTTGATCTTTGACAATATCGGGAAAATCCAAAGCTTCAATCTTTGCTAACACTTTGCTATTCTGATTTTTTATAAAAATAAATATCGCATTGATGTCAGCATCGTCTTTGAGTTTTATTTTTATTTTAAGGTCCTTTTCTTGGATAAACTGTAATTTTTTGCTTTGTGGATCGGATATTAAGTCAGTGCCTGTTAAAGCAACTTGGATTGGGTGTTGGAAGAGCGTTGAAAAGAGCAGTCTAAAGCTAGAACTTATTGATAAGAAATACAACATATCTTTTAAAGTTAAACCTGTCTCTGCCTTTATGACTTTTTCAACTATGGTTCTAGCCTCAAATGAACTGTAGGTTATTTTTCGAGGTGCATTAATTGCGGCCTCAGCTCTTTTTTGTGTACCTTTGGTAGTATTTTGTACTTTTTGCGAAGGCAAATTGCCTTCATGGGTAATTACCCCTGATCCTCTTCCATAAATTTTATTTGTATTCATAGTAAGTTTATCCAAAAAAATCACAATTAAATAGGAACATCAATCTAAATTCCAAAAATTGTCGAAAAGAATTTCCTTTTCGATGAAGATTGATCTTAAAGTCAGTTATTAAGATTTAAAATTGGATTTATGGACAATTTGTGCTCTAAAATGTTCGAATACTTTTTGTGCGTCAGGATTTCCAATATTTCCGAAAAAGATGTGTTGTAGTTTAGGAAATTCTGCAGGGAACGTGAGCGTTGCACTCTGCTCAATATTTCCACAAGAGAAAGAGATTAAATTGTTGAGCGCAGGAAGTAAGAGTACAATATTCCCACGAGTGAAGAGGATCAAATCGGTGAGCTTAAAAAGCGTAAGTGTTGAAGCCTTCTCAATATTTTTACAAGAGAAAGAGGTCAAATTTTTGAGCTCAGGAAGTATGAGTTTTGCATTCTCCCCAATATCTTCAGAAGAGAAAGAGATTAACTTAGGGAGCTCAGGAAGCGTGAGTGTTGCACCCTTCGCAATGTTCTTACAAGAGAAAGCTGTTAAATTGTTGAGCACAGGAAAGGCGAGTGTTGAATCAATATTCCCACAAGAGAGAGAAGTCAAATTGTTGAGCGCAGATAGCGTAAGTGTTGCATTCTGATGAATATCTCCACAAGAGAAAGAGGTCAAATTGGGAAGCAAAGGAATCGTGATATTCGACTTAATAATCCCACAAGAGAAAGAGGTCAAATTAGGGAGCATAGGAAGAGCGAGTGTTGAAGCAATATTCCCACAAGAGAAGGAGGCCAAATTATTAAGCATAGGAAGCATGAGTGGTGAAAAAAGATTCCCACAAGAGAAAGAAGTCAAATTGTTGAGAGCAGATAGCGTAAGTGTTGCATTCTGATGAATATCTCCACAAGAGAAAGAGGTCAAATTATTGAGCACAGGAATCATGAGTGGTGAAAAAAGATTCCCACAAGAGAAAGAAGTCAAATTGTTGAGAGCAGATAGCGTAAGTGTTGCATTCTGATGAATATTTCCACAGGAGAGAGATTTCAAATTTTTAAGCGCAGGAAGATTGAGTTTTGCATCTTTATCAATATCCCCACAAGAGAAAGAGGTCAAATTAAGAAGGGAAGGAATCATGAGATTCGACTTAATGATCCCACAAGAGAAAGATTTTAAATTGTTCATCGCAGGAAGCGTGAGTGTCGCATTCGGCTCAATGTTTCCACACGAGAAAGATATTAAAGAATTCACATGTCTGAACAGGGGAAATGTAGATGGTGAGAGTGTTACATTCGACTCAATATTCCCACAAGAAAAAGAGGTCAACAGCTTAACTTCAGGAGGTGTGAATTTTGAATTCGAAGCAATATTTCCGCAAGAAAAGGAGGTCAAATTGTTGAGCTTAGAAAGCGTGAGTACTGCATGTGGATTAATATTTCCGCAAGAGAAAGAGGTCAAATTGTTGAGCTTAGAAAGCGTGAGTACTGCATGTGGATTAATATTTCCGCAAGAGAAAGAGGTCAATTTATTGAATTGAGAAAGCGTGAGCACTGCATTTATATTAGCACAAGAGAAGGAGGTCAGATGATTGAACTCAGGAAGTTCGAAAGTCGACATGATATCTCCAAAAGAGATGGAAATCAAATTGCTGTAGGCAGGAAATGTTAATGTTACATCTGCTTTGATAGCTCCACAAGAGAAATAGCGCAAATTTTCGAGCGTAGGAATATTGAGCGATGCGGATGATGCAATAATTCCGCAAGAGAAAGAGATCAAATTAGGGAAATCAGGAAGCGAGAAATCAGATATAACATCTCCTAAAAAGCAGGATCTTAAATTGTTTAACTCAGGAAATATAAATGCCGCATTTTGATCAATGCTCCCGCAAGAGAAAGAGATTAAATTGTTGAGGTTAGGAAGAGTGAGTTTTGAATTCGATGCAATATTCCCACAAGAAAAAGAAATCAAATTTTCTAAATCAGAAAGTATGAGTGTTGCCCCCTCTGCAATGTTCCCACAAGAGAAAGATTTCAGATTTTCGAGCACAGAAAGCTTGAATGTTGTACCTTCCTCAATAATCCCACAAGAAAAAGAGGTCAATTTGTTGCACTCAGGAAGTGTGAGTACTGCATTCTTACAAATATTTCCACAAGAGAAAGAGGTCAAATTGTTGAGAGCAGGAAGGGTGAGTGTTGCACGCGAAGCGATATTCCCACAAGAAAAAGAGATCAGTTGGTTGAGCTCAGGAAGCTTGAGTGTGGTATTCGACTCAATATTCCCAAAGGAAAGGGAAGTCCAATTTGTGCAACGATGAACAAAGAGGCTTAGTAAGTTGTTTACTCGATCAGTATTACTATTTGTTACAACATCTGAAAAATGCAAAGATGTAATATTGTCTAGCAAATTGTTGTTCGGATTTTGTATAAAAGACAATATCTTATCGATGTCAGCATTGTTATTTAAATTTAATTTAATCCTGATTTTAAGATCATTTTTTTTGATAAACTGTAATTTCTCGTTTTGTGGATCAAATATTAAATCAAGGTCTGTTAAAACAACTTGAATTAGCCATGGTAAAAGCGTTCTAAAGCTAGTACTGATCGATAAGAAAGTCCAAATATCTTTTGAAGATAAGTCCGACCTTGAGACTGTAGCGACTATATCTCTAGTATTAAATGGACCCAAATTTATTTCTTGAAGTGCATTCATTGCAGACTCTGCTCTTTTTTGTGTGCCTTTGGTAGTGTTTAGTACTTTTTGCGCAGGAACATTTGCTTCAGGGTTAATTACACCTGATCTTTTTCCAAGAATTTTTTTTGTGTTCATATTAAGTTTATCCAAAAAAATCACAATTAAATAGGGATATCAATCTAAATTTCAAAATTTTTTTTATTCGTGGAAATCAATTGGGTGCAATTAAAAGTGCGGGGTAAAAAAGATTGAATTGGGGTATTTTGTACTTATCGTAGATTGATTATGTCAAATACAATATCGGTATTATTATCATTGGAAGACAATGAACTTCTTAACAAAATGAACAAGCAGCCAGACTTAAAGGCTAGTTTCATGAGCATTCTTGAAATTGCTCAAAGTGAATATGATGGCTGTCGAACGGCCAGTCAAGCGGAAGATGCAGTGACTGATAAGTTGAGATTGCTGGGAAGCCAAGTTATGAATGGATGGGCAAATAACATGAAAGCGCGTGTGGCCCGAAAAGTAAAAGAAGAACATCCAGAGTTACAATTAAAGGAAAAAAAAATCCCTTAAATGGCACTCAAAATACGGATCTGTAACAGTTAAAGAATCGATTTGGCGTGGACCCAAAAAAAATTATTATCGACCTTTTAGGCACCAAATAGAAGTAGGTCCAAACCAATGTTCAATGCCTTTACAAAGAGCATTAGTATCATTTGGAATAGAGGAGTCGTTTGAGAAAGCGACTTTTCTGATGAAGGAACACTATGATGTGGATATAGGAGCAAGTGCAGTGAGGCAGGCTACGCTTACGCATGCTTGGTAAAGCTCTTCAAAAGCAAGAAAAGCGTCCAAAAGTTAAAAAAATAAAATCGTCTGGGAAAGAGGGAATCATTGCGCAAATTGATGGGTCATATTTGCCAATGGTTAGAATTAAGGAAGGCGAAGGAGATAAGCGTAAACGGAGAGAAGTCAATTGGGAAGAAGTCCGGTTGGCATTAGCTCAGGGCAAAGGAGAGGCGCAATCGCATTATGGAGTAAGCTTTGGAAGTGTGGACGAAGCAGGAGAAGTATGGGCTCAATCCGTTCAAGATGTAGGATGTGGAGTAAATAGTCAAATACATGCGGTTGGCGATGGAGCTGCTTGGATAGCGGATCAAAGTAAAAAACAGTTTGGTAAAAAGGGAACATTTTTATTGGATTTTTTTCATGCAAGTGAATATCTTGGAAGTGTGGCAAAAGAAAAACTTGAAGAAAACGAGCGAAAATTATGGTTAACAGAACAACAAAACCTGCTGAAAAATAATGAATTTAACAGAGTATTAGAATCTATTAAAGTTCATATTGATGATAAAAATACAGATTGTCCTGGATTTGAAGCGTACCGATACCTAAAAAATCGGAAAGATCAACTTAATTACAAAGGAGCCTTGGAAAAGGATCTTCCAATTGGATCTGGACTGATAGAAAGTGGTCACCGTTCTGTATTACAAGCAAGAACGAAAATAGCTGGTGCCTCTTGGCTCCCAGAAAATGCAAAATCAATGGCGCAATTGCTAGTGCTCAAAAAAAATGGCGAATGGGAAGATTATTGGAAACTGGAGTCCATTAAACTTGCCGCATAGTTACCCCGCACTTTTAATTGCACCCAGTCATAAAGTCATAATTTACTGGGCCTTCATTGCAGCAAACATTGGTTATTTTTCGTCCTCATTGTAGATGCTATGATGCGACTTGACTTCAAAAATAAAACTTAGATGTGCAATATTTTTCTAGACAAAAAAGAGAATCTATACGATCTTGTACTACAGCATGTTAATTTTTAAAGATATAAAAATGCCAAAATGGCTTATAAAATAACTGGCATATCTTTCTTGGAACCATTTACTTAAAAAGCAAACATAGATCATGAAGTCATTACTTACAGTAATTTTTCTTTTAATGAGCCTATTTTCTTGGAGTATTGCGCACGATGAGGCAATTCAAGCGTTTGATGACTTATATAAAAATATAGAACAAGAAATTGCTTTTGTTGATGATAAGATAGAAAGAGTCCATCAATTAGCCGAAGAAAACTTAAATGAAAAGGCGGTATTATTTTCTGAAATAGCGGAGCATTATAAGAGGGCAGGGGAGTATTGTAGTAATACAATAAATAAAGTTAGCCCGGCTAATAAAGAAGAAGGTATAGCTATTATGCAAAGAGATGTACTTTTTTTTCAGGGGAAAGAAGCCGAGTTTAGACAACATGCTAATCATATCATTGCTGCTATCGAATACAAGGACATCATGGATTTTTGGCACACATTGCTATATTGTATGCAATTTTAAACGATGTTATCGAAGCATTATGAGCTAGATATGAGATACAAATTCGTGCAACAAAATTAAATTGGCTAAATTATGGAGAGAGTAAGTAATAGTAAAGTGAATTCGAGTGAGTTTTTATTATCTAATGAGACACAAAGCATTGTTAATCGAAAGTCAAATTCCTCCCGTGCATCTGATGCGGTAGGACAATGTAATCAAAACTCAATGCAATCTATTGTTAAGCGATCATGCGTTGAAGTCTCGCAGCAGCATCCAACAGGGGATTCATTGGTACAAAAAAAATTTGGGGTTACTGATCAAAATTCAGAAATAGATATTGTTATTTTTATCGACGATTTATTCAGTTCAGCATCGAAATTTAATGATATTCCCGAAGGCCAATTAAGGAATGTGACGCTGAAAATTGAGAATCTCAAGGAATTGGAACAGCTACAAACATTATTTCCAAATCAACCCAATACCAATTTTTTTAGTAAATTTATCAATCAGCCAGTTATAAAACCAAAGCCAAAATGTATTGATAAAATTAAAGGATTAGATCTCGAAAAACTACATTTCAATACTATTACTTGCGGCCCCATCAATGTATTATTTGCTACCATTGATCAAAATCTAGGTTATTTCCCTAGACTTACAAGCCTTGCCATCGGGGATATTGGGAATAACATTCCATTTCCACAAATTCCAAATAATCTTACAATCCTTACAATTGGGAATATTAATGATGGCCGTAATATTAGTAGAGATAACATCGAACTATCAAATAATTTAAACAAGCTCACCACGCTTATTATTGGGAATATTCGCGCTAATGTGAAATTTTCAAGCGGTATGAATAATCTTAAAACGCTCATTATTGGCGACATTTTGGCCAACATTAAGTTAACTTTACCCAATGATTTGAATAAACTTTCAGCCTTTACTATTGGAACAATATGGACGAATACAACGCTACCTGGAGGCTTATATGAGCTTTTAACTCTTACTATCGGGTATATTGGGGCTAATGTAAGGCTATCCAATGATCTAAATAAACTTTCAACGCTTATAATCAAAGAAATTGGGCATAACGCCATTCTTGAACTACCCGATTTTCTTTCTAGTCTCACAAATCTTACTATCGAAAAAATTTGGACCGACGTTACGTTTTCTAGTGGTTTAAGTCATCTCAAAATCCTTAAAATTGAGTATGTTGGAGCTAATGTTACGCTATTGGCTAATTTAAATAATCTTATAAGCCTTTCTATTAAAGATCTTAAACCTAAAACCACTTTAACACTGCCAGATAATCTGAATAGCCTCGAAATATTCACTATAGAAACTCTTCAAGATTGCGTTACAATTAAGTTCCCAAAAAATTTGAATAATCTTATAACCCTCATCATAGAAGAAATTTGTAATGATGCGATTTTAGAATTACCAGATTTTCTTAATAGTCTCATAACTTTCATAATTAAGAGAATTGGTAAAAATGTTATGCTTAAGTTACCGTCAACACTCAATAATCTTCAATTCTTCACTATTGAAGAACTGGGAGCAAATATTTTAACTTCCGAACCAAACCAACCTGATTGCGTTTCAAAATTCGTCTTAGAAAATACTTCTGGTACCACGATCAAGTTACCAGACTCACTACCTAATCTTATAAACTGTAATGTTGGAAAAATTGCTTCGGACTCCACTCTTTCAGGAGCAACATCGTTTAAACGTAAACTAACAGTTATAAATAATTCTGCCAATGTTGTTGCTAGTTCACTTATAATAAGTAAAGCAATTGTGCAACATTTTGCAAAGACCATGGATGAAACATTTGGCACTTTTGCGTATCCTACAACTTTTCTTCAAAATCGAATAGCAAAGATACTGCCTACTGATGAAACATTAAAACAAAAAGCTACTTCAGCAATGCATAATAAAATTAATACTATAAAATGGAGTACGTTTGGAATATATTTAAGATATATGATAGCTGGTTGGTTTGGAATAGGAATTGGTGCTTTAATCGGTGCCACATATGGAATTTTAACTACAAAAGAGACTTTTTAGTATATTCGGTTCCCTGACATAAGAGGACGGAATGTAACCTTTCGGCTTAAACCAATACGCATTGAATTTCTTACCAGCTAAAAATATGAGCAACAATAATAGGGGTCACCACAGAATTCGGATTATAAAGCACGTTAAGGATTTGAGTTGTTTCGCAATGGTCTGAATTTGCCTTT
>Ga0206799_1178_pt1 | contig 9192 bp, 5 predicted proteins | sample Alteio_BWOrgCont_67_FD_152900 | JGI IMG/M metagenome (GOLD analysis project Ga0206799, IMG submission 152900) | Enriched cells from forest soil in Barre Woods Harvard Forest LTER site, Petersham, Massachusetts, United States -... | ecosystem: Environmental > Terrestrial > Soil > Temperate forest > O...
ATCATGACCTCTTTGGGCTTTAGCGCGCACACTTTTTCTTTCCAGTCATCTAATAGTTGTACCAATTGAGCGCAGGACATTTTCAACTTCTTAGGTTTTTTCATGACCGGGTATATATCGCTTAAGAAGATATAATCGCCTTTCTTTTCCATGCGCGTTGCATTAATGCTAGCATCTGTTTGGGTATTATCAAGTACCCAGTCTTTAAAAGAGGAGCATGAGTGGCACCCAACATCACTGGTTAAAAAGTCTCCCAATATGGTCATTTCTATATTAGATGCATCTTTATAAAAATAATTGCCTCGATCGCTATTCAGTAATAAAATTACAAATTCCATATAATTCTCATGATGGTAAGATTGGATAAGCACTGGTTATTAACATATTTTGTGTTACGTACATTTCTATTTCTATACCCTCTTTGGTTATACCCCTGATTTTATATTTTAAGTCATTTCTTAATACAGGTTCAATGCCACTTTTTTTAAAGTTATCATATGCTTCAAAGATAGCCGCCATTACCTGTTTTCTAGACCAAATAGCAGGAAAAAAAGTTTTACCTGGGATCTCGGTTCCATTGACAATTATGGTAGCTGAATAGACACCTGTTTTATCAATGACCTTGTTCACAAACTTTATTAGTCCACTCTGTTCAATAGCACCCATGAAATCATGATGAAAGCCTCCCATTCCGGACGCGCTTCCCTTACCATTAAATCTTGGACTCATACCAAGTATATGCTCATAGTTGATCTTGATAACTTTATTCGAAAAAGCTCCCCATCCCTTACGAGTTCCATCAAATATAGGCTTCAATGCAGCGATTTCATATTCAAGTTGGGCCAATAATTTAGCACACTCACTCTCAAGGAGTGCCCGAGCGCTATTAATAACTTCTTTCACGGGAGCCTTGATTTCATCAATGCCATTCGCCAAGCGGATTTTGGCATTATTCTTAAAAATAATTAGAGGGTTCTTGGCCAAGACGACATCAACGCCTTGTCTGAGTTTTTCGGCAAAAACAAGTGCTTCTTGTGTTGTTTTACCAAGCTTATCAAGCGTTTGCAAGTATTTTATTGCTCCCTTCACGCCTATCCTACCCCAGCACCAATCAGCAGACATAATGGCCAGTACCTGCGTCCATCCATCTGCGTCAAGTTGTGCAAGTTTTGAGGGTGAAAGCTTGCTAAGCCCATCACTGAAATTATCAATACGTTTTTGGTAGTTCTCCGGTGTTAAATATAATCTACCTATAGTTACATCGGCTACAAAGTGGAGCGTATCAACCCAGAATTCAATGGTAGCAACTAACTGCCCCGCAGGATTGCACCGTAGGGCAAATGTACGTACACCACGTGCAATAATGCCGGGAGAGCGTGCAAGGAGCGATGGCCGTTGTTGTACTATATCCTGTAAGTCACTCAGTACATGATTGACCATTACGACGTGTGATATCATGGTATTAAGATTGTCAGTTGTTTGTATGATCTGTATTGATTCGTTGACCAGCGCTTCAACTGCCGAGTCACAGAAGTCAAGATTGTTATAGCGTGAACATACTTGATTTGACAATGTCGATAGGTGAGCAGAGAGCTCACGCACATTTTGTGCAATTTCAAGACTGTGTAGAATCTGATCTTGTACGGGTATATCCATGAGGTCTACATTCATATCAGAAAGTATCGAGTCAAACACTTCGGGCGATACCGCACCCTCTGGTATCTGATCCCGCGTCTGATCTGTGCTGACCATATCAAGGAGCCTCTGATCAATAGCAACGTTCTGCTCAAGATCCAAGATTATAGGTGCTGTATCCGGCATAAAAGATGGTGCCGATGAAGTATTAGCACCGGTTGCCGGTGCCTCGCTTGTTGCAGGTGCCTGTGGTGTAGAACTAGCTGTTGAGCTGGATGCGGTTGTCGCAGTCGTGATCGCGGCGGTTGTTGTTGGCTGATTCATAGGAGTTGCAGATGAGCTTGCTGATTCCTGAGCAACAGGAGGAGACTGCGCGGCTTGCTCGCGTCTATATGCTTCTTGTGCCTCTGCAATAATCTGCTGGCCATTCTCCGGGTATTTCTCCAGTACCAGCTCGTGCGCCCTTGCAATAATGTTAAATCCTGCGCGCTTTTCCCAATAAGTACGATCTAGGCTGAACTCGCAATAGTACTTTTTGTATACATCGACAAGTGCCAATCTCATTTCTGGTCCTTCCCCTATGGCGAGGTATTGCAATGGCGCGACCAGAGGGTTGTTTTTGATCTGTTCCAGATAGTACTTCTCAAGCGATAATAGGTAAGATCCACCTTCTGGTTTACGTCGCATGCCACTCCCTATCCTCCTATCGAATACTAAATCACACACCATATCGTATCGAGCTTGCAACTCTTTCATACCTCCACGCTTTGCGATTTCACGCATTTTTTGTAGTTGAGGATAGTCATGGTGGCCCAAATCAATAAGGCTTTGTTCTGCTTCAATGAGTTTTGCCTTGGTATCATAGTAATTTGATTGCAACCATTTGCTATGATCAATCAGCAGCCGATCTCGTATTAACCTCAAGGAGGTAATGTCGCCTTGCTGCTTGTATTGTTGAATGGTTCCCGGTGGCATGGTAATCGGTTCACCATGCAGTGGCCGTACATTCGCTTGACGTAATCCAGAGGTTATCCTGAAGCCAACGCTGAAATTATGTTTTTTACAGAAATCTTGCCACCCTTCGGACAAAGTCGGATGTCGGAACTGCCCATAATATTGATCGAGACCTGATAAAGATGATGAAGGAGGAAGCGATACTTCAGGCCCATATGAATATGAGGATGAAGATGATCCGGGTGATTCCTGCGGCACACAATAGCCTTTCTGAATGATGTAGGCTCCCAGGGCTCTAGAAGGATCGGCCCGTCCGCTCCAGATCATACATTTCTCATCACTATTCATCCCGCTCATAATCATATCCATCTGCTCATTGGTTATCAGGTATGCCGTAGACGATAAGTAAAATTGTAAAAGGAATCCCTGCTCGTACTTAGTAACCACCGGGCCCAGCTCCATGAGGCGAGAAGTTATCGTCTGCTGTTGCTGTGGTGCTGTTATACTAACCGGTACATTAACCGGTGTCTTGCCTCCCGGTGCCATGAGTAAGAGAAGGATTTTAGCGAGTGTTTTAACTGGTGTAAATGGAATTAACATCTATGATTCCTTTGCTTATGAAATAGTACAGGTTGATAAAGCAACTTGTACCCCTACGTGTTGAGGAATATAGACCATTACGGCAGCTTTCCAAATCTCTACTTTGTCATCAATGCCATTCAAGGCATCACGCATAGTAGTTATTTCGGTCACTGACGGTGTCTGTAATGCGTCGAAAGTAGTGTGGGCTTGATTATGCATAGTAATAATCGTACTAGCCTGTGACCTGAATAAGTTGGCTGTCGTAGTATCAATCCCGGACAACCATTGTCTTGCATGAGTGAGGCTGGTTATTTTGTCCCGTACCGTATCTATCAATGGTTGCAATTTTACGTGCAGTTGTTTTCGGTAGATTTCTTTCTCGGCATCAGGCAAATTGTTGGCAATATTAGCGTCTCTCAGTCCCGTATTATTGGAAGACCTGGTATGTGAGACATTGAAAATCCCAGCGTTAAGTCCGCCACTTGTACTTGAGCTCTTCTGGTTAGCCTGCATGTCTGCTTGAACCATTATACCACGCACAAAGTGTTCCATTTGTGTCTTTTTCGTGTCCTCATGCAATGTTTTTTGCTGAGCAAGATTTGCAGCGTGTTGGTCTTTTTGCTGATCCAAATTATCTTTATGCCGCTTCTCCTCAATTTGGTCGCGTGTTTCATGCTTTTTGCCATAATTGGTAGCAGTATCACCCTCATCAGTATCAGTTTTAGCTGTTTTAAAATGTGCCATTGTAAGAGATACGGGCATCTCCAGAGGATTGGTTTCTCGAGCTATTTCGACCGCTCTGCAAATAAGGATTTTATAGTCACGCGGTGTCCATTGGCCATGTAATGGAGTAAGAAAAGTCGTCAATTCTTCATCGGTACATGATGGATCAAGTACGCACAGACCACCGGTACACATGCGCTTGAACAATCGTATTGTTCCCGTAAGCTCCTTGGCTTTTTCCAGTTTAATCCATGAGCCACGCGCTCTACTTTGAAATTGAGGTGGTAGTTTATCCACATTGTTCATCGTGCCAATGATAAACAACTGCTGGTTATTGACCTGGCTATCAAGAAACGTCCAGAAATCTTCTGCCGTGTCACCGGTATCAAAGTTACTGTTATTGTACTCCTCAAATAAGCGGTTCATCTCGTCGATGATAATGATAGTGTTCTCGCCTTTGGCCACAATTTCTTGTAATTTTTGTTGGAGTTTAATTGACGTAGTACCACGATGCTCACCACGAATTTGACGGCCACAGATACAAGCAATACGCCACCCTGCCTTATACGCAATGGCACGCGCAAGAGTAGATTTACCAACGCCCGGTTCTCCATACAGTAACCGCATACGTGATTCGATCATGTACAGCGACTGGTTATTGAGCAGATGAACTAAACTTTTTGCTTTCTGTGACGCTTCCTCAAAGGAATCTTCCAGCATTTGTCGATCACACTCATAATGCTTCTTGATAGATGCATCATCGAGTACAGGCCTCGAGGAACAGGATTTTGGTTGGGGTGCTGAAGAAGAAGTGTTGGTTCCAAAAACGGGAAGCGGTTGCGGTTGTAGCCCCTGCGACGAGGAGGGAGCTTGGGCTGGAAAAGGGGAATGCGATTGTGGTTGGGGTTGAGCTCCTATCCCCTGCGTTGAGGAAGGAGCTGTGACAACAAAAGTAGGCAGTGGTTGGGCTTGCAATGGACTAACTTGCGGGTGATTGATTTCATACTCATCTTCGGCCTCACAATATCGACAAAAATTGGCAATCATCGAGACACACATCACCGCTTGCCGTATCCATGGTTTGAGCTGTAATAATTCAGAAGGAACCAGGCTTGGTGGAACTAAGCCCACATTGTCTTGATCAGTTTTCATCGGTTGATTGGTGTGATCCATGGAATGTGTGGTACTGGTCAATAGCATGGTTACACAGGTGAAATAAAGGAGGGTATTGAAGAATTTTTTCATTGGTTTTCTCAGATAGTTATATGGCTCAAAGATATATATCTGTTAGGTACGCAAAATATCTATGCTCAAATACAGGCACTTACTACATGCACATGTACACAGCAATTAAAAATTTAAAAAAGCGTGCGTCTGCTCATTTCTATTCAGACGTGTAGAACAGGTAGGCAAAAAATGACATGACAAAAATTGATGCGATATGGCTTACTGTCGGCAACAGGTATAAAATTAACATGCTGTAACTCCAGCTGTTTAATGGTTATGAAGAAATCTGCTCGTTTTTGATTATAAGGGCTTTTATATTTTTAGCAACTGGTTTTAAAGCACTTTTTTGCCTTTATTATCCAACTGAAATTTGCGCATGAGTATTCACGTTATGACATGTACAGTTATGCATGTATTGAGTCATATGGTAGGACCGGTAGGGCGAATGAATCCACAGCTGAGTAACGCTTGCGTTATGATCCAGTTTTGTATGCCTGCAACCGAGAACGGATGGGCTATCGTTTTAAATGGCGGGGGGCTATGACGCCTCCCCATCCTTCAATGCTTGTTGTCTTGCCAAGTAATCATCGAAAGCCATCCCACAAGCTCTTTGGCTAATAGCTCCAATTTCTGCATAAGAGTATCCATCTTTATGCATCTGCTCTGTTGTCTCTTTAATCTCGCTATCTCCGCCAGGAATCGTCATATGGAACAAAAAACTACAATAAAAAGAATTAAAATAATACTTGTCTGCAGCCTTCTTTTTCTCTGCACGCTCATCCATTACCCTGTCCCTTTCTATGCGTTCAGCCATCACAGATTGGTAATACAAGGCCACAGCTCCTGCTCCGGTGATAATGGCTAGTAAAAAGAATACGAGCAAGAACATTCGTATATTTATCATAGTATCTCCATTGTAATTTAACAGATGCAGCTGCGATCAGCATAAGCGAGATGCCTCAACCAGGGTACAAATACGGAGCTCATCATGTTTTGAATCAATCAGGTTGTTTCTGAGGAGTGTGTCATTTGCCTTGGCATATTTAAGGGCATCGTTCATGGGCAAAACATCCAGATACAGGGCACTTTCTATTTTTGCAAAACAGGATTGATGGCATGCCATTAGAACTTCCGCAAATAGAGGCTGCCCATAAGCCACCCTGTGGCATCTTCTGGAGAGATATGCAGCTGGACCAGTACTTCTGGTATGTTATAGGTATTTGCTTGAGTACAAGCCTTGTATAGCTTCTTGAGCAGGGCTTTACTCGGCTGTTTATGTGCCATGTATCATACTGTCAATCTGTGATAAGGTTATTTTTGCCTGTGCAATTGTCATGCTAATATCTGAACGTGCTGCCTGGGTCATCTTTGAATATGCTCCATGTTTCCTCCTTCGTTAAAACTCCCGCCTTCGCCGAGGCTTCGGCGCGCAAGACGGCGGACAGGTTACGGGCTACGAGCCCTGGTTCCTGCCGCCTCGCCCCCAATATGATGATAGGAGGGGTACTCTTACCAGTGTTTCCAGGTTCATACAATCACCGCTATTGACAAATAGACATCCCGTTGAGATTTAATGCTTATTATGGTTGAGATTTAATGCTTATTATGCTAGACTGGGAGTATATAGAAGGATAATCATATGAAAAGAATATATCAGTTTCTCCTGTCTTTCCTGTTTTTAACTTCTGGGGTTATTGCCGCCATGGATCAGGGACAAGCCCTGATGACCGCTATAAGTAATAGTGATATAACTCAGGTTCAAAATTCTCTGAAAAACCCAACCATCGATGCTTATGCGAAAATTGGAACTCAAACTCCTCTTGAGCTAGCGCATGAGGTTGCTACCGCGCAGCAGGACAATAAGAATGCGTTGGATATTAAAAGAGCAATCGTGGATTATCTATTTTCCAAGGTCGCAATTTACCGAAAATTTATTGCGGCCCCGATAGACGAGATGACCGATGTCATAAACCAGATGAGTACCTGCACGGACGTAGTTCCATTTATTAAAAATTTATTGGTGATCTGTGCTAAAATTGACAACATGGGAGAGTATATTGATACTTTAATACATTATACTCTACCAAAGAGTCAGCTCATCGTATTTCCCAATGATTTATTACGAGACTGTCCAACACTTCTTCCTGATCTGATAGATCATCATCCAAACGGTAAAGATCTCGCACTTTTTGGCGATATTGAATCTTCAACTCTTCCTGAATGGGTTACCTGGTGCCTTGATCATGGTGCTCCAGTTAATGGGACTAATACAATTGGATTTACTCCACTTATACTTGCGGTACGAGGTAGTGGCAGTGCAAACAGCGATGGTTATATCGCTATTGTCAAAATCTTGCTAGGCAGAGGCGCTAAGGCAAACCAGGTAAGTAAGGGCGAAACCCCCATTACCTTGATAGAGAAAAAATGTGCACAAGAGAATAGCCAAATTAACCAAGAAATCAGAGCAAGATTAAAGGGGGAACCCATCCCTACTTTCCCTCCTCCTTTGGGTATACCCGCTACTGGAGTAGCCCCTGTATCTACTTCTGGCTCCAATCCTCCACCAGTAACAGACACGTCATTTACCACTAGTATCAGCAAGCTTTTCACTTCCTACAAAACATGGGCCGCACTAGCCTGCATGTATCTTGGTGTTAAATGCTACAAGCGAGTCACAAGCGGATATGCCGCTAAATATGAGAAGAATGTTATCGTCAATGAAGCGGGAACAGATATCTCTGTAACCGATGAAAATAAGAATACTACCGACATACACACTGGTGAAGACAATGTCCTTGATTTGCCAAAGTTTGCAGGACTACTTACCGTCGAATTCCAGGACACGAGCAAAAATACCTCCAAAGATCTTGTGATAGATTTAGACCGGTATGCAGATGATGATTATCATATGAATATCATCATTCGCCCAACAAGATGGTTTGAGCGTTTCTTTGTCAGAAGTCCACTATACTATTCTGTAACGTGGAAGCGTAAAGCAACACCACAAGAAGCAGAGTAATCCGGTCGTTGTACCAGGGTTAGAGTGGCAAAACGTCAAAAAACCTTAAAAAACCCTTTTATGGTACCGGTGATCTCGTCACAAATTAAGGCGTGATGTCGGGTTGGCTGGAAACTTATCCAAATTTCTTGTTGGTTAGAAAATATTTCTACCTCTTCAATTAAGTCTGAATGTAATGCTGTAAGCAGTTTATCGCGATCATTTTTTGCGATCTTAATATCATAGGCGACATTGTATGTATTTTTATTTGTACCTCTAGTCGTAATAACGAAAGGCAAACTTGCGTGCATTGCTTTCTGATAATCTGTTTCATGCCTAGGATCATCAATACTACGATGTGCTGTAAATTTATTTCTAAGTGGCACCAAGGCTAGTATGATAGGAGACAATTCTGCTAATCGTTCTCGCGAGATATACTTTTTAAACCAAGCAGAGGTTAATAGCGCTTTAAGCTGTCCTAATCTATTCATGTATGCAGCCATTTCATGGATCATGTTTTTTGCCGGAGTATATGGAGTAAAGAGGATCGCTTCTCCTGGTAATTTGGTACCCGATATTAATTGTGTATGGGGATCAAACAAATGCTGTTGCTTTAAGTTTGTCTGCAAAACTCAAAAGCATAACCAATTCCCATGGCCTATCGCTACATGTGTATTTTGAACCACCAGAATTATGTGTTTCAAGGCGTTGCATGAGATTGGTGGTATTGCCAACATATGTTTTTTCGGGAGAGGATATTGATCTCGGATTAGATATACATAATGCATAGTATTGGGCCAGCCAGTCCATCCTACGTTTATCCGGGCCTACCGGCTCGGCAAACTTCGGAGGACAACCTTCGCTTTAGGATTTCAATGTTTTTCTTAATATCAAAATCAATCCATTAAAGAGGGTGGCCGTTTCTCTTTCGCTCTTCCTTCTTCGTTAAAACTACGAAGAACATGTCGAGCTTCAAAGAACAGGGCCAACCGCCATGTCCAACGAAGCTTTATGCGAAGGTTGGGAAGCTTTATGCGAAGGAAATTCATTGTATTTTCAATGGGGCCGGTCCA
>Ga0206799_1179_pt1 | contig 9185 bp, 4 predicted proteins | sample Alteio_BWOrgCont_67_FD_152900 | JGI IMG/M metagenome (GOLD analysis project Ga0206799, IMG submission 152900) | Enriched cells from forest soil in Barre Woods Harvard Forest LTER site, Petersham, Massachusetts, United States -... | ecosystem: Environmental > Terrestrial > Soil > Temperate forest > O...
GGTATCGGCAAGAGCGCTGGTAGTGGCAATAACGGAGAACAGAGCGGCGGCAATAGAGAGATGGGGGAGCATGCGAAACCGATTCTCGTATCTGTTCGTCAGGGACGCAAGCAACGCCGCCAAATCAAAACTTATCGTCGGGGTATTCAGCCTCGTACCAAAGCGTCTGGTATTGCGGACCAATTTCGATGACGGCTCCATCAGATTCAGTCCGCGTAATGGGAACCGCGGTCTTGCGCTGGCCGCGGGCATCAAGAGCCCAGACATGGAGACCGTTATTCGAGGGAAGATGGATTTTCGCCGAGATGCCTTCGACGAGCGACGGCGCCGTACCCCAGTTGCTTCCCACGGAATCGTGAGCCGGCGATTTCCACTGCATGCCCGTGTTCTCCATGTAGCCGGTCGCCGCAATGAGGATGTCCCGTGGTATCCGAGGCATCTTGTCGCTCGGGGTCATGTTCTGCGGCGTCGCACCTGCATTGAAGTACGTAACCGTAATCGCAGCCCAGTTTTGCGTGTTCGATTTCGGCTCGATAATCACACCCTTGAACTTGATTGGCTCTCCCGTGATTCTCCCAATGAAGGCTTTGCTGCGGGGCGTATCGATCAACACCCGGGACTTGTCGGCATCCCAGGTAAGCTGACCCGTGTCGCTGGTGGTCACTTTCCCCGTGCCGGAAAAAGCAGCCTGCGAACCAGCCGCTCCGCTGAAATCAAACTGCACTCGGGACCGGAGCGGCAGCATTCTCTCCATCCCAAATTGCTCCATACCCCACCACGATCCCTTATGCATCGAGGCATCAATCGCCTCCTGGGGCGAGACCGGGAACGTGGTCACGCTCTTCCCCATCGAGACATCCCCTCGCACAAACATCGCGACCGATGCCGGAAATGTGGCGAGCTTTGTCGGATGCTGATCCACATCGAAGAAGTTCGTGACATGCCGCGTATCCCAATCGTCCGTGCGATGCGAGTAAGCAAACAAAAACACCCCATCCCAGTCTTGTAGAGCCGCGTACGCGGCAAGCAACAGAATCGACTCCGAGGAGTAACTATTCGGCGCCGGCGCGCTATACTCCGTGCAGATAAACGGCTTGCCCGCCACCCGGCGCTCCGCGAGCGAGGGTAGCGTCCCACCATTCGGCACACCGGCCATCGAGACATTATCAATGGTCCAGTCATTCATATCCCATGCCTTGTGCGGGAACTGCGGGTGATGCCAGTACTCATGGCTATCCACAACATCCATCCCCGCCTGGATGGATGTCGGGCTGTATCCACCCGGCGTACCGACAATAAGGCTGTGCGCCTTGAGATCGTGCCTGAGATAGTCTCGCATTCCCGCCCAGTACTGCGACTCCGTATCGTACAGGAAAGCGATCCAATCCCGCTCCGCCGCCTCCGAGCGCATCCCCATCTCCGATTTCTTGAAACCCGGAATACTGCCGAGCCGCTCACTCTTTTGCAGGCCGAAGGAACCTCCGGGCACCAACGATGGGCCCTTCAACTGATACTCGCCCTCCGCCGCCCCCAGATTGCTGAACACAATGCGCCCATTCGTCTCGTCTTCCGAAGGCTGAAACGTGAACCGATGCTGCTTTAAATCACCAGTAAGCTCCACGCTGGTTGACCAAAGTTGATTCCACGGTTCATGGGCCTGCGATGCGACAATCTCTATCCTACGCGGCGAATTCGCGCCGGCACTGAAACTAACCGTATAATGCTTCCCCTTCGAAAAGGAGAGTCCAGGCTGACCGAGCTGCACGTGCCAGCCAATACCATCGGTCCGGGAGACTTGGATGGAAACCTCGCCCCCTTTGCAGGACGCCCCCGCGACAGCGCCACCTTGCTGCTCCATCACCCACGCTCCGCCGGCTCCATGCTCGAACCCCGCATCCTTCAACATCTCCGCGCCGGCCGGCTCGTCCCCCGCGTTCCACGTCTTCTCCAACGCCTCCTGCGTGGGATATTTCGCCTGCAACCACCGATTCCACCGTGCTTGCAAATCATCCCGGTACTCATCGCTCATCCCATCCAGCGCCCCGTTCCACCAGATGCCGAGCAATCCGTTCTCGTTGTTGATCTCGATCAGCGCGACCGCCGGCTCATCCACATAAGCAGTGTGCGTGTAAGGATTGATGTGAGTAAGCAACGCCCGCGCGTAATCCCGCTGCATCGCCACCATCGGCGGGTAGAAATTATCCACACCCTTGAAAAAACTCGGCATCCCCTCCCATTTGGCCATCCCGGGATACTCCCGGCTGACATGCAGATTCAGGTCTGCGTAGATTCCATTCTTCTTGAGCTGGGCAATGAAGTAATCAAGCTTGTCGAGTTGCCCCGGATCGAGCGTCCGCATATCTGCGCTCCAGATGCCGCTTGGCGCGGCCTCGTTATCCATATGGTGAAAGCGGACGCAATTGATCCCAAACTTCGCCATGCGCGCCGCGATTTTCTCCGCATCGGCATGCATGGGGAAATTCGCGCCGAAGGCCGTGTTCACTCCGAAGATCCGAAACCGTTTTCCGCCCTCATAAAGATGCCCATCCCGCGCGACAATAAATCCCGCGCCACCCGCCGGCTTGTCCAGCATCCAGCTTACATTCGTAATACTCGGCGTCGCGTCATCCCACGGCAGGACGAATGGGAACAGCGGCGCATCCGCCCCCCGCGCGCAACGCAAGGATGGAACGCAAAACGCCAAATGCAAAATGCATAACGTTAATAAGTGCCGCCGCACCCATGCGCAGCCGGATAGTCTCACATCCTGCATTTCCGGGAACGGCACCAGCCGCCTAGCTGAGTAGATGATGAATATCCTTCAGCTTGGAGACGATATTGATGTCCGCGTTGCAACTCGGCAGACAATCGCCGCACGCGATGCACGCGGTGCCATTCTTCGTGAGGGCCGCATACTCCGCCCGGGCGCGCGGCAGCTCGCTGTAATCCAGCGCATACCGCTCGTACCGCATGATATCGGCTATCGCGATATGCTCGGGGCATTGCGAGACACAATCGGAGCACAGCAGGCAGGTGGTGCCTTTATTAAAGGCCGCCAGCAGGCCCAGCGCCTCGCGGTCATTCGCCGCCATCTTGGGCGCCTGCGCCGCGGTAAAGTTCTCCTGCAATTGCGCAAAGCTCTTCGTCGCAATGACCGCGGCGGTGATGTTGGGATTGGACATCAGCCACTTCACCATCGCGGACGCCGGAGTCGCCCCGGCGAATCGTGGCTCCGCCAGCATCGTCTGGATCCGCGTGTCCTGCGCCGCACGTCCCACCCCGCCCATGGTCTTCATGGCAATGACTCCGAAGTTCCCCTTCTTCGCGTAATCAATGATATCGCTGATCGGCTTCTGGTCCCCGTAAGTATGGAAGAACTGCGCCGCCTCGAATGGTGAATCATCAATCAGCGTAGGCAGTATGTCGTAAGCCATCTGCCCCTGGATGTCGTTGTAATGATGCTGCGATATGCAGAGGTGCTTGACCAGGCCCTCATTCTTGAGGCGGTTATACGCCCGCACGATCCCCTGTCCCTGCGCGGACTTGAACTCATCCACGGAATGATATCCGAAGTGGAACTTGAACACGTCATAGTAACCGACTCCGGAGTTAGCCACACATTTTTTGACAAACTGATAATGCTGCTCTTCATCAATGTATCCCGTCTTGTTGTCCCCGCCCACGCGATCCACCACGCACTCCAGGTGGTAGGACTCGCGCGGCTGCGCCTTGATCGCGGGCGGGAAGTTATTCGCATTCCAGTGATGGGCTTTGTGCCAGTAATTGACGCCCGACTGGACAGCCAGCGGGATGACATCCGGGCTCCAGTCCGCGGCGCCCACCAGGCAGCTGATATCCAGCCCCGTCCGCCCATAGCGGCGGCGCGGCAGTTTCCCGATCGCGGGGCTGTCCTGCGCGGAGGCGGTTAATCCTCCCAGGCCGGTTAGTGCGAGGCCTGTCGCGCCAGCGGCGCCGGCCCGGATGAAATCTCTGCGGGTGAGAGAGTTGGTGTCGTCATGATTCATGGGAGTACCTCGTGGGATGGCCGATCTTTGATGAAACCAGCCGTTCGGGCGATGGTTGCACCCAAAGCTTGCACCACCGCATCGGCTGACGCCCCATCTTAGCGGGTCGATGGTCGGTTTCCCACGAAATAATCCCACGTAATCCCAACTCGTCCCGAGTGGAATATTTGGTGGCCCCAAGCATCCAAATGCATAGACTGGTTCGGCATACTATACGCTGCTGTGACGTAACGCTCCCTGGCCAAGCCTCCTATGCAATCCCCCATCAATAGCTGGGCCCGCACCCTCCGCATCCTGGTGATCGCATCGGCTTGCGTGCTATTCACGCTATTGGCGCTTTCCGCCCCCTCGGCGTCAGCCGGCCAGGCCGCAGGAAGGCAAATCCTCTACGGGCACATCCCCGCGGCGGCCTCGCGGCTCTCGCCCGTGGGGCGGCTCCCCTCCTCGCGGCGGCTGAGCCTCGCGATCGGCCTCCCGCTGCGCAATCAGGCCGCCCTCACCACCTTGCTCCATCAACTCTACGATCCGGCGAGCCCTAATTTCCACCATTACCTAACCCCCGCCCAGTTCGCAGCCCAGTTCGGCCCCACGCAGCAGGATTACGAGACGGTCGCTGCATTCGCCCGGGCCCATGGCCTGACGGTCACCAATCGGTACGGCAACCGTGTGGTGCTGGACGTCCAGGGCTCCGTCGCGGATATCGAGAAGACGCTACACGTGACGATGCGCCTCTATAATCACCCAACCGAAGCGCGCACTTTCTTTGCCCCGGATGCCGAGCCCTCGCTGGATCTCGGCATCCCGCTTCTGCACATCGGCGGTCTCGATAACTACTCGATCCCGCACCCCAACCTCGCCATCAAGCCCCTCGCACTTACGCGGAACGCGAAGCCAAACTCCGGCTCCGGCCCGAGCGGCAATTACGCGGGAGGCGATTTTCGCGCTGCTTACGCGCCAGGGGTTACGCTCACCGGCGCGGGCCAGAGCGTGGCGCTACTGGAGTTCGATGGCTATTACTCCAGCGACATTACCGCTTACAAAAACGCGTTCAGTCTCCCGGCGATTCCCCTGACCAATGTGGCCGTCGATGGCGGCGTCACCACCCCGGGGAGTGGCGACCCCGAGGTCTCGCTCGATATCGAGATGGTCATGGCCATGGCTCCCGGCGCATCGAATATCTACGTTTATGAAGCCCCCAACCCCAGCCCATGGGACGACCTACTCAGCCGCATAACCAACGATAACCTTGCCAAACAGATCAGTTGCTCATGGAGCGGCGGCGGCCCCGATTCCACGGCCGAGTCGCTCTTCCAGCAGATGGCCTCCCAGGGGCAATCGTTCTTTAATGCCGTCGGCGATTCCGATGCCTTCACCGGCTCGATCCCCTTCCCGTCCGATAGCCCCCACATTACCGAGGTCGGCGGCACCACGCTCACCACCTCCGGCGCGGGCGGCACTTATGTCTCCGAGACGGTCTGGAATTGGGGCTTCGACTCAAATGCAAATGCTTACGTCGGCACCAGCGGCGGCATCAGCACTTTTTACTCCATCCCATCGTGGCAGCAGCCCGTCAGCATGGCGTCCAATCAGGGCTCCACCAGCAAGCGGAATGTCCCCGACGTCGCACTGACCGCGAATAACATCTGGGTCTATTATAATAATGGTTCCACCGGCAGCTTCGGCGGCACCAGTTGCGCCGCGCCGCTCTGGGCGGCATTCATCGCCATGGTCAATCAGCAGGCCGTCTCGCGCGGTGAGGGCACGGTCGGCTTTATCAATCCCGCCATTTACACGCTGGCACAAGGGTCGAGCTACAGCTCCGTGCTGCACGATGTCACCTCGGGCAATAACTTCAGCAGTTCCAGCCCCAGCAAGTTCTCCGCCGTCACGGGCTTCGATCTTTGCACCGGCTGGGGCACACCGGCGGGCGCCGCGTTGATCAATGCGCTCGCGCCGGTCAATGATAACCTCCAGGTTTCCTCGACGGCGGCTTTCGCTTCGACTGGAGCCGTGGGAGGCCCGTTTAAACCGGCGACGGACGGCTATGGATTGGCAAACAATGGCACGGCGCAACTCGCATGGACCGCCAGCGCCACGCAGGGCTGGCTCTCACTTTCCTCATCCGGCGGGACACTGGCGGCGAGCGCGTCCGTGACGGTAGCCGCCTCGATCAACTCCAATGCGAACGCCCTGGCGACGGGCACTTACTCGGATACGATCACCTTCACCGATACCTCGTCCGGCAATACCCAGACGCAGCCCGTGAAACTCATCGTTGCCGCGGTGCCGGTCATCACCAGCGCGCTGGCCGCCACCGGCACGCAAGGCGTGGCCTTCAGTTACCACATTGCCGCCTCCCACACCCCCACCAGCTTCACCGCCAGCGGCCTGCCGTCAGGCCTTGTCGTTACCGCGACTTCCGGCGTTATCAGCGGCACCGCGACGGCGAGCGGCACTACCAATGTCACCATCAGCGCGAGCAACGCCGTGGGCACCGGCAGCGCCACGCTGGTTCTCACAGTTCGCCCACCTCTGCCAGGCATAACAAGCGCCTCGACCGCGGGGAACGGTGCCGCGTTCACCTATAACATTACCGCGACCAACAGCCCCACCAGCTTCGGCGCGACCGGCCTCCCCTCGGGTCTCACCATCACCAACTCCTCCGGCCTCATTAGCGGCATCACTACTGCCACCGGTACCAGTAACATCACCATCACTGCCTCCAATGCGGGCGGCTCCGGCACCGCTACACTTGTCCTCACGGTATTGCCGCCTGGTCCCGTGATCAACAGCGGATTGACTGCGACGGTTGCGAACGGCGCACCCTTCTCCTACCAGATCACCGCCACCAATAATCCCACCAGCTTCACCGCCGCCGGTCTCCCCTCCGGCCTCACGGTCACTGCCACCTCCGGCTTCATCAGCGGCAGCACCTCAGCCACCGGCGCCTCGAATATCACCCTCACCGCCTCTGGCGTCGGAGGCACAGGCACCGCAACGCTCCTCCTCACGGTGCTGCCACCGCCACCTGTCATCAGCAGCAGCTTGATCGCAACCGCCACCAACGGTGCACTTTTCTCCTACCAGATCGCTGCCACCAACAATCCCACTAGCTTCAGCGCCACCGGCCTCCCCTCCGGTCTGACTGTCACCGTCACCTCCGGCGTCATCAGCGGCAGCACGACGGTCACCGGCACCACCAATATCACCCTCAGCGCCTCCAGTATCGGAGGCACCGGCACGGCCGCGCTCCAACTCATCGTGCTTCCCCCGCCGCCAGCAATCAGCAGCGCGTTGATTGCAACCGCCACCAATGGCGCACCCTTCAACTACCAGATTGCCGCCACCAACAACCCTGACAGCTTTAGCGCCACCGGCCTCCCCTCTGGCCTAACAGTCACAGCCACTTCCGGCATTATCAGCGGCAGCACGACGGCCACCGGTACCAGCAACGTCACCATCGCCGCCTCCAATGCCGGCGGCTCAGGCACCGCCACCCTGGTGCTCACAGTGCTTCCGCCCCCGCCCGTCATCACCGGCACCCTGGCCGCATCAGTCGCCGAGGGCGCGCCCTTCAACTACCAGATCACCGCCACCAACAGCCCCACCAGCTTCGCCGCCAGCGGCCTCCCCTCCGGCCTGAGCATCGATCCCTCGGCCGGAATTATCAGCGGTACCACCTCCGTCACCGGCACGAGTAACATCACGATCACCGCTTCCAATGCCGGAGGCGCTGGCAGTGCGATGCTCGTCCTTACGGTGACGAGCGCTCCGCCAGTCGTCACGAGCTCATTGAGTGCTACAGGGACATTTGGCGACGCGTTCGTCTACCAGATCACCGCAACCAATAACCCCACCAGCTTCGCCGCCGGCGGCCTCCCCTCCGGCCTGAGCGTCGATCCCTCGTCTGGCATTATCAGCGGCAATATCACTTTCCAAGGCTCCGTCAATGTAGCGCTTCTGGTCGGCAACGGAGTCGGCACCGCCAAATACATCCTGGTCATCACCGCAATCCCCGCCCCACCGGCTATCACAAGCTCATTGAGCGTAACCGCCACGGAGGGCGCGCCCTTTAGCTACCAGATCACCGCCACCAACACCCCCACCAGCTTCGCCGCCACTGGCCTGCCCTCCGGCCTCTCGATTGATGCGACCCAAGGCCTCATCAGCGGCACCGCCACCGTCAGCGGCACGATCGGTCTCTCCGCAAGCAATCTCGGCGGCACCGGAACCGCCGCGCTCAATCTCTCGGTCGAGACCCCGTACGCCATCTGGCAGAGCCAGCAATTCCTTACCTCGAATCTCGCCAATCCCCAGATCAGCTCGGAAACAGCCGACCCCGCCGGCGACGGCATCCCAAATCTGATGAAGTACGCCCTCGATCTCAACCCCTTCACCGACGGAGTCGCCGGCCTCCCCGTCCAGTCCATCATCACCACAGGCAGCGGCAATTACCTCGCGCTCACTTTCACCCAGGTCAATTCCGCCACGGACATCACTTACACCGTCCAGGTATCCAATGACTTGCAATCCTGGAACTCCGGCCCCTCCTACACTTCCACCACCAGCGTCGTCTCCACTCCCGGCGCCACGACACAGACGGTGACTGTCCAGAGCATAACTCCCATGACCGGCAGCGCCCCGATGCAATACCTCCGCCTGCAAGTCACGGGGCCATAGAAGGACAGGCCGTTACTTCGGCTTGCTTCCCGCCGGCCGGGGAAAATCGCTGCTCAGTCCGTTCAACCCCTCCTCGTCGACGTGAAAGCTCACGGTCACCACCCCCTTCTCGTCCCGGCGGATCCGCGCCACGTAGATCGAGTCATAGTCATGGTGTTCCCATTCCGGAACGTCGCCCGCCTTCCCCCCATGGTCCTGCACCTCGTTTTGCATGAACTTCTCCCCCTCTCGATGCTCCCACGCCACTCCTTCAGCTCGGGGCCGTAGTCGTCGCCCCAATAGCGCTGCCATGGGTTGGCGCCTGGGGCGGGGTCGAGGTCCCACTCGAAACTGGGGACGGGGCGGACGAACAGGCGTCCGAATTTTTTGGTGCGGGAGATCACAGCTTGCAGATGGGACGCGAAGCGGTCCGGGAAGATCCGGGAGATCGAAAAGCTGTTGGCCGGCGCGGGTGGCATTTCTCTCGAGAACTAGGATAAA